>Ga0335074_10005327_pt1 | contig 17784 bp, 16 predicted proteins | sample Lox_Sample_23_FD_206715 | JGI IMG/M metagenome (GOLD analysis project Ga0335074, IMG submission 206715) | Soil microbial communities from Loxahatchee National Wildlife Refuge, Florida, United States - Lox_Sample_2.3 | ecosystem: Environmental > Terrestrial > Soil > Wetlands | place: USA... | reverse complement strand
GCGCCCGGGCGGCGCCGGAGTCCACCGCCTGGGCGGCGCGGGCGTAGCCGTCGGCCAGCACCGAGGTGACCGCTTCGGGACCCGGTACCCCGGCCGCGGGGGCCCGCCCCGCCGCCCCGGTGAGCAGCCCCGAGTCACCCCCCCGGCCCCGCGCCCCCGCCCCCACCCCCCCGGCCCCCCCCCCCCACTACTCGCTGGCCGTCGAGCTAGGCGACGTAGTGGATCTTGTTCAAGTCTGTCGCGACGGGCCCGAAACCGCGCAGATCCTGGCTCGGGTACCCGGCTAGCGTGTTGACGCACGCGCTCACCGCGTTCGGGAAGAGCGGAATGATGAAGCCACCTTGGTTGAAGAGGATGGTCTGCATCTCGCCCAGGAGCTCGCTGCGCTTGCTGGCGTCGAGCGTGGCCGATGCCTCCATCCACATTTGCTCGTATGAGGGCAAGTGGAAATGGGTCTCGTCGATCGAGGCATGTGGCCCGTCGGCGAGTGCTGACGTGGTGAGGTACCTGAGGCCGGGGTAGATGTCGATCGAGAACGGCCACGATAGGTAGTTAGGGCCGAACAGTGTCGCGGCGTCTACCTGCCGCACGTTGATGGTCGCTCCGATCAGTGACGCGTTCTGTGCTAGCACTTCAGCCTGCTGAACGATCCCAGGGGCGAGGTCGGCAGTCACGAGCTGGACGCGGAGATCGGATTGTCCGGCCTGCTTGAGCAGCGACTTCGCCTGATCGAGGTCCTGGGAACGGCGCAGCGAATGGTCGTAGTCCGGATCGAATGGGGAGTACAGATCGGCACCGATCGTTCCGTATCCGGATGCGGCCACCTCGAGCATCTGCGGGCGGTCGATACACAGGCGCAAGGCCTGGCGCACCCGCACATCGTTGAATGGCGCCTCATCAACGCGCATCGTGATGGGGGAGAACCCCGAGTTCGGAGAGTTGTACAGCTGCAGGCCGCTGGTGGCCTTCACCTGGGGGACCTGCGATGGCAAGATGGATGACAGCATGTCAACCTGATGGGTGAGGAGGGCATTCAGGCGCGCCGTGTCATCGTTGATGGTGGTGACGACGAGCTTGTCGAGGTAGGCGGGCCCGCCCCAGTAGTTTGGGTTGCGCTCAAACACGGCCTGCTGCCCGGGACTGAAGCTGACGAACTTGAACGGACCTGTCCCGACCGGCTGCTTCGGATCGAAGCCCACGGGAACGACGCTGGTCGCGCCGCCGTCGCCGGTGGCTAGGTCAAACCAACCGACGGGCTGGTTAAGCTCGAAGCGGACTGTCAGCTGATCAATCTTGCGCATCGACGCGACGAACTGGCCGATCCACGCATCGGTGGCGTGTTCAGCCGGGCTGAAGAGCCGAGTGAAGCTGAAGATGATGTCATCGGCGCTGAGAGTCTTGCCGTTGTGGAACTCGACGCCGTCCTTCACGCGGAGTGTCCACTGCGTGGCGTCATGATTGGGCGTGAACTCCTGGGCCAAGCGGTTGCCCAGCACCATGTTCTCGTCGACTAGGTTCACCTGATCATAGAGAGCGAACGCGTATACCTGATCGGGGGCGTCGACAATGACATGCGGGTCCATGGTGTCTGCCGGCCCTCCCCCGGCCACCCCGAAGCGCAGCGTGCCGCCCTGACGGGGCTTAGCGACCGGTTGAGCTGTGCTCGACGTTGTCGGGGAGGACGAGCACGCGGAGAGCAGACCGCCCGCCGACAATATCAGGCCACCGGCCGTGGCCCTGGTTAGGAGTTCGCGCCGCGAGATGCCACCACCGGTGGCCTGGCCGACTCGCTGAGTTCTATCCATGAAGGTCTCCGTTTGCCTGCTCAGAGGTCTCCATCTCAGCGGACCAGGGTGTCGGCGTAGGCCACGTCCACGTCCACACTGTTCATCGACCGGAGGGGAATGTCCGTCCAGCCGTCCCCGGTCCACCGCCGAGCTATGCGGTTCCGGTCAAGATAGATACCTCAAGTCCGCTTTATCTGTGTTCGATATACGCGCCTGCCGTTCCGGCGATCATAACATGATCTTGCCTTCGTTGTCCGCTAATAGACCATCTATGTTCGTAAAACGACCACCAGCTCGGGGACCGTTACCCAGGTCTGCGCTCGTCGGCCGGAAGCCGACCCGCGGTGTCACGCCGTATAGCTCCCTTGCGCTGGCGAGCCGAGAGAGTACTGAGCCGGGATCTTCCAAGCGAACAGCATCCCCGACGTCTCCAAGAGCACGTTAGGGCCGAGCTACCGAGTTGCCTGCCACCGGGCATGCTCAGCGGATACACGTGCGTGTCGAAGATCAGCGAGGACTTAGGTCGCTCAGGCACCCTGGGCCGCCGACTCGCCGCTGGCGTGGACCTGTCCTTTCAACTGCTGGCCGTCTTGCGTGTAGTGGATACGTCGGCGATCCGCTCTATGGAAGGCGTGTCGGCGATCAACTGCCTGGTGTATGGCTGCTGTGGCGTGTCGAGCAGAGCCGGTGTCGCACCACGTTCCACAAGCTGGCCGTTTGACAAGACGATCACGTTGTCGGCGATGCTGCGCACGAGAGCGAGGTTGTGGGTGACGAACAGCATCGCGAGGCCGTCTTGTTCCTGCAGCCCTCTGAGCAGTTCAATGATGGCCGCCTGCACGGATACGTCGAGGGCGGAAGTTACCTCGTCGCAGATGAGCACATCAGGCCGGCACACGAGGGCGCGCGCGATGGAGACTCGCTGCCGCTCGCCCCCTGATAGCTGATCGGGGTAATAGCCCCCGAGCGCGGCAGGCAGCTCGACACGCTCGAGTGCCGCGGCCACCTGCGCCTGTGCCTCGCGGCGCGAAGGGCGGCCGAAAAGCTGCAGAGGCAGTTCGATGATCTCGCCGATAGTGCGGCGCGGGTTGAGTGAGTTGTACGGGCTCTGGAAGATGTACTGGATTGCCCGCCGGGCCTCTCGCGGACGATCACGCACATTTCGCGCGAGCTCCTTACCGCGAAACGTGGTCGCGCCTGTGTACTTCCTGTGCAGCCCGATGATGCACTGGGCCAAGGTCGTCTTACCCGAGCCCGACTCGCCGACGAGGGCGAGGCACTCCCCTTCCTGGATGCTTAGCGATACGCCGTGGAGGACTTGCGTAACTCCATGAAATGCATCTATTCCGTCGACGGTGAGGATGGTCCCGCGATCATAGGCCGCTCGTGGCGGGATCGGCTTGCGCGGCTCGATCTGCGCCACCCGCTCTGCGCGGTGGCAGCGCGCCTCGTGATCGGGACTGAGTCTCACAATGGGCACTTCGCCGCTCTCGCAGCGCTCGATTCGCATCGGGCAACGCGGGTGGAAGAAACACCCGTCAGGCCGTTCCCCTGGGCGCGCCGCCCGGCCGGGGATCACTGCAAGCGATGTGCGTCGTGCGACGTCGGGGACGGCCCCGATCAGCGCGAGGGTATAGGGATGCGCCGGACGCGCGAACACATCGTCGACCGGCCCGCGCTCGGCAACTCGCCCGGCATACAGCACGATCACCCGGTCGGCGATCTCGCGGACGACCGCAAGATCGTGGGTCACGTACAAGGCTCCGATGCCGTGGCTAACGCACAGCTGGCGTACGGTGCCGAGAATGCGTGCCTGGGTTGTCACGTCCAGGCCTGTAGTCGGCTCGTCCAGCACAAGCAGCCTAGGTGCGAGGATGATCGCCATGGCAATGGCGACTCGTTGCTGCTGGCCGCCCGAGAGTTGGTGTGGATACCGGCGCAAGAACTTGTCCGTGTCAGGGAGCCCGACATCGCGCAGTGCCGCACTGACGCGCTCGGCCCGCTCCTCTCGGGGAACGGAAGGCTCGTGATCGATGATCACCTCCTCCAACTGCAGGCCAATCCGGATCGCCGGGTTGAGCGCCGCGGCGGGCTCCTGAGGGACATAGGCAGCGACCTTGCCCCTCAGCGCGCGCTGCTGTTCCGGCCCCAGTTCAAGTATCTCGGCACCGTCGATCGTGACGGTGCCCCGTACGATGCGTGCGCCACTTCGGGCGTGGGCGAGCATCGAGGTGCCGACGGTGGTCTTGCCGGATCCTGATTCCCCGACCAGGGCGACCACTTCGCCCTCGCCGATTTCAAAGGAGATCCCGTCAATGACGTCGACGCTGTCCGCGAGCTCGACGCGCAGGTCGTGAACGCTGGCCACTGCCATAGGACTACCCCCTCCTGCGATCGACGCCGGAGACCGTCCACGCCACGCCTTCGGCCATGAGATTGACCCCCAGGGCGAACACCGCGATGCACAGCGCCGGAGCGATCACGGCCCAGGGCTGGGTGTCCAGTCCAGTGCGGTTCTCGTTGATCATCAGCCCCCAGTCAGCGGCCGGCGGCTGGACGCCGTAGCCGAGAAAGCTCAGCGCCGCGATTGCGGCGATCGACCACACGATTCGCAGGCCGAACTCGACGGTCAGTGGCGTAAATATGTTTGGCAGCACCTCACCGAGCAGGATCTTGCGGCGAGGCACGCCAAGCGCCTGGGCAGCCCGTACGAAGTCGCGCTGCACGACGTCTACCGTCACTCCCCGCGCGGTGCGCGCGACCTGCGGGCCGTGGCCAATACCGACCAGTAGAACCACGAGCCAGTCTTTGGGCCCGAGCAGCGAAACGAACAGGACCGTGAAGATGATCAAGGGCATGGCCAGCAGTACATCCATTGTCCGCATGATCAGGTCATCTACCAGTGCCCCGCTCGATCCCGCGATCAGCGCGAAGAATGTCCCGATCACCATCCCGAGCGATGCCGCCGCGACTGACATCCAGATAACTGTCCGGCCACCGTCGAGGAGGCGTGATAGAACGTCGCGGCCGAGGGCGTCGGTGCCAAGCAGGGCGGACGAGGACGGAGGGGCAAACGGCGCCCCGATGAACGAACTGGCCGGATGGGGGGCGAACAACGGCCCGAGCAGGGCGATCGCAACCATCAGCGCAGTCAGAACGATTCCGACTCGCATGCGCCACGAGCCGAGCGATTCTCGCATCACACGCAGCCAGAAAGGAACTGCTCGTGAGCGCGACTGTGGCGCGATCGGAGGTACGACAGATGAGGGAGCGGTCTCGCTGCTCATTGGCTTCGCAGCCTCGGTGTGACGTAGATGGTGAGCAGGTCGGCAACAATGTTGAAGATCACGTAGCCGGTGGCGAAGATCAGCGTGATCGCCTGGATGACCGGAACATCGCGTTCGTTGGCCGCAGCAATCAATGCCGACCCGAGGCCAGGATAGGCGAACAAGTACTCGATCGTGACAACACCGCCGAGCAGGTAGGCAAGCGAAAGGGCCGTGCCCTGGATCGCGGGTACCAGTGCGTTGCGAAGTACATGACGAACCAAGACCGTCTTCGACCGCAGGCCCTTTAGCCTTGCCATCGAGACGTACTCGGAACCGAGCACATCGATCATCGATCCACGCACGAGCCGCGACAAGTAAGGAATCACGGCCAGGACCAGTGTGGCGACGGGAAGGATGAGCACTGTCGGGGTCGACAAGGGATTCTGACCCGGCTGGACCAGCGCTACGGCTGGCAGCAGTTTCCAGACCTGGGTGGCGAAAAGCGTCACGAGAATGATGCCGACAACGAACTCGGGCAACCCGGCGAGGGTGATCGATGTTGCGCTGATCGCTCCGTCAAAAAGGCCGTTCTGCCGGGCAGCCGCCACCATGCCGATGAGCAAGGAGATCGGGACCGCGAACACGGCCGTCGCGCCGAGCAGCACGAGCGTGTTGACCATTGCGCCACCGATCAATGTCGTTACCGGCTCTGAGGCCGCCAGAGAGTTCCCGAAGTTCCCATGGACGGCGCCAGACAGCCATGCCCAGTACTGCGATGTGACAGGCCGGTTCAAACCGAGCTGCCGTTCCAGCACATGCACCGCCGACGGTGTCGCGTTGTGACCCAGGATGGCCTGCGCTGCATTGCCCGGCAGCACATGAGTTGCGAAGAAGACCACTATCGAGATGACGAACAAAGTGAACACGCCGAACAGTACCCGGCGCAGCACCCACACTGGTCGCCCGGCGCCCGAGCGCCGCCGTCGCGCGGGAGTCGGCTCAGCTTCCGGTGCGCCCACGGCGTTGGCGTCAAGGTACGCCATAAGCGGGCCTCGCTATTCCGGGCTTGGGCAGCACCCGAGCGCCCAGGCAACGCATCGGAAGACCTCGATCTACGTGGTCGTTTTGCGAATTCCGACGGTCTCATAGCGAACGATCCTACCGACGTAAGGCCTCATCCGGCAATGAGCAGGGTCGACGACCTTTCGCAAACCAGGCGGCACGATGGTGCGCTGACCTGCGTTCTCAGCGAGGCGGCGCGGCCCCCGTCAGCCAGTGTCCTACTAACACCGGGCCGACCTGCCGGAAGCCCGGCCGCCCACGTCGATCGTGGTGCTGGCGGCGAACACCAGCCGTGCTCGCGCAGCAGGCGACGGCCTTGTCATCGGCATGCTGAGCTGAGTTCGAAAGCCTTTCCAAGCGGCGGCTGCGGCAGTGCCGGCCAGCGAAGACAGCCAGACAAGCCGAAGGCGATAACGAGATGATCCGCTCAATTATCGAACACTAAAGTTCATATATAGAACAGGCTGTCGCGACGGAACCGGATGTGAGACGCATCGCGATCCCGCGCATGGCAACGTGATGACATATATGGGTCGCCGACCGACGGCGACCCCAGTGGGTACCTCTTCCCTGGGACCACGGGCCACCGAGGAGCTGGCGGTCTTCCCTCCCGCCGTGCTCCGGGCACCCGATGACGGCTGCGCGCTTCATCCTGTCAGAGCGCGTCTGCCGGTTCGCCGAGGACATCCGTCCACATACACAGGATGTAGACATACGATCATAGTCGCATAGTGAACATTTCCCGTTCGCGACTACCAGTGAGTAGGTACCGGTCATGTCAGATCAGCTGGCGGCGCTTGCGGAGAACATCCGCCAATTGCGGGCGACGCACGGGCTGTCGCTCTCGCAGCTCAGCGAGCGGTCCGGAGTGGCGAAGGCGACCCTGTTCAAGATCGAGAACGAGCGGACCAACCCGACGCTCGATACGCTGACGGCGATCGCCGAGACCTTCGACGTGTCCGTCACGGACCTGCTTGCGATGACGCCGCAGCCGGTCATCGCCGTGGTCCGGGCCGGCCAGGGGACCGACCTGTCCGACGACGCCTCCACCGGTGCCGTGCTGCGCCGACAGGTCATCGGCGCGGGCACCCTGGAAATCCACTCCCAGGTGTTCCGGGACGGGAAGTCGGAGGTCTCGGCCGCGCACGGGATGGGCGTGCGGGAGCACGTTCTGGTGCACGCCGGGACGATCGAGCTTGGCCCGGTGGGCCATGAGGTGACCGTTACGGTCGGGGACTATGTCACATATCCTGCCGACCTGCCGCACCGCTGGCGGCCCGACGACGGCGACGCTCATGTCTGGATCATCCACACCTTCCCCCGCCCCGCGGCCTTCACCGAGAGCTAAGCAGCCGGGGTTGACTGAGACCGTAGGACGGTCGCCAGACAATCCTGGAAGCCGACACGCTTGCCGATGAGGTCTCGGGCTCGGTGTCCCGATGTCGACACCCACGAAGATGAACGCGTACCGCAAGCTGCGGCACAAAAGACTGGCACATGCCGGAGGCGGAGAGGATCACCCACTTGTTCGTCCTGATCGAGTCCGCCGGCAATGGCGGCGGCACCACCTCGGCGCTAGTGGAGCTCTCCGTAGACCTGCTGCGGCAGCATGGCGCAAGCGGCGACCCGGTGTGGCAGCAGGAATTCGACGCTATGATCGATTTCGCGGCCTCGAGGGGGCTGGGTCTCCCCCGACCGTCGGCTGGTCCGGGCACACGTCGTACGCCTCCCCTAACCCGCGGCCTGGCTGGTTGGGTCCGCATGGTGCCAAGTGAGAGGCCGCTTGAGCGTAGAAGTCCAGAAGGGCCGCCCGCAGCCTGGCGGGGTCTGCCTACTCACTCGTGTTCACTTGAATATTACCGTTGTAGTATTTAAAGTGGCGATACGCGGCGCGTGGAAGCGCTGCCGGACGCAAGGAGGCCGATGGACAAGTCGCTGCTCTCGCACTGGTGGCACAAGATGGAGACCGCCAATGGCGGCCCGATCGCTGAGCGGCCAGCGCTCGCTGGCGACGAGGAAGCCGACGTCGCGATTGTGGGCGCCGGGTACACCGGCTTGTGGATCGCGCTCGAGTTGCTGCTCGCGTCGCCAAATACCAAGGTCGTCCTGCTTGACGCCAACGTCGCCGGGTACGGCGCGTCGGGACGCAATGGAGGGGCTGTGATCGCGCAGCTCAACGGGTCGCGGGAGTTCTGGGTGAAGCGAGGCGGGGACCGCCGGGCGGCCATTGACATGGAGCGGGCGGCGCAGGACGCGGTGGTCGAAGTGGGCAAGGCCGTCGAGCGCGAGGGCATCGAGTGCGGCTACGCGCATAACGGTGTCGTCCTTGCGGCGCGGACCGAGCTTGAGGCGGACCGGTACAAGGCCGGGATCGAGGCCGATCGCGAGTACGGATTCGGTCCCGAGGACTCCCGTTACCTCGATGCGGAAGAAACCCTTGAGCGGATAGCGATCAAGGGCGCGATCGGCGCGCGGTTCTCCGCGCACTGCGCATCCGTCGACGGCGGGCGGCTGGTTCGAGGGCTGGCGGAAGCGGTGGAGCGGCATGGCGGAACCATCTACGAGAACTCTCGCGTCACCAAGATCGCGCCAGGCAAAGCGGTCACAGCTCGGGGCACGGTCACAGCGAGGCACGTCATCCGCGCAACCGAGGCGTACACGGAATCCGTCGATGGCCATGAGGGCCGGGTGGTGCCCATTCACACGTCGATGCTCGCCACCGAGGTTCTCTCGGACGTTCAGATGGAGGAACTCCGCTGGGCGGGGCATGAGGCCCTCCTTGCCGAGCACCCTTTCCTGCACCTGCAGTTCACGGGCGACAACCGAATCACGATCGGTGGCGACGACCCGCGCGTCCCTTACCGCTGGGGATCAGCGCCGTGCGCGGACGGCCCCGCGTCCAGGCGCATCGCCGAGCACTACTACAAGGAGCTGATCCGTCTCTTCCCGTTCCTCGCGGGGATCGGGATCGCCGATACCTGGCAGGGAGTTTTCGGCACCACGCGACTCTGGGCCCCGAGCGTGAACCTGGACGCGAAGACCGGGCTCGGCAGCGCCGGCGGGTACGTCGGCGAAGGCGTCGCGATCTCTAACCTCGCCGGGCGCACGATGCGCGACCTCATCCTGGGCGAGAGGACCGCGCTGACCGCCCTCCCGTGGGTGAACATGACCGCCCGCCGGTGGGAGCCGGAGCCGCTGCGGTACATCGGATCCACCCTGATCTGGGCGGCCCGCGACCTGGGTGACAGGGCGGAGGCGCGGACCGGTAAGCCGTCCAAGCTGATCGAGTGGGGCAACAGGTCCGCCGGCTTTACCGGTCACCTAGGCTGACCGCCGCGCCACTGTAGGACGCGACCAGCCGCAACGCAGTGAAAGGCAACTGACATGAGCAGCGAGGGGACACGTCCCGGCGGCCTCGGCATCCTCGAGCTAGCCGGTAAGGTTGCCGTGATCACCGGCGGCAGCAGCGGCATCGGCGCGGCGACCGCGCAGTTGCTCGCCGCCCAGGGCGCGAGCGTCGTTGTCGGCTACGCTACCGGCGCCGACCGGGCCGCGCAGGTGGTCGACAGCCTCGAGCCGGCCGGCGCGGCTCATGCACACAACGCGCTGCGTATCCCCCTCGACGACGCGGCCGCGATCGAGGCTGCGGCCGCGGCCGTCCGGGAGACCTTCGGGCGCTGCGACATCCTCGTCAACTCGGCCGGGTCGACCAAGCGCGTCGCGCACGGGGACCTGGAGACGATGACCGGCGCATTGCTCGCAGAGATGCTCGCCGTCAACACGGTCGGCCCGTACATGGTGAGCCGGGCATTCGTGCCGCTGTTGCGGGAATCGGGGGACGCGGTGATCGTTAACATCTCGTCTCTCTCCGGCACCACCGCGAGTGGCTCCAACATCGGCTACTGCGCCGCCAAAGCGGCGCTCGACAACCTGACGATGTCCCTGGGGCGGGTGCTCGGGCCAGAGATCCGCGTGCTCGGCGTCGCCCCGGCCGCGGTCGACACGGCATTCGTACCCGACCGCGGCCATGACGCAATCGCAGCACAGGCAGCGACCACCCCGCTCAAGGTCGTTGTGCACCCCGACGACATCGCCGCCGCGGTCCTCGCCGCGATTACCCACCTGCGGGTCGCGACCGGCACGACATTCCTGGTCGACGGCGGCAAGCACCTGTAACCAGCTCCAGTGACGATCGGTATCCGTGTACAGGAATCCGCTATGTGGCGTCTAATCTTAAGGCTATGGCTGAGATCGCACAGACCGCGGACCACGCGCTCCGCATCCTTACCGAGTTGGGGGAAGGCGATCCGCTGACTCCTAGCGAACTAGCGACCAGGCTCGATCTCAACCGTACGGTGGTGCACCGGCTCCTCATGACCCTGAGCGCACGCGGCTTCGTGCTGCGCCAGGGGTCCCTGTACCGGCCAGGTGCCGTGCTCCTCCAACTGGCACAGGTCATCGAACCCGACCTGCGCGTGATAGCCGCGCCGATCATGAGCAAGCTGTCCTCGGCGACCGAGGAATCGGCCGTCCTGCACGTCCCGGACGGGCTGGACGCGGTGGTCCTGCACCAGTGCGTGAGCGACAGGCATGTGCTCCAGGTGAGCCACCGCTTGGGGTCACGGCACTCGCTGGCGGCAGGGGCCAGCGGGCGGGCCATTCTCGCTTTCTCTCCCCACGGGCTGACGCGCAGGGTGGTGGGCGCCAGCGCTGACCCCGCGACTCTCAGGCGCAGCCTGGACGCGATCAGAAAGCTGGGCTATTCACTCTCCCACGACGAACTCCAGTCGGGTGTGCACGGCGTCGCTGTGCCCATCCTGGGCGCCGACGGCGTCGCCGGCGCCAGCCTCGCCGTGCTCATGCCGACCAATCGCGCGGTCGGCATCGAACGGCACATCGACGCGCTGCTCGCCGCGGCCGCCCAGATCGCGGCGGAGCTGAGCCTCGTCCGGTCGAGTGGCGACCGGAACGTGCTGACGGTCAGCGACGGGCCGGCCGCCGAAAGCGTCCCGGGAACGCGTTAGCGCTCGGCCGCCGCTCGCCAGCTGACCGACGGGTGCGCTTACAGGTCAAGGGCAAGCCTTTCACCGGGCAGGGCACGGGAAACGCAGACCATCATCCGGTCGTTGCGGTCCCGCTGGGCCCGGGTGAGCAGCACATCCCGGTGATCGACGCCGCCGGCCAGAACCCGCGTCTCGCAAGAACCGCAGGTGCCCTCGCCACAGCTGGTGGGGATCTGGTAACCCGCGTCGTGCAGCACGCTGAGGGCGCTGCGTCCGGCAGGCACCGTGACCGTCTGCCCGGTGCGCTCGACGAGGATGTCGAACGGCTGGTCGTCGCGCGGGGCCGCGGCATCCCCCGCCGCCCCGTGAAAGTGTTCGGAACGGACCGTGAGTTCCCGCCCCTCCCCCGCGTCTCGCGCGGCCGCGATGAGCGCCTCCGGGCCGCACGTGTAGACGACGGTCCCAGGCGTCTGCGCGGCGAGCAGGACACCGATGTTCAGCCCCCCCCGGTCCCGACTCGCCGGTATACACGAGTTGCCAGTCGGCACCGAGGCGGTCCAGGTCATCGACCATCGGGCGCAGCGGCGTGATGCCGATGCCGCCTGCGATCAGCAGGTACCGCTCGCCGTCGACGCGCAGCTGGAAATGGTTGCGGGGCCGGCCTACGTCCAGTGTGTCCCCGACCGCGAGAGTGACAATGCCCTCGGCCGCCCGAGCGACCTCGGTGACAGTCAGCTCGATCGTGCCGGGACGGCGTAGTGTGACCGTCCCCCTAGCCCGGTCACCGGAGAGGGCGGGGGACCAGCGTGCCGGGAGGCTCTTCGGCGCGCGGAAGATCCAGCCGGTGACGCGGGCATCGCCATCCTGCTCGAGCCCGCCCGCGAGGACCTGTCGATGTCGAACTTGTCGGGGTTCGCGAACTGCCGCTCGTCGCGGTTGGCGGAGGCGATGACGACCTCGAGTTGGGCGCCTGCCGGGATCACGACTCCGCCGATAGTGATCTCGTGGCGAGCCTCGCGCTCGATCGTGCCGATCGGAGCGATCCACCGGAGCCCCTCATGCACGGCCAGCGGGGCGAGGTCGGCGGGCGCCGCGTAGAGCCGGGCCAGCTGGTCGGGCCGGGTAAACAAGCCGAGCAGTGTGGAGCCCGCCGCGTGGCCCGGCTCCTGCATGCCGCCGAGGAGAATCACCTTGAGGCTGGGCAGCAGATGCTCGATCGGCCGCGGGTCGCCGTCCGGCCGGCCGGCCCACAGCATGTGCGCGAGCATGGAGTCGTCCGACTTGCGGCGGAGCCTGCCGAGCAGCGGGATGAGGACCGACTCGATCTCCGCGTTGGTCGCGTCGGCGACATCCGGGGCGGCGGGGTCATGGGTGAAGTTTGTGAGGCCGAAGTTCAGGTCGGCGAACCATCGGCGCAGGGCGGTCGCGTCGACCAAGCCGTCGAGGCCCATGACGCGGCGCAGCGACTCGACGGACACCGGCTCGAAGCAGTTGCTCATCAACTCGGCACGGGCGACACGAGCCACCGCGACGCCGCCGACCTCTCCGTTCGGGCCCGGCTGGGCGCTGGTGAGGCGGGCGAGGTAGTCGCGGGCGATCGGGCGGACCAGGGCGTCAATGTAGCGGCTCACACGGTCAGGGCGCAGTACGGGAGCGATGCCAGTCCGCAGGTCGGCGTGGTCCGTGCCATCAGCGGTGAGCATGTTGGGCGTACCGAAGACGCGCATCAGTACGCACCGGACTCGGGCAGGTAGGCCACCGGCACCTCGTCGCGCAACCACTTGTAAACCGGGTAGGGGTCGGCGTCGAGTTCCGCGACGCCGACGTCGTCGATGATCGGCGCGGCAGTCACTTCCGCACCCCCTTTCTGTGGCCGCTAACTAAACGGCGGCATCGATGGACGGGGTGTTGCTGCAGGTATTTCAGCTCGAACGCCAGGCTCATCGCGGTGAGCTGGTCGAAGATCATCAGCGCCGGGTAGGCGGGCATCACGTCCGGCTGGACCTGCGGGTCAAGCGAGGATGCGGCGCTGCCGCTGGAGATGCCGAGGTTGAGCGTGCCGCCCTTCTTGATCCGTCCGGCGGCGGCGGACGGGTCGCCCCCAGGCGAACTCGTGACGCCGGTGTGGTCGCGCCGGCGCGGGCGGCGAGCAGCGGACTCAGCGCCAGGTCGCCAATGCCCATGCGCAGCAGGGTCCGCCGCGGAATCCTGGCCTGGGGGAGTTCGCTCATGTGGTTTCTTTCCTCGTATCGCTGGTTGCTCGTGTGACTGACCGAAAGTCCCTGGCTAGGCCCGGGTGCCGAAGTACCCCTGCGCACCGTGGACTGACATCCGTTCCAGGGAGTCGGCGCGCGACAGCATCGAGACGACGTCGCGGAAGTAGCGCTGCATCGGCTGGCCGTCCAGGGTCGAGGAGGTCGAGCCGTTGCGCAGCAGGTTCTGCACCGTGGAGTAGGCGAGCTCCTCGGCGGCGAAGTACATGTCGTTCATCCGCATCGCCTTGTCGTGGGAGAACGGCTCGAGGCCGGCCACCGCGAGCCGGCTGTACTCGTCGAACAGCCGGCGCTGGCCGTGGGGCCGGTCACGTCCAGCCAGCCGCCGAACGCGACCATGCGGTCGGGAACGAACACGTCCTCCATCACCACGCTGTTGGAGCCGCTGCCCTTCATTCCGAACACGCCGCCCCAGTCGTCCAGGACCGTGTACTGGTCGCGGGGGACGGCGAATCAGGAGAAGGCGCGCCCGAGCAGTAGCGCCACTTGCCGCTGATGCGGACGCCGCCATCTTCCCTGACGATCGTGATGTCCATGCCCTGGCCCGAAGACGGCGCGACGAAGTGAGGCACAGGCACCGGCCCGTCGACGGGCAGCCCCGTGATATCTCGGTGATGAGCCTGTAGAACGCGGGCACGCCGAGCTCGAGACCACCGAACTTCTTCGGCTGCAGCACCCGATAGAAGCCAGCCTCGGTGAACACCTCGTGGGTCTCTTGCGAGTATGTGCCGCGCGCCTCGGTGGCCGCCTGCTCCGCCCGCAAGTGCGGGCGGAGCTCGACGGCTCGCTTCAGCAGGCCTCGCAGCACGTCGTCAGCCTCCGGGCCGGTCAGGACCACACCGGGAACGTGCATGGCCAGGTCAACATCGCGACGGGACCGCGGCAGGGGCGGGATGGCTTCCGTCCACGGGCGTACGGGTCACTGGAAACTCCCTCGATCGACTTTGAGGTCGGGCTCGGCGCCGGCAAGTACGTGCCGTAGTCGCGCCGCGCACCCGCGGTGCCTTGCCACCGTGATACTGAGCCCCGGCTGTGGATGCGATCCTCCGTCACAGCTGAAACACCCGTTGTCAGCGTGCCTAGCCTTTGGCAGCCGACGCTGTACCTGTGCACATACCGCCGCCGGCAGTCCGGGTGCTTACGTGTGTGATGACTAGACTTCGTGCCATGCGGCCAGCCCGGCGTGGCTGATCCGCACACCCAGGCAGAGGGACACCCACGTCATGACCGCAGCGCCGACGATCTCGTGGCTCACGCTGCTATCCGCAGATCCCGAGCTGAGCGTGACGTTCTACCGCGCGATGTTCGGCTGGCGGGCCGTTCCCGTGATCGCCCGCGGCGGGTACGACATAACGGCAGGAGACAAGACCTCGATCGGCTACTTCACCGGACTCGAGGGCGAAATGCCCGATGACAGCGGGCCTGTTCCCGCGCGTGACGGCGGATGGGTGCCGTTCTTCCTGGTCACGGATCCGGCTCCCGCGCTCGCCGCCGCCCCGGCGGCCGTGCCGGCCGGCAAGGACGCCTGGCTGGCGATCGACAACAGTGGCGCGCGGTTCGGCGTCACCACGCTGCCCGCCAGGCTGCCCAGGGCCCGGCTGCAGGTCGAACTCGCGACGACTAACGTGAACCGGGCCGCCGCGTTCTACGGCGCGCTCATCCACGTGACATTCGAGCGGGTCGAGGACGACGACATGGACTTCCTCGCGATGTCCGATGCCGACGGCACCGAGCCCCTCGGCGGCATCATCGATGTCGGTGACCTGCACCGGTCCCAAGCGAGGCCGCAGTGGGTGCCCTACTTCTCCGCCGTCGACGTCGACGCGGAGGCGGTGCGCGCGCTTGAGCTCGGCGCCCTGATGCGGATTCCGCCGGCGGACTCGCCGCTCGATCGTTACGCGCTGCTCGCGGATCCGACCGGAGTGCTGTTCGGCCTGTCGAACGCCGAGTTCGCGACACGGCTCGACCAGCGCCGCTTCACCGAGCACCCGCTGCCGGGCCGGCCATAGCCGACGGAAGCGGATCCGGAAGGTGAGAACGCACGGGCCCGTTCGGGATGATCCCTTTGAACCTTCCGGCTGGTCGCTGCCGAATTTCTACGCGCCGGCCGGGCGCTTGTGGTGAACGATCGTGGCCAGCCAGAAGTGGACCCGGTCGGTGAAGGAGGACAAGTCGCGGTCGGTGAGCTTCTCGATCAGGGTCAGCCGGTAGCGCAGGGTGTTGCGGTGGACGAACATCTCCTCGGCGGCCGGACCGGTCGCGCAGTCGTTGCGAAGGAAGACGTCAAGTGTCTCCACGAGCTGACCGCCGTGCTCGGCGTCATAGTCGAGCAGGGGACGCAGCGCCTTGGCGGCCAGCTCGTACATGGAGCGGTCCAGGTGGGCGGACATCAACGCGTTACCCAAGTTGACCCGTGTCTGGTGGTTGATGCCCGGGCCGCCTTGGAGCGCGTCGGCGGCCTCGATGAAGCCGACACGCAGGCCGCCAACGCCCTCGTGCGGGCCGCTGACGCCAATGCGGGCGCGAGGGCCGAGCTGCGACAGATGGCTCAGGGCCAGTCTGGCTACCGCGTCGACCTCGCCGCCCGCCGGCACGACCACCGCGAGGCCGTCGTCGAGCGTGGCGCGCAGGTAGGGGTCGCGGCGCTGCGTAAGCAGCAGGTGCAGGTTCCACGGAAACGACCGCAGCCGCTGCGGCAGGCAGTCGGCCTGGCCGAGGATGACTTGGTTCTCCCTGGTCACATCGACGCCGAAGGCGGCGAGGCGCCTGGCCGCGTCCCAGTCGGGGATTGCGCCGAGGCGGATGTCCTCAAGGAGTTGCGCGACCAGCTCGCGGCGGCCCGCCATCATCGCGTGGAGCCGGCCCAGTTCAAGCGCGGCAACATTCGCCCCGAACCGCAGGACCGGCAAGTGCTCGGCGGCAGCGGGGCTGCACAGCAAGGCGATGACGTCGCCGTCGAGCTGGATGGGAACGACGAGGTACCCGTCGGTGTCCTCGGGGCCGCTGCCCGGTCGCCAGCGCAGCAGGAGCTCTACGGGCCACACGGTCCGGTTGGGCGCCTGGGACAGGATGCTGCCGCGCATGTCGATGACCGCGACCGGGGCCTGGACCCGGTGCCGGAGCATGGCGAGCACGCCGTCGATCCCACTTCCCGACGTGATCGAGGCCAGGAGCTGCTCGGAGAACGGCGGCACGTCCGCGTTGCCCTCGTCCGTGGTCATCACTGGCGGCCTCCTTAGCGCCGTAGCATACGTGGCGTCATGACCTGCGTGAACGGCACAGCTTTCGCAGGCGAGGCCAGACAATCGGGCGGAACCGATGGACGTCTTGTTCTCTTCAGGAATACGATAGTCAGACTATTGTGAACGATCGTCGCAGGCAATGTCAGCGTTAGCGCGAGGAGAAACCACGATGAGCACTTGGACCGCCAACCGGACCCCCGTGCCGCCGCACCCGTTCTCGTTCTCGGTAGCCGGAGACGACTGGGTGATCGTCGGCGGGATGGGCGGCCACGGCCCCGACGGGTCGATCGCCGAGGACGCAGCGGACCAGACCCGCGCGGCCGTCGCGACCATCGGGCTCCTGCTTGAGAAGGCCGGCAGTTCCTGGGCCGAGGTCGTGTACGTAAAGCCCTGTGCCACCTCGCGGGAGAACGCCTTCGCCATGGACTCGGTCCTGAACGAACTGCTGCCTGCGGTCCGGCCCGCCGGCGGCGCGCTGACAATCTGCGAGCTTGCCGACCCCCGGATGAAGATCGAGATTGAGGCCTGGGCGCGGCGCGGTGCCACCCTGGCCCCGGCCGACTAGTGTCCTGTCAGGTTGAAGCGCTCGCCGCCCACGGGATGCGCTCCCACAGGTCCGGCTCGCGCGTGAGTTGGACGAGCCGGTCTTGCAGCCGCCGCAAGGTGGCGGGTGCGGGCGGCACTCCACCCCACTGGACGGCGCTGTTGGCACCGTCCGCCGCGGCCACGATCAGCACCCGGACGTCCTCATACAGCCCGTCGGCACGCAGGTCCTCATCGAGCCTGCGACCATGTTCGCGGGCGATCTCCGCGGCCGCCGGCATGGTCATGAGCTGGGCGACGAGCGCGAACTCCCCGCGTGCGGACACGACGTCGTCCTCGGGTGTCAGCACGGCGCGGACGCAGGCGCGCACCAGGCGCCCGGGGGCGGCGTCAGCTGGGTCGAGCCGCTCATCGATCCAGGCGCGGAACTTCTGGAAGAGGTCGTCCGCAAGCGCGGTGAGCAAATCCTCTTTGCTGGAAAAGATGACATGCACCGGCTGGGTCCGCGCCGGGGGTGGGGCCTCCCCAGCTCAGGGATCACGATGGATGTAGCCGAGTGCCGGGCGCGTCAGGGCGCCCGCGGGAGCTTGAGGAGGTCCCGATGT
>Ga0335074_10005326_pt1 | contig 17786 bp, 13 predicted proteins | sample Lox_Sample_23_FD_206715 | JGI IMG/M metagenome (GOLD analysis project Ga0335074, IMG submission 206715) | Soil microbial communities from Loxahatchee National Wildlife Refuge, Florida, United States - Lox_Sample_2.3 | ecosystem: Environmental > Terrestrial > Soil > Wetlands | place: USA... | reverse complement strand
TCCGCGATTCGCCCGACTAGAGTAGTCAATGCCGTCAGCCGAGACAAGTTTTCGAAGAGACGATTCGGTCTCTGCAAAGTTACCGCTCAAGCTCCTGGACACGCCGAGGTAACAATGGTCCACTACAGATCCCCCCCGAAAACGTCCAGGTAGTCAGGGAGATTCCTTATGGCCATCCGCCGCGGCTTTCGTTCCCGGCTCGCAAGTTGTGTGCGCTTGGGGCTCGGGTCACTCGCGCTGTTACAGATGTCCATCGGCCCGGCGATCGCGATGATGGCGGCTCCGAACCATGAGGCCTCGAGCGGCGCGCTGTCGTACGCCGACAACCACACGGCGACTCCGATCAAGCACATCATCGTGATCATCGGCGAGAATCGCAGCTTCGACCATGTCTTTGCGACCTTCGTGCCCAGGAAGCCTGGCGTGACGGTCCATAATCTGCTCTCCGAGGGCATCATTGCCCTGGATGCAGACAAGAACGCGATTCCTGGGCCGAATTTCGCGAAAGCGCACCAGCTCGCCGCCGCTGACATGGGCGCGAGCGATCCGTTCCTGCTGAGCCCGCCGAAGGTGCAGTTCCCGGGCGACCATCTGCCCGCACCGCTCGTCGGCGGCCCCAAGGTTTCCTACATTCCCAATAAGTGCGGCTCGGGCACGCCGATCGCCCGGTGCGCGGCGAGCCTGATGCTCGCGCAGCAATCCGAGAGCGGCCTGCCGCCGTCCTACTATCACGAGCTGCTCACAGGGGGTACGGGCCACGCCGCGGGAACACCGGATCAGCGCATCACCGACGTGAACTCGCTGCCGGCCGGCCCTTATCAGCTGACCAATGGCTCGACGTTCGTGTACGATGACTACGCCCAGAGCCCGGTGCACCGCTTTTATCAGATGTGGCAGCAATTGAACTGCAGCGTCTCGCGGTCCACGCCCGCCGATCCCTCAGGCTGTAACGGGAAGCTCTTCTCCTGGGTCGAGGTGACCACCGGCCCAGGCACGGACGACGTCACCCAGCCTGCTGCTTGCAACCCGAAGAATCCGACTCCGAACTGCTTCAGCACGAACTACCTGCCGGGTGCCAAGACGACCGGCGAGGGCGCGACCGCGTTGGGCTTCTACAACGTGCAGAAAGGCGACGTGCCGTACTTCACGAGCCTCGCCAACGCCTACGCGATGAGCGACAACTTCCATCAGTCCGTCATCGGCGGGACCGGCGTGAATCACATCATGTTCGGCCACGGCGACATGATCTGGTTCAGTGGCCCGACCGGCAAGCCAGCCGTACCCCCGAACGGTGTGCAGGTCTATTCCGGCACGCCGGATGCCGGCGTCGTCCACGAAATCGAGAACCCCAATCCGGCGTCCGGCACGAACAACTGGTACACCGCGGATGGTTACGGAGTCTCCCACAACGCGGGCTCTGCTCCGCCGTATAGGAACTTCCCGGTCCAGGGCGGCGGCTCATACACCGAGTGCTCCAATCCCAATCAGCCCGGCGTACAGCCGATCCTCGATTATCTCGCGCATCTGCCGCGGCCGATCGATCCGCGCTGCCGGCCGGGCCACTACTACCTGGTCAATAACTACAACCCGGGCTATTTCGGCAACGGCAAGAACGCCTATACCGACCACAATCCGGCCAACACGCCGTTCACCATTCCGCCTTCATCGACGCCGAGCATCGGTGACGACATGAACGAGCACGGCGTCTCCTGGAAATACTACGGAGACCAGTGGAACAACTACGTGAACGACCCGTACCAGCTCAACTTCGGCACCCCTGGGCCGAAAGCGGACGAGTATTGCAACATCTGCAATCCCTTCCAGTACGACACGTCGATCATGTCGCATCCGGAGCAGGTTGCGGCGCATATCCAGGACTCGGTGAACCTGTACTCCGACATCAGGAACGGCACGCTGCCGGCCGTTTCCATCGTCAAGCCGAGCGGCTACACCGACGGCCACCCGCAGTCATCCAAGCTCGATCTGTTCGAAGGATTCGTGCAGAAGATTGTAGACCAGGTCGAAGCTTCGCCCTACGCAAATAACACCGCCATCTTCATCACCTTCGATGAGGGCGGCGGCTACTACGATTCGGGTTACGTCCAGCCGCTCGACTTCTTCGGCGATGGGACGCGCGTCCCGCTCCTCGTGGTATCCCGGTACGCGAAACGCGGGTACATCTCCCACGTGTACACGGATCACGTCTCGATCCTCAAGTTCATCGAGCGTAACTGGCACTTGCCGCCGGTGTCGCTGCGTAGTCGCGACAATTTACCGAATCCCGTGACGGCCTCCGGCAACCCGTATGTGCCACTCAATACCCCGGCCATCGGCGATCTGTTCGACTTGTTCGACTTCTCCCACGGAGCATAGGCCCTGGGACCCTAATCGACCGGCTTCAGCGAAATGTCAGGGCCAGGATGACAATCAGCAGGAAGCCAATGAGTGCGAGATAGAAGTTGAGGTCGCCCGACTGCAGTGCGCGCAGCCACCCGGCGAGCCGCCAGACGGCGCGCCGTATCGGGTTGAAGATCGCTGGGCCAAAGACATCGGCGATGTCGTGCTCGAACTCGAGCTTTTGAATGAAATAGGCGACAGCGCGGTGCTCACGCGCGGTGTCGAGCGTCGGTCGATAAATGAAGCTGTAGAACGTGCGCATCGCATTGGAGAAGGTGAGCGAGGTTGTTGCCGCGCCCTGCGGGTCCTGGCGTCTGCCGCCGTACCAGATCGAAGCACGGCGCACGGCGAACCGGCGGGCGTTGAGGAGGAAAAGGAGCGGGAAGATCGCCAGTAGCGGCATCACAATCACGAGTTTGGAAGGCGAAATGAATGCGAATGTGTCAGTAAGGGGCACGAGCAGCCAGCCGCTCGCGAGCGTGTGAGCGATTGGCGCACCGAACCTGAGCGTATCCGCTACATCGAGCGCGGGGAGCAAAACCGGCAAGGCGACGCTCGATGTGAGTACGGCAAGCCCGAGCAATAGCACGGCCGCATCGTAGCCCGGGCCCACATGCGGAGATTCAGACCGGTGGCCGTCGCCGAGCAGGCCGATTCCGAAAGCCTTGACGAACGTCGCCAAAGCTACGGCCGCGGTCAGCGCAAGCCCCGCGCCGGCCAGGGCAAGAGTCAGGCGGCCGCCGAGGGAAGCGAGGTGGAAGCCTTGGAAGACCGTCTGGAACGTGAACCACTCGGTCGCGAACCCGATCTGGGGTGGCAGGGCGGCGAGGCTCATCGTCGCGAACAGGGCACCGATGCCGAACACGAAGCTCGTGGTGCGAAGCCAGCCGTGCTGCACGAGCCCGTAACTGCCGCTTGCCGCATACACCCCATCCGATGTCAGGAACATTCCCCCCTTCGCAAGCGCGTGTCCGGAGAGATGAAGGATGGCCACCGTCCATGCAAGGCCCGCGAGGCTTGCCTCGCCGTCGGCGCGGAAGATAAGACTCGCGCCGAGTGTCGCCACGGCGATCGAGGCGTTCTCGGCGGACGAGAACGACAACAGTCGCCGCCAATCGTCCTGCTGAAAGGCATAGAGCGCAGAGAGGATCGAGGAGAGCACACCGACGGCCGTCACGAGAATCCCGAGTCCCATGAGTCCGTCGCTGCCGCCAGGGAGCCACTCGACGAGGCTGCGTAACAGAGCGAAGACTGCGGCATTGAGTACTACGCCCGAGAGGACGGCACCCGATGCGCCGCTGCCGCTTGCATAGGCGCCAGGGAACCACTCGTAGAACGGGAGGAGGCCCAGCTTCGCGCCGAACCCGAAAAGGAAGAGGACCCCGACAAAAACGCGAAAGCCCGTGGACATGCTGGCCGCGCTCGCCGCAAAGCCGGCGAAATCGACACTGCCTTGCCCATGAGCCGCGAGTAGCAGCAAGGCGAGGAGAAGGGCCACTGCGCCCACCTCGAGGAGGGCGAGCATGTAGAGCGTCGCGCGCCCTGCCGCGGGCGAAGTGCGCTCCGCGAGAAGCATCACTGCTCCACCCAAGCTCATCAGCTCCCAGGCGATGAGGAACGAGTAGGCGTCCTGGAGGCCAAAGACGCCGAGTGCACCGATGAGCGCGATTGCCGCCCCGGCGAGCCAGCCCGGACGCGCTGCGCGGAAGGGCGTGCAGAGAGCCACGGCGAGTGCGGCAGGCACCAGGCCGAACGCCATCAGCCAGAGCGCCTCGGGCGCGTAGTGAACCCGCACAGTCTGATCCGCGAGAGCGATCGGGAGCGTGAGAATCGTGCCGCCATCGGGGAGCCCCGAGGCGGCGCCCCAGATGCCCGCGACTGCCCCAAGCGCAAGCAGCGCGCGTGCGCCGGGAGTGAAGCGCAGGAGCGAGGCGAGAAGGGCTGCGAGCCAAAGCCAGAAAGCGATGATCAGCGGCTCAGGCACGATCGCCATCCTCCACGATCCTGCCGCCGGTCACGCGCTGAGGCATGCGCTTAAGCAGCATCAGAAGAGCCTGGATAATGGCGGCCGGATTCGGCGGACAACCCGGAAGGTAGATATCCACGGGCAGAACCTCCTCGACGCCGCGGCCGCACGCGTGTCCTCCACCGTTGGTGCCACCAGAAACGGCGCAGGTGCCAATCGCCATCACAAAGCGGGGATTGGGCATCGCGCCATACGCCTCCTCGAGCGGTCCGCGCATCGCATAGGTCACAGGGCCCGTGACGAGCAGCAGATCAGCGAACCGAGGCGATGGCGTGAAGAAGACGCCGAGGCGGTGGAGGTTGTAGAACGGATTGTTGAGCGCCTGCAGCTCCGACTCGCAGCCGTTGCAGGAGCCCGCATCGACGTGCCGGACATGGAGGCTCCGTCCGAAGATGCGCCGAATCTCGCCTTGCAGCGTCACACCCTCAGAGGACGCCGCAGCCTGCGCCCATACGAGGTCCTCACGACGGCGCACGCCGAATGCCCAGTCGTCGGAGGCGGTGAAGGCTCCCGTGGGACAGCTCTCGACACACATCTGGCAGGCGACGCAGCGGCCGTAGTCGACGTTTAGGCGGCTGCCATTCGGGCCTCCCCCGTCCGCGGCGATCGTGATCGCGCCGGGCAGGCATGCCTCGGCGCATTCACGGCACCCATCCCGACATTTCGCGGGATTGAAGCGCGGCATGCCGAGGAGGCCCGCCTGACCGTCATCGCCGACAGCCGGCCAGCGCGTGCTCGCCCTGCCTTGTCGCAACCCGTAGAGTGTCCAGAGTGGCATAACCTCTCTCTCGATTTCAGCGAGCACAGCCCGCAATAGTGAGGCCGAAGCTCGCCTCGTTGATGGCGTAGTCCATCATGTTCGTGTCATGAACCGTGTAAGGAAAAACTCGCCAGTTGGAAAAACTCGGAGATTTGATCTTTACGCGTGCGAGCCTTCCGGCGGTATCGACGTGCACCGCGTAATAGACTGATCCGCGCGGGGATTCAGCCCAGCCGAGCCCCTCGCTGAGAGGAGCCGGCCGGCAGGGAACACGAATCGGTCCAGGCGGCAAGCCCTCGAGCACCGCACGAATGAGCTCGATGCTGTTCAACGTCTCAGCGATGCGCACTTGCTGGCGCGCGTGCGCGTCGCATCCCTCGCGCATCGCAACGCGCAGCGGGAGCTTGCGGTAAATGCCGTACGGCTGGTCACGCCGCGGATCGCGATCCACGCCCGAGGCCCGGTCGATCGGCCCTGTTGCTCCGAGATCGAATGCGAGTTCCTTGCCGAGTACGCCAGTCGTCATCAGACGATCGAGATGCGTCGAGGTACTCTCGAGCATCTGCGCGTAGCGGCCGAACTCGCTCTCGATCCTGCGCAGCGATCCGGCGAGCTCCTTCAGCCAGGGCTCGCGCCGCAAACCTCCGGGGCAGACGAGGCTGCGCAAGAACCGGCTTCCGGTTGCCTCGGCATTCATCTGCTTGGCGAGCTCTTCAAGATACTTGCCTTCAGCCTCTCCGACCTTGAGGGTCGTGGTGTGGCAGAGATGGCCGAAGTAATGAAGGTGGTTGTAGAGCCGCTCGAGCTCTGCCAGCAGCGCGCGCAGCCATTCGGCGCGTTCGGGGACTTCGCAGCGTGCCGCGGCTTCGAGAGCGTAAGAGTACGCAAGCGCATGGGCCACGCTGCCAACCGCTGAGACTCTCTCGGCAAGTATGACGCCAAGCTCGGCCGTCACGCCCTCGAAACGCTTTTCCATGCCACGGTACTTGAAGAAGAGCTGGGGCTGATAGTGCAGAATCGCCTCGCCGATGTAGAGGAACGTGAACTGCGCCGACTCGAGCACGTCGGCCCGGATGGGTCCGAAGGGCAGTATCTGCACATCACGGTGCGCGGAACCTGCGAGCTCGGGAAGGCGGTGGGGCTCCGGTGTATAGACCAGGGGCGGAGCAATTCCGGGCTGAAGCGGCGGGCGCGCGGCATGTGCGCCGGGCAGTAGGACGAGTGGCTCGGGTTGGGGTTGATCCTCGAAGCAGAGTCCACAAAGGTCGGTGATCTCTCGTTCGTACCAGGAGACTAGCGGAGCGATAGCAGCAAGGCTCGGCGGCCGATGCGCTCCCGGCTGGCACCGCCAGATCTCAGGTCCGTGCCCGGCCGCCGTATGAACGACATACCGCAGCTCTGGAACTCGAGCAACTGAAGGCTCGGATGCGTCCGTCTGCGCCGGCAGTTCACCCAAGCTCTCCGGAAACCACGCGTAGGCGAATTGCACGCGAGCTCCTGCGGTGACCGCGGCGCGGCAGCGCCGCTCCAGGTCCCACGCCGGCACATCTCGGACCAGTGTGTCGCCTGCCGGAAGCTGTTCGCCCAAAGCTGGGTCCTCTCCCGTCACCGCGTACCTCCGCTTGCGAGCTCTGCGGCGATGACCCTGAAGTAGTGTGAGAACGTATGGGGCCACCAGAGCCCGAGCGCGAGGAGAGGGATGAGCGCAAGCCACATCGGCAGCACGCACCAGAAGGCGGTTCCAGACATCCGCGGGTGACTCTCGACGGTAGCCATCTCCGGGTGCTCGCCGAAGTACATCGCGCGGAAGTGATTCAGGAAGCCGATGAAGATCACGATGAGGAGCACCAACATCACGAACACGGCCCAGACGTTGCGTCCGGCAAGCCCCGCGCGCAGGATCGTGAACTCGCTCAGGAATAGGCCGAACGGCGGCGCGCCGGTAATGGCGACTGCACCCGCGAGCCACAGGAGCCCGGCAACCGGCATCGCCTTGAGTGCATAGTGAATGCGACCGATGCGTTTGGTGTGGAAGGCATGCATGGCATCCCCCGCGCCAAAGAACATGAGCGACTTGTTGAGCGAGTGATTGAGCATGTGGTAGAGGGCGCCGGCTACTCCGAGTGGGCCACCGAAACCGAATCCGAGTGTCATGATGCCCATATGCTCGACGCTGGAATAGGCCATGAGACGCTTCACGCCCGTCTGGCGCGTGATGAAGAGCGCAGCGACGAGAAGCGACAGCGCACCGATGATGACAACGATAGTGCGCGGCAGCGCGCCTAACCGTGCTGCGTCGGCCACCTGGATGAACCGTGCGATCCCGACCATCGCCGTGTTGAGAAGTGCCCCCGAGAGCATGGCGGAGACTGGCGCGGGACCCTCGCTGTGAGCGTCCGGGAGCCAGGTATGCATCGGTGCAAGACCCACCTTGGTGCCGAAGCCGATGAAAACGAGCAGGAATGCTGCGAGGGCAATGGTGGAGTTGAGCTTGGGCGCCACGGCGCGTAGGGCCGACCAAGTGAGATCGTATGTCGGGCCTAGCGTCAGGCTTCCCGCCCAGTAGAAAAAGATGATGCCGAGGAGGGCGAGACTGATTCCGGCCGAGACGACGATGATGTACTTCCAGGCGGCCTCGACGCTCTCCCGCGTGTGCTCGAAGCCGACGAGGAAGGTGCTCACGAGCGTCGTGAGCTCGATTGCAATCCAATAAACGCCGATGTTGTTCATCAGAGGGCCGAGGAGTGTCGTCAGCGCGAAGCCAGCGAACAGGGCGTAGTAGACGTGCAGGCGCGCATCGAGCCCGAGCGCACGCATGTAGCCGATAGAGTAGATCGAGGCGAGGAGATAGACCGTCGCGACGGACAGCAAGACCCAGCATCCCAATGGATCGACGATCACGTAGCCCCGTAGCAGGGTGTAAGGCCCGGCAAGCGCCCGCGGCAGAAGCGTCACGACGGCAACGAAGGAGATGATGGCGGCCGCGAGGTTGAGATATTCCGACGGACGCGGGCGTCGAGAGGCGAGGCTCCCGAGCACCGCGGCAAGCGGCGCGAGGAGAATCACGGCAACGAGCGCCCCGACACTCATCCGATCAACCTCCGTAAGCCCAGCGTGCTCGAAGTGCCCGCGTGCACGACGAGGTAGCGCACTAGCACGCCGAAGCAGGCGACGACGACGAGGAGGTCGAAGAGGATTACGAGCTCGAGGAGGAGCGGCATTCCGGGCACGAGGATCTGAGAGCCCAGGAAAATGCCGTTCTCGAGCACGAGAATGGCGAGCACCTGCGAGATCACTTCGCTGCGGACCATGAGCATGAGAAATCCGATCAGCTTCATGGAGAGCATCACAGTGAGGGCCAGCACGGCCACTGTGCCCGCGAGGCCCAGGGATGCACCAAGGTGCGTCGCGACCGCGAAAGCGAACACGACGAGGAGTGCGCCGACGACGAGACTCGAGCTTGGAGCCAAACGCTCGTGAAGCTCCCGATCGACCTTGAGCCGTCGGAGGATTCGGGAGAGGAGGTACGGCAGCACGAGCCCGCGGAACAGGGCGGTGAGAATCGCGATCCCGTAGAGCTCGGGATAGTCGCCGTAGAAGCCGATCGCAGCCGAGAGGAGCGCAATCAGCCACGATTGCACGGCGAAAGCGATCATGTACTCGCTGAGCCACCGGGAGCCCAGCATGACGAAGGCGAGTAAGAGGCTTGTGATCGCGAGCAGGCTGAACACCGCGTCCGCCAGCGGCGGCAAGTGGGCGGCGAAGATTCCGGCGACGGGTGCCATGCCTACCTCAGCTGATTCGCCACGATTGCGAGGATGGCGAGAAGGAAAGAGGCAGCCAGCGGCTCCTGGTATCGGTAGTACCTCAGGCGCGACTGGGCAGTTTCGACGAACACCACGGCCGCGGCGACCACCAGGAACTTCAAGAAGAGGGCGACCGCCGCAGCCAGCGCCCCCGATGCGAGTCCGGCGATCGACAAACCCCACGGCAGGAGCAACACGTTGCAGAAGATCGTATAAAGGATGAATTGCTTCATCGCCGAGGCCCATTTGAGCAGCGCGAGGAGAGGGCCCGAATACTCGAGGATGCGCCCTTCCTCGATCATGTAGACCTCGATGTGCGTGCTCGAGTGGATGGGCAGCCGATCCGTCTCCACGAGAATGAGGATGAAGAACGCGGCCACCAGGAACACGTGCGCCGGCCCCCAGTACACGGCCGGCTGCTGGACGAGGAGGTGATTGACCACGAAGGGCAGCATCGCCTTCGCAAGCAGTGTGATGCCGACGAAGACGAGGATGAGCGTCGGCTCGGCGAGAATGCCGAGCATGACGGCACGCGAGGAGCCAATTCCGCCGTAGGCGCTTCCAGAGTCGAGCCCGGCGAGCGTGACCATGAAGGAGCCGAGCGTCAGGATGAAGCCGCCTCCCAGGATGTCGCCCATGTCCGAGAGCGGCAGCGGGAAGTTGGTGAGCACCGGGATCAGGATCGGCACCGTCATCATGCAGGTGAAGGCGACGACCGGGGCGATCCAGTAGATGAAGCTCGCGGTCTCAGGGACGACGAGCTGCTTATGAAAAAGCTTCCAAAGATCCCGATAGGGCTGAAAGATGCCCGGACCCTGGGCGCGCTGGACACGCTCCTCCCATTGGATGATTACTCCCTGGAGGAGTGGAGCGAGTACGACGACGGTGAGAACCTGAGCGATCTGCAGCAGAACATCACGGGTCACAGCCGAGCCGCCTTTCGCGACCGGACGGGTGAAGCGCGCCCGCGGTTTCGCTCGAGCGTTGTACGTGGGAGGTGTGAGACCCTCAACTGCCGAGTCCGTGCTCTTGGGGCACGCAGTACTCGGGTTGGGCTTGAGTCAAGCTCGGGTCTACGCACTACCAATCCTCGCGTCGAAATGATGAGGACGTGGTAGGCATCATCAGCCGTTGCCGGCGGTTATAGGAGGAATGCCATCTCCCTGATTCTCAATATACGGGGGGCGCTTCGGTTGGGCAAGCACCAAGGGGCCGGTACTCACCAAGGGGCCGGCCGCTACCCGGGATGCTTGCGCGCCAGGTTTGGGCGCTCTAGGATGCCCCGAGGGGAGATGGCATCCTCCCGATACAAACCGCCTCGCGGCTGATGACGCCTGATCCGCCCCTCGGGTGAGGACTGGTGTCATGTTCAATGAGAGTCAGCGGCGGTATCTCCTGAGCCGGTTGCATAGCGTCGAGGAGACGCTGAGCGAGGCTATTGAGAGGCTCAACCCGCCCGAATCAGGGAGGGTCTTCCGCACGGTGTCTGCAGACGCCACCCCGACGCAACGCAAGATCCTTGCCGATTATCTTTCCCAGCTGCGCTTCGCCCTGCGGCGCTTCATGCTGGCGCAGCAGCTTCGCGACGAGCGTCGGCGGCCTGGAGCCCTCTGGTCGCTGCAGACCGCGGTCGTTTTCGCGAAGATCGCGGCCGAAGAGCTGAGGCCCAGGTACTGGCGCGGCTACGGCGAGGTCGACTCGGATTCAGCGGCCGCGGCCGAGCGCATCGCCGCTGAACTCACGACCCTGCTTCATCGAATCCAGGATTATGTCGCGGTCGGGGAGGGCGGGGGGCTGGCCGCGCGGCTCGAGGAACTTGCGGGGGTGGGCGACGACGTCCGGCTCCTCAGGGAGCTCGAGCGCATCATCTCCGCTTACGGGCTCACCGAGCTGCGTGCCCCCCTCAAATCGCTGGTCGACCGTGCCGCCTCGCCTCTCTTTGAGATCGCGGTTTTCGGGCGGGTCAGCTCGGGCAAGTCCTCACTCCTCAACTGGTGGCTCGGCCGAGCGCTCCTACCGACCGGGATCACCCCAGTCACCGCCGTGCCGACGCGCATCGTTCATGGCGAGAGCGTCCGCGTTCAAGTTGAGCGCACAGATGGCAAACCGCTCGAGGTGCCGGTCGAGAACATCGGCGACTATGTCAGTGAGCAAGGGAACCCTGGGAACGCGAAGCACGTGCTGAGCGTCCTCCTCGAGGCACCGTCGGGTCAACTCGAGGGTGGGATACGGCTCGTCGATACGCCAGGCCTGGGATCCCTGGCCACGGCTGGCGCCGTGAAGACCCTCGAATACCTGCCGCAATGCGATCTCGGGATTCTCCTGATCGAGGCAGGTGCGCCGGTCGCGCCCGACGATCTCGATGTTGCTCGTGCACTCCTCGACGGTGGGAGCGATCTCATCATCGTACTGAGCAAGGCTGATCGGCTCGCCGAGCCTGATCTCGAGCAGGCGCTCGATTACGTGCGAGGTCAGTTCGAAGCGCAGCTTTCGATATCCATCGCTCTGCGGCCCATCAGCACGCTTGCCGGGAACCCGCTTGCCGCGGCCTGGTTCGACGAGATGTTGGCGCCACGCCTCGCCAGCCACACGGAGCGCGCCGCACAGGCTCTGAAGCGCAAGATTGCTGTCCTGCGGGAGTCGGTAGTCGCCATCCTGGATGCGCGACTGCGTACGGCCGACGGTGAGCCGCGCTCGGCGAGCGCATCCGCGACTGAAGACACCGCCGCAAAGCTCCACGAGCGCATTGCCCAGGCACGCTCGGACTTCGAGCATGCGCGCTCGCAGCTCTTGGATCTCAAGCTCGCGCTCGCCCGGTTCGAGCCAGCCTTACTCGAGGCAGCGGCGGAAGAGCTCGCGCGCTGCTGGCTGGAGCCTGTCGGCATCGAAGGCTCGATCATCGAGCGGACGCAAGCCGCGATGGCGCGCCGGGCCGATGAGCCCGGTCACGCGGTCCACCGTATGCTCGAGTCTCTCCGGGACGATCTCATTACGCTGATCCACGCGGGACGCTCGCAGATTCCGCGCGCCGACCCGAGCGACGCGGAGCGCACCGAGCGGGAGACCGAGCGGGAGCTTGCCCGGCCGCGCGGCCGTCCCATCTTCGACGTCAACGCCGCGCTCGCCGCGCGGCCGAAATTTTCGGCGCCGCGCGCGATGCCCCCCTGGGCGATCATAGCTCGCCCGCTCGCGCGAGCACGCCTGCGCGCGGCAGCTTCGATCTCTCTTGCGAGCCAGCTCGCCGTCCACGCCGAAGCGCTCTACCGCTGGGGTGTTGGCTATCTCGACGAGCTCACTCGGCGTTTCGATGCCGCAGTTGCAACTCTCGAGAGCGCGGAGCGCTTCGGCGCCGAACCGCCCCTGCCGACGGAGCTGGCGCGGACGGCTCAGCGGGACTTGGAGCGCCTGCGCCAATGGCCCGCGGATGCGGCGTGAGGAGCTTTTTAGGCACACGGAGGTGCCCCGCCGCCGCAGGTGGCGGAGCCGCGGGCAAAAACCACGCTTTTTGACCGCGGCGCGCTGGGCGGGGCAGGATGCCCCGATCCAGCGCTTCATATTACTTGCCGAAGACGGCGGCACGCCCGAGCTCCGCTTCGATCTCGAGCAGGCGGTTGTATTTCGCGATGCGCTCGGAGCGGCAGAGTGAGCCGGTCTTGATCTGTCCGCCACCCATCGCGACCGCGAAATCGGCCATGAACGTATCCTCGGTCTCTCCCGAGCGATGCGAGACGACGAACCGCCAGCCTGCCTCGCGGCAGAGCTCGATGGCCTCGACAGTCTCCGTCACCGTCCCGATCTGGTTCAGCTTGATGAGCGCTGCATTGCAGGCACGCTCCGAGATGGCTCGGCGGATGTAGGTGGGATTCGTGCAGAGAATGTCATCGCCGACGATCTGGATGCGGCCGCCGAGCTTCGCTGTGAGCTGGGAAAAGCCCTGCCAATCGTCCTCTGCAAGCCCATCCTCGAGCGAGATGATGGGGTACGTGTCGATCCATTTCCGGTACATCTCGATCATCTCCGTGGCGGTCTTCGCGCCCTGGCCACTGCGGGAGAGGCGGTATTTGCCCTGCTCGTAGAAAGATGTCGCTGCCGGATCGAGCGCGATGGCGATCTGTTCGCGCGGTGTGTATCTGGCGCGCTCGATCGCCGTGAGAATGAGCTGGAGGGCTTCCTCATTGCTGCCCAGTTGGGGCGCAAACCCGCCCTCATCGCCTACCGCGGTGCTGAGCTTGCGCTCGGAGAGCAGGCGCTTCAGCGCTTGAAAGGTCTCAACACCCCACCTGAGAGCTTCCGCGAAGGTCGGGGCACCGACCGGCACGATCATGAATTCCTGCAGGTCGAGGCTCGAGTCGGCGTGCTTGCCTCCATTGATGACGTTCATCATTGGCATGGGTAGGCGGCCGACGCAGGTACCCCCGAGATATTGATAGAGGGGCAGACCAAGGGTGCGCGCCGCAGCCCGAGCGACCGCTTGGGAAACCCCCAGCATGGCGTTGCCGCCGAGTTTGGCCTTGGTTGCCGTGCCGTCGAGCTCGATCATCAGCCGGTCGATCCGGGACTGCCAGGTGGGGTCCATTCCGATGAGGTGCGGGGCGATGAGGTCATTCACGCTTGCGACAGCCTCCAGGACGCCGCGACCGCCGTAGCGCTCATTCGACGTATCACGGAGCTCGAGGGCCTCATGCTCCCCGGTCGAAGCCCCTGAAGGGACGGAAGAGGTCTCGACAGTGCCGTCTTCCAGGCGCACGAATACTCTCAGCGTCGGCATACCGCGGGAATCGAGGATTTCAAGGGCACGGATCGAGTGGATGGATGCAGTCATGTCACTTTCTCATTTGATACTGCGGGGGTGTGTCAATTCCGGCATCAGGATGGCCAGGATCGTGAGCGCCCTGTAGGTAAATTCCAGGTTCGGCAGCGCCATCGGAGCGTGGGCAAAGCCGCCGTTCGCGGTCTGGCAGCTGAGCGTGAGATCCAAGACCTCCGGCTGGTATCGCACGGGAATCTTCAGGATCTCACAGCAGCGAACGCCGGCGTACGCTACATCGAGACTCGACATCGCTGAATGCGGTGTCATCAGAAATCCGATTGGCGGCTGCTGGAGCGAATCGACAAACGCCACCAACTCCTCCGGTACTCCAAGCCGCAGGAACGCGTTGACGCCCAAGGCGAGATAGGTGTCCCAGAGATTCTTGCGAACGCCGAAACCGCCGCGATGCATGAGCTCAGCCATGAATGCGGCCACTTGCAGGTAGCGATTCGCCGGTCGAGCGGCACGCGGAATCAGCATTGCTGCCAGCTTTTCACCCCGCGCCGACTCGGCCAACACTGTTGAGGTGAACCGCCGCTGTAGCCGGAGTGTCTTGCGTAGGCTTTCGAGCCAGCCGCTCGTGTCTACGGAATTCGCCGTTTCAGGCACGACGATCGGAAGATTCAGGATGCCTTGGAACGTCTCCTCGCCGATCAGAGAGGCGAGCCCCAAGTGATCGAGTGTCAGGGCGCCAAAGTAGAGATACGTGAGGCCGAACGTCCGTGACTTCACCACGAAGTCGGCCGTCTTGCGTGCATTGGGCACCTCTATATCGAAAAGCCGTAATGCGGCGACGGCGTAATAGGTATCCCCGAGGCTCGGCTCATCCACGCTGCTGTAGCGGTAGAAGCAGAACCCGCCCGAGGGTGACTGGCGGGTGCGAATGTAGGCTGCCGCGCGCGCCACCGCATCGCTGCATCTGGAGGTCAGACTCGTCGGAGGAACCGCTGACACGCTACTGGAACCTGCAGAAACCCTTGAGCTGCCGAATGCCCACCCGTGCCCATTGGGCACACGGTAGGAGTCATCAGCCTGAGGCGGTTCCAGGGGGACTCCATCCCCGGTCGCGAATGGCTTTAAAGTAGGGCGGCGCAGCGGATTCGTCAATGCTCTTTCGCGATCCCGCCGAGCCTCGATTCATGGGGCCCGATCGAAGTCACTGACGATCTCGCTTACCTGTGGCGGATCGGAGGCGTCAGGATTGATCACGCCGAGATGCACGGGGGTATGCACGTAAAAGAGCCGCACCTTCTCTCGATGCAAGAGCTCGAGGAGCTTCCGCGCCTCCTCCTCCGCGACGATGAATTCCACCTCTACGGTCAGGGCCCCGGCAAGCTCGACGAAATGCGCATCGTGCAGCTTATGGTGCCGGCCGAACCCGGCCGTTGCCTTGAAGGCTGAGCCCCCGCGAATGCCGAGCTTGTTGCCCTGCTCGAGCAGCCATTCCCACACGTACCGTCGGTGATGGCGCTGGCCCTCGTGCACATAGAATCGAAGAAAGGTCCCTTGCACGTGCATGCCTCCCGATCCCTAGACAAACGACTCAGGACACTCGCGGACGGAGGGGGGGTCGGCGGCGTCCGGATTGATTACCGCGAAGCATGCCGGCGAATAGGCGTAGAAGAGCCGGACTTTTTCCCGATGGAGCAGATCGAGGATCTTTTGCGCCTCCTCGTTCGTCACGATGAATTCAATCTCGACTGTGAGATTGTCCTTGAGCTCGAAGACACGTGCCTCGTGCAGCACATGATGGCGGCCGAAGCCGGCCATCGCCTTGAAGGCGGACCCCCCACGGATGCCGAGCTTGTTGCCCTGGATCAGGAGCCATTCCCACACGAGCTGGCCGTGAACACGGTGGTCCTGATGCACGTAGAACCGAAAGAAGGAGCCTTGCATGCCGCACCTCTGACTGCGATCTGATATCGCACTACCTCTCCAGCGACTCGACAGTCGCTATTCCGGCGGCCGACATGGAGACGGGTCCGCGAGCTCGTAGGCATCATCAGCCGAAGGCGGCGGTTCTTTTTGCGGGAGGCATGCCATCTCCCGCCAGCAATATACGGTCCGAAGGCGTGGTCGGCAAGCGCAGGCAGGTTTTACCTGTGGGCTTGCGGTCATCGACCCGACCGCCTTAGACTTCCATGGTCGAGGGGAGATGGCATGCCTCCCGAAACCGCCGTCCGGTTGGCTGATGATGCCTGCGAAGTGTGTTTCAGCTAGACACAGAGGCAGGCTCATCCATGCAGCTTCAAGCCCCCGAACTCGCTGCCGACTTGGAAGGACGCCTTCTGCGCGGCGAGCATCTGACTCTCTTCGGAGCCCGCGGCAGTGGTAAGTCGACGCTCTTGACGAAGCTCCACTCGCGCTTCATCGCCGCGGGAATTCCATGCGCGTATTCGAGTACCACCAGCTCTCTCGACGATATCACCCGTGCGCTCGAGCGTGCCTATCCCGGAGTCCTGACGGGGGAAGTCTCGCGAAGAGCGGCGCGGTCGCGATTATGGATGGCCGCGGACCAGCGCTTCGGCATTCTGCTGCTCGATCATTTCGCCTCTGTCAGCAATGCCATGGTTTTTCTCCTGAAGAGATTGCACGGCAAGGTTGCGGGCGTGCTGACCGCAGTGGATGTCGACGATCAAAGGGAGCGCTCACGAATCCGTCGTCCTTCGCGGTATGGGGCCATGTCGGTGCGGATGCCGCTCGCCTCGACACGCCAGCTGCGCCGACTTCTGTATGCGCTGACCGGAGGTCTCGCGCTGCCACCACTTGCCTCAGGCACCGAGCAGAAACTGCTGGAATCAGCCCGCGGGCGGCCGGGTTGGATCGTTAAATGCACGGAACTTGCGTGCGAGCAACGCTATTGGTGCGAGCACGGCCTCCTCGTATCTGCTCTATGCGTCGATACGGAAGCCGCGGTGCGCTATCAGGCGCTCGGCATGCTCCGTCCTCCGTCGACCGAGCAAGGCGATAGCCACGTTGATCGCCCGAGCGATCCCAAGCAGGCGGGATCAATCGCGTCTACATCGATCGCCTCGAAGCACGCGCGCGTGTAGGCCCGGAGCGGGTTAATTTCAACTATCGAGGAATGAGTGCGCCGCGTGCGCGCCCTTGCGAAACGCGCGTACGCCGTCCAACTCGCCGACCGCACGCGCCCCCATACGCCGTCAGTCGCGATGTGCGAATGGCTCCGTCCGACGAGCGTGATGGTTTTGTCGGCAAGTGAGCATGGTCCCACCGGAGAGTTGACTGCGATCAGACGCTCCCGTAATCTTGCTACATCCGGGGATGGAGTCCCCCCCGAACTGCCCTCAAAGCTGATGACTCCTGCCGTGTGCGTTATTGCGCGCTAGGCGGGCTTTTCCCGCCACGCGACGGGTATGCGACAGTTCGGAGAACATCCGCTCCCTTTCTGGGCAAAAGTCGCCCATAGTCTTCTTCAGTGCGCGCGCGATCGCGTCTGCCGATTGCGGTTGCACGCTACACGCCTCCGTGTTCTCAACGTCCGCTACCCCTTGGATTCTGACGCCACGCTGCAACGGCGGGTGTGGCGAAGGACGAAGGTTCTGCCGAACGGAACGGCAATCATGTGTATCGATCGAGTCCAAACTTTCTGAGGGGCGCCCCCATCATGAACAACAGATCGGTTTCAACTGCGACTATCGGCTTCATGTGTTTAGCATTGGCCGGCTGGATGGTCTCCATGCCAACAGCTGGCTGGTTCGGCCAGGTTTACCCCCATGGCGTTGCCATCATGGCGGCTCTGGCCATTCTCTTGGCAATCATGGGAATACTTACCTTCGTGCATGGCCGCACTCTGGACTGCATCATCTTCTTTGGCGGTGCCGGGCTCTTTTGGAGCGGCCATCTTTACGGTATGGCAGTTGAGCCAGGCAGCGCAGCCGAGCCGGGTAGCTATGGCGGTTGGTACTTTTTTGTGTGGACACTCTTCTTCGCCTGGGTATGGCTGGGGTCATTCAAGGCGGAGTT
>Ga0335074_10005325_pt1 | contig 17790 bp, 15 predicted proteins | sample Lox_Sample_23_FD_206715 | JGI IMG/M metagenome (GOLD analysis project Ga0335074, IMG submission 206715) | Soil microbial communities from Loxahatchee National Wildlife Refuge, Florida, United States - Lox_Sample_2.3 | ecosystem: Environmental > Terrestrial > Soil > Wetlands | place: USA... | reverse complement strand
TGCGGGTGCGCGAGTTGCCGCAGCCAGTCATCGCCGCGGTTAACGGCGTCGCCGTCGGCGGCGGGCTGGCCCTGGCCTGTGCCAGTGACATCCGTCTGGCCGCACCCGAGGCCCGCTTTGGCACCGGCGCCGTGCGGCTCGGGCTCAGCGGGTGCGAGATGGGGCTGAGCTACCACCTGCCCCGGCTCATCGGCACCGGTAACGCGGCCGAGTGGATGTTCACCGGACGCGTCGTCGGCGCGGCCGAGGCCGAACGCGCAGGGCTGGTCAACCGGATCGTGAGCGCACCGGCGCTGCTCGACGAAGCGCTCGACCTGGCGCGGGCGATCGTGGCCAACTCGCCCGTCGGCGTGCGCCTGACCAAGTGGGTGATGTGGGCGAACGTCGACGAGACCGAGCTGGTGCGAGCCATCGACCGCGAGGACCGCACCCAGGTGATCACCTTCGGCACTAAGGACGCGAGCGAGGCGCGGGCCGCGCTGGCCGAGCGGCGCCCGCCACGGTTCTCCGGCCGCTGACGCCGCGCAGTCAGCCCGTGTTCCGGGCCGATCCGGTGTTCCGGGCCGAGTCAGCAAGGAGCTTTCGCGTCGCACTCACCAGCAGTTCGGCGTAGGCACGGGCGTCGAGGTAGCTCACGGTCTCGTCGTACGACTCGACCGCCACCGGGCAGGCAGCGCCCGCGGCGTCGAGTGCGCCCAGCAGGTGCGGCAGGTCGAGCGTGCCGGTGCCGGGGATAAGCCGGCCCATCATCGTTTCGACGAGGATATCGTCGGACACCGGCGGGCGTGCGTCGTCGACCTGGACGCAATGCAGGAGCGCTGCCTGCTCGGGCGTGACGGAGAGTTCGCCGGTCGGGCCGTGGCTGTAGTGCCAGCAGTCGAAGACGATCCGGCCGTTCGGCCGGCCCGCGCCCTGCACAATGGTGACCGCGTCGGCGAAGGTCGGGATGCGGCTCCACGGCAGGAACTCGATGGCCACGACCAGTCCGTGCTCGGCGGCCCGCTCGCACACTGCGGCGAAGTCGCGGGTGAACGTCTCGATCGAACCGCCCGGCCGGTCGTCGTGGTACACCACGAAGCCCTTGGCCTGGAGCGCCACCGACAATTCGATGATCTCGTCAAGGCCGAAGACCTTGGGATCCGGCGTGGCTTGGTCGCTGAGCCAGTGCGGCGTGCCTTCGCATTCGGCGACGTGCAGGCCGCGGTCGCTGAGCATGCTGAGCATGTCGGCGACGCTGAGGCCCTCACGGGTGGCGGCGACGTGCAGCAGGCGCTTGGTGACGCTGATCGCGGTGCAACCGGCGTACGCCGTGGCGTCGACCAGGTCGGCGTACGAGTACCGGACCATCGAACCGGCGCTGATGGTCATCGGCATGTCGACGAGGGGCACGGCCCCAGTCTTCCTGGTTCCAAAATCGACGTCAATATTGTAATCTGCCGACGAGGCGGCGATCCGGGCGGCAGCGGCCAGCGCCCGATGGTGCGCGACACGTGGCAAGGAGCCTCATGAGCTGGGATTTCGAGACCGACCCCGAGTTCGGTTCGCTGCTCGACTGGGTGGACGAGTTCGTTCGCGAAGAGGTCGAACCGATCGACTACCTCATCGAATCGGCCTACGACCACGACGACCCGCTCCGCCAGGCGCTGATCCTGCCGCTGCAGCAGAAGGTGCGCGAGAAGGGCCTGTGGGCCACTCACCTGGGCCCCGAACTCGGCGGCAAGGGCTACGGCCAGGTCAAGCTCGCCCTTCTCAACGAGATCCTCGGCCGCTCGTCGACCGCGCCGATCGTCTTCGGCAGCCAGGCGCCGGACAGCGGCAACAGCGAAATCCTGGCCCGATTCGGCACGCCCATGCTCAAAGAGCGTTATCTCAAGCCGCTGCTGAACAACGAGATCGGTTCCTGCTTCTCGATGACGGAGCCGCAGGGTGGCGCCGATCCGAAGGTATTCACCACGTCTGCGGTCCGTGACGGCGACGAATGGGTCATCAACGGCGAGAAATGGTTCTCCTCGTACGCCCGGTTCGCGGCCTTCCTGATCGTCATGGCCGTGACGCATCCCGACAACCCGCCGTACAAGCAGCAGACGATGCTGATCGTCCCCCGTGGCACGCCCGGCCTGTCGATCATCCGCAACGTCGGCATGGGGTACGAGCAGGAGGGCACCGGCTACGAGTCCTACGTCAGGTACGACAACGTCCGCGTCCCTGATGACCATGTGCTTGGCGAGCCTGGCGAGGCGTTCATGATCGCGCAGACTCGTCTGGGCGGCGGCCGCATCCACCACGCCATGCGCACGGTCGGCGTCGTGCGCCGCATGTACGAGTCGATGTGCGAGCGGGCCGTCTCGCGCTTCACCCAGGGCGAGGTGCTCGGGCGCAAGCAGCTGGTGCAGGCCGCGATCGCCGACTCGTGGACCCAGCTCGAGATGTTCCGCCTGCTCACCCTGCAGACGGCCTGGCGGATCGACAAGTACCAGGATTACCGGGCCGTCCGAGGTGACATCTCCGCAGTGAAGGCGGCCATGCAGACCGTTCTGCACGATGTCACCGCCCGGACGTTGCAGCTGCACGGATCGCTTGGCGTCACGCACGAGATGCCGTTCGTCCGGCACCTGGTCGAGTCCTTCGTGATGGGCCTGGCCGACGGGCCGACTGAAGTCCACAAGGTCACGCTCGCCCGCGAGCTGCTGCGCACCGTCACCCCCGCCCCTGGCCTGTTCCCGTCCGAGCATGTGCCGGCCAAGCGCGCGGCGGCAGAGGCGAAGTACGCCGAGGTTCTCGCACGGTTCCGTGTCCCAGCCTGACGCGGACGAACTGGCCGCGCGCCTCACCCGGCTGGCGTCCGGGCTGTGGCCGAAGGTCAGGGTGAGCGGGCTGCGCCGGCTGGCCGGCGGTGCCTCGAGCCTGACCTACGTCGTCGGGCTCGACGGCGCGCCCGAGCAGTGTGCCGTCGTGAAGGTGGCTCCGGCTGGCCTCGCGGCGACTCGCAACCGAGACATGCTGCGGCAGGCCCGGGTCATCGCGGCGCTGGCCGGCACCGCCGTGCGGGTGCCACGCGTGCTGTTCACCGACGCCGGGGATGAGCAGGCCGGCCAGCTGTTCGCGATGTCCTTCTGCCCGGGGGAGTCGTGCGAGCCGAACATCGACGAGAATGCGCCCACCGCGACGGCCGCTGAGCTGGGCGGCCGGTCCGCGCACGCCGCCCGGATGCTCGCCGCGACCCACGGTGCCGCGACCCACGGGGCGGCGGCCGACCTCGTCGCCGCCGAGGAGCCGATTCCGCTCGACGCCGAGATCAGCCGCTGGGACCGCGCGCTCGCGACGCTGCCGGCCGACTTTGGCCTCGACTGGACGAGCGTCTCCGCGCTGCTGCATGCCTCCGTGCCCGTCCCGGTGCCGCCGCGGCTCACCCACGGCGACTACCGGCTCGGCAACCTGCTCTGCGCCGGCGCCAAAGTCACTGCGGTGATCGACTGGGAGATCTGGGCGGCGGCGGATCCGCGCACTGATCTTGGCTGGTTCCTGCTCTCGATGGATCCCGGCCTGCACCCGGCCGCTGTCCGGGCTGCCACCGGAGTGCCGGGCCGGGCCGAGCTGCTCGACGAGTACGCGGCCGCGGGCGGCGCGCCGGTCGCCGACGCCGACTGGTTCATCGCCCTGGCGTTGTACAAGTTCACCGCGACGACCGGGCTGATCGCCAAGCATGCCGTCCGTCGCGGCGATCTGGCCAGCTGGGGGGTGGCGATGATCCCGGCGCTGCCGGGCGCTTTGCGAGCCGCCGCCGGCCTGGTGTCCGCCCGGTAGCGGCGAGCGAAGGAGACCCGGTGCCAGGACCGCTGAACGGGATCAAGGTGCTCGAGTTCGCCGGCATCGGTCCGGGCCCCTTTGCCGGCATGATGCTGGCTGACCTCGGCGCCGACGTGCTGCGCATCGACCGGCTGGGCGCCGATCCTGCCGACGACTGGTGGCGCCGGCACGACATTCTCTCCCGAGGCCGGCGCTCGGTGCTGGTCAATCTCAAGCAGCCCGAAGCGGTTGAGCTCGTGCTCGACCTCTGTGCCGGGGCCGACGCGCTCATCGAGGGGTTCCGGCCGGGCGTGCTCGAGCGGCTCGGCCTCGGGCCCGATGTCGTGCTCGCGCGCAACCCCGCTCTGGTGTACGGCCGCATGACCGGGTGGGGACAGGACGGCCCGCTGGCACAGCGCGCCGGCCATGACATCAACTACACCGCCCTGACGGGCGTGCTGCACTCGGTGGGCGCGCACGACGGACCGCCGATCCCGCCGCTCAACCTGGTCGGCGACTTCGGCGGTGGCGGCATGCTGCTGGCCCTCGGTGTCGTCAGCGGGATACTCGCGGCGCGCTCATCCGGGCCGGGACAGGTAGTCGACGCTGCGATGGTGGACGGGTCGGCGCTGCTCATGGCCTGGACAGCTACCCTCCGCAACGCGGGCCGCTGGAGCGAGCAGCGCGGCAGCAACCTGCTCGACGGCGGTGCGCCGAACTATACGACCTACCGCGCGGCCGACGGCGAGTACCTCGCGGTCGGTGCGATGGAACGCCAGTTCTTCATCGTCTTGCTCGACCGGCTCGGTCTGCCCCCGGAGCGGGCCGACGACGTGGCCGAACCGGCGATGTGGCCTGCGCTGCGCGCCGACCTCGCCGCCGTGTTCGCGAGCCGCAGCCGGGCCGAGTGGATCGAGCTGCTCACTGGCCTGGACGCCTGCGTGACGCCGGTACTGTCGATGAGCGACGCCATCGCTGACGCGCACCTGGCGCATCGGGCGGTCCTGGTGGGCGACGCGGACAACTACCAGCCGGCCCCCGCGCCCCGCTTCAGTGCCACTCCGGCCGGCCAGCCCGGCCCGCCGGTCCTGCCGGGCACGGACGGGGCGGCGGCCCTCATCGACTGGGGAGTAGCCGCCGACCGCGTTGCCGCTCTGCGTGCCAGCGGAGTCGTCCAGGCGACCGGCTGACCATGCAGGCGCACTGGCCGGGGAGAGTAATTTAACACTCGACATCGAAGTTAAATCGTTGTTACGGTCGTCACGTCGCTGACGAGGTGTCCGGGCTCGCCACCGGCGCACAACGGCGCCACCGACGGTGTCGAGAGGGCCACCCGGTGGCTCGTCGCGTCCACATGTCCGAGATCGACGGGAAGCCATGACACTGCGAATCACCGCGCCCACTCCGCCCCACCTCGCCGCGCAGTACCGCCAGAACGGCTGGTGGTATCAGCCGCCTTTGCGGGACGGAGTCGAGCGGATCGCCGAGACCGATCCGGACCGGGTCGCCGTGATCGACAACGTCGGCACCTGGACCTATGCGCAGCTGCGCGAGCACATCGAGGGCGGCGTCGGCACGCTGCTCGACGCCGGTGTCGGTGCTGGCGACGCCGTCGTCATCGTCGCGCCGAACTCGAGCAAGGCGGTCGCGTCGATCTACGCGACCCTGCGCGCGGATGCCGCGGCGGTCGTCATCGATCGCCGGTGCGGCGCACTCGACCTGGCCAACGCGATCACCTCCAGCGGAGCCAGGTTCCTCGTGGTTCCGGGGGAGTTGCGCGAGAAACTGCGGGTCGGCGATCACCGCGTTACCGAGCTTTCGCTGGAGACGATCACCTCGGGGCGGCGCGTCAGTGACTGGACCGAGCTTGACCCGGCTCTGCCGCGGGTCGTCATCTTCACCTCAGGCACGACTAAGCGCTCCAAGGGTGTGATCCACACCTGGGAAACCATGGGTGTCGCTGTGAAGAACCTTGAGCTGTGCATGGACTTCGTTCCGGGCGACCGGCCGTTCACCTCCAGCCCGATCGCGACGGTGACCGGCCTCAGCCAGGTATTCATGGCGATCCCTGGCGGCAGCCTGCTGCTCGAGGACCGCTTCGACCCGGCCCGGTCGCTGGCCGCGATCGAGCAGCACCGGGCGACCTGCATCGGCGGAGCGCCGGTCATACTCGAATTGCTGTTCGCCGAGTACGACCGCCAGGGCCGTACCGATTCGGCGCTTGAGCGCATCTCGCTTGGCGGTACGACCATCCCGCGCGCGGTGCTGGAGGTGGCCATCGAGCGCTTCGGCATCAGCCCGACGCGCGCGTACGGCTCGTCCGAGGTGCCGGTACATACCTACAGCCACCCGGACGACTCACTCGAGGAACGACTCTCGGACGACGGCTCGCCCTCGCCGGGGAGCGAGTGCCGCCTGGGCGAACAGTTCCACGAGGGCTACGAGCTGTACGTGCGGGGCCCGAACCTGTTCCAGGGCTACCTCTACGACGAGGACAACCAGGGCGTCTTCGTCGACGGATGGTTCCGCACCGGTGACGTGGTCGAGCTGCGCGGCGAACGGGTGAAGGTGCTCGGCCGGCTGAAGGATGTCGCCGCGCGCAAGGGCCTCAAGATCTCCCTCGCCGAGGTCGACGATGCTGCCGCCGTCCTCGGCGGCGGTACGCAGGGCCGCCTGCGCGAGGTCGCGGCGTACGCGGTCGAGGACGACGAGACCGGCGAGCGGGTTGCGCTGGCCGTCCGGATCGACGGCGAGCACCCGACCTACGACGACGTCGTTGAATCGATGCTCGGCCACGGACTGGCCCGCGGCAAGCTTCCCGAGGAGATCGTTTTCTGGGACGAGCCGCTGCCCCGCAACCCCATGGGAAAGATCGTCCGGGCCCAGCTGCGCGACCAGGCGGGCGCGAAGCCGCGGGCGCTGGCGCCCCGGCTCGTCGTGGCGACCGACGCCTGACCGGCATGGACCAGCCGCAGCCCGAGCTGGCGGCCTCGGCTCTGCCGCTGGCCAGTCTGACCGTGCTGGAGCTCGCCGGGGCCGGGCCGGTACCGTTTGCCGCGACGATGCTGGCCGACCTCGGCGCCCGCGTGATCCGCATCGACCGGCCGGGCCCCGCAGTGGCCCACTTCCCGGCCGACCCGACCCTGGATGTGCTCGCCCGCGGGCGCGAGTCGGTCGTCCTCGATCTCAAGCGCGCCGAGGACCGGGCGACCGCGCTGGCGCTCGTGGAGCGAGCGGACGCCTTCGTCGAGGGACTGCGTCCCGGCGTCGCCGAGCGCCTCGGCCTGGGCCCGGCCGACTGCCACGCCCGGAACCCCCGCCTGGTCTATGGCCGCATCTCAGGCTGGGGCCGCACCGGACCGCTGGCGGGCCGCCCCAGCCACGACATCAACGTGATAGCGGTGGCGGGGGTGCTGGCGGCGATCGTCGGCCGCGACGCGCGCCCGGCGATTCCGCTGAGCCTGATCGGTGACTTCTCGGCCGGCGGCCTCTGCCTGGCCCTGGGCGTACTCGCCGGTCTCTTCGAGGCCCGCGCGACCGGAACGGGCCGGGTCGTGGACACGTCCATGCTCGACGCGGTGGCGACTGTCGCCGCACCGCTGTGGGGCTACCGCAGCGAGGGCGAGTTCGACGATGTCCGCCCGAGGACGAACGTGGCCGACGGTGGTGCCCCGTTCTGGAACGTCTACCGGTGCGCGGACGGCCGTGACCTCGCCGTCGGCGCGGTGGAGGGCGCGTTCCGCGAGCGGCTGGCGGAGTTGCTCGGAACTCGCGCGATACTCGGCGCGGGGGGCCGCGAGACTTGGCCCGCCGACCGGGCCGAGCTGGATGCCTTGTTCGCGACGCGCACGCTGGCCGAATGGTCGGCGCTGTTCGAGGGTGAGGACGTCTGCGTAAGCCCGGTGCTGACGCTGGGCGAGTCGGCTGAGCACGCGCAGGCGAGTACCCGCGACCGGTTCGTCGAGAGCGGGGGAGTGACGCAGCCCCGCCCGGCATGGACTCTGGACGGCGCGCTGCTGCCGGTGCCGGCGCCCGGACCGCCGCGGGGCGCGCACACCGAGGCGATCCGGCGCGAGCTGGCGGATCCGGCGCCGTAATCACCACCCTGATTGTGATTCTGATGTCTATGTCATATACATGGGGCCGCAGCGGTGAGATGCTGGTGTGGACGGTGCCGCCGCCGTCCGGGCGGACGCATCAGGGAGGTTGCCCATGAGCGGAACCGACCAGATCGAGGTCTTGCTCACCGGAGTCGGCGGTCAGGGCATCCAGCTGATGGCCAAGACCCTGGCGCTGGCAGCCACGCAGGCGGGCAGGCAGGTGCAGATGTCGGCCAACTACGGCGCCGAGATGCGTGGCGGCCACAGCGATGCGAGCGTGTGCATCGCGACCTCGGGACTGGACGCACTGCCGATCCTGCCCTCGGCCAGCCACGCCGTGGTCATGCACGCTCTGTCCTGGGACGGCGTCTCGGCACGGTTGCGACCAGGATCGCTCGCGGTGGTCAACGAGAATGCGGTCGAGGCCGCTGAGCTGCCGGGCGGCCGGGTCGTGAGCATCCCGGTGGACGATCTCGCGGCCGAATTGGGCGTGCCGGGCGCCGCCTCGTTCGTCATGCTCAGCGCGTTCGCGGGCCTGACCGATGTGGTGACGGCCGGGAACTTGCAGGATGCGATGCGGGTGCTGGTCCCGCCGTACCGTGCGAACCTCATTGCCGCAAATCAGATCGCTATCGAGGCGGGCTTCGCCGCCGGGCGCGCCCGCACCGGGGGAGTGACGGCCTGATGGCCACGGTCGGGTACGTCGACATCGACGTCGAACGTTGCAAGGGATGCGAGCTGTGCATCCCGGCCTGCCCGTTCGACGTGCTCACGATGTCGCAGGAGCGGAACCAGCACGGCTACCGTTACCCGCTGCTGGCCCCGGGCTGCACCGGTTGCAAGGTGTGCAACGAGGTCTGCCCCGATTTCGTCTTCACCGTCTACCGCGAGCCAAGGGCGCCAGGAGAGGACGCCGCCGAGCCGGCCGACGAGGCTTTCGAGTGGGGGGACTGATGACCGCGACCACAGGAGTGCAGGCCGAGCTGCTGCAGGGCAGTGACGCCATCGTGCGTTCCTCGATCCTGGCCGGCTGCCGCTTCTTTGCCGGTTACCCGATGGCGCCGTTCACCCAGCTACTTGAGTCCTTCTCCAAGCACCTGCCGGAGAACGGCGGTGTCTGCATGAACGCGGAGAGCGAGATCGAGGCCGTCAACATGACGCTCGGCGCTTCCTCGACCGGCGCACGGGTGGCGACCGGATCCACCGGCGAGGGCATTGCCCTGATGCAGGAGGCGATCGCCGAGGCGGCGTTCAACGAGCTGCCGATGGTCATCTTCAACATCGCTCGCGGTCAGCAGGACTACTTTCAGGCCACGCGCGGCGGCGGCTGGGGCGACTACCGCACCCCGACACTGGCACCGAAGAACGTGATCGAGGCCGTCGAGCACACGCACTTGCTGTTCGACCTGGCTGACCGCTACCGGGTTCCCACGTTGATGTACGGCGACTATCTCGTCGCCCACACCCAGGTCAGCGTCGCGATCGAGCCGCGGGAGTTCCCGCCCCTGCCGCCCAAGGACTGGGCGCTCGATGGCAGCAGCGGCGGTACCGGCGTCGCCAAGGAGCACTTCGCCTACGCGATCGGCAAGACCAACGCGCCGGGCATCGGCCCCAACGCGCACTGGAACAACATCGCCGGCAAGTTCCGTGACATGGAGAAGGCCGAGGCCCGCTTCGAGGGCAACCACCTCGACGACGCCGAGACGCTCATCGTGTCGTTCGGCACATCGTCGGTCTTCGTCGATCATGTCGTCGAGGAGCTGCGCGCGGACGGGCACCGCATCGGTACCTTCCGGCCGATCACTTTGTGGCCGTTCGCGTACGACGCCCTCGAGCAGGCCGCTAACGGCGCACGCAGGGTGTACAGCTTCGAGCTCAACGCCGGCCAGATGATCGACGACGTGCTCATCGCCGTCCAGAACCGCCACAAGGTTCGCAGCATCGGGGGCCTGAGCCAGGACTCCTACGGCCTGCGCCAGGGTTCGATGCTCGATGCCCCCGTGATCCGCGACCGTGTGCTGTCCGCATTGGAGGCCGACCGTGCCTGAACCCGTCGCCCTGCAGACCCCGACCATGCGCAAGGTCGCGGATGCCCACCCGAAGCTGATGGTCGAGGACACCCACCACCTGTGCCCCGGCTGCGGGCACCCGGTCGCGTGGCGCATCCTCGCGGGCGTGCTCGAGGAGCTCGCGCTCGAGAAGCGGGCGATCGCCACCATCGGGCACGGCTGCTACAACGCGATGATGCCGATGAGCGACTTCGAGATCTACCAGTCGTTGCACGGCCGCGCCCCGGCCACGGCCACGGGTATCAAGCGGATGCTGCCCGACGCGGTCGTGTTCAGCATCCAGGGTGATGGCGACATGGCCAACGAGGGTCTCCAGGAGGTGCTGCACGCCGCCGGGCGGGGCGAGCGGATCACCTCGATCATGCTCAACAACGGGGTGTTCGGTGACACCGGCGGCCAGATGACCGTCGCCACGGTGCTCGGGCAGCGCACCAAGACGAGCCTGGACGGCCGTGACGCGCAGGCTCACGGTAGCCCGATCCCGGTGGCCGATCTTGTCGCGCGGCTCGACGGCTCGGCCTACGTGGCCCGCGGCCGGGTCAGCGACCGCGCCGGCATCGCGCGCACGAAGCGCATCCTCCAGGCGGCCTTCCAGACGCAGCTGTCCGGTGACGGCTTCAGCTTCGTCGAGATCCTGACGATGTGCCCGACCGGCTGGTTCGTCCCGGCCAAGGACGGTGGCACCTATCTGGACGACTCGATGGCGGCGGTCTACCCGACGGGTGTGCTCAAGCAGCCGGCCGGGTAGCCCGGCTCGGTCCCGGCCGCGCCGCTGCGGTCGCATCCGGCAGGAGCTCTCAGGGGGCAACAGTCCCGCGGCGCTGGCTGCGCTCCAGCACCAGGCCCAGGGCCTTCAGGTCATGCTGACTGCCGGTCATGCCAGCCGAGCGCAGGGTGTCCTTCACCACTTTGCCCATGGCATTGAGCGGAAGCTCGCTGCTGAACTCAAGGAACCGGGGGATCGCGAAGTACGGCAGCCGCGAGCTGCAGTACTCAAACACATCGCGGGGGCTCAGGCGTGCGCCGGGAGCAGCGACGATCCAGGCTTTGATCTCGTCCTCGATCAGGTCAGCGGGCACCGCATGAACAGCAACCTGCGAGACGCCTGTCAGTCGCATGAGCACCTGCTCCACCTCAAAGCACGAGACATTTTCCCCTGAGCGGCGAATCGAGTCGGTTTTCCGGTCAACGAACGACAGCGAGCCGTCCGGCTCCGCCAGGACGATGTCGCCGGTGTGATACCACAGATCCCGCCAGGAGGCCACGGTCTGCTCCGGCTGCGCCCAGTACCCGCTGAACATGATGCCGCCCCGCCGCGGCCGTACCAGCAGTTCACCAGCCGTTCCGGCGGGCACCGGCTCGCCGTCGTCGCCGGCAACCCGTACTTCCACGTCCGGCAGCGGGAAGCCCATCGAGCCCTGGCAGCGCTCATTCCGCGCATAGCCGAGGTTCATCGAGATCGGGCTCATCTCCGTCTGGCCGTACCATTCGCTGACGACGCGGACGCCGAACCGCTTGGCAAACGCCTCCGCCGCTTCTGCCGCCATCGGTATCCAGCTCACGAAGCGCAGCGAGTGGTCCTGATCGCGCGCCGACGGTGGCTGGGCCAGCAAGGCCATTCCCACAGCTCCGGTGCCCTGGCTGTAAGTAGCCCCGAGCGCTCGCGCCCGATCCCAGAACTCCGATGCGTGGAACTCCGGCTCGAACGCCACCGAGGCTCCGGTCACCAGGGCGTGCGCTAGCGCCGCGCACTGACCGCCGATGTGGAACAGCGGGTAGGGGGTGTAGAACAGGTCGCTCGGGCTGAGCGGGAAGTTCTCGGCGATCCGGAGACCGACCTCGACGAAGTACTGGTGACTCAGTACGCAGCCTTTGGATCTGCCAGTCGTGCCTGAGGTGAAGACGATAGACACGGGGTCAGACGGCGCGGGGCGCTCCACCGCGGCATCGGCGCTCGGCGCGCGTAGCAATTCCGCGAGATCGGCCGGTTCGTCGAGGTTGATGACGGCCGGGGGATCGTCGAGCTCGTGCTTGATAGCTGCTATCGCCCTGGCGCCGGCCTCGTCTGTGACGGCGACCCGGGGCGTCGTCACCCGGAGCTGGTAGGCCAGCATGTCGCTCTTCAAGAACGCGTTGAGAACGACGTTGATGGCGCCGGCGTAGGCGACCCCGAAGAAGGTATCCAGCACCTCCATGCGCCCGGCGCTGAGCACGGCAACACGGTCACCGCGCAGCACGCCCGCTCGCCGCAGTCCGGCGCTGACGTTCAGGGCCGCGGCCCGCAAGCTCGCGCGCGTGCGGCGGCGCTCGCCGAAGATGATCGTCAGGTCGTCGCCGCCGGGTGCCCCCGGGTCGAGCATTTCAGTGACAACAGTCATGCCGTCGGAAACCCGTCCGTCGGGCCCGGACGCACTTTCGGGCGCCACGGGATCAGAGGTAAAGGCGTGAGCTCATTATTGACTTTGATGTCGATAATGTCTAGAGTCGCGGCTACTCGGGCAGTCAGCCTGCTTTGCGCAGCGAGCCTGGAGCGAATCTCAGGCCAGACAGCGGAGAGGAGAGTGCGATAGAGCCGGGCAGAAGGCCTGCGCCGCGGCCATCGGCGAGCGGCTGGCCGCGATCCTTAGCGCGTGGCGCCCACGGTAAACCTGCGCCTATCGCGAGTATGCTGTGACGTCAAACGAAGGCCACAGGGAGTGCTAATGGACACGGAACCACGCTCGGCTAAGGGCCGCCGAACACGTGCGCGGCTTTTGGAGGCGGGCAAGACCGTGTTCGAGCGGGATGGATTCCTGCAGGCCCGGATTACTGATATCGCAGCTGAGGCGCAAGTCTCACACGGCTCCTTTTACCATTACTTCGACTCCAAGGAATCTCTGTTCCGGGAGATCGCAGAAGAGGTGGAAGTTCGCCTGGTCTCTATGGACGACATTCCGCACCGTGATCAGGAGTCAGGCCCAATCGATCGCATCCGTGCGGCTAACCGCTCATACCTCGCCGCGTACAAAAAAGAGGCTCGCATCATGCGGGTCATCGAAGAGGTCAGCCGCTACGACGACACGGTCCGCAGCGTGCGGGCGAAACGGGACGACTACCTGGCGGCCCGGCTGGAGTCGGCGATCGTGCGGCTTCAGTCAGCCGGGAATGCCGATCCCCGGATTGACACGCGGTACGCGGCTATCGCTCTCGGCGGCATGGTCGCCAAGTTCGCCGAGATGATGTTCATCGGCGGCCAGGCCTTCGAGCTCGAGACCGCCGTGGAGCAGCTGACGCTGCTGTGGGCCAACTCGCTCGGGATCAAGGAGAACGCGTCGCGCGCATCGCGGGCGAAGACCGGTGTCGCCTGATCGCTCCAGTGCACCGGGCGCTCAAGTGATACTGACGTCGATATCGACTTAGCCTGTCTGGGCCGATAACATTTCGCTATGTACACGGCCCCGCATGCCGAAAGCAGGCCCGACCAAGCGGCCATTGTCATGGCCCAGTCCGGGGCTCAGCTCACCTACCGCGAGTTCGAGGCCAACGCGAACCGGCTGGCGCACTTCTTCCGGAGGCTGGGCCTGCGGCGCGGCGACCACATCGCGATCCTGATGGAGAACAACCTCCGCTACTTCGAGGTGATGGCGGCCGCGGAGCGCACCGGGCTGTACTACACCTGCGTCAACTCGTTCCTCACCGCGGAGGAGGCCGCCTACATCATCGACGACTGCGATGCCCGAGTGCTGGTCAGCTCGGCCGCCAAGGCGGAGCTGGCCGTCCCGGCCGCAGCCGCGACTCCGAAGGTGAGCGCGTTCCTGTGCGTGGACGCCGCTGAGTCCGTCGGGCCGTTCGAGCCCTATGACGCCGCGCTGGCTGGATTCCCGGACACCCCGGTGGCGGACGAGCAGCTCGGGGCGGCGATGCTCTACTCCTCCGGCACCACGGGACGGCCCAAGGGCATTCAGCGGCCGCTGCCTGAGGCTCATCCGCGGGAGCAGCTGCCGGTGATGGCCTTCACGCAGCAGCTGCTGCGCATGCGCGACGGCATGGTGTACCTGTCACCGGCTCCCGCTTATCACTCGGCGCCGCAGGCGTCGGTCGCCACAGCGCTCAGGCTGGGCGCGACGGCGGTGATCATGGAGAAGTTCGACCCCGAGCACTTCCTCGCCCTCGTCGAGCGCTTCTGTGTCACTCATACCAACATGGTCCCGACGATGTTCAGCAGGCTGCTCAAGCTCCCGGCCGAGGTCCGGACCCGGTACGACGTGTCCTCGCTCGAGACGATCGCCCATACGGCTGCGCCCTGTCCCGTGCCGGTCAAGCAGGCCATGATCGACTGGGTCGGGCCGATCCTGGTGGAGTACTACGGCTCCACGGAGGCGAACGGCTTCGCGTACTGCGACAGCAGGGAGTGGCTGGAACGGCCCGGGACAGTCGGCAAAGCGATTTTCGGTCAGCTGCTGATCCTGGATGACGACGAGACGCCGGTACCTTCCGGTGTGATCGGCACCGTCTGGTTCGCGGGCGCGACGAGTTTCACTTACTACAACGACCCGGCGAAAACGGCCGAGGGACGGGATCCCGCCGGACAGCGCTCGACGGTGGGCGATGTCGGTTACCTGGATGAGGACGGGTACCTCTTCCTGACCGACCGGAAGACGTACATGATCATCTCCGGCGGCGTCAACATCTACCCGCAAGAGGTGGAGAACCTGCTGATCACCCACCCGGCCGTCGCCGACGTGGCGGTATTCGGCGTGCCCAACACCGATCTCGGGGAGGAAGTGAAGGCCGTCGTCCAGCCGGCCGAGAGCGTGCAGCCGGGCCCGGCCCTGGAGCACGAGCTGATCGAGTTCTGTCGCAGTCAGCTCGCCCACTACAAGTGCCCGCGATCGGTCGATTTCTGCACGGAGCTGCCCCGCCAGCCGACGGGCAAGCTCTACAAGCGTCTCCTGCGTGACCGGTACTGGGGTGACGCGCTGTCCCGCATCGTCTGAGCTCTCGCTCAGACGATCATGAACGAGTTCGCGACATTGCTGCTACGAGGCAGTGCAGCTACGAAAGGCAGTGCAGCTACGAAAGGCAGGGCGCTTCAGTGAAGGCCATCGTCGTCGGAACCGGCTTCGGAGCCCGGGTCCACGTCCCCGCCCTGCAGCTAGCTGGCATCGAGGTCGCGGCGCTGGTCGGCCGCGACCCGGACAAGACGGCCCGTCGCGCCGCCCGGGTCGGCGCTGAGACGGCATGCACGGACCTCCGGCAGGCGCTGGCCATTGCCGGGACCGAGATCGTGGTCATCGCCTCGCCGCCGGACACCCACGCGCCGCTGGCCCTGGAGGCTATCCGGGCCGGCCGTCATGTGCTGGTCGAGAAACCGTTCACGCTCGACGCGGCGCAGGCGCGCGAACTGGAGACCGAGGCAGCGTCCGCCGGCCTGACCGCGCTCGTCGGGCATGAGTTCCGGTTCGCGCCCGAGCGCATCGCCGTGTCGGATGCGCTGACTCGCGGCGCCGTCGGGCCGCCGCGGCTGGCCACCTTCGTCTGGCACCTCCCGCTCGTTGCGGCGCCCGACGCTCGCGCACCGAGCTGGTGGTTCAGGCGCGAGCGCGGCGGGGGCTGGCTGGGGGCGTCGGTGTCGCACTTCGCCGACGCCGCCAACGTCTGGTTCGGTGACATCGCGGTCGTCAACGCCGTGCTGCCGATGGTGTCCGAGCGCGACCGCGACCTGAACGCCGAGGACTCCGTCATCATCCGGTTCCGGTCAGTGGCCGGCTGCGAAGGCCTGATCCAGCAGAGTGCGGGCATCTGGGGCGAGCCGTTCCAGGTGATGCGCATAGCGGGCCCGGCCGGCAACCTCGTGGTCGAGGACGGCAAGGTAACGCTTGCGACCGCGACCGGGACTGCCGACCTGGATGTGGAGCCCCCCGCCGTTGACGTGCTTCCGGCGCAGGACCCGCGTCAGCAATTCACCCACCTGGAACTAGGCCCGGCAGTGCGCCAGGCGCAGGCGTTCCGTCGCCTGATCGCCGGCGCACCGCTCGGCGACGAGCCGATCCCCCCGGCCACCTTCGCCGACGGAGTGGCCGGAATGAGATTCCTGGACGCCGCCCGCCGGTCCGCCGCCGCCGACGGGGCCACGACAGACGTTGCCGGAGCCCGCGTGCAGGTACCCGCCGAATGACTGAGCCGGTCGCCCTCGTCGCAGACGAGCAGACGTACACGATGCGGGACTTGCAGGCCCTGGCCGGCGGGCTGGCCCGCACGCTGCACCGCGGTGGCGTCCGGCCCGGCGACCGGGTCGCCCTCATGTCGTCGAGCCGGCCGGAGTTCGTCGTCGCGATCCTGGCGATCTGGCAGCTCGGCTCAGTAGTCGTGCTCTTCAGCCCGTCATGGCGGCGGGCAGACACCGAGCATGCGATTGCGATCACACGTCCGGCTTACGCGGTCGGCGACCACCCGGTCCTGCGCAGCCTCATGCCGATGATCTCCCTCGACGATCCGATCTCACCCGTGCATGCGGCGATGGCCGGCGCCGACGACGACGCCGACGCTCTCATGGTATTCAGCTCAGGTACGACGGGCCTGCCCAAGGCGGTGCGGCATACCCACGCCTCGCTGCGCACGGCCGTCCGGCAGTGGCGGGATGCACTAGGCCTGACTGCCGCGGACCGGATCCAGGTGACAACGCCTCCGTCACATATTCTCGGCCTGCTCAATGTCGTCACCGCCCTTGAGACCGGCATCTGGATGCGTCTGCACCCCCGGTTCGACCTAGACAAGATGCTGCACCACATCGAGGCCGACCAGATCACAGTCGAGATGGCCGTCGCCCCGATTGCGCTGGCCATGGCCGCGCACGCGCGCCTGGAGTCCTACGATCTGTCCTCGCTGCGGTACATCATGTGGGGCGCCACGCCCGTCACGGAGAGCGTCGCGCGCACGGTGACGAAGCGTACGGGAGTCGGATGGCTGCCGGCGTACGGGGCCAGTGAGCTGCCCGTCATCGCCTGCAACCCGCTCTCCGAGCCCCGGCTTGATAGTCCGGGACGTGCCGTGTCCGGCGTACGGCTACGCGTCAGGTCACTCGACACCGGCATCATCGTCAGGCCCGGGGAGAGCGGCGAGATAGAAGCACAGTCCCCGTCGCTCATGGCCGGCTACCTGCCCGATGACGCGACCGCGCACGCAATTGTCGATGACTGGTACCGGACCGGCGACGTCGGCACGCTGGACGCCGGTGGATGGCTGAGGCTTACTGGCAGGTCGAAGGAGATGATCAAGGTTCGCGGCTTCCAGGTCGCGCCTGCCGAAGTTGAGACTGTTCTTTTCACCCATCCAGCAGTAGGTGACTGCGCCGTGTTCGGGATCCCTGATCCTGCTAGCGGGGAAGCTGTCGTAGCGGCGGTCAGCGCCAACGGGCAAGTCGGAGCCGGTGATCTCATCGGCCTCGTCAGGGACCAGCTCGCTGCCTACAAGGTGCCGTCTCACGTCATGTTCCTCGACGAGATCCCGCGGCTGCCGTCAGGCAAAGTGCTCAGGCGGACGCTGACCGAGCTCTACCGAAGTGGCGCTGAGTAAGTGCCGCTCCGAGCTATCAGGGGCAGTACCTGGCGGGGAACAGGCGGTTCAGTTGGCAGTAGTTGACGACTTGGGCCTCTTTGGGCTTTAACCGTAGCTCCGGCGTTCAAAACGGCTGATCACAAAACCTTGACCGTGGCTCGGCCGACCAATAGGATTCGACGTCGATATCAATACGAGTCTTGGGGAGCTAATCGCCGTGCCTGGGGTTCAGGGCCGAGTCGCCTTGGTGACCGGAGCCGCGCAGGGCATCGGCGCGGAGATCGCGCTTCGATTGGGCC
>Ga0335074_10005324_pt1 | contig 17790 bp, 16 predicted proteins | sample Lox_Sample_23_FD_206715 | JGI IMG/M metagenome (GOLD analysis project Ga0335074, IMG submission 206715) | Soil microbial communities from Loxahatchee National Wildlife Refuge, Florida, United States - Lox_Sample_2.3 | ecosystem: Environmental > Terrestrial > Soil > Wetlands | place: USA... | reverse complement strand
CGAACGGCCGCGCCACCACCGTCGAGATCCTGGAGGCCGTCCCCTACGTCGGGGCGTAAAGACCTTTTATGCCGAACGGGCAGTGGTTTCAGTGACCACTGCCCGTTCCGCGTCGCCCGGGGGAGCCGCCCCGGCTACGACACGAGCTCGGGCTGCTGGCTGGCGGTTTCCCCGGCTTCCGGGGGCGAGACCCGCCCGCGCAGCGGGACTTCCTTGATGAACAGGGCGAGCACGAAGATCAGTACGGCGGCCGGCAGGGCCCAGATGAACACGGACTGCACCGCGTGCGCGATCGCGAAGAACACGTCATGCTTGATCGCCGCGGGCAGCGAGTTGACGGTGGCCGGGTCGAGCTGGCCGCCGCTGGCGCTGACGTGCGCCCCGCCCGTCGCGCTGGCCAGCGACTCGGTCAGCTTCCTGGCGAACACCGCGCCGAACGCGGCCACGCCGAGCGAGCCGCCGATCTGCTGGAAGAACATCCGGGCGCTGCTGGCCACGCCCATGTCCTTCTGCTCCACGCTGTTCTGCGCGATGAGCGAGACCATCTGCATGAGGAAGCCCATGCCCAGGCCCAGGACCACGTAGTAGATGGCCGAGGTCAGCCGGGTGGTGCTGATGTCCAGGTTGGTCAGCAGGAACATGCCCAGGCCCATGATGGCCCCGCCCAGCACCGGGAAGATCTTGTACCGCCCGGTCCTGGTGGTCACCTGGCCGGCCACGATCGAGGTGATGGTCACGCCGATCATCATCGGCGTCAGGGCCAGGCCGCTGATGGTGGGCGACTCGCCCTGGACGGTCTGCTGGTAGAGCGGCAGGAACGTCATCGCGCCGAACATGGCCAGGCCGGTCAGGAAGGTCAGCGCCATCGTGACCGAGAAGTTCCGGTTCTTGAACACATGCAGCGGCAGGATCGGCTCGGCCACCCGCAGTTCGACGGCGCAGAACGCGACGGTGGCCGCCGCCGCGATCAGGGCCAGCCCGATGATCTGGGCCGAGGCCCACGGGTATTCGGTGCCGCCCCAGGTGGCCAGCAGGACGAGCGAGGTCGCGGCCAGGCCGAGCAGTGCTCCGCCGAGGTAGTCGACCCGGTGGCTGACCCGCTTGGCGGGCAGGTGCAGGGTGGAGATGATGTAGACCAGCGCCGCCCCGCCGACCGGGATGTTGATGTAGAAGATCCAGCGCCAGGAGAAGCTGGTGGTGATGAACCCGCCGACCAGCGGACCGGCGATGGTGGCCAGCATCATCACGACCATCATGTAGCTCATGTAGCGCCCGCGCTCGCGGGGGGCCACGATGTCGCCCAGCGTGGCCATGGCCCCGACCATCAGCCCGCCCGCGCCCAGCCCCTGGATGGCCCGGAACGCGATCAGCTCGGCCATCGACTGGGACAGGCCGGACAGCGCCGACCCGGCCAGGAAGATGATGATGGCGACGATGAAGAACCTCTTCCGGCCGTACATGTCGCCGAGCTTGCCGTAGAACGGCGTGACGATCAGGGACGCCAGGATGTAGGCGGTCACGACCCAGGACAGGTGCGCGACCCCGCCGAGATCGCCGACGATCCGCGGTAGCGCGGTGCTCACGATCAGGTTGTCCAGCATGGCCAGCAGGATGGCGAGCAGCAGCCCGGGCAGGATGATCATCACCTCGCGGTGCGGGAGGAACTGGCCGCCCGGCCCGTTGACCGCAGCCGCCGCCTCCCCGGTACCGCCCTGCCCGTTGACGCCAGGCCCTGATGTTTCCGACACTGTGCTCCTCTTCCGCTCGCTCTGCTGTCCCGCTCGCCTCCGGGCGCCCTTTCGGGCGCTCTCCGGCGCCTCTCTGGCTCGCGGGGAGCGCCCACTGGGCGCTCCCCGCGTACCAGTCCCGTCCGCGTCCGGCTGGTTCCCGTCCGCGATGGAACGAGTTACAATACTTACCGGCCGGCAAGTTAATATGCTATGGTGCTTACTAACCGGCCGTCAAGTAATTAGCGGCCCAGCTCCGCGAAGGAGTGCGAAACGGACATGCACGGCGGCGGACCCGCTCCGCGCAGAGACACCCGGGCGCGGGTGCAGAAGGTCGCGCTCGAGCTGTTCGCCGAGCAGGGCTACGAGAAGACCTCGCTGCGCGAGATCGCCGAGCGGCTGGACGTCACCAAGGCCGCCCTGTACTACCACTTCAAGTCCAAGGAAGACATCGTCCACAGCTTCACCGACGACTACTTCGCGGAGATCGACGCCCTCCTGGACTGGGCCAAGGACATGCCCCGCACCGAGGAGGCCCGGCGCGAGATCCTCGACCGCTATGTCGGGATCGTGCTGGCAGGCGGCGAGGTGTTCCGCTTCCTGGAGCAGAACCGGGCCGCGGTGCAGGGCATGGAGGCCGGCGGCAAGGAGCGGTTCGCGCGCTTCCGCGGCCGGCTCGACGCGCTCGTGGCCCTGCTCGCCGGTCCCGACGCCCCGCTGCGCGACCGGGTGCGGGCCACCGCCGCCGTGCTCGCCGTCAGCACGTCCTGCCTGTTCTACCTGCAGCAGGTCGACGACCCGGACAAGCTACGGGCCATCGTGCTTGAACTCGCCACCGACCTGATCCATTAATCCGGCTGTTGCGGGTTGCGTCCGGCGATTTCGGCTTGCGCCAGTTCCTGGCGGGCGAGGTCAAGGTTGTGTCGCGAAGCCACTGTCTTGGGATGATCGGCGCCTAGCAGTTCCTCGCAAACGGCTACGTTCTTCTGAAACAGCGGAATAGCATCGGCCCACCGCCCCAGGGCCCGGTAGGCGGTGGCAAGATTGTTCCGCGACGCGAGGGTCCTGGGATAGTCGGGACCGAGCAGTCGTTCCCCGGATTCGAGATTCCGCTCGAGCAAGGGGACTGCGTCGGCGACCCGACCTGTCTGCCGGTAGGCGTGGGCCAGGCTGTTACGCGCGCTCAGGGTGTCGGGATCGTCGGGACCCAGCAGACGCTCGAGGTCCGCGATTAGCGGCTCGCCGATCGCGATAGCGCGCGGCATGCTGTTGCGCAGCTCGGCCAAGTGGCGCAGCGCGAGGAATCGAAGCCGCGTCAGCGTTCCGGCCTGTTCCCCATCGGTGTCGTCTGCGCACGTCTGCGCGTTTTCCAGCAACGCCGTGAGCTGGCCGAGTATTTCGCTGACCGCCGCGTAATCCAGGGACTTCGCGACCGCCTCGCTGGACAATTCGAGCGTGGATGCGGCCGCACGGCACGCCCTTGTGAGGCGCCCATGCCGGGCCAGCCCGCCGCGGACCACTCGCGTGACCATACAGTGCACGGTGACAGCCTGGCCGTCAAGGCTGAAGCCCAGCAGTGACCATCCCGTCAGCCGCTCCAGTGCCTGGTCCACCATGGATGCCGCCACCCGGCGGCCGCCGCCGAGTAGTGTTCCCGCTTGCCCAGCCGCACGCAACAGGTCGCAGCGGACTGAGGCTGGCGACAGCATGGCCATGACCTCCATGAGCGCGCTGCACACGCCGAGCGGGTCGGCAGTTCGCGCGGCCTCCAGAGATAGCAGCACCGCCTTTGCCACCCCCGGCGGGTAGGGCTGCTCCTCCGCGTCCTCCGTCTGGGCGAGGTAATCTTCGACCGGCAGCGCCCGCAGCTTCGCCAGGTACGCCGCATACTCCAGGTGCTGCTCGGCGATCATCGCCGCGGCCTGATCCAGCGCCAGCGGCAGGTACCCCAGTTCGGCTGCCACCGCCGAGGCGCCGACTTCGTCGGCCAGGCCGGTCCGTCCGGCCAGCAAGGCCAGTGCCTCCTCAGCGCTGAACACAGCGACCGGCAAGCTCGTCCCCGGCTCCGTTACCAGATCCCGGGTCGTGGTGATCAGGATCCGGGTCGTGCCGACGGCCGGGATGAACGGCCGGAGCAGGCTAAGGTCCTCCGCATCATCGAACACGAGCAAGCAACGGCTCCCGTCAGCCTCCAGCCAGTGGCGCAGCGCTTGCCCGGCGTCCGCCGCGTCCTGCCGGGAACCGCCATCAGGCAGTGCCGCGGCTTTGGCCGCCGTAGCCAACCCGGCCCGCAGGCTCTCGCTGTCCCGAGCGTTGACCCACGCGATGAGCCGCCAGCCGCCCGCCGCCCTCGCTCGCGCGTACGCCGCCGCCAGCTGGGTCTTACCCGTTCCCCGGGTGCCTGTAAGCACCACGACCGACGGCTCCTGGCCGACCACGTTCAGTTGCGCCAGCAGAGCGGGCCTGGGCTGCAGACCGGGTCGCTGGGCCGGGATGTCACCCACTACCGCCGCGCCATCCGCCATCATCCGCGCAGCCGGTTCCTCGGCATCCGGTTCCCTGGAATTAGCCGCAGGATGATGAATGAAGGTCCGATCCACTGTCAGGCCCCTACGAGGATTTCAGGCTCTGTACAGCCAACCGCCGTGACACTGCGGTTAGGCCATACATACCCGCCTCAGCCGGAGTAAACAGGACATCCTTGCCTCAATGATGTGTGTAGGAAGAAGCAGGCCTCCACATTGTGAGAACAGCGGAGGACCTGGTAAAGGACCGGCGACCACGCTGCGGGGCGCGCAGTGTCAATGGCCAAGTTACGGTGGCTCTGGCGCACTTTCCGTGACATGGGTGACCGGCGTGGCGGGTGGTGTCCCGGCCGCGGCTTTTGTGATCATGGCCGACGTGCGATCTTGAGACTCTTATCGTTCTGGTCCCTCACCTGGCCGGCCTGGCCGTCGAGCGTGTGTCTGCGGCGGGCCGGTCGGTGCATGTGCTGGCCCGGGCCTGCGCGGGCGAGGCGGCTTGCCCCGGCTGCGGGGCGGTGACGCGGCGGGTGCACAGCAGCTACCAGAGGCAGCTGGCCGATACCGCGAGCGGCGGCCGGGAAATGGTCGTTGACCTGCAGGTCCGCCGGTTTTCTGCGGCAGCCCCGCGTGCGCCAAGACGACGTTCGCCGAGCAGGTGCCGGGCCTGACTACCCGGTACCGCCAGCACGCCCTGCCACCTGCAGGGCGTGCTGGCCGCGGTCGCGCTGGCCCTGGGCGGCCGGGCCGGTGCCCGGCTGGCCGGCCATCTGGCCTGCGCGGTGAGCCGGTCCACGCTGGTGCGGCTGATTCGCGCCGCCGCCGACCCGGACGGCCCGGCTCCGCTGGTGCTGGGGGTCGATTTATCCCGATCCGGGGATTATCCCGATTGCTGATGTGGCCGTGCGGCGCAGGCCGTGGTGGCGGGCGAGATGGTGGTGGCCGGGGCGCCGGCCGGATCGGGATAATCCCGCCTGTCGCGGTGGCGGTAGCGGTGAGCCTTGCCTTGCCGGAGCGCGGTGCTCCGGGGAGGGAGGCAAGATGGGCACGGTCTGGTGGGCCTCGGGTGGGGGCCCGCTGGCCGCGTATGCGGCCGGCTACCGGTGTGAACTGGAACGGCGGGGCTTCTCGCCGAGGAGCGTGCGGGACCGCATGGAGGTGGCAGGCCAGCTAGATCGCTGGCTGGCTGCCGGTGGTCTTTCTGCTGCTGACCTGGCAGCGGACCGGGCCGGGCAGTTCTTCGCGGCCTTGCGGGCTGCCGGGCAGCGGCGGGTGCCAGCGATGCAGACGCTGGCCCCGCTGTTCGCCTATCTGCACGATGAGCAGGTCCTGCCGGCGGAGCCGGCGGCGGTGACGCCGGCAGAGGAACTGCTTGTCAGCTATCGCCGCTATCTCACTGCGGAACGGGGCGTGGCGCCGCTGACCGTGCTGCGCTATGAGCGGATGGCGCGGCGGTTCCTGCTCGGCCGCGTGTCTCGGACCGGCGCGCAGACCGGGGCCGAGGATCTGTGCGGTGCTGAGGTCATCGCATACCTGGCCGGCTGCTGTTCCCGCCTGAGGACGACCGGGTCGGCCAAGCGGGAGGCGGCCGACCTGCGGTCGCTGCTGCGGTTCTTGTACTTGAAGGGCATCACGGCCACCGATCTGGGGACCGCGATGCCGCCGGTCGCGGGCTGGCGCGACACGCGCCTGCCGGCCACGATGAGCGCCGCGGATGTAACCGCACTGCTCGAAGGCTGTGATCGTTCGCGGCCATCCGGGCTGCGCGACCTGGCCATCTTGACCCTGCTGGCCCGCCTGGGGCTGCGGTCGGGAGAAGCCGCCGCGTTGCAACTGGGCGACATCGACTGGCGCGCGGGCGAGATCGTGGTGCGCGGCAAGGCGCGCTGCCAGGACCGGCTCCCGCTGACGGTCGAGGCGGGCGAGGCAATCGCCGGCTACCTGAAGGACGGCCGGCCCAGCTCACGGTGCCCGAAGGTGATCTTGACGCTGTATGCGCCTTACCGCGGTATCCATCCCAGCTCCATCACCCAGGTGGTCTACCGTGCCTGCCGCCGGGCCGGGCTGCCCCCGGTGGGCGGACACCGGCTGCGTCACGCGCTGGCCAGCGAGATGCTGCGCCAGGGCAGCGACCTGGTCGAGATCAGCCAGGTGCTCCGGCACCATGACCTGGCCACCACCTCGGTATATGCCAAGGTTGACCGGGCCGCACTGCGGACCGTGGCACGTCCGTGGCCGGAGGCGGGACGTTGAGCGCCTGGGCCGGGCGGGCGGAGGAATACCTGCGCGTCCGCCGGATGCTCGGGCACGAGCTGGCCGGGGCGGCCCGGCTGCTTCCCCGCTTCGTCGCCTACCTGGATCTCACCGGTGCCGAGGTCATCACCGTGGAGGCCGCCCTGGCATGGGCGCAGCAGCCGCAGGCCCGGCCGGGCGGCAAGGTGCAGGCCGTGCGGATGACCGTGGCCCGCGGGTTCGCCCGCCACATGGCCGGCATCGACCCGCGCACGCAGGTGCCGCCGCTTGGACTGCTGCCTTACCGCCAGCGCTGGCGGCCGCCGTTCATCTACTCCGATGCCGACATCAAGGCGCTGATGGCCCAGGTGCCCCGCGTCGTCCGTTCGCCGCTGCGGGCGGCCACCTACCAGACGCTGATCGGCCTGCTCGCCGCCACGGGGATGCGCGTCGGAGAGGCGCTTCGCCTGGAACGCGGCCAGATCGACTGGGCCGAGGGCGTGCTGACCGTGCATGCCGCCAAATTCGGCAAGTCCCGGGAAGTGCCCCTGACGCCGAGCACGGTGCAGGCGCTGGCCGCTTACGCCCGGGCGCGTGATCAGCAGCTGCCAGGGCCCAAGACGCCGGCGTTCTTCGTGTCCACGGCCGGGACAGCGGTGGCCTACTCGCATTTCGGGGCGGCGTTCCGCCGTATCATCGCCGCCAGCGGTGTCGGGGCCGGTTCCCCGGTCCGCCCCCGCGTCCATGACATGCGCCATTATGCGGACGCCTGGGTTATGTGCCCTGCCGTGAAGTTTCCGCTGGTAGAAGTGGTGGAGCCCGTATTGCGGTCCGCATAATCCTCCTGGGCTTGGGGTCAGTGCCCGAGCGAGTCGAGCCAGGCGACCAAAGACGAGTCCGAGGTCCAGTCCGGCAGGGCGTCCGGGGTGAGTGGTTCGTAGGCATTCTCGATCGCTCTGCGCTTGGCCTCGGCGTCGGCTCTGGCGTAGATCTCGGTGGTGGAGACATCGGCGTGGCCGAGGAGGTCGCGGATGTAGATCAGGTTGACGCCGGCCTGGACCAGGTGCATGGCCCGGCTCCGCCGGAGCGTGTGGGGCGTGACCGGCAGGCCGGGGGCCCAGCCGGGGTCGCGGGCCCGGACGGTCTTCACGTGGCGGGCCAGCAGCTTGGCTACTCCGGATCGGGTCAGCCGGGAGTGGTTCGGCCCGGCGAACAACGGGTCGGCGTCGGCGCCGACGCCGGGATGCCGGTCGCGGTGGTCGAGGTAGCCGGCGACGAGCCGGGCGGTCGGGTCCATCACGGGCACGTACCGGATCTTGGAGCCTTTCCCGTGGATTACCACGGTCATCGGGCTGCCGCGGCGGATGTCGGCGACGTCGAGGTCGCAGAGTTCCTGGACGCGGGCGGCGGTGTCGTAGGCCAGGGCGAGCAGGACGGTGTCCCTGACAGCGCGGGCGCTGGCTGTGCCGGGTTCGGCGAGCAGCACCTTGACCTCGTTGCCGGTCAGGTGGCCCGGTTGCGGGGCCGGGGTCTTCTTCTGCCGGATCGCGAGGACCTGGGTGACCCGGCCGAGCTGGTCGGGCTGCTCGACGGCGGTGTAGCGGCAGAACGACTTGATCACCGCCAGGCGCTGGTTGCGGGTGGCGGGCGAGCAGCCCCGCTCGTCCTCCAGCCAGTCCAGGAACCGCAGGATGCGGGGCCGGTCGATGTCGGCCAGGCGCAGCTTCTCCGGCGGTATGCGCTCCGTGTCCCTGAACCAGGTGAGCAGCAGTTTCATCGCGTCCCGGTAGGACGAGACGGTTTTCGGGGAGGCGGCGCGCTCCCCGGCCAGGTGGCTGGTGAAGAATTTCGACAGCCAGCGGCCGGCGAGATCCGGCGGCGGCGCGGGCCGCGGGCTCACTGCTCGTCCCCGGCCGGGGCGGGGACGACGTAGCCGAACCGGGCCTGGGCCCGGGCCATCACCTCGGGGTAGGCGTCGGCGGTCAGGCGGAGGTAGTACTGGGTGCCGCGGAGGTCGGCGTGGCCCATGTAGCACGCCAGGTAGGACAGCATCACGGCCAGGTCCGCGCCTTGCCCGGCCCAGCGGCGCAGGTTGGCGACAGCAAATCCGTGGCGCAGCGAGTGCGGGTGCGGGCCGCCGGTGAAGTGGGGGATGCCCGCGTCGGCCAGGTAGCCGCGGAACCGCAGGTAGACCGTCGACTGGTTAATCGGCCGGCCGGGCGCGGTGCTGTAGAACACGTGGTCGCTGGTTTCGGGGGCGGGATGCGCCGCCGCGATGTAGCCCGCCAGGGTCGCGGTAAGCCGGGCGGTGACCGGCACGGTCCGGCTCTCGCCGTTCTTGGAGTCGCGGACCCGCAGCGTCCCGGTGCGGGTGTCCGCGTCGGCCAGGGTCAGGTGAAGCGCCTCGGAAACCCGCAGGCCGGCGCCGTAGAGCACCCGGAACAGGACCGGGTCAACCATGGCCTTGTTCGAGAAGGCGGACATGGGCTGGGAGTCGATCGCGGTGAACAGGCGGCGCACCTCGTCGTCGGTGAACACGTACGGGGGCTGGTGACGGACGCGGACCTGGGTGGCCGCGGCCGGGGTGCAGGCATCCCAGCCGGCCGCCTGTGCGTGCTCGGCGAGCTGGCGCAGCGCCAGCTCGTTGCGCCGGATGGTGGAGGCCCGCAGGTGACGGCCGTAAAGGAACCCGTCGACCGCTTCCCTGGTGATGGACCCGTCCGGGTAGCCCTCCCGCCGGCAATAGCCGGCGAACTGGCGCAGCACCCGCTCCGGGACCTTGAACCTGTACCCGCCGGCGTGACGCGAGGCGGCCAGCCCGGCGACCAGGTCCTGCAGCGTCGTCTCAGGCACCGCCCTCACCCGCCCCCGCATAGCCGAGGACGTCTTCGACGTCCAGAGCGCAGCATCGCAGCCGCTCGACGTCGAAGCGCAGGTAGTAGGCCTGGGTCGTGTCGGTCGAGGCGTGCCCGAGCACGGCCGATATCACCGGCATCGGCGCGCCGTTGCCGATCATGGCCACGGCCAGCGCCCCGCGCAGGGAGTGCATCCCGCACACCTGGCCGGGCGGGAACTCGATCCCCGCGCGGGCCGCGTAGCGCGACAGCCGGCTGGCGACCGAGGAGGAGCAGCCGAACGCGTCGAAGGGATAACTGTGCTTGACGAATACCTTGGTGCAGGCGGTCTCGGGGCGGCCGTGCCGGACGTAGTCGATGACCGCCCAGCCGACGTCGCCCAGCAGCGGCAGGCTCAGCGGCCGTCCCGTCTTGCGCTGGACGATCGTGAGGGCCTTCGCCCGCCAGTCCAGGTCGCCGAGCCCGAGCTGGCGCAGATCGGAGATCCGCAGGCCGAGCCGGGCGGTCATCAGGATCATCGCGTAGTCGCGCTTGCCGACAGCGGACTGGCGGTCGATCACGGCCAGCAGCCGCCGGATCTCCTCCGCGGTCCACAGGTGCGGCTCGGACTCGTGGCGCAGGTGCCGGTGCGGCGGCAGCCGTCCGGCCAGGCCCTGCGGCGCCAGGCCCTCGCCGGCCAGGAAGCCCAGGAAGTCCGCCAGGGCCGACCTCAGGCCCGCCACGGTCTTGCGGCGCAGCCCGCGCTGCCGCAGCAGGAAACCCGACACGTCCCGCACGCTCAGGGCAGCCAGGCCGGTGCCCGTCTCGTCCAGGTAGCCCAGGAACCGGCTGGCCGCCTTGTCCTTGGCGACCAGGGTCGCCTCGGCGTTGCCGCGAGCGCGGCATGAGGCAACGTAGTCGTCCCGCAGCGGGCAGAACCGGGCAGGGCAGCCGTCCTTCGCCGCGATCACCGGCCGGCCGATAACGACCCCCCGGCCTGCCAGCGCGTCCGCCATCAGGACCGCCGGCCGGCGGACCGCGTTGACGTCCCTGTCCGCGACCGGCTCCCGCAGCGTTCCCAGCCTGGTCCCGGTCTGGCCGGCGATGAAGTCCACGCATGCCTGGTCGCTCGCTGTGCTCAGGCCGCGTCCGGCCAGGAATGCCGCGAACCGGTCCAGCACAGCCTGGTAGCGCCGGATCGTGCCCTCGGACCTTCCTGCCTCGCGTAGTGCCGCCAGGACACGGCCCGCGGCCGCCCTGACATCTGCCTCTCCCATGAGAATCACCCCTGTTCGGTAGAGCAATGAACAAGGTGATGCTTCGCCGGGATTATGCGGACCGCAATACGGGCTCCACCACTTCTACCAGCGGAAACTTCACGGCAGGGCACATAACCCAGGCGTCCGCATAATGCCGCTAATGCGGAATTCCGCATTACCGTCACTCGTTCGCGGTGCACACGCTGGCCGGCTGGTACCGGGCGGGCGAAGATGTCAGCGCCTTGCTGCCCCGGCTGTCGACCTACCTGGGGCACTGTGATCCCGTCTCCACCTACTGGTACCTGTCGGCCGCGCCGGAACTGCTGGAACTGGCCGCCGCCCGGCTCGAGGCAGCCCAGGAGGCCCGGCCGTGACCGCGCTGGCTCCTACCTTGCAGCTATTCTTCACCGAGCGGCTGGCCCGTCAGGTCCAGGCCAGCCCGCAGACGGTGACCTCTTACCGGAACACCTTCCGGCTGCTGCTGCGCTTCCTCCAGCAGCGCACCGGCAAAGCCCCCTCTCAGCTGGACTGGGACGACCTGGGCGCCGAGACGATCTCCGCGTTCCTGGACCACCTCGAAGACAGCCGCGGTAACACCGCCCGCAGCCGCAACGCCCGGCTGGCCGCGCTGCGCTCGCTGTTCCGCTACGCCGCGCTGCGCCATCCCGAGCACGCCCAGCTCATCCAGCAGGTGCTGGCCATCCCGCAAAAACGGTTCGACCGGACGCCGGTCTCGTTCCTGACCCCCGCCGAAACCAGCGCGCTGCTGGCCGCCCCCGATTCCGGCCGCTGGGAAGGACGCCGCGACCGCGCGCTGCTCACCCTGGCCGCGCAAACAGGCCTGCGGCTCTCCGAGCTGACCGGGCTCACCTGCAGCGACATCCAGCTCGCCGCACCAGCCCACGTCCGCTGCACCGGTAAAGGACGCAAGCAGCGATGCGTGCCGCTGACCCCAGCCACCGCCGCCGTCCTGCGCGCCTGGCTCCGGGAACGCGGCAACCACCCCGACCAGCCGCTGTTCCCCACCCGCACCGGGCGGCGCCTCAGCGATGACGCCGTCGAACGCCGCGTCGCCCTGCACACCCAGCACGCCACGCAACGTTGCCCATCCCTGGCCAGCAAGAACGTCACACCGCACACGCTCAGGCACTCAGCTGTTATCTGTACTGCCTCGAACCGTGTGAGTTACGTGAGTTCTGCGGCGTGACACGCCGGTGCCTTGGGAATATCCGGTACTTTAAGGCACGGCAGTTACATTCGTGACGATGAACTCATTCTGTGCCGAACGGGCAGTTTCACCCCTCGATGGATCCGAGCTGTGGGTCGTCCTGGATGCTGAGCTCGTCCCGCACCGGGAGGCCAGTGACTTCCTGCGGGCGCTGCACGGGGCGAGCCGTTCGCCCCACACGATCCGGGTCTATGCCGGACGGGTGGCCAGCTTCCTGGGGTGGTGCGCGAGCCAGGGTGTCGAGTGGTCCTCGATCAGCCTGGCGAGCCTGGCCCGTTTCAAGCATTTCACCGAAGCCACCCCTGGCCGGGGCGGGCGGCTGCGTTCGGGCGCGACGGTCAACGCCACGCTCACCGCGGTGTGCGAGTTCCTGCGGTTCTGCGCTAGGACCGGGGTGATCGAGCAGGCCGTCGCCGGCCAGTTGTCCGAGCCCCGCTGGCTGCGGTTCACCCCGCCCGGGTTCGATGCCGGGGAGTCCGGCCAGTTCCAGATGGTGCGGGCCCGGGTGCTCAAGGCGAGGGCGGAGGCGGCATTCCCGGAGGCGTTCACCCCTGAACGGGCCGGACGGGTCGTGGCGTGCTGCCAGCGGCCGCGGGAGCGCTTCATGGTGACGCTGCTGCTCGACGGCGGGCTGCGGATCGGGGAGGCTCTCGGGCTGCGCAGGTCCGACCTGCACCTGCTTCCCGACTCGCGGTGCGTGGGATGCGCGGTGCTGGGTGCCCACGTTCATGTGCGGCACCGGGCCAACCCCAACGGCGCGCTGGCCAAGTCGCGGTTCCCGCGGACCGTGCCCGCCAGCGACGGGGTGCTGTCCAGTTACGCCGACTACCAGTTCGAGCGGGCGGAGATCCTCGGCGAGGACGACTGCGACATGGTGTTCGTCAACCTCTACCACGAGCCGCTGGGCGCGCCGATGACCTACCGCGCGGCGAAGCGGCTGTTCGAACGGCTGGCCAGGGACTGCGGTTTCGCGGTGCGGCCCCACATGCTCCGTCACACGGCGGCCACTGGCTGGGTCCGGGCCGGAACTGATCTGGACGTGGTGCGGGCCTTGCTCGGCCACGCATCGCTGGCCTCGACGACCGTTTACCTGCATGCCCGCGACGAGGACAAACGCCGGGCGGTCGAGGCCGTCGCCGCGGGGAGGCGCTACCGGTGAACCGCCGCGCGCTGCGGGCAGCCGCGTCCGCTGGCGCCCGCCAGGAACGGCTCGGTGAGCACGGGTGGCTGGAGTGGCTGGGAGATCATCTGGACCGGGGCTGGCGCCCTGGCGAGTGGGACCACGGGCGCTGGCTGTTCACCGGTGACCTGGGCAGCGACCGGACCGCGGCGTGGCCGTGCGCCACGCCCGGCTGTCCGGTCGCCACCCGCTACCATCACCGCCGCTGCGACGGCTGCCGCCGGGCCAGGCTCGCGGCGGACCTGAGCTGGGAGGAGTTCGACGCGGGACCGTTCCGCCGCCCGGTCCGGCCGCTGGCCCGCGGCGGCTGCCTGGTGCCCGGCTGCGGGAGCGAGCTGCTCAGCCGCGGCTTGTGTTTGCGGCACGAGCGTTCCTGGCGAAAGGACAAGGCCGAGCCGGTCGAGGTGTTCATCGCCCGGGCCCGCCCGCTGGCCCGCCGCGGGGACTGCGCTGTCCCGGGCTGCGAACGCGAGCAGGTCAGCCGCCGCGGGCTGTGCCGGTTCCACGACAACCGGCTGCTCCGCCAGCGCGACGTGACATCGCTGCGGGCGGGCAAGCTGGCCGCCTGGATCGCCGCGGAGCGGCCGCTGCTGGGGGCGCACCAGTTCTCCCTGGCTGGCCTGCCCGAATTGCTGCGCACCGAGTTCCTGTTCGCGCTGCAGCGCCGCGACCAGGCCCCGCCGCCGCTGGACCCGGCCCAGGTCCGGATCCTGCTCGCCCGGCTCGACGGGGCGCCCTCGGTGCGCGACGCCGACCCCGCGGTCGTCTGCGAGGCCGGGGGCGTGCAGTACAACTCCGCGATCCGGGGCCTGTTCCGCGACCTGCGACGGCACCTGGACCAGGCGTGGGCGGCCTGCACCGGCACCGACCCGTTCGCCGGGGAGGTATGGCAGGTGGCGCTGCTGGGCCTGCAGCCCAACCCCTCCCGGCGCTGGCCCGCCACCCAGGGGATCATCGACTTCCGGCCCATCGAGCTGGCCTGGCTGCGCGAGATCGCCATGCACTGGGCCCGCTCCACCCGTCCCACGCTGCAGCGGCTACGCGAGGCGCTGCGCGCCTGCCGGGCCGCCTCGGCGGCGCTGGCGGCCACCGGCAGGACCGACCCGGCTCAGCTGGGGGCCGGTGACTTCACCCTGGTCGCCGACGCGATCCGCGGGCAGCGGCGAGCCGACGGCGGCCCGTACTCCGCCAGCCACCGCAACCTGCTGCTCTACCAGTTCTGCCAGGTCATCGAGCATGGCCGCGGCAGCGGGCTGATGTCCCAGGTGCCCGACAGCTTCCGCCCGGCCGGGCGGCTGCGGATCCGGCAGGAGGCCAACGAGGACGAGATCGGCAAGGCCCTGCCCGACCCGGTGATCCGCCGCCTCGATGCCAGCTTGCACCTGCTCGGCCCGGCCGGGCGGGCCGGGTCGATCCCCGCCGCCGACCTGCAGGCCATGCACCAGGTCATCTACCAGGTCCTGCGCGACACCGGGCGGCGCCCCGGCGAGGTGGTCAGCCTGCACACCGGCTGCGTCGAGGTCACCGGCGGCCAGCACACTCTCATCTACGACAACCACAAGGCGGGCCGGATGCGCCGTCGGCTGCCGATCACCACCGGCACCGCGCAGACGATCATGGACTGGGAACAGCGCCGCGCGTCGCTGCCCATCCCGCCCGCGCAACGCCACTGGCTGTTCCCCAGCCCGCTGCTGCGCGCCCAGCGATCCCACGGGCACCTGACTCCCGCGGCGGTGGCCCGGGCGTTCAAGGAATGGGTCGCCCGGATCGGGCCGATCGACGGCGAGTTGCGCGGACCGGACGGGCAGCCGGTCCTGTTCGACCCGTCCCTGATCACGCCCTACGCGTTCCGCCACTGTTATGCCCAGCGCCACGCTGACGCAGGGGTCCCCGTCGACGTGCTCAAAGAACTCATGGACCACGTGTCGGTGACCACCACCATGGGCTACTACCGGGTCAGCCTCAAGCGCAAGCAGCAGGCCATCCGCTCGGTCGGCCCGCTGGCCACCGACGCCGCGGGCACCCCCGCCCCGTTCGCCAGCCCGGCAGCCTACCAGCGGGCGTCGGTCGCGGTGCCGTTCGGCAACTGCACCGAGCCGTCCAACGTCAAGGCCGGCGGCGGCGCCTGCCCGATCCGCTTCCAGTGCGCCGGGTGCGGCTTCTACCGGCCCGACCCCTCCTATCTCCCAGCCCTGGAACAGCACATCGCCAGCCTGCGCGCGGACCGGGAAACCGCCCTGGCCATCGACGCCGCAGACTACGTGCTGGCCAGCCTCAGCGCCGGGATCGACGCGTTCACCGCGGTCGCCGACACGATGCGCCGCAGGCTAGCCGAGCTGGACCCCGCCCAGCGCGCCGAGGTCGAGGAAGCCAGCCGGATCCTGCGCCGGGCCCGTGCCGCCCGCACCCTGCCGCTGACCGACATCACCTCCCGCGACACGGAGACCGCATGACCGCCACCACCCGCACCCAGGCCATGCTGACCGCCCGCGCCAAAGCAAGCCAGGACAAGCGCCAGCGCGCCCTGGCCGCCATACGCGCCCTGGAAGCCGCCGGGACACCGGTCACCGCGACCACGGTCGCCACCGCCGCAGGTGTGTCTACCTGGCTGGTCTACGCCGACGGCGTCCGCGAGCACGTGGAAGCCGCTCACCGCCGCCAGGCCGAGCAAGGGAATGCACCCCGCCCCGCCCCACCGCCAGGCCGCGGCGAACCGGTAACCCCGGCCAGCCTGCGCACCGACCTCACCGTCGCGCGTGACGAGATCCGCCGGCTCCGCGCCGAGCGGGACAAGCTCCGCGCCCGGCTCCGCCTCCAGCTCGGCGCCGAGATCGAAGGACCCGAACGGGCCGAGCTGATCGCCCGGGTCGCCACCCTGGAAGCCTCGTGCCGTCAGCTCGCCGCCGAGCGCGACGCCCGCGCCGCCGAGACCAGCCACGCCCAGCGGCGGATCGGCGAACTCGAAGACGAGCTCACCGCCGCCCGCGAGAGCCTGCGCCGCGTGATCAGGCAGGCAAACCAGTGAGCCGCGTCACGCCCGCCCCGCGGCCCTCTCCGGCGTCCCACACGTGACTCACGTGCCTCACCCGCTGAAATGCCTTCTACCAGGCACTTTTCAAGATCCAGTACAGATAACAGCCGCCATGGCCTTGCTGCACGCAGGCGTCGACACTGCGGTGATCGCCTTGTGGCTCGGCCACGCCGACATCCGCTCGACCCAGATCTACCTGCACGCCGACATGACCATCAAGGAACGAGCCCTCGCCCGGACGACACCACCCTCGGTCAAGCCCGGCCGATACCACCCGCCCGACAAGCTGCTCGCCTTCCTGGAAAGCCTGTGATTATCCCGATCCGGCCGGCACCCCGGCCACCACCATCTCGCCCGCCACCACAGCCTGCGCCGCACGGCCACATCAGCAATCGGGATAATCCCCGGATCGGGATAAATCGAGTTACTCCGATGTCGGAGTAACTCGATGATTTCGCGCTGCGCAAGGGGCATGTCTACGGCACCATCCAGGCCGGCATCGAGACCCGCCGGCCGGTGGACATGCTGCCCGAGCGATCGGCGGAGTCCTTCCGCGCCTGGCTGGGTGCCCATCCGGGCGTGGAGATCATCTGCCGGGACCGCGGCGGATGCTACACCGAAGGCGCGGCTGAGGGTGCGCCGCTGGCGATCCAGGTCGCTGACCGGTGGCATCTGTGGCACAACCTGGCCGAAGCCGTCGAACGCGCCGTCGCCCGCCACCGGTCCTGCCTGCAAGAACCGCCGCCAGAACCTGTACCAGCACCGCCGGACGAGGGAGCCGTCCCGGTCCCGGAGGCAGGCCTGGCCGCACGGACCCGGGCCCGGCACGCGCAGATCCACGCCGCGCTGGACCGCGGGCTGACCGTCACCGAGATCGGCCGGACTTTACGGCTGGATCCCAAGACCGTCCGCCGCTACGCCATGGCGGTGACCGCCGATCAGCTGATCGGGGGTGCCCGCTTGATGCGGCCGGGGCTGCTCGGCCCGCACCAGGACTGTCTGCGGCAGCGCCGGGACGACGGGATCCGCAGCACCGAACGGCTGCACGCCGAGCTGCGCGACCGCGGTTACCGGGGCAGCCTGCGCACCTTGCGCCGGCTCACCGCCCAGCTGCGCCGCGCCACCGCCGTGCCCGCAACCTCGCCCGCACCCGCAGCCAGGAAGGTGGCCAGCTGGATCCCCACCCCGCCAGGCGACCTCGCCGACAGCGACCGTGCCGGACTCGCGCAGATCACCGCCCGCTGCGCGGAACTGGCAACCACCCGTGACCTGGTCCGCGACTTCGCCGACATGCTCTGCCACCGCCGCGGCGAGCGCCTGGAAGCCTGGGCCGCCCGGGCCGAGGCCAGCCCGGTCAGCGAGCTGCGCGGGTTCAGCAAAGGCCTCCGCAGGGACTGGGCCGCCGTCACCGCCGGGCTCACCGTCTCCCACAGCTCCGGCGCGGTGGAAGGCCACGTCAACCGCATCAAGATGATCAAACGACAGATGTACGGCCGCGCCAAACCCGACCTGCTCCGCAAACGCGTCCTGCTCGCCGGCTGACCCCGTCACGACAATTGCGCCAGAGCCACTTTCTCATGGCCACGGACACGCAGCCGGTCCAGGTGTGCCTGAACCGTGCTGAGGGAACACACTCGTTCGTACCGGTAAAATAATTTGGACCCAGCCGTCTGACTTGCTCACCCAGATGGATAGATGTGAGAGGGGGGCGGAGATGCTGGGGGAAAGCCAGCTCGCACTAGCGGCGCTCGCTGGTCGGTCCGTGGTAGAAGCCGCA
>Ga0335074_10005323_pt1 | contig 17790 bp, 14 predicted proteins | sample Lox_Sample_23_FD_206715 | JGI IMG/M metagenome (GOLD analysis project Ga0335074, IMG submission 206715) | Soil microbial communities from Loxahatchee National Wildlife Refuge, Florida, United States - Lox_Sample_2.3 | ecosystem: Environmental > Terrestrial > Soil > Wetlands | place: USA... | reverse complement strand
TTGAGGGCGTCCATCGCGTAGGCCCCGGCTAGGGTGTGCTCGCCGCTGCCCGTCTCCTTCCGCCACGGCCATCTCATGGCCCCCAGCTTCACGCCGTTCGGCTTCATCCCGCTCGGCTTCATCCCGCTCGGCTTCATCCCGCCACCCCCAGGCAGTCCCTGAGCCTGATCAGCGCGTCCCTCATCCTGGTCTTTACCGTGCCGGTCGGAATGCCCAGCAGGAGGGCGACCTGGCCGTACGTGTAGCCGCCGTAGTAGGCCAGGGTGACCGACTCGCGCTGCAGTTCGGTGAGGGAGCCGAGGCAGCGCCGCACGCGCTCGCGGTCGAGCCTCGACTCCACCGCCTCGGTGACCTCGTCGTACGGGATGTCGGCCGCGGCGGTCCGCCGCTCGCGTTCGGACTCCTTCTGGACGGATCTGACCCGGTCGACGGCCCGGCGATGGGCCAGCGTCATGACCCAGGCGAGGCCGCTGCCCCGGCTGGCGTCGAACTTGAACGCGGTCCGCCATACCTCGAGCAGGACATCCTGCGCGACCTCCTCGGCCTGGGCCGGGTCGCGGACGACGCGCCTGACGATGCCCAGGACCGAGGGGCCCAGTTGCTCGTACACGGCCTCGAACGCGGCCGCATCCCCCCGCGCGACCATGCCGAGCTGGGCGGCCAGATCGGCGCCGAGGCCGGCCCCCGGTGGATGACGCGCAGGATTCCCTGGTTCCGGGCGGTCCGAGGCCGTCATGACTGATATTCGTAGCAGGAGGCACCACGGTTTGGCATCAGCAGCAAACCCGCGCTGCCGCCGCACCGAATAAAGGACATGAACATGAGCGGGACAGGACGGGGTCGCCGGCACGCGGGGAGCCGCCGGCGCGCGGGCCTCGGCGCCGTCGCCGGGCTGCTGGCCGCGGGCACGGCGCTGGGCGTGGGGCAGCTCGTAGCGGGTCTCACCGGGGCCAACGGGTCGCCCGTGGTCGCGGTCGGGGAGCTGCAGATCGACTTCACGCCGCCGTGGCTGAAGAACTTCGCCATCAACGAGTTCGGCTCCGACGACAAGCTCGTCCTGGTGAGCGGCATCCTGGTGGTGCTCGCGATCTTCGCCGCCGTGATCGGCGCGCTGGCCACGCGACGGCTGGCCTACGGCATGGCGGGCCTGGCGGTGTTCGCGGCCGTCGGGCTCATCGCCGCCACGACGCGGCCCACCGCCACGGCGGCCAGCGTGCTGCCTACCCTGGCCGCGACGGCGGCCGCGGTCGTGGTGCTGCGCATGCTGATCCGCCTGGCCACCCAGCCGGCCGAAGCGAGCCAGGACAAGTGGCAGTACGACTCCTGGGACGCGGCCTGGGCCGTCACCGAACCGAGCGGGCCCAAGGGCACGGACGCGGACACCGCCTCACTGCCGGACGCCTCCGCCACGGATCCGTTCATGGCCGATCCGGTCCGCCCCGATCAGCCCGGCCCGGATCAGCCCGGCCGGAATCAGCCCGGCCCGGAACAGCCCGTCGCGCCCGACCTTCCCGCCGACACGGGCCGACCTCCCGCCTCGGGCACGGTGATCAGGCCCTCCGGGCCGCGGGAGCCGGGCCAGCCCGGGCGGCCCACTAGCCCGGGCCAGCCGGTCCGTCCGGTCCGCGCGGGCAGCCATGCCGCCCCGCCCGGCCCGCAGCGCAGGAGCTTCCTGGCCGCGAGCGCCGCGACCGCGGGGGTCGCCGCCGTGGCCGGGCTGGCGGGCCGCCTGCTCGCCGAGCGGAGCAGCGTGGCGAGCGCGCGCAACGCCCTGCGGATCCCCAAGCCCGCGCAGACCGTCCCTGGCCTGCCCGCGGGCGTCAACCTGGACATACCGGGCCTGAGCTCGTTCATCACGTCCAACAACAACTTCTACCGGGTGGACACGGCGATCGTCCTGCCTCAGGTCGATCCCTCGAGCTGGCAGCTGCGGATTCACGGCATGGTGCAGCGCGAGATCACGCTCACCTTCGACGAACTGATCCGCATGCCGCTGATCGAGGACTACGTGACCCTGTGCTGCGTGTCCAACCCGGTCGGCGGGCCCTACATCGGCAACGCGCTCTGGCTGGGCGTGAAGCTGGCCAGCGTGCTGCGCCAGGCCGGGATCAAGGCCGGGGCGGACCAGTTGATGTGCACGTCGGTAGACGGGTTCACGTCGGGCACCCCGATCCAGACCGTGATGGACGGCCGGGACGCGCTGCTCGCGGTGGCGATGAACGGGCAGCCGCTGCCCGTCGCGCACGGCTTCCCCGTCCGCATGGTCGTCCCCGGGCTGTACGGGTACGTGTCCGCGACCAAGTGGGTGACGGACATCGACGTGACCACGTTCGCCGGCAACTACGCGTACTGGGCCGTGCGGGGCTGGTCGCAGCAGGCCCCGGTCAAGACCGAATCGCGGATCGACGTGCCGAACGGGCTGGGCCAGCTCAAGGCCGGCCAGACGGCGGTGGCCGGCGTGGCCTGGGCCCAGCACAAGGGCATCGACGCCGTCCACGTGCGCGTCGACTCGGGTCCGTGGAACCTGGCCACGCTGGCGGCCGTGCCCGGCCTCGACACCTGGCGCCAGTGGGCCTGGGAGTGGGATGCAACCCCGGGGAACCACCTCATTGAATGCCGGGCCACCGACAAGACCGGTTACACGCAGACCGGGCTGGACGAACCACCCGAACCCAACGGGGCCACGGGTTACCCGATGGTCCAGGTCAGCGTCGCCTAGGTTTCGAACCGGTCATCCTGGTGAGTTGTGGGCTCATGACTGTGCCCATGCCAAGACTGGTAAGCCGGGACCGGTACGCGCGTCCTGGTTGCCCAGCGCGCTGCCCTGCTAATCCTTAGTTTGGGAAATGAAATGCCCGGCTCGTGTTGTTAGCCTGTCTGCGGGCGGCGATGGCGAGGAGGGCCGGTAACACTGTCAGGGCGGACGGGGAGCGCGCCGGACGGGCAGGCTGCTCCAGAGCAGGCTCAGGCCGGCGGATGGCTGCGACGGCTCGCGGCCTACTGCTGGCGCTACCGCCGGGGCGTGACCATCGCGCTGGGCGGCGCTCTGCTGGCCACCGTGGCCACGGCCGCGATACCGCTGGTCCAGCGGCGGATCATCGACGACGTCATCATCACGCACCGGCAGTCGGTCTGGCCGCTCGCGACCCTGCTGCTGGTCGCGGCCGCGGTCAACTTCGCCGGCATCTACCTGCGCCGTTACAACGGCGGCCGGGTTTCCCTCGATGTCCAGCATGACCTGAGGACCGAGCTTCTCGACTCGTTGTCCCGGCTGGACGCCGCCCGTCAGGACGAGATCCATACCGGGCAGCTCATCGGCCGGTCCATCTCCGACCTCAACATGGTGCAGGGCCTGCTGTCGATGGTGCCGATCACGCTAGGGAACCTGGCGCTGTTCGTCGCGTCCCTCGGCATCATGGTCGTGCTGTCCCCGGTGCTCACCATCGTGACCGTGGGGGTCGCCCCGGCCCTGTGGATGATCGCGCTGGCGTCGCGGCGCAGGTTGTTCCCCGCGAGCTGGGACGCGCAGCAGCAGTCGGGCGACGTGGCCGGGATCGTGGACGAGGCCATCGGCGGGGTGCGGGTCGTCAAGGGCTTCGGCCAGGAGGAGCAGGAACAGGAGCGGCTGGAGGCGGCCAGCTCGCGCCTGTTCGCGTCCCGGCTGCGCATGATCAGGCTGACGGCCAGGTACAACCCGGCGCTGACAGCCATTCCCTCGCTCGGCGTGGTTGGCGTGCTCGCGCTCGGCGGCTGGCTGGCCATCCACGGCGAGATTACCCTCGGCACGTTCCTCGCGTTCTCCGCCTACCTAGCCCAGATGAGCGGCCCGGTCCGCACGCTGACCATGATGGTTACCATCGGGCAGGAAGCGCGCGCCAGCGTCATCCGGGTGTTCGACGTCATCGACTCGCGCCCGTTGATCACCGATAAGCCGGACGCGATCGCGCTCCCGGCGGACGCCAACGGCATCAGCTTCGACGACGTCCGGTTCGGCTACGTGGCCTCCGAACCGGTCCTGCGCGGGCTCTCGCTGCGCGTCGAGCCCGGCGAGACGGTCGCCGTGGTCGGCGCGTCCGGCTCGGGCAAGTCCACCATCGCGCTGCTGCTGCCCCGCTTCTACGACCCGCAGGGCGGCTCGGTCCGGATCGGCGGGCACAACATCGCGGACGTGACGCGTGACTCGCTGCGCGCCGCGATCGGCCTGGTCATGGAGGACAGCTTCCTGTTCTCCGACACCGTGCGGGCCAATATCGCTTACGGCCGGCCGGACGCCACCGAGGACGAGGTCATCGCCGCGGCCCAGGCGGCGCAGGCCCATGAGTTCATCGAGAGGCTCCCCCAGGGCTACGACACCGTGGTCGGCGAGCAGGGCCTGACGCTCTCCGGCGGTCAGCGGCAGCGGGTGGCCCTGGCCCGGGCACTGATTACCAACCCCAGGCTGCTCCTGCTGGACGACGCGACCTCGGCCATCGACCCGCGCCTGGAGGCGGAGATCCACACCGCGCTGCGCGAGATCATGCGCGGCCGAACGACGCTGATCATCGCGCACCGGCGCTCGACGCTGAACCTGGCCGACCGGATCGTGGTCCTTGACCGGGGCCGGGTGGCCGACAGCGGCACGCACGAGGAGCTGAGCGAGCGATGCCCGCTGTACCGGCAGCTCATCATGGATGCAGGGGCCAGGCCCGACGCCGCCGCCCTGGTCCGGACGCGAGCGGGTCACACCGTGGAAGAGGCGTTCGACGGGCGAGGGACGCTGGCGGGCTTGGCGCCGGCCAGCGCCCAGGGCCTGGCCCGCCTCGGCGGCGCAGGCGGCCGGGGCTCCGGGGGCCGCGGCGGCGGGGCCGGGGTCGGCGGCGCGAACGTGTCCGGCACGTTCGCTAGCCTGCCCCCCTCGCCCCGGCTGCTCGCCCAGGTCGAGGCGCTGCCGCCGGCCAGGGACGTGCCGGACGTGGACCTCGCCCGGGCCCGGGCGGCGGACCGGCACTTCACGCTGCGCAGGCTGCTGCGACCGCTCATGTTCGCGCTGATCGTCGGGCTGGTCCTGGACGGCCTGGATGCCCTGGCGGGCCTCGCGCTGCCCGCGCTGGTCAGGAACGGCATCGACCACGGGGTCGAGACCAAGGTCTTCCACGCGATCGTCGTCGTGTCCCTCATCGGGCTAGCCATCGTGCTCGCCGACTGGATCGTTAACGTCGTGGAGACGATGGTCGTCGGGCGCAACGGGGAGCGGCTCCTGTTCACCCTGCGGGTCAAGATCTTCGCCCAGCTCCAGCGGCTCGGCCTGGACTTCTACGAGCGCGAGATGTCCGGCCGGATCATGACCAGGATGACCACCGACGTGGACGCCCTGTCCACCTTCCTGCAGACGGGTCTGATCACGATGGTCAGCTCGGTGCTCACGTTCTTCGGCGTGCTCGCCGCGCTGCTCATCATCAACGTCAGGCTCGGGCTGTACATCCTCGGTATCTTCCCCGTCCTGGTGGCCGCCACCGTGGTGTTCCGGTCCAAGTCGGCCAAGGCGTACAACGAGGCGCGGGAGAAGGTCGCCGCCGTCAACGCGGACTTCGCGGAGAACGTGGCCGGCCTGCGGGTGACGCAGGCGTTCCGCCGCGAGCAGGTCAACCGGGCCAGGTTCGGCAGGCTCAGCGACGCCTTCCGGGTCACGCGGCTGCGGACGCAGCGCTATATCGCGGTGTACTTCCCGTTCGTGCAGACGCTGTCGACGATAGCGGGCGCGATCGTCCTGGTCGCCGCCACCGGCCAGGTACGCAACGGCACGCTCACCGCGGGCGCGCTGATCGCCTACTTGCTCTACATCGACATGGTCTTCTCCCCCGTCCAGCAGCTCTCCCAGGTCTTCGACGGTTACCAGCAGGCCATGGTCGGCCTGCGCCGGATCACCGATCTGCTCAGGCTCGACACGTCCACCCCCGCGCCCAGCCATCCGGTCGTCGCGGGCCGGCTGCGCGGCCGGATCGAGCTGCGCGAGGTGGACTTCGGCTACGCGGGCAGCGAGGTCAACGCGATCGACGGGGTCAGCTTGACCATCGAGCCGGGCGAGACCGTCGCCCTGGTCGGCCAGACCGGGGCGGGCAAGTCGACGCTGGTCAAGCTCGTCGCGCGGTTCTACGACGTGACCGGCGGGGCCGTCCTGGTCGACGGCACCGACGTCCGGGACTACGACCTGGCCAGCTACCGCCACCGGCTCGGCGTCGTCCCGCAAGAGTCGTACCTGTTCGCCGGGACGGTCCGGGACTCGATCAGGTACGCCAGGCCGGACGCGAGCGAGGCCGAGGTCGAGGCCGCGGCCCGCGCCACCGGAGCGCATGACATGATCAGCGGCCTGCCGGGCGGCTACGACCACCAGGTGTCCGAGCGTGGCCGCAACCTGTCAGCCGGCCAGCGGCAGCTCATCGCGCTCGCCCGCGCGCAGCTGGCCGATCCCGCCATCCTGCTGCTCGACGAGGCGACCGCGGCCCTCGACCTGGCCGCCGAGGCGGCGGTGAACCACGCCATCAGCGAGCTGACCGCGGCCCGCACCACCATCGTGGTCGCCCACCGCCTCACCACGGCCGCCCGTGCGGACCGGATCGTGGTCATGGACTCCGGGCGCATCGCGGAGATCGGCAGCCACGAGCAACTCCTCGCGGCCGACGGCACCTACGCCGCGCTCTGGGCCGCCTTCACCGGCGAATCAGAACTCGTCGCCTAGTTCTCCGACGCTCTTGCGCGGTTCGGGTATTCGGAGAACATCGGCGACCATGAGAGGTCCCGTTCGCGGCGCCCTGCGCTGGCTGAGACGCGGCCGAACCAATCGTGCGGTCACCGCGGCGGCGTGGAGCCGGCCTGGTCGAGCAGATCCCGGAGCACACGTCGGTAGCGATCCAGCGCGGCGCGGCCTTCGCGGGTGAGGGACACCGAGGTCGTCCCGTTGACGCCGCTGCCGGACTTCTCCATCCGGACGTAGCCGGCGTCGTCCAGCTTGCGCAGGTGGGTGATGAGGTTGCCGGGGGTCAGCCCGATCAGGTCCTGCAGCCTGGTGAAAGACAGGTTGTCCCCGTCCGGCAGCGCAGCCAGTGTGACCACGATGCGCAGCCGGGCGGGGGCGTGGATAACCGGGTCGAGCTCGTCTTCGCTCACTGGTGCCGGTCCAGGGCGGGCCCGAGCGCCGCCATCAGCAGGTATCCCAGTCCTCCGGCGAGGGCGGTCACGGCCCACACTCCCACCGGGCCCGCAAACGCGCCGCCTGCCGCCACGGCGACCAGCCAGAGGCCCAGCCCGAGCATGGTCCAGCTCAGCCTGACGGCGGAGCTCGCGACGTAGACCACCCCGGCGACCAGGACGGGTGCCGCCGCCTGGTACACGCCGAAGACCACCGCACGGCTGGCGCCTGCGTGGTCGATCGCGGCCTCCAGGACAAGCACCGCGATGATTCCGATGGCCAAGGCCAGGATGGAGATCCGGCGCTGCACCATCGACAAGCCGCCCACTCCGCTGGTCGCCCGGCCGATGACGGAGGCGGCGATGGCCACCGCGAACCCGACGAGCACCACCTGGATGACCGCCGCCTCCGGCGCGGGCCCCTGGTACGGGTGCTGCCCGCGGACCGAGAACCAGATCGCCCCGTAGCCGAGCAGCCAGGCCACTCCCCCGGCGATGAAGGTCACCGGGTGGCTGACCCGCAGCTCACGGCGGGCCCGCTCGCCCGCCTCCTGCATGATGGCGGCCGCACCCTGCGGATCCAGGTCCGCCCCATCGTCCAGGCCGGCGCCGTCCTTCATGTCGACGTCCTCGTTCATGTCGACTCCCTTCCTTTACTTTGTGCTGCAAAGCTAGCTCACTTTGCATCGCAAAGTCAAGCCGGAAGGGTGTCCGCCCTCCGTCGGCGATGGGCTGGCCGCGCCGTCGGTGAACCCGCCGCCCGCCGGCGACGAGTGGGCTGGGGCCTAACGTTCGCTACTCCGCGCTGGGCACGACGACGACCGGGCAGTGCGCGTGATGCACCACCTGGCTGGCCACGGCGCCCAGGCTGAGGCGCGGGAATCCGCCGCCGCCGCGGTTGCCAACCACGATCAGGTCGCTGTCCGCCGACGCCTGGATGAGCGCCTTCGCGGCGAAGCCGTTGATCGCGAGCACCGTGACCTCGGGCCGCTCGGCATCGAGTCCCTCGAGGGCCTCCGCGACCACATGCTCGACGGCCACCCGGGTCTTCTCCAGTTCCGGCGTATCGCCAGGCACGGTGAGCGGGTTCCCCGTCCAGTAGCTGGCCATCACCTCGTGGACCGCGAGGACCGTAAGCCGGACCTTCCTGAGCGCAGCCTCGCGCACGGCCCAGTCCAGCGCCCGATGACCGTGGTGCGAACCGTCAACGCCTACCGTGATTCCTGGCATCCCAGATCATCGCCTTTTCATCCGTCAGCCCGCGCCACGCAGGGCTCTCCAGCACCATGATTGTGCGCTGGGCATCCCGCCGGCAAGGGACCTTGGTCATCCCCGGGCGGCGCACCTGAGGGGGGAAGCACCACCGTCGTTCGGGGATAATGCCTTTGATCTTCTCGGGGTGAGGACGTGTACCGGCTAGTTTTTCGGGTGGTGCTACGGCGGGTGCCTGCCGAGGCGGCGCACCGGGCCGGGTTCTGGCTGATCCGAGCGGCAGGGGTGCCGGGGGTGGCGGGGGTGCTGCGCCGGTGGCTCGGGCCGCGCGATCCGGTGCTGCGGGTCCGGGCGCTCGGCCTGGAGTTCCCCGGGCCGGTCGGGCTGGCGGCCGGGTTCGACAAGGACGCGCGCGGCGTGGCCGGGCTGGCCGCGCTCGGGTTCGGGTTCGTGGAGGTCGGCACGGTGACCGCGCGGGCTCAGCCGGGGAACCCGCGACCGCGGATGTTCCGCCTGCCCGCCGACCGGGCCCTGGTCAACCGGATGGGCTTTAACAACGAGGGGGCCGCCGCCGCGGCGGCCAGGCTGCGCCGGCTCGCGGACGGCGGGCGGCTCGGCAACAGGACCGGGGTGATCGTCGGGGTCAACATCGGCAAGACCAAGGCGGTGCCCGACGAGGAGGCGGCGCGGGATTACGCGGCGAGCGCGCGGGCGGTGGCCGGAGTCGCCGACTACGTGGTGGTCAACGTCAGCTCGCCGAACACGCCGGGGCTGCGCGACCTGCAGGCCGCGGACCGGCTCAAGCCGGTGCTGGTGGCCGTGCGCGAGGCGCTCGACGCGACCGCGGACCACCGCGTGCCGCTGCTGGTGAAGATCGCGCCGGACCTAGCCGACACGGACGTGGACGCGATCGCGGACCTGGCGCTCGAGCTCGGTCTGGACGGGATCGTGGCGACCAACACCACGGTGTCCAGGGACGGGCTGGCCAGTTCCCCGGCCGACGTGGCGGCCGCGGGAGCGGGCGGGCTGTCGGGGGCGCCGCTGCGGGGCCGGGCCCTGGCCGTGCTGCGGCGGCTGCGCGCGCGGGCCGGGGACCGGCTGGTACTGATCGCGGCGGGCGGCATCGAGACCGGCGACGACGCGTGGGAACGCCTGGAGGCCGGGGCCACGCTGGTGCAGGCCTACACCGGGTTCATCTACGGGGGGCCGCTGTGGCCTCGGCGGGTTCACGCGGCCCTGGCCCGGCGGCTCCGTTCCGCGAAGCCTTCCGAGACCAGGTGATCTCCAGCCGTTCATGGGTCACCTGGCAGGGGTTACCTGCCGCGAGCCAGACCTGGCCGGCGTTCGGGTCGATGAGGAGCGAGGCGATGGTGGCCCCCTGCTCGAGCGGGTGGTCGGCCGGGTCGGGGTGGGAGCAGATGCTGTGCGGGTAGTCGGCGTGATCGGCGAGGAGCGCGCGGAAGCGGTCTAGCGTGCGGGCGCCGCCGGGTTCGGGCCCGGTGCCCGCCCGGAGGCGCTGCAGGCGGACGGCGCTGCTGGGCATGGCCCACAGGGACACGTCGACCGGGGCCAGGTTCGGCGACAGGAAGTGGTTGGTGTGCAGCAGCACGCCCTGGTCGGGGTACAGCGGGTACAGCCGGGTGAAGTCGCCCGGCGCGGCCTCGACGTCGAGCGCGGCGCCGCTGGCGTGGGCGATCAGGTAGTTGGCCGACGATGAGCGCGGCCCGGCCTGCAGGACCTCCAGGGCCTGCGTGACGGTCGCGCAGTCGAGGATCGCCCGCAGCAGCACGTGGTACGGCAGCCCGGGAGCGCCGACGTCTGCCTCGGTCACCAGGGCGTTGGTGACCAGGCCGAGGCCCGCGGCGTTCAGGCCCGCCTTAGCCAGCAGGCCCGCCTCCACCACGGTGACGAAGTCCGGGCCGTCCTCTTGCGTGGCCTCCAGCACGACCAGCGTGCGGCCGGCGTGGAGCAGCCAGTCCCAGTTCTGGCCAATGAGGGTCGCGCCCGGCTGGGCCGGAGCGGGCACGACCGCGAAGGCGCTGCACTCGGCGGGGGGCCGGGGGGCCCGCGCGGCCAGGGGCGCCAAGCGGGCCTTGGCGGCGTACATCACCTCGGTCCGCACGTTGATCGCCAGCACGTCGGCCGGGTCCAGCCCGGCCCCGTCGGCGATGCCGCGCATCTCCTCCAGGTAGGCGGGCCGGAACCCGGCGATGGGCGACTCGAATCCGGCCGCCGTGCGCCGGACCGTGTCCCAGTCCCAGCCCGTGTAGTACGCGAACACGTCGCGGTAGGCCTGCACCGACCGGTGCACTCGGTCGCGGGCCTGCGCGCCGTACTGGCGGCCGCGCTCGTAGGCGGTCCCCGCCACGCGGACGCGGGGAATCGCGGTCGTCGTCATTGCTCGCCCCCAGGCTTACTCGCTCCAGGCAGGTCTGTCGCTTCTACGGTACGAGCGCGGCGGCTTTACCGGCAGGGGTGGGGCGGGCTTAGGCTAGTGGGGTGAAGCTGAGCCGACCGCGGTTCGACGTGAAGGGCTGGCTGATCCGATCCTGGAGTCGGCGGCACGCCTAAAGGATCGGTCACCATCCGGGGGCGCGCCCCGGCCGCTGCACCTCGATCCGGCCGTAGCGCATCCGGCCGACCAATTCCACGCGGAGGACGATCTTGGCCCCGGGCTCGGCGCTCGGGCGCATCTCGACCTCGGTGTAGCGGACGGTCAGCCCTTCGGCGTCCACGACGACGCCAGGACCGGCCACCATCCTCAGCGTTCCGCCGCGCATCTTCATGTCGATAAACAGCGTGGTGTGCGTGAGGACCGCCTCGGTGAAGTCGAGCGTCACGTCGCACCACGACGTGCGCAGGTCGATCCGCCGCGGGACCGTCCAGTGGCCGGTGCGCGAGACCGAACCCCCCTTCTGGACGATCCGGATCTCCTTCTCGGGGGGTGCCGCCTCGGGAATCCTGCTGGGGACGTAGTGCCCGGGCTCGCTGGGGACGTAGTGCCCGGGCTCGCCGGGGACGTACCGGCCGGGCGCGGACGGCAGGTCGGCGGTGAAGGGGGCCAACTCGCCGAAGGTCCGGGCGGACATGACGCCCGCCAGCCGCTCCTCGAACTCATCGGGGGTCAGCCGGCCCTCGCCCAGGGCGGCGCGCAGCACGTCAATGACCCGGTCCCGATCCGCGTCGGACGCCCTCATCTCGGGCGACGGGCCGGGTTCCGCTGGCTCGCCGGTCGGCATTGGGTACCTCACTGAACTCCTCCGGTACCTTCGCTACCACCGATGCTAGGCCCGCGGCATCCGTCCGGACAGAGCGCTCACGCGGGACCTTGGTCCTTATTACCGGCCGGGCCGCGCCTCGCGCAGCGCGGCCGGCTCGCGGCACCCGGTTCCACCGCAAGTCCTTCCACGGCAGGTAGGGACGAAGGTCATTATCCCGAACGAGCGGTGGTGCGAGACAATGGTGTGCTTGAGGTGCCCCAGTGCATTCGGTCGGGTCAAGGAGGACCAGCCATGGCAGGCAAGCCCATCGTGGTCGGTACGGACGGTTCGAGGGAATCACGGCGCGCGGTCGAGTGGGCCGCCCGGGAGGCCGTGCTCAGGGATGCCCCGCTGCGGATCGTTTCCGCCGCGTCGCTGCTGCCCCGGATGGCCGGCAGCCACGGCACGTCCGAGTACGAGACGGTCTCCGACGTCCTCCGCGACGAGCGCGACGCCGCGCTGGCGTCGGCGGCCTCGGTGGCGGGGGCGACGGCTCCCGGGCTGCTGATCGACAGCGACCAGCTGGCCGGGGCGCCCGCGCTGGCGGTGACCGAGGCCGGGAACGGGGCGGCGATGCTGGTGGTCGGCTCCCGCGGGGTCGGCGCGTTCACGGCGATGCTGCTCGGCTCGGTCAGCCGGTACGCGGCCCTCCACGCCTCCTGCCCGGTCGTGGTCATACCTGACGAGACCTGGGCCGCGCACAAGCTGATCGGCGTCGGCGTCGCCGACCCGGAAGGCTCGTCCGCCGCGCTGGAGTTCGCGTTCGAGGAGGCGGCGCGGCGCCAGGCCGGCGTGCTGGCCGTCCACTCGTGGCACACCCCGGAGTTCGATGTCTCGCGGGCGGGGCACGCGCCGGCCGGCCCGGCGGCGGACGTCCTGGCGGCGGCGGCCGCCCAGAACCTCGAGGCGCTGCTGGGCACCTGGCGGGAGAAGTATCCCGACGTGCAGGTCAGCCACGACGTGGTGCACGGGCACCCGGGCCGGACACTCGTCGGCCTGTCGGCGCGCGCCGACATGGTGGTCATCGGCCGGCGCAGCACCCACGCCACCCAGCACGGCCCCGGCACGGTGACGCACGCCGTGCTCAACCACGCGCATGGCCCCGTCGTCACCGTTCCGTCGTCCTGATGCCCTCCTCGGCGCTGGCGGCACCGGTTCTGGCGGGGCGGCGGGTACTGCTGCTGGACCGCGCCCGGATGTACGTGTGCGGGATCACCCCGTACGACGTCACGCACCTCGGGCACGCGGCGACCTTCGTCTGGGTCGACGCGCTGGGCCGGATGCTGCGGATGCTGGGGGTCGAGCCCGAGGTGTGCCGCAACGTCACCGACGTCGACGACGTCCTGGACGTGGCGGCCTCTCGGGCCAGCGCGCCGTTCGACGCGTTCGCGGCCATCCAGCAGTACCACTTCGAGCATGACCTGACCGCGCTCCATGTGCGTCCGGTCCGGTACGAGCCGCGGGCCCACCGGTACATCGAGCACGTCATCAGGCTGGCGGAGGGCCTGGTGGCGGCGGGTCACGCGTACGCGCGGAACGGCAGCGTCTTCTTCCGCGGCCAGGACGTGGCCGCGGCGGCCGGCCTGGACCGGGGCGCTGCCCTGCTGCTTTCTGCCGAGTACGGGGGCCGCCCCGATGACCCGGCCAAGGACGATCCGCTGGACGCCGCGGTCTGGCAGGCGGCCGAACCCGGGCATCCCGCGTGGGATTCACCCTGGGGGCCCGGCCGGCCGGGCTGGCACGCCGAGTGCGTGGCGATGGCCATGTCGGCGTTCGGCGTCGGCGTCGACGTCCACGCGGGCGGAGCCGACCTGCGCTTCCCGCACCACGCCTACCACGCGGCGATGGCCGAGGCGTTCACCGGGGTCAGGCCCTACGCACGCGCGTGGCTGCACGCCGGCACGGTGACCGTGGGCGGGGTCAAGATGGCCAAGTCGGCCGGGAACCTGGTGCTGGTCAGCGACCTGCTAGAACGCTATACGCCGGCCGCGGTCCGGCTGATGATCCTGGACCGCCCCTGGGCTGCCGACTGGGACTACACCGACGAGCTCCTTGAGGCCGCCGCGGCCCGGCTGGCGGATCTGTACCAGGCGGCCGGGCGTGGCGCAGGCCCCTCGGGCGAGCCAGGGGCGGGCGAGGTCCGCCGGCTGCTGGCTTTGGATCTCGACGTGCCAACCGCGCTTTCTGTGGCCCTCGAGGACGGCGGCGCCCCGGCTCGGCTCCTCATCGCGACCCTCGGGCTGGACTGATCTTCGATGCATCTGGTCATGACCATCGAGACGCCGTCACTCGGCGATCGCAGTTACCTGATCCACGACGGGACGGACGCCGTCGTGGTCGACCCCCAGCGCGACATCGGGCGGGTCCTGGCCGTGGCGGAGTCGCAGCGCGTGCGGATCGCGTTTGTCCTGGAGACCCACATCCACAACGACTACGTGACCGGCGGCCTGGCGCTGGCCAGGCACACCGGGGCGGCCTACGTGGTCGCGGCGTCGGAGGAGGTCGGCTTCTCGCGGCTGGGTGTCGACGATAACGACCAGCTCAGCGTGGGTTCCCTGACGGTTACGGCCCTGCACACGCCGGGGCACACGCCGGGCCACCTGTCGTTCGTGGTGGGCGAGGCAGGGCAGGACCCGTTCGCGGTCTTCACCGGCGGATCGCTGCTATACGGCGCCGTCGGCCGCACCGACCTGATCGGCCCGGAATTGACCGAGCAGCTGACCCGGGCGCAGTACCGCTCGGTGCGCCGGCTGGCCGCCGAACTGCCCGCCGAGGTGGCCGTCTACCCGACGCACGGGTTCGGCAGCTTCTGCTCGGCCACGCCGACCACCGGGACCGCGTCGACCATCGGGCACGAGCGGCTCGCCAACATCGCGCTGCGCAGCGACGAGGACACCTTCGTGGCCGAACTCCTCGCGGGCCTGGGCGCCTACCCGCGGTACTACGCGCACATGGGGCCGGCGAACCGTCGCGGTCCTTCGGCTCCCGTCGTTACGCCGCCCGCGCAGGCCGACCCGGCCGAGCTGCGGCGGCGCATCGACGCCGGAGAGTGGATCGTGGACCTGCGCGAGCGCCGGGCGTTCGCGCGCGCTCACCTCACCGGGACCATCTCTACCGAGCTCGGCGACTCGTTCGGTACCTACCTGGGCTGGGCCATCGCCTGGGGCGCACCGCTCACCCTGATCGGCGACAGCCCCGACGACATCGCCGAGGCGCAGGTCCAGCTTCTTCGAATTGGGATCGACCAGATCGCCAGCGCTGCGACCGGGCCTACCGCGACGCTGGCGGCTGGCGGGAAGCTGTCGAGTTACCCGGTCACCGACTTCGGGGGGCTCGCCGTCGCGTGGGGCCGGCCGGGCCAGGTGGTCCTCGACGTCCGGCGCCCGGACGAATGGCGGGCCGGGCACCTGCCGGGAGCCGTGCACATCCCGTTCTGGGAGCTCGAGCCGCGGACCGGCGAGGTGCCGGCCGGCGAGGTCTGGGTGTACTGCGCCAGCGGACTCCGCGCCTCGATCGGCGCGTCCATCCTGGCCCGGGCCGGGCGGCAGGTCGTCCACGTCGACGACCACTGGGAGAAGGCCGAGCAGGCCGGGCTGCCGGTCACCGGCTGACCGTCTGGCGTCTGGGCGCCCCTGTGGGTCTGGCGCCGGTAATGGCACACTGATGCGATGACGCCGTGGCGGGTGCGGGACTTCCACGCCGACGACCTCGACGCCGCCGTCCGGTTGTGGGACAACCCGTCGGCCAGCAGCGAGGCGCCGGCGTTCGGCCTGTCCGACCTCATCGCGGCCGTCCGGGCGCACGAGCCGGCCGTGGTCGCGGTGGTCGGCGAGGAACTGGTCGGGGTGGCCGTGGCCACGGTCGGCGGGGACCGGGCGTGGGTGATGCGGATCAGCCTGGCCGCCGCGTGGCGGCACCGGGGCATCGGCAGCGCGATGCTCGGCGAGCTGGAGCGCAGGCTGGTGGCGGCCGGGGCCCACCGGATCCAGTGCCTGCTCGCGGCCGACAGCGACCTCGGCGCCCTGGCGCTGGAGCACGCCGGGTACACCGCCCGGAAGGGGATGGTGCTGTACGAACGGCTGGAGCCGGTCGACCCCGGCCGCGCCGGGGTGCTGGGCCAGCTCGGCGGGCGGTTGGTGCGGGCCGGCGCCTGGGATCAGCTCGGCGGCATGGTCAGGGAGAAGGAGCTGATCGAGCGGCGGGTCATCCTGCCGCTGGCGCAGCCGCAACTCGCGGAACGGCTGGGCCTGGTGCCGCCGCGGGCCATCGTGCTGTTCGGGCCGCCGGGGACGGGCAAGACGACGTTCGCCAAGGGCGCCGCCTCGAGGCTGGGCTGGCCCTTCGTGGAGCTGTTCCCCTCGCGCCTGGCGGGGGACTCCCCCGCCCGCCTGGCCTCGGCGCTGCGGGAGGCGTTCGCCCTGGTCGCGGAGCTGGACAAGGTCGTCCTGTTCATCGACGAGGTGGAGGAGATCGCCGGAGCCCGCCAGCCGCGCACGGTGTCGGCCGCGCAGGGCGTCACCAACGAGATGCTCAAGCTCATTCCGCCGTTCCGCGAGCAGGACGAGCGGCTGCTGATCTGCGCCACGAACTCGGTCCGCGCCCTGGATGGCGCGTTCCTGCGGCACGGCCGGTTCGACTACGTCATCCCGGTCGGTCCGCCCGACCCGGCCGCGCGAGAGGCGATCTGGGATCGCTATCTCGCCGCCGTCCCGCACGGGACCCTGGACATGACGGCCATCGTGGAGGAATCGCGGCTGTTCACCCCCGCCGACATCGAGGTCGCCGCGCGCCGGACCGCGCAGCTGGCCTTCGAGCGCGTGCTATTCGAGCACGGCAACGAGGCGGTGACTACGGGTGACGTCCTGCACGCCATCGGCCAGACCAGGCGCACCCTGACCGCGGAACTCGTGGCCGAGTTCGAGCAGGACATCCTGGACTACGCCCGGGTGTGAGCCCCGGAGCGGCGGGTAGCTCCCTTGACGGTCTCCGAGTATCGAAGTAATCCTGGGCGGGGAGCACACGCAAGGCGGAGTAAAGGGCCTCGGACATCCGCAGATACCTGCGCATGCGCAGCATGTGACCTAGGCATCTTCTACGCTGGCTGACCGGCGTGTACGGTTGGGTTGCCCCAGCGCCGAGCAGACGAGGAGGGCGGCCATGGCCGAGGAGCCGTTCGAGATAGGGGCCGAAGTCAGCTGCAGCGACGGAGCCTGTGGTGAGCTGTCTCGCGTGGTGGTGAACCCGGTCGCTCGCACGATCACGCACCTCGTGGTCGAGCCCCGGCACAGGCACGGGCCCGGCCGGCTCGTCCCGGTCGAGCTGGCCCAGACCGGCTCGGACGGGATCCGGCTGAAGTGCACCAAGGCTGACTTCGATCAGCTCGACCCAGCCGACGAGACGCAGCTCCGGCCGGGCAGCGGGTGGCCGGGAATGCAGGGTTACGGCTCGGAACAGGTACTGAGCTGGCGGTACTACGGCCTGAGCACCGGTGACGGCACGGGCCTGGACAGCAGCGCAGGTCCTGGCCGCGCGCACGCCGTGCGGGAGGTCAGCTACGATTGCGTCCCGCTCGGCGAGGTCGAGGTAAGCCACGGCGATGCCGTCCACGCCACGGACGGTGACATCGGGCTGGTCGAGGGGCTCGTCATCGATCCGGGGAACCACCAGGTAACGCACGTGCTGCTGCAGGAAGGGCACCTGTGGGGCCGGAAGGAAGTCTCGATCCCCATCACCGCGGTGACCAGCGTCGACGGCGAAATCCGGGTCAACCTGACCAAGGAGCAGATCGGCGACCTGCCGCCGGTCGACATCGACCATCCCGCCGGCACCTGACCCGGCGATCGCCGGGCTGCTGCTCACCGGTTCGATCCGGGCCGCGCCGCTGCTCCTCGGGCGCCACGCCGTGCCGGCCGCAGGACCCGTTCCTGCGGAAGTTGCGCTGAGGTGACGCGCTGGTTAACGCTGTCGGGCCGGCCGGCCCGGGCGGGGCCCCGCGAAATAGTCTGAACCGTAAGCCCTCGGGCGCAAACATCCACGCGGGGGAAGCACCACCGTCGTTCGGGATAAAGGGGTTGTGATGAGTGTGACCGAGCAGGAGCCAGCGGACCTCACGGGGAGTGAGCTCGACGCGCTCGACGCCTATTGGCGCGCGGCG
>Ga0335074_10005322_pt1 | contig 17790 bp, 14 predicted proteins | sample Lox_Sample_23_FD_206715 | JGI IMG/M metagenome (GOLD analysis project Ga0335074, IMG submission 206715) | Soil microbial communities from Loxahatchee National Wildlife Refuge, Florida, United States - Lox_Sample_2.3 | ecosystem: Environmental > Terrestrial > Soil > Wetlands | place: USA... | reverse complement strand
GCGGAGTCCGATCCGGTGATTATCTGACGATCAATACCGGGGATTGTCGGTGTTATCAGCCACAATGGCACTGTGGAGTCTGGCGTGAAGGTGGGCAGCTTGCTGCGCGACAGCCCGTTCGGGCTGCATGCGCGTTTCGGTGAACGGGTGGACGGCCGCGTCTGGTTCCACCTTGTAACTCTGGCCGCCATGACCGAAGTCGGCGAGCCCGTGATCGTCGGCGGGAAGGGACCGAACCGCGGGAATTACGGCCTGGTCCCAGCCGGCACCTACCGCAATTACGCCGGGCTGGTGACCGGGCACGCGACGGACGACGACTTTACCGACGTGGCCGTGCGCTCCGCCATCGGCGCCTCCCCGCCGCGGCACCTTCTCGAACACGACGGCGCGCTTGTTGTGCGGTTCAATCCGAGGGAAGTAGCCGAATGGGTTGAGTACGTTTCGAAGAACGCCCTGCTTTTCGGCGGGCCAATGGACGACGTGGCGCGCGAATACGCACAGCGGATCGCCCCGTTCACCACCCTTACCGATGAGGACCTGGCCGCGCTCGACTCATTTCCCGACGACGACGCGGACGATGGGCCGGACTGAGTTTGCGCCGACGCCGGCCCCGCCGCTGTTCCCCGGCTGGATCGCTGCCCACCCGGCGAGGTTCGTAGCGCCAGCTACGCCGAGATTCTGATCGCCTCGATCTCGTCAGGGGTCAGCTCCAGGCTCGCTGACGCGACGTTCGCCTCGACGTGCTCAGCTGATCCTGAGCCTGGGATCGGCAGCATTTGAGGGGACCGTGCGAGCAGCCATGCCAGGACCACCTGGTGTGTGCTCACGCCGAGCCGGTCCGCGGCGACCCGCACCGGCACGACGTCGGATTGCTGGATCGGGGCCCACGGCAGGAACGCGAGCTGCTCCTGCTCGCACAGGTCGACGACCGTCTCCGATGCCCGGTCGCTGACGTTGTACCTGTTCTGGATCGACACGACGGGGACGATCTGCTCGGCCTCGCGCAGCTGAGCCTCGGAGAAGTTCGAGACCCCGATGTGGCGGATCTTCCCCTCGGCTTTCAGCTCGGCCAGGGTGCCGATCGAGTCGCTGATCGGAACCTTCGGGTCGGCCCGGTGGAGCTGGTAGAGCGGAATCTGGTCGAGCTTGAGGCGCTTCAGGCTCCCCTCGCAGGCCTCGCGCAGATGCTCTGGTCGGCCGTCGGGCTCCCACCGGTTGGGGCCTGGCCGCACCAGTCCGCCCTTTGTGGCGATCACAAGGTCATCGGGATAGGGGTACAGGGTCTCGGCGATCAGGATCTCGCTCACCTCGGGCCCGTAGGAGTCCGCGGTGTCGATGAAGTTGACATCAAGCTCGACCGCCCGGCGAAGCGCTGTCTTCGCCCGCTCACGGTCCGGTGGTTCCTTCCAGATGCCTGAACCTGTGATCCGCATTGCGCCGTAGCCGAGCCGGTTGACTGTCAGGTCGCCGCCAATATCGACCGTGCCTGCCGCCGCCGCTGTCTGCTGGCCGCTCATGCGATACCTCCTCAGCTCGCCTGCCCTATCGCACCGTCCCGGCTCGCCTCAAGCTTTCCAGTAGCCACAGGGCAGCCGCCGGCCGGGGGGGCCGTTGCCTGCGGCCGGGGAATTAGCGGCTGTTTTCGGTCTGCTTGGGACCATTGCTCTCCCGGGTCTGCACCCCTTCTGGGTCATCGGGTGTGTAAATCGCCGCCGGGCGTGGAATAGCACTCCGTAATTGATCAAGACGGGGGGAGATCAGTGCCCGCACGAACTACGACCCGAACGGCTGCCCGCCGCACTCCGGCGAGCAGGACTGGTACCAGGCCGGCTAGCAGCACATCCAAGCGTGCCGGTGCCGCCGCTGCCGGGACGACGCGGACAACGGCATCGAGGAACGCGCCATCGACCGCGAACGCCGCACGCACGGTCTCGTCGGCTGCTTCGAAGGTCACCAACGCCGCGACCAAGATGACGGCCGCGGCCACGAAGGCCACGACGTCCGCTAGGACGATGTCCACTGCCATGCAGGCGATGAACAACGCGACCAAGGCGATGACCGCGGCCACGAAGTCGCTGACGGCTGCGGCCAAGGCGATGTCTTCAGCCAAGCCGTCGGCGACCACCGCCAAGTCCGCGGGAACGTCCAGGGCCGCCAGCGGAACCGCCAGAACCCGGACGGCCAGGACAGCGTCGTCGTCTGGGAGGACCGGGACCTCCAGGCCAGCTTCTGGTAGCTCGTCACGGACGGCGCGGCCAGCGGCCTCGACGGCGTCCCGGGCCAGCGCGGCGAAGTCCGGCAGCACGGCGCGCCGGACCACGACGGGGGCACGGCGATCGCCTGGCACCAAGACCGGCGCGAAGCCGAAGGCTGCCGCAAGGCCGGGCGCGGCGCAGCAGCCGACGCGCCGTTCCCAGCCGACCGCGCCGGTCAGGCCAGCGCAGCGGCCGACCGAAGACGACGAGTACAGCGGCGTGCTGGCTGGCCTTATCCGCTAAACCGGCCAAGGCGCAGCGTCGCAGCAGTCCGGAGCGGCCGCGGGTCAGCGGGCGGCCAGGACTTCCGCGATCTTCGCCGCCGCACCCGGCGGATCAGCGGCGTCGTGCAGCACCTCGCCCCATGACCACCGGTAGTACCAGCAGAGCCGGCCAGCTTCATCGGTACCCGGGGTGCAGTCGATGCTCTCAGCGAGCATGGCGGCACCGGGTGTGAACACCCGCAGCGCGGCCGGATAGCTGGTTTTCACCGTGGCGTGCAAGCCCTCTGTGTCCAGCGCCGTCGCGAGCCGGTGCAAGTGGTAACTACGTACGTGGTCGTGGGTGCCGTCCTGCATTTCACCTGCCTTGCCGGGATCGGCACATTGTCGGTGCCGGCAGGCCTGTCTTGTCAAGCCCGCTGCGAGCTGTCGGCCTTAGCGGCCGTATCCCGGGTACCGGCTGCCCCGGTCCCGGTCGTACGGATCCGGCGGCGGGTAGGCCGCAGGATCGGCTGGCGCCGCCGGATAGCCGTCTTGCGGGTACCGGGCCGGATCGGCCTCTTGGTAGCCGTTCTGGTAGGCCGCTGTCTGGGCGCGCGGGTCAGCATACTGCGGGGGAGCGCCCTGGTAGCCAGGGGGAACGGGGCTGGGACCAGCCGGCGGTGCCGGGGGCTGCTGCCAGTAACCGTTGCCCGCGTTTCCTGGCTGTCCAGCGTCAGGCATCGGCGGCGACGGCAGGTACCCGTTCCCGTTGCCCTGCCCACCGGCATAGTCACCGTAGACAGGCGGCGGCGCGGGAGCCGGAGCAGGTGCAGGCGGGGGTGCAGGTGTGGGCGTGGGTGTCGGTGCGGCCTGCGGGGTCACATAGCTGCCGTACGGATTCCCCGCTGACGCCGGCCTCATCGGTGCCTGAGAAGAGGTCGGTCCCGTGTAGGTGCCACCGCCTCCGTAGTCATACGGGTCGGGAGGAGGTGCGGCCCGGTCACCAACCGCGCGAGCAGCGGGAGACTGAGGCGCGGGCGGGTAGCCAGGGGCCGGCTGTGCGGGGGCCGCCGGGTAAGGCTGCGGTCTCGAGTTGCCCCCTTGCGGACCGGTCCGGCCACTGCGGTACGACCTGCTGTCGGCCGTAGCGCTCGGGAACGACGGGCTGGTCAGCGGGTCGTCGCGCTCGGGTCGTGCCCGTCGCCCTGGATGGCTAGCCGGCGGAAGGCTGGGCGGCCCTTGAGGCAGGCTCGACGGAGCCGACCTGCCGACCCCGCTGGGGGGCGTCGGCGCGTCGGGATAAGGGAACGGGCCCGGGAGGCTCGACGGGCCCGGCAGGTTGGACAGGTCGGGCAAGCTGGAGGGACCGGACATGCCCGAGGGGTCGGGGAGACTCGGCCGGCTGGGCGGGCCGGAGCGGCCGGGTGAACTGGGTCGGCCCGGGACGCTGGGGCGGCCATGCGCGCTAGGCCGGCCCGGGGCACCAGAGGGACGGCCAGAAGCGCCCGGCCGGCCGGGAGCGCCTGGCGGACTGGCTGGCCGGGGCATGTCCTGCTCACCAGTCGAGCCGGAGTGCTGGCGCGGCAGCGCATGGGATCCCGTGCGCGGGGGACCAGCCGGGGCCAGATCGGTCCTGCCGCTCGGAACGGGCATGTCAGGGCGCGAGGGCATCTCACGCGAGGGCTGGCGGTTGCTGCGAGTCGCGCGGCCGTTGTCCGGGTCCCGGCGAGCACCGGCACCTGGCGTTTGTGACCGGCTCGGCATCGCCTGGGTTTCGGCCTCTGCTTCGGGCCCGCGCCGTCCCGGCCGCGTGGCGTTGGCAGCCTGTACAGGCTGGGCCGTGGTGGTCAGCGGCTTGTCTGCGGCCAGCTCTTGCCAGTAGTCGACGTCGGACAGCTTGTCCCACTCGCTGCTGTCCCATTCCGAGCTGTTGCTGGGCCGCTTGCGCACCGGGCGGGTGCGGGCCGCGACGTCGGCCTGATCGTCCCGCCGACGCGGGGCCCCAGCGGCAGGGCCGTTGCGAGAGGGTGCGGCACCGTCGCGGGCCGCTGAAGGGGAGCCGGCCCGGGACGGCGAACGCCCGGGCGGCGCCGCGGCGCGGCGGTCACGCCCGTCGCCGCGAGGACTAGCCTCCGGGGGGCCTGCCGGCGCCCGCGAGGGGCGCTCGTCATAGCCCTGCGCCGGGAGGCGGCCGGAATCTGGCTCCCGGGCATGCCCGCGCCCGGCGGGCACCGGCTCGTCGTAGTCGCCGGACCAGCCCTGACCGCTGCCGTCAAAGCCACCGGTGTCATCGAAGCCGTCCCGGCCGGGAAAGTCCCGTTCCGGGCGGCCACTGTCCCGTTCCGGGCGTGCGCCAGCCGGCCTGCCCCGTCCATCAGGCGTGACCGCCGCCCGCTGGCGTGGCGGCCTGCCACCACGCGCGGCAGCGCCAGCCCGGGCCGGGTAGCGCTCCGGGGCCGCACCGCGGTCATAGCCATTGTCGCGGTCGTCGTCTGGCTCGTGCTGGCGGCCTCGGTTGTCCGGCCCGTCAGCGAACTCGTCGGGGTCCTCGGCTCTCATGTTCCGGGCGGCCACGATGACGATGATGAGAATAACCACGACAACCGCGGCCAGAACGACCACGAGCTTAGTCATCGCACCATCCAACAAGGCATGGCCTGTCGCAGATTGGCGCTAGTCAGGCACGCGCGGCCACCACGCGGGCCTCCCCCGATCGCACAAGCACCCTGAAACGAGTTCGCGGCTGATCACTTAACCAAGATTGTGTCGGACCGCTATGGCCGCTGTCACGCGTTTCGAGAAGTTTACCCAGGACTGTGTGCGGGCAGCAATCGCGTGATCACGGGGCGACAATCCCGTCAGTCCGACCGTAACCGATCGCATGGCTGGCAATGGCGGACGAGGCCGCGGTGAGGCTTGCTCCTTGCGGCAGTTGCAGGGGAGCGTTCAGCGCGTAGACCGTGAAGCGGTATTCATGGCGGCCGTCCGGGCAGGGCGGGGTGTAGCCGACAGTCCCCTTGCTGTTGCGCGCCTCGAGCGCACCAGGCGGGACGTGACCAGCCTGGATGTCAGGAGTAGCCGTGCTGATGTTGAACACGATCCAGTAGACGTAGGGATCGATCGGCGTGTCCGAGTCGTCCATGACCAGCGCCAGCGCCTTGGTGCTCGTCGGCGCCCCTGACCACGCGACCGGGGGGCTCTGCCCGGACCCATGGCAGGTGTACGTACGCGGGATCGGAACTACGTGACCGAACTCCGAACTGGTCACGGTCATCACCTGAGGGTCGTTCTGGACAGCTGTATGGCCGCTGAGCACACCGCAGCCGCCGAGCAGTGACGCTGCCGCCACAGCGGCGGCGGCCCGCAGGGCCGCACAGCGGCGCGGGCGGTCAGGCCAGCGCACGCGCCTCACCACGCCTGACAGCCTGCAGGACAGGCTGGCTTACGACAAATCATCCGGACACCGTAGGGGGGTAGCGCAGACCCGAATCAGTCGGGCTCGCGGGAATTGCCGAGCATGATCTCGTCCCAGGATGGCATGGACGCACGCCGCCCGCGGCCACCGGCGGCCTTCCTGGCCGGGCGCTCACGCGGCTGAGGCTGACTCGGCGCTGCTTCGGCAGTCTTGTCGAGCTCGGCTGCCGGGCGCTCGGCTGGCGCCGGCTCGGGTGTGCGCTGGCTGGCCGCCGCCGGGGCTGGCTCGGGCGCGCGCTGGCTGATCACCGCCGGCGCCGGGGTGGGCCCGGCCTGAGTACCAGGTCCCGTCGCAGGAGCCGGGACCGCGGCTGGCACACGCTGCTCGCCGGCATGGTGACCGGTGAAGCCGCTGAGCCGCGGCGCGATCGACGTCACCGTCGCTGTCGCGTGCAGGCCAGGCGCTGACAGGTCGTCCTCAGGCAGGCAGAGCCTGGTCGCCTGATCGTCGTCCGGGGCGATGTGCCTGCGCCGCGGATCGAACACCCACTCGGCCATCTGCGACCGTGACCCGGTAGTGAACACCAGGCGCACCTGCCAGTTCCCGTCGGACCGCTTCCAGGAGTCCCAGGTCGCGTCGTCGGGATTCGCGCCCAGTCTGATCAGCCGCTCGGCGACGATGTCGCCAAGACGCGGTCCTGGTCCAGAGTCGCCCGGGCTGCGGACCGTTGCCCGCTGCGCCTCCTGGGCTCGGTACTCGCGCTCGGCGAGGACCGGTCCCTCAAAGCGGCGTACCCGGTCTATGGGGATTCCTGCGGCGTCTGCGATCTCGTCGGCCGTCTCCCCGGCACGGATCCGGTCCTGGATCTCCTTGGGTCGCAACGGATTCTCCACTTCGATTTCGTACTGGGCGAGCCGCGAGAACTGGCCACGCGCCACCGTCCGCAGGCGGTCATCGATCGGCAGCGAGAAACGCCCGCCACGTCCAGGCACAGCGAGGATGGCATAGCTGCCGTCCTCGCTGACTGCGACGAGGCGCAACTCGTGCATCGGTGTCCCTTCCGCGCTACCCGGCCGCGCGGGGGCTGAGCTCGGGTCTTCCCGTCATGAGTCTGACGGGAATGGCCCGGTCCTGGCCAGCACCTCGCCCGGCATGTCCCGCATGAGCATGTGATTTATCCCGCCCTCGCCCTTGGTCACCCCGAGGCAGGCGCCCTTCTCGCAGCGTATTGAGGCCCGGGCGTCCTGGCCCGCCGAACGGCGAAACCGCTGGGCTCTGGCTGTGCTCCCGGATGCTCCGGGATGGCGTAACCTGGAAGAAGATGTTCGGTAACAGAAGTATCTTGGTCGGGAATGTGCTGGCCGAGGCGCCCAGGCCTGATGTGATCAGGCGCAACCCGCGCGCGCCCTGGCTGGCTGTCGGCGTAGTGTGCTTCGGCGCGTTCATGGGCCAGCTCGACGCCAGCATCGTCACGCTCACGTTCCGGCCGATGGAGCAGGACTTCAGCGCCCCGCTGGCTGCGGTCCAGTGGGTGTCACTGGCCTACCTGCTCGCGCTCGTGGCGCTGCTCGCTCCCGCTGGGCGGATAGCCGACTCGGTGGGCCGCAAGTTGATCTACGGCTACGGCTTCATGATCTTCACCGCCGGTTCCGCTGCCTGCGGTCTGGCACCGTCCCTGGGCTTGCTGGTGTGCTTCCGGCTCGTGCAGGCGGCTGGCGCGGCCATGCTCCAGGCGAACAGCGTCGCGCTGGTCACGACCAGCGTGCCCGCGCGCAGGATGCGGCTCGCGCTCAGCGTGCAGGCCGCGGCCCAGGCACTCGGGCTGGGGCTGGGGCCGACCCTGGGCGGCCTGCTCACCCAGACCGCAGGCTGGCGCACGGTCTACTGGATCAACGTGCCGGTCGGCATCGTTGCCCTGGTGGCCAGCCGCTATCTGCTGCCCCGGACCCGGCGGCGCAGCCACGCGGACTCGTTCGACTGGCCCGGCGCCGCCCTGCTGGCCGCCTCGACCAGTGCGCTGCTGCTTTCGCTGTCAGCCGCAAGCGGTCTGGCCCTGCCCGGCTGGGCCGCGGCCGCACTGGCCGTCGTCGCGGTCGCGGCAGCCGCCGGGTTCGCTGTCCGCGAGAAGCGTGCCCGCTGCCCGCTGATCCCGCGCGCGCTGCTGCGCTCCAGGAGACTGGCCGCAGGCCTCGTCGGGGCGATGCTCGGCTATCTGGCGCTGTTCGGCCCGCTCGTGCTCGTGCCGCAGGCGCTCGGCGGCACCCTCGGCGGCGAATTGCGGGTCGGCCTGGTGCTGTCCGCGCTCCCTGCTGGCTTCGGCCTGGCCGCTGTCGTCGGCGAGGCGCTGCTGCCAGCGGCCATGAGCAACAGGCAGCGGGGCGTGACCGGAGCAGCAATCTGCTCTTTTGCGCTTGTTATGCTCGGGATTATGGGGTTGTCGCCGGGCTGGATCGTTCCGCTGCTCGCGGTCGCAGGACTTGGCCTCGGTGTCTTCGTCCCGGCGAACAACGCAGTGATCATGCGCAGTGGTGAGGCCGGGTCCGCCTCAGTCCTCGGCGGGCTGGTCAACACGGCCAGGGGAATCGGCACGACGCTCGGGATCGCGCTCGTGACCCTGGTCCTGCATCTGGCCGGGCACGGCCCGGACATGCGGCCCGCCAGCACGGCCGCGCTGGCGGTGCTCGCGGTCGCGGCTGGGGTCGCGGCGCTGGTCGCCGCTTCCATCCGGCCGCTGGGCAGCACCGCGCCCGCATCGCAGGAAACGGATCCGTCTGGTGCCTTCGGCTGAGTCAGCTGCCGCCATCGCGAGGAACGCCGCCCCTGGCTCAGCCGAGACTGGGCCCACCGAGACTGGGCCTGCGGACAATGGGCCTGCGGACAATGGGCCCGACCGGCTGGGCCTGGAGATCGCCGACGTCGTCTCCAGGCTCCGGCGGGCCATGCGCCGCGCTGCCAGAGCCGCCGGGCACAACGGAACGCTTCCCGGCGGCCTGTCGGTCGCGCAGCTCGAGCTGCTGTCGTGCCTGGCCGACAACCCCGGGGCCCGCCCCGGGCAGCTGGCCCGCCTGCTGCGGCTGGCGCCCAGCTCGGTGGCGACGCTGGTGCACGGCCTGACCCGGGCGGGCCTTGTCACCAGGACCGGCGGCCAGAACGACCGCCGTACCGCATCGCTGGAGCTGACGCCGGACGGCAGCGCGACGGTCGGCCGCTGGCAGACGATCAACCAGCGCATAGTCCAGGCGGCGATCACCAGGCTGGGGCCTGCCAGCCGCGGGGCACTGGCCGCTGCCCTGCCCGGTCTTGGCGAGCTGACCGGCGTCGTCGACGCGCTCGCTGACGACCCGCCCGACAGCCTCAGCGGGCCGCCTGCTGGCCCGTCCGGCAGTCGCTAGCGTTCATCGCATTTGCCGTTATTCCGTAGGATCTCCCGTATGCGAATTGACGCCGTGTTCGGCGCCATCGGGCGCTTCGCTGTCCGGTTCCGCTGGCTGGTCCTGCTGGCGTGGGTGGCCGTGGCTATCGGGGCCGTGACGCAGCTTCCGTCACTTGGCAGCGTCACCCAGAGCAACAACATCAAGTTCCTGCCGGCCAGCGCGCCGAGTGAGCACGCCGCTCAGCTCGCCGAGCCGTTCGGGACGGCTGGCCTGCAGCCGGTCCCGGTGGTCGCGGCACGCGCTTCGGGCCCGCTGACCCCGGCCGACCTGACCGCCATGACCACGCTGGCGCGGCAGCTGGCAACGGTGCCTGGCGTCAGCAAGGTGCTCGACGCCGGAGTCGCCCCCGACGGGCACGCCGAGCAGCTCGTCGTGCTGGCCTCGCAGCTGAACGGCGGGAACCCGGCCGCCGCCCCGGACCTGGTGAACGCGCTGCGCGCCCGTATCGCCGACGCCGGCCTGCCTGCCGGCCTGCAGGTTCACCTGGCCGGCGCTATCGCGGCTGCTGTAGATCAGCAGAAGGCATCGGGCTCTACCGGCAACCGGGTCGAGGAGCTGTCACTGCTGTTCATCATCGTGCTGCTGGTGCTGATCTTCCGGTCGCTGACGCTCGCGCTGACCACCCTCGCGCCCGCGCTCCTCTCGTTCACGGTCGCCGGCCCGCTGGTCGGCGAGGCCGCCAAGCACGGGCTGCAGGTGTCGTCGCTGGCGCAGTTCCTGATGATCGTGCTGGTCCTTGGGGCTGGCACCGACTATGGCCTGTTCCTGGTCTTCCGGGTTCGCGAAGAGCTGCGCGCACGGCCGCAGCAGCCACCGGGGGAGAAATACCCGGGCTCGGCCAGACTGGCGGGCAGCCTCATGCGCGACCTGATCAGCGCCAGGCCCACGGCCAGGGACGCGATCGTCTGGTCGGTCACCAAGGTCGGCGAGTCGATCTCGTTCTCAGCGGCCACGGTGATCGCCGCTGTGCTCACCCTGCTGCTGGCCAGTTTCAGCTTCTACTCGGGCCTGGGCGCACCGTTCGCGATCGCGATCGGCGTGATGCTGCTCGCAGCGCTGACCCTGCTGCCCGCGATGCTGTCGATCCGTATGTCGCTGGTCGAGATCAAGCGCACACTCTTCTGCTGCCTGCGGTTCTGGCCGTTCCGCGGCCGGGCCAAGGTGCTGCCGTGGACCATCCAGGGAAGCGGCAAGGAGGGCATCTGGGGCCGTGTGGCCGGCCGGATCGTCCGCTACCCGCTGCCGACCTTGCTGGCAGGCGTCGTGTTCTTCGGCGGGCTTGGGGTCGCGGTCTTCGGCTACTCAGCCGCGGGCTTCGGCGGGACCAGCGCGCCGCCGGCCGGCAGCGACTCGGCCGCGGGCCAGGCGCTGCTGACCAAGTACTTCCCGCAGTCGGCCGCCAACCCGACCAGCCTGATCTTCCTGCTGCGCTCGCCGGCCTGGACGGATCCGGGGTCGCTGGCAAAGGCAACCTCCGAGCTGCGGGCGACGGGCCTGTTCACGCAGGTCACCGGGCCACTGAACCCGGTGGGCGCGCCGCTGGCCCCGGCCAGTTACGCCGCGCTCCACCGGAGCCTCGGCCCGGCCAAGGCGCTGCCGCCGGTGCCGCCGCATGGCATCCGGGTGCCCGTTGCCGCCTACGAGGCCTACCGGGCGACAGCGAACTACGTCAGCCCCGACGGCCGCACCGTGCAGTTCTCGACAGGTCTGCGGGCCGGTGATCCTGGCACTACAGCGGCGATGAACGCCGTCCCGTCGGTCCGGGCGGCCACCACGTCCGTCGCCCGGTCGATCGGCGCCGCCGACTCCGCCGTCGGCGGCGAGGCCCCAGCTCTGTACGACATCAGCAACATTTCCGACAGTGACCTCCAGCGCATCGTGCCGATCGCGATCCTCGCCATCGGCATCCTGCTCGCGCTCGTCCTGCGCAGCCTGGTCGCGCCGCTGTACCTGATCGCCTCTGTCGGCATCTCCTATCTCGCCGCGCTTGGCCTGTCCGTGCTGATCTTCATCAAGATCGGTTCCAGCGGCGGCCTTGTATTTTTCATGCCGTTCCTGATGTTCATCTTCCTGCTGGCCCTGGGCGAGGATTACAACATCCTCGTGATGACCCGGATCAGGGAAGAGGCCCAGTCCAGTTCGCTGCGGGAGGCAGTCGCCCGGGCGCTCGCCCGCACCGGCACGACGGTGACCTCGGCCGGCCTGGTGCTGGCGGGCACGTTCCTGGTGCTGACGATCGCGGCCGGCAGCGGCTCGAACGGCAGCCAGATCCAGGACATCGGGCTCGGCCTGGCCATGGGGGTGCTCATGGATACCTTCCTAGTCCGGACCCTGCTGGTGCCGTCCACCGTGGTGCTGCTCGGCCGGTGGAACTGGTGGCCATCGCGGATGAGCCAGAGCCGCCCAGCAGACGTTCCCGAGGTAGATGAGGCGGAGGTGCCGGCCACCGCCAGGTAACGTTCAGCCGGGTGGACCAGACCGCCCGCCGAGGAGTAGTGGCGATATGCGGCACTTGATAGGCATTATCCTCGCGGCGGTCATGGCTGCGGCATTGTTCTTGGCCGCCGGCTGGGCGATTCAAACGATCACTGTGGCCAGCGAGACGTTCCTTAGCCATTCCAGCACCAAGATGCTCGAAGCGGTGGTGGCGCTGGCGGCGACCGGCGTTCTTGCGGGGATCCTGGTGGCGTTCCGGCGGGTCTCGCCGCTGGCCGCTGGCCTGCCCGGGATCGCGCTTCTGGCGTGGTCCGCGCTGTACGCTTTCGACACGCTTCGTGCGGTGCGGCTCGTTCCGCTGCAGCACGACATGTTCGGGGAGGGCTTCAGCGACATGCTGGAGTTCGGGGTGACGGCGCTTGTCGGCGGGGTGATGGTCGTCCCGATGTTCCTCCCTTCCCGGTGGCGTGGCTGGTCGTCAGATGACGGCTATGCCGATATCACTTCTGGGATTGGCCTCATGCGCTAGTCTGCGCGTTTATGCGGCATTTGCTCACTGCGGCACTCGCGGCACTCATGGCCGCCACGTTTTTCTTCGTGCACGACTGGGCGTTTATCACGCTCAGCGGGCCTCATCTGGGTGGCTGGAGCGTCACGGCGCTCATCGCGCTCATCGCGATGGTGGGCACCGGCCTGCTGCTGGGGGTGCTGGTGTCCGCCCGCAACATCTCCCCGCTGGCCAGCGCGCTGCCCGGGGTGGTGCTGCTCGGCTGGTCCGCGCTGCTGATATTCGGGCCAAGCAAGGTATACAAGGTGAGCAGCCCCGCGCCCGGTGTGCTCGGGGCCGGTTTCTCCCAGGTGCTGCTGTACGGGGTGGCAGCCGTGCTGGGCGCAGCCATGATCGGCCCGGCCCTCGTTCCTTCGCGGTGGCGCCGGGGCAATGGCGACGGCGCCCCGGCCACCGCAGCACGGGCCGCCGGCCGCGCCCGGGTGTCGGGCAGCATCGTGTTCGCCGCTGCCGTCGCCGTTGTGCTGTTCTTCGCCGACGGCTGGGCGATCCAGACGATCACCGGGAGGGTGGCACCCGGCGAAGGGCTGGTCAGTGCGCACAATGTCGCCGCCTTCGGCCTGCTGGCCGCCACCGGCCTGCTGCTGGGGGCGCTGCTCGCGCTGCAGCGGGTGTCGCCGCTGGCCGGCGGCCTGCCCGGCGTCGTCCTTATCGCGTGGTCGGCGCTGGCCGCCTTCGACCATGGGGATGCGCTGCGGCTAGTGCCGCTCCAGCATCATTCTTTCGGCCAGGGCTTCACCGACATGCTGCTGGAGGGACTGGCGGCGGTGCTCGGCGCCGTGCTGATCGCGCCGTTGCTGATCCCGCTGGCCAGCCGGCTGCGGTGGCGCGGCGCTGCCAGCGAAGCCGTCCAGGCCGGTGACCCCAGCGCGGCCGAGGTCACCGGCTGACCGCGTTCAGCTGACGAACTGGGCGCTCTCGGTCGACCCGGCCAGCGCCGTCGTCGCGGAATCCGGGCTGACGGCCGAGGCCACCAGGTCGAAGTAGCCGGTGCCTACCTCGCGCTGGTGCCTGGTCGCCGTGTACCCGGCGGGCTCGGCGGCGAACTCCGCGTCCTGTAGCCGGACGTAGGCGGGCATACCCTCCTCGGCGTAGCCCGTGGCCAGGCTGAACATCGAGTGGTTCAGCGCGTGGAAGCCGGCCAGCGTGATGAACTGGAACGCGTAACCCATGTCGCCGAGTTCGCGCTGGAACTTCTCGATCGTGCCTTCGTCCAGGCGGGCGCGCCAGTTGAACGACGGTGAGCAGTTGTAGGCGAGCAGCTTGCCCGGGTAGACGCTCCTGATCCCCTCGGCGAACTCGCGTGCGACGTCGAGGTCGGGGGTTGAGGTCTCCATCCAGAGCAGGTCGGTGTACGGCGCGTAGGCCAGGCCGCGGGCGATGCAGGCCCGCATGCCGCCGCTGACCCGGTAGAAGCCCTCGGCCGTCCGCTCACCGGTGATGAACGGCTGGTCGCGCTCGTCGACGTCGCTGGTGATCAGTGTGGCCGAGTCGGCGTCGGTGCGGGCCACGATGATGCTCGGCACACCGCAGACGTCGGCGGCGAGCCTGGCCGCGTTCAGCGTCCGGATGTGCTGGCTGGTCGGGATCAGCACCTTGCCGCCCAGGTGCCCGCACTTCTTCTCCGACGCTAGCTGGTCCTCCCAGTGCACCCCGGCAGCCCCGGCAGCGATCATGGCTTTCATCAGCTCGAACGCGTTCAGCACGCCGCCGAAGCCGGCCTCAGCGTCGGCGACGATCGGCGCGAGCCAGTTCCGGCCCTGGCTGGTCCCGTTCTCGCCGTTCGCGCTGTTCTCGGCCCAGGCGATCTGGTCGGCCCGCAGCAGCGCGTTGTTGATCCGCCGGACCACCTGCGGAACCGAGTTGACCGGGTAGAGGCTCTGGTCCGGGTAGGTCTGGCCAGCCAGGTTGGCATCAGCTGCCACCTGCCAGCCGGACAGGTAGATCGCCCTGAGCCCGGCCTTGACCTGCTGGACCGCCTGGTTGCCTGTCAGCGCGCCGAGCGCGGCGACATAGCCGCCGGACTGCAGCATCTCCCACAGCCGCTCCGCGCCCAGCCTGGCCAGGGTGTGCTCCTCCTGGACCGAGCCGCGCAGCCGCACGACGTCGGATGCCGGGTAGCTGCGCTGGATGCTGGCCCAGCGCGGATCAGTCGCCCACTCCTGCTCGATTCTCGCTGCCTGGTCGTTCACTGCGGACCTCCCGTACGCTCCCCGCGCCCGCTGCGCCCTGCTATGACTACTGGGCGGTAACGAGCCCTGTTTCCACCGTGCGGGACCGGTGCCGCAATCACCAGGGCCGAAGTCTGTGAAGTTCCGAAGAATTTCTTGTAACCTGAAGAAGTGAATGTCTTCTCAACAGAAGATTCAAAATCTTTTACAGAACGATCTCTGGATCTTAACGTCTTCGGTCAGCGGCTCCGTCATGCCCGTCGCAGCCGGGGCCTGACCCTGGCTGAACTTGGCGAACGGGTCGGGCGCGCCCCCTCGGTGCTGTCACTGATCGAGAACGGCCGCCGCGAGCCCAAGCTGTCCCTGATCGAGGCGCTGGCCTCGGCACTGTCAGTGCCAGCGGCCGAGTTGCTGCGCCACGAGCCGCCGAGCCGCCGGGCGCAACTGGAGATCGCACTGGAGGAGGCGCAGCGCGACCCGGCGTACGCGGCTCTGGGCCTGCCGCATCTGAGGGTCGGCCCGCGAGTGCCGAGCGACGTGATCGAGCACCTGGTAGCGCTGCATGCCGAGCTGCGCAGGCAGCAGGCCAAGCGGGCGGCCACCCCCGAGGAGGCCCGCGCGGCCAACGCCGACCTGCGGGCGCAGATGCGCGAGCGCGGCAACTACTTCGCTGCCATCGAGCAGGAAGCCGCGGCCGCACTGGCTTCGGCCGGCTACACCGGCGGAGCGCTCTCCCAGGGGATGCTGCTCTCGGTGGTGGGTCAGCACGGTTTCTCGGTCCGGTACGTCCGGGATCTGCCGCGTTCGGTGCGGTCAGTGACCGACCTGCGCAACCGGCGGATCTACCTCAAGCAGGAGTCCATGGGCATGCACACGCCGCGGACGATCCTGCTGCAAACCCTCGGGCATTTCGTGCTCGGGCACAGCGCCCCCGACGATTTCGCCGACTTCCTGCGCCAGCGCGTCGAGGCAAACTACTTCGCCGCTGCGGTGCTGGTCCCTGAGCAGCAGGCCGCGGCCTTTCTGCGGGACGCCGCGGCCGAGCGGACCCTGTCCGTCGAGGACCTGCGGGACGTCTTCTCGGTGTCGTACGAGATGGCAGCGCACCGGTTCACGAACCTGGCCACCCATCATCTGGACGTGCCCTGTCACTTCGTCAAGAACGATGAAGGCGGCGTCATCTACAAGGCCTACGAGAACGACGGCGTGGTCTTCCCGGCCGACGCCACCGGCGCGATCGAGGGCCAGCGGATGTGCCGCCAGTGGTCGGGCCGCCAGGTGTTCGCGGCCGAGGACCGGTTCAGCCCGCTGTACCAGTACACCGACACGCCGTCCGGAACCTACTGGTGTGCGGCCTTCGTAGACCCGGCCCGTGAGCGCGGCTCCGCGGTCACGCTGGGCGTCCCGTTCGAGCACTCGCGGCTGTTCCGCGGCCGGGAGACATCAGTGCGCCGTTCCTCCGCCTGCCCGGACGGGGAGTGCTGCCAGCGGCCGCCCGCCGGGCTGGCCGCGCGCTGGGAAGGCTGGGCCCGGCCGTCGGCGCGCGCGCATTCGCACATCTTGTCGGCTCTGCCCACCGGCAGCTTCCCCGGCGTCGACGACGCCGACGTCTACACCTTCCTCGACCGGCACGCCGAGGACTGACGATCTCGGCAAACACCGCAACGTGGCGGTCCCTGAACCGGCCGCGGCCCCGCGCGGGCGCCCCGCGGTGCACCAGGCACCTCACCCGAGCCCGGCGCGGCTCCGTCCCTGACCCCGGCGCGGCTCCGCGCGGGCGCCCGTGCGCGAGTTAGTACCGCGGCCCGCTGTCCTCTCGAACGGCTTCCCTGGCTGATATGCCCGGATAATCACCTTCATCCGGGCCGTGCCTAAACGAGAATGCACCAAAGGTCCTGCCACAGCACGATGCCACTCAGGCTATTTCGATCATGGCAGCAACCTGCGGTTTTACCTGGCGATCAGCCAGGGGCCAGCCTGTTGACCGTTACCGGCCACGCACAGCCGTTACCGGCCACGCACAGCCGCGCTGCCGGATTCCGGTCACCGGCAGCCTCCCTTATCGTGGAGACTTTTTCGATACTATCGCCGAAAAAACTCCACCCTGAGTCCAGCAGCCCACGGTAACGGGTTCCGGTGAGACCGTATCCAGCCACCCCGCCAGCCGGAAAGCAGGCCAGCACCCGCACCCGGATACAGCCCCACCCAGACCCCTAATCCGGCACCTGAGCCAGAACCCGCCAGTGCACGTGAGCTGTCACCGCCCCGGCAGAACCCGGGGCAGCAGGACCATGACGGCCCGGCCACCTGACAGAACAGCGGCGCACCCCACCGAAAATAAGGATCAACTTAAGCCAGGCGGCATCGGACCACAGCAAGGCCATCAGTGCATTCTTAACCGTGCGCGGTGCACCAGGCACCTCACCCGAGCCCGCCTGCTCATCCCGCGCCACACACACGCACCATCACGCTCAACAGCCACTGGCGTTGCAGGCCCCGTACTCCGCTCTTTAACGCCACCAAAGCCACAAACGATCATGAAACGTCGGCCATCGCAGCGGGGTTCGATGTCTGTTACTCTAGAGTAACTTCTACTTGGCCGGCGGCGGGGAGGCCTCCGGCCGCCAGCCGGGCGCAATCCGGAGGGAGCGCTATGAGCAGCGAGAACGACGCCGACAGCGTCTTTTCCCTGGATCTGAGCCCGGACCTGGCCGAAGTACGCAACTGGCTGCATGAGTTCGCCGAGACCGTTATCAGGCCGGCCGGCGCGGAGTGGGACGAGCGCGAGGAAACGCCATGGCCCATCCTGGAGCAGGCATCGAAGATCGGCTTGTACTCGCTCGACTTCTTCGCCCAGCAATGGCTTGACCCGAGCGGCCTGGGCATCCCGGTCGCGTTCGAGGAACTCTTCTGGGGTGATGCCGGAATAGCGCTGTCGATCGTCGGCTCCGGACTGGCGGCGGTGGCGGTGAGCGCGAACGGGACCAGCGAGCAGATGGGGGAGTGGCTGCCGCTGATGTTCGGCGAACCCGGCGACGTCAAGCTGGGTGCGTTCTGTGTATCTGAACCTGACGCTGGCAGCGACGTCGCAGCCATCCGGACCAAGGCGATCTACCACGAACCGTCTGACCAGTGGGTGCTGAACGGCGTCAAGGCGTGGGTCACCAACGGTGGCATCGCGAACGTGCATGTCGTCACCGCTTCGGTGGATCCGGCGCTGGGCAGCCGCGGCCAGGCCACGTTCATCGTCCCGCCCGGAACCCGGGGCCTGTCCCAGGGGCAGAAGTTCCGCAAGCACGGGATCAGGG
>Ga0335074_10005321_pt1 | contig 17791 bp, 11 predicted proteins | sample Lox_Sample_23_FD_206715 | JGI IMG/M metagenome (GOLD analysis project Ga0335074, IMG submission 206715) | Soil microbial communities from Loxahatchee National Wildlife Refuge, Florida, United States - Lox_Sample_2.3 | ecosystem: Environmental > Terrestrial > Soil > Wetlands | place: USA... | reverse complement strand
GCGCGCTGCTTTGGGCTGAACGGGCTGGCCGCATGGATCAGGTGGCGCCGGAACTTTTGGCCGCGCAGTCTTTCAGCGATGAGGCGATTGAAGCGCTGGTAGCCGAACGCACCGCGGCGAAAAAGGCGCGCAACTTTGCCCGCGCCGACCAGATTCGCAATGACCTGGCGGAAAAAGGCGTTATCCTCGAAGACTCCAAAGACGGCGTGCGCTGGAAGCGAAAGTAAGCGGTCAGCGATCAGCTCCCAGCTTTCAGTTCTGCGAGGCCGTGCCGGATTTTTTGGAGCTTCATAAACGTGAGCGGGAGGTCGATCGATGGATGCCAACGATGCACAGGAACTACGGGAGCATGCCGAGCACGGAGCGCATGAGCCAACGCTGCGGCCCGTTGCTTTTACCATGAGCGTACTGGCGGTGCTGGTGGCAGTGACTACGGTGCTGGGCCATCGCACTCACACTGAAGCAGTGCTCGACCAGAACAAAGCTACTGACGAGTGGAATTTTTATCAGGCGCACAAGATTCGCGCCAATGAAACTGACCTGGCGGCCGACCTGCTGGGCGTGGTGGCGCTCAACGACAAGGATGCAGCCACCAAGGTTGCGCAAGCTTACGCCGATCACCAGAAGAAATGGGCGGATGAACTGAAAGATGAGCAAGATCAGGCGGAGGCGCTCGAGAACAAGGTCGGACAGGCTGAGGCGCGCGCCGACCGCTTCGATCTTGCCGAGGCGCTGCTGGAGATCGGCCTGGTCATCACATCGGTCACGCTGCTTACGCGCAGCCGCATTTACTGGTACCTGGGCATCGTCTTCTCAGTCTGCGGCATGGCGTCTGTGGTTTCGGCCTACTTGCTGAAGTAGTGTTTCCAGGCCCCTGGAAAACTTCTTGTGTTTCGCGACGGGCCTGCTGTAGACTGCGCGTAAAAGGCGGTCCCATGCGACTCATACTCGCCGCTTCTCTGCTTGCTCTTGGTTGTGCGCCGCTGTTGGCCCAGGCTCCCGCGCCCGCGCCAACGCCTGCCGCGCCCGCGGCTGCCCCGGCCACCCCTGCAGCCGCGCCCGCGCAAACGCCTGCTGCCACACCTGCGCCAACGCCCCCCCAGGTAGAAAACACCGACGTCGGCTTCAGCTACGGCCTGCCGGCGGACTGGGAGTTTGTGCCCCTGCCGCCGGCTCCCAAAGAAATAGTGCCCTACCCCCAACTGGTGGCTCCGAAAAAGGGCGACGCCTGCATTGAAGTGGCGTTCACCGCCAAGCGCGGCACGCCCGCCTCGGTGATCGTAGTTTTGGCGCTCCCTTTCGCGTGCTACGGGCAAACCCTCGCGTCAAGCGATCTGCCGGGCTTCGGTGAGGGCGCGGCGGAGGGCCTGAAGCAGGCATTCGATGTCACCGAGCCGGCGATGGGCAACTACTCGCTGGGCAGCCATCCGGTTTGGATCGAGCGCGCCAAGGGAAACCCCAAGGGCCATCCCGAGAACCCGTTCACCTTTGAAATCGCTTGTACGGTGCTGCAAAAGGGCGCGGCATGCTGGATGGCAATGGCCGCCGACGCCGCCAGCCTGCAGGCCTTTGAGCAGAGCCTGGTTGTGCTTGAAGGCGATGCCGCCGCGGCGCTGGTTCCCGCAGCGGCAATTCCTGTCAAGCCGTCGTAGTCGCGCGATAAGGCTAAGAATCAGCGCCGCCGCGGTGCGGGCCACATGGCAGCATCTGCACCCCACGTGCTATCCTCAATTCGTAGCGGAGTATTTGATGCATACGCGCGCCAGTCAGAATTTACCCGCGCCAGCCGCCAAACGCTGGTCGCGGACGCGTGCGCAGCACATTTGCCCGCGCAAGCACCTGCGCATACTGCCCACCCGCACTCGACCTAGCCTCTTCGGCGGCGACTAGCAACCCTCCGCCGAAGATCCTCGCCTATTTTTTTGACAGGAATGCTCGATCCCGGGCAGCGGGATCCGTGGCCGTCGCACATCCGCAAATTGAATCGCGGATCGAACCTTGCGCTGGGCTGCGAAAACCGATTTCGACGAGGAGAATTTTATGACCAAGCAAGAGCTGCACGCTAAATACGGACCTAAATTAGTCAGTTCGCTGCCGGGACCCAAGGCGCGCGCCGCCATCGAGGCCGATAGCCGGCTCATTTCGCCCAGCTACACGCGGTCGTATCCGCTGGTTGCCAAACGCGGGCGCGGCGTGCGTGTTGAAGACTCGGATGGTAATGAGTTTCTCGACTTCGCCGCCGGCATCGCCGTGGTTTCCACCGGCCATTGCCATCCTGAGGTTGTTGCGGCGATTCAAAAGCAAGCCGCGGAGCTGATTCACATCTCTGGCACCGATTTTTATTACCAGGGATTGACGGATTTGGCCGATCGGCTTTCGGCTGTGGCGCCCATGCCCGGCCCGCACCGCTTCTTCTATGGCAACTCCGGAGCAGAGGCGATTGAGTGCGCGCTGAAAGTGGCGCGCTATCATACCGGCCGGCAGCATGTGATTTCGTTTTTCGGAGCGTTCCACGGCCGCACCATGGGCGCGCTCTCGCTCACCGGCTCAAAACCTCAGCAAAAGCGCCGCTTTGGGCCGCTGGTGCCGGGCGTGACGCACGTGCAGTATCCCTATGTCTATCGCGGCTGGTCCGATCGAGGTTTTCCAAGCGGGCCGAAGGAAGAAGAAGCCTTCAGCCTGAGCTGCGCGCGGAATATCGAGGAGAAGCTTTTCAAAACCATCCTGCCCCCTGAAGAGGTCGCGGCAATTTTTGTTGAACCTATTCAGGGAGAAGGCGGCTTTGTGCCCGCGCCGGCCAATTTTCTGCGCGAGTTGCGCGCCATCTGCGACCATCATGGGATTTTGCTGGTTGTAGACGAGGTCCAGTGCGGTTGCGGGCGCACCGGCCAGTGGTGGGCCATTGAGCACGCGGGCGTCGAGCCGGATATCGTCTGCATGGCGAAGGGAATTGCCAGCGGCATGCCGCTGGGCATCTGCATGACGCGCGCGGAAATTATGGATTGGGCGCCGGGCTCGCACGCATCGACGTTTGGCGGCAATCCGGTCGCGATCGCGGCAGCGCTGGCTACGATGGACATTCTCGAGCGCGAAGCGATTGCCAACGCGGCGCGCGTGGGCGAATTCATGATGGAACGCGTGCGCGGCTGGAAGCAGGGCCATGTAGCCGTCGGCGATGTACGCGGGCGCGGCCTCATGATCGGCATTGAGATCGTGAAAGACAAGGTCACGCGCGAGCCGGCTGTCGCCCTGCGCAACCGCATCGAAACGCTGGCTTTCGAGCGCGGGCTTCTGGTGCTCGGGTGCGGCGAAACTTCTCTGCGGCTCTCACCTCCGCTCATCGTCAATAGAGATGAAGCCACGGTTGCGCTCGACATCTTGGAGGAATCGCTGGCGATTGCGGAAAGAGAATACGAGCACAGCGCAGTCGCAGCGGTGACGGCGTAATCCGCGGGAGCTCATTGATTCAACGTTGAGCATCGCAGCGCCGCGGGTCCCAGAATTGAAGGCTCGGGCACCCCGCGTTCGCGCGAGAACGAGCGAGGGGGCAGCCTAATCAGCGAGCTTCATGCTCGCAATTTCTTCAGTTCGATGCGCGGCCCGCTCCAGATTGTGCGCCATCTCCTGCGTGGCCAGGTGCTGCTCTTCGGCTGCTGCAGCCATCTGATGCGACAAGCCTGAAAGGTCCTCGGTTTGGGCGGTGATTCGGTCAATGGCCGCGATGGCTGTGGCAACATCGGCCCCGATCGCGGTCACTTTGGCTTGAATCTCCGATGTGGCCGCGGCGGTTTGCTCGGCCAGCTTGCGCACCTCGCTGGCCACCACAGCGAAGCCCTTGCCGTGCACGCCCGCGCGCGCAGCTTCGATGTTCGCATTCAGCGCCAGAACGCTGGTTTGCGTAGCGATGGAGGCGATAAGGTCGGCCACTTTGGCTACTCCGCTACTCGAAGCGCGCAGGCTCAGAATCGAAGTCTTGCTCTCGTCGCTGGCGGCGCGCGACTTTTCGGCGGCCTGCGCCAAATCCGAAGCGTTTCGCGCAATCTCGGCAATGCTGGACTCGATTTCGTGCGTAGCCGTTGCCACCATCTGCAGATTGCCGTTCAAGTGTTCGATATCGGTGCGTTGCCCCTCCTGCGCCTTCTTGAGCGCATCGATGGTCTGCTGCGTGCTGACACCCCACAGCACCACTGCGCCAACATATTCTCCGCGTTCGCTTTTCATCGGCGCGACGTGCAGGTCAAGCTTCACCGGCCCAAGCTCGATCACGGCCTGGTGCGGCAGGTGGTGTGCCGCGTGGCCCCCGGCTCCGAGGATGTTGTCGATCCTGGCGGGATTCCTGTGCATCGCATGGATCGACTTGCCAATGAGTTGGTCCACGGGAAGCGGCAGGTGCTCCTCGAGCCTCAGCAGCGTCTCGCGCGAAGACTTATTCATGTAGCGCAGCATCAGGTCTCTGTCGCAGAACATTGCGTTGCAGGGCAGCGAATCCAGAGCGTATTCAAAGCTGCGATCCGCTTCAGGCGCGGAAGCTGTTACGCCGGACTCCGTGACCGCAGTGCTGCCTGGCACAAAGGGTGGGGCGAGGGTGCCGCGATGGCCAAATATGCTGCCGAACAAACGATGTGGCGCGCCCTGAGACACGTAAGGAATCTCCCGGAAAGTCTGATTACAGTTTCGGGTGAGCTGTCGCCGTTAAACACGGTTCTCCCGCCCCGAGGCACCGCGAGTTTCCGTAAATGAACCTGCGCGTTTCAATTTGGGACCGAATGCGGGCCTCATCAGCCAGGGAACCAAGCCGCCGCGCCCGATCAGCTGATGCTGCCAGATGCATTCGATTTGCGCCTCAGCGCCATCCGGGTCGACAATGGTTGGCAATGAATCGGATAGAGCAGATGGGTACCGGATGCCTGGAGCACGCCGTTGCCAGTCTCGACCGGCTTGCCCGCCGTCGCGGCCGCGCGCCCGCATTGCCCGCTCATTTGCTCACTGGCATCGAGGGTGAAGAAGCCGCATACTTCTACCTGCGCCGCAAGGGTTTCACGGTGGTGGCGCGACGGTGGTCGGCCGGGAATTTGCCGGGCGATATGGATTTGATCGCATGGCAGGGGCCGCTGCTCTGTTTTTTCGAGGTCAAGACGCGTACTGCTCATGACGTCACGCCCGCCGAAGCCGCAGTCGATTTTCACAAGCGCAACATCCTGCGCCGGCTGGCCCGGCAGTACGTGCGCCAGCTTCCTCCTGAATCCGGTCGCCAATCGCGTTTTGATGTGATCAGCGTCTACCTTGTTCCGCGGCAAACGCCTGAATTTACGCACTTTGAGAATGCATTTGGTTGGCGCGAGGCGGGCCGGAACGAACCAAGCTGATTCGGCGCAGCCCTTGGTAGCCTCGTCACCGATGTCGCCGAATGTGTATGATGGGTGCTGGGTTTTCGGCTCAATTTACAAGTCTCTATGTAGACGGCGCCTCGCGTAACCGCACATGAACGGGGGCCAGCGCTTAGGTTAGAGGTTTCTGACCATGACCGCAATCTTCCTTTCTCCTGGCTCATATTCCTCGTCCATCCACATTCGTTTCGCGTCCTTCCGGCGCGCTTTTGCGGCGCTCGTCTGGATGCTGCCGGTTGCCTGCGGCGTCGCCGCCGCGCAGACCACAACCATCAGCGGCACGGTCTACGATCCCCGCGGCGCCACCGGGCTTCCATTGCCCAATGTGCTCGTCTATGCATCCACTACCTCAGTGACCCCGCCGCCCTCCGGCGTACAGTGCCTCACTTACCAGGCGCCTACGGGATCAAATGTGGTTGCCTACGCCTACACTGCCGTCGATGGCACGTTTACGCTCTTAAACGTACCCGAAAACGCCACGTACACGATTGTCATCCAGGCGGGCAAATGGCTGCGCCAGTTCAGCGAGACCGTCGTCGCGGCACCGCTCACCGGGCTCGTGCTGAGCATGCCGGCCAACCACACTGAGGGCAATATTCCCTTCATTGCCATCGTCACGGGCTCGGTTGACGGCGTAGAGTGCGTGCTGCGCGACATGGGAATTGCCGACACCGAGTTTACCGACGACAATCAGACCGTTAATTCCGGCGGCTACATCCATCTTTATAAGGGAGATGGGAGCGCCGGCGCGGAAATCAGTTCGAGCACACCGGCCGAATCCACTCTGACGGGCAGCTCGACGCTTATGGGCATGTACGACATGGCGATGTTTGCCTGTCAGGGCAGTGAATACCAACAGGCGAGCGCTTCGCTGACCAACATTTTGGGCTTTGTAAATGCCGGCGGACGGCTCTTCACGACGCACTACAGCTATGTTTACCTGGACCCTAGCACCCCCCCCGCCAATTGGACTCTTAATGGGGTTGCAAACTGGGACCTCAACCGAGAGTCCCTCCCAACTGGGCAAGATTACCCGGCCACCGTTCAAACCAATTTCAGTGACGGAGCTACTTTGGCGCAGTGGCTACAGACTTCAGGCGCGACCATAGGCGGCGCATCGAATCAGATTGACATCGGCACGGTCCGAGTCGACGTAGATTCGGTTAACCAGCCCACGCAGCCCTGGGTGACCCTCAACGGAGGCGCATACACAGGCCAGAGCGGCAATCCGGTGATGCAAATGACCTTCAACACGCCCGTTGGTTCTCCCGCTGCCGGCCAGTGCGGACGCGTGATGTTCAACGATTATCACGTGTATAACGTCTCCGACCATGACGCTATTTTCCCCACCGAGTGCCCCAATCCCGCTACGCACGTGATGAGCGCGCAGGAGGAGATGCTGGAGTATGCGCTCTTCGATCTTTCCACGTTTGTGCAACCGGTCGTGGTGCCCACGCTCAACGTCACGTTCAATCCCAACCCCCTCGTTGTGAAGTCGGGCGATACGGCCGATCAGCTCACGGTGGATGTAACCAACACCAGCACGACTACCGAGATTGAAAGCTCCGCCATACTCACCTTTACGCTGCCGCCGGATGTGACGGTAACGGCCATGACGGACTCGACCGGTGGCTGGATCTGCACTGCGAGCACTGCCACCTGCACCCGCAACAGCAGTCTCGCTGCCAGCGCTACCGATCCGGTGACGCTGACGCTGAGCGTGGCCGACTACACTACCCTGGCGAGCTATACGGGTACGATCACTGCGACGGTTTCGAGCGTTTCCTTCTCGACCAACCCATCATTCACCGGTAACGTCATCTACCAGCAGACGCCAGTCATCAGCTGGGCCACGCCCGCGTCCATTGTCTACGGCACGGCGCTCGGCGCTGCGCAGCTCGACGCGACCTCGACCGTGGCCGGCACATATGCCTATTCGCCTGCCGCGGGGACGGTGCTGGCCGTGGGTCAGCAGACGCTGAGCGTTACTTTTACGCCCAACGACACCGTGGATTACACCACGGCGACCGCAACCGTGACTCTCACCGTGGTTCCGGCCACGCCGTCCATTACGCTCTCGACTTCGGCCAATCCGGTGTTCATGACTTATGCGGTTTCGTTCACTGCAAGCCTTCCCTCCTACGCGAGCACGCAGACCGGCACCATGACTTTCTACGACGGATCGACCCAGATCGGCTCTGCGACGTTATCGGGGGGATCGGCCACAATCACCACAACCGTGCTGCCGGCGGGGTCGAAGTCCATTACCGCTGTCTACTCTGGCGATGCCAACTACGGGCCGGGAACCAGCAACGCGGTGACTGAGAACATTCAGGACTTCACGCTCACCTTCGCCGGCGGCGCCAGCTCAGCGACGGTCCCGGCCGCCGGCAAGGCGGTGTATACGCTTGTGGTCACTCCGGTGGGCGGAGCCACGTTGCCGGCCACCGTGACCCTGAGCGCTGCCGGAATCCCGCTGGGCGCGACGGCAGTTTTTTCTTCGGCCACGGTTGCGGCCAACTCAAGCACTACCGACGTGACGCTTCAAATCGCTCTCCCAGGCAGTGTGGCAACTGAGCGGCCGCGCGGCCCGTTTGGCGGAGGACCGCTGCCAGTTGCGCTGGGGATTCTGCTGTTGCCGATTGCGGGCAGACTGCGCAAGGCGCGCGCGCGCCTGGCCAGGCTTGCAGTGCTGCTGCTGATGGGCGCGGCGCTGGCCGCGGGATTCACGGGCTGCGGCGGCGCCAAACTCTCGTCACAGAATTTTTCATTCACGGTGACTGCTGCTTCGGGATCGCTGTCGCACTCCGTCACGCCCGGACTCACCGTGCAGTAGACGCGAATCGGGCTCGTTTGCCGCAGTGCCTCACCTAATTTCGCCCCCTTCTCCAGGGCGAGAAACCTTTTGTTCCGAGGGGACTCAGCGTGGATGGAGAATCCCAGTGAGCGGTCGAGTCGTGTGCCCGGGCATTCACGCCGGAAACGCTGCCCCTTTCGATCCACAAACGAGCCAAGTCAGCTGCAACCGGCTTGGAGAAGAAAAAGCCTTGCAGGTAATTGCATCCCAACTCGCTCAGGCGCCGGGCCTGTGCTTCAGTTTCAACGCCTTCGGCGATCACATCCAGGTTGAGCGAGCGCGCCAGTTCCAGAATGGCCTTCACAATATCCAGACTGCCGGAGTCACGGCTGCCCAGGTCGCGAACAAATGAGCGGTCGATCTTGAGAAAGTCGAACGGAAGTTTCTGCAGATAACTCAACGAAGAGTAACCGGTTCCGAAGTCGTCGATTTCCAGCTTGACCTTCAATGCCTTCAGGCTTTGGAGCGTAGCCAGCGTTTGCTCCGCGTTGACCATGATGGAGCTTTCCGTCATCTCCAGCGCAAGATGTTCGGGATCGATCCCCGATTTCTGAAGTACGTCCTGAACATCGTCTACCAGGCGGGAGTTCAACTGCCTGAAGGAAACATTGACGCCGATCACCAAGGGATTTTCAGGCGTGAGGGTCTTTTGCCATTCGGCCGTCTGGCGGCAAGCCTCGCGCAGAACCCAATCGCCAAGCTCAATAATGAGCTCGCTTTGTTCGGCAACAGAGACGAACTCACTGGGATGCAGAAGACCGCGCTCCGGATGATTCCACCGCACCAGAGCCTCGAATCCGTGTAGAGTGCCATCGCCGACCGCAACGATGGGCTGGTAATGCAGAACCAGTTGTCCTCCATCGATGGCTTTGTGCAGGCCGGTCTCAGTATTGAAGCGGGTCACCGCGCGCTCCAGCATACTCTCGTCAAATATCTCAGAGCGCGATTTGCCGCCGCTTTTCGCGGCATACATGGCGGTATCCGCATTGCGCAGCACGTCTTCAGGCCCGTTGCCGGCCGCATGGAACGCAATGCCAATGCTGGCGGAGATAAACAAGCGATGATCTTCGAAGTAGAATGGCTCTCTCAGCCGCTCGAGCACGCGCTTCGCGACCGTGGACGCTTCTTCTTCCTTCTGAATTTGGGGAAGCAGGATGGCGAACTCATCCCCGCCAATACGCGCGACAACCGGCGCCGCGGGGTCTTCATTTCGCGGCGCGGCGCGAACGCTGGTGCGCAATCGCCGCGCCACATCGATGAGTAACTCATCGCCGGCTGCGTGCCCGAGGTTATCGTTAAACAGTTTGAATTGGTCCAGATCGATGCACAGAACCGCAAAGATGCTTCCCGAATCATCTGCAGCGGCAATGGCCGATTCCAGGCGATCGACTAGGTAGAGCCGGTTGGGAATTTGCGTGAGCGGATCCGCAAGGCTGCCTTCGGTAATATCGGTTTGCGAGCCCGCGATGCGAATCGCTTTGCCACTCAGGTCCCGCACCGCAAATCCGCGGCTCAACGTCCAGATCCAGCCGCCGGACTTGTGCAGCATGCGGTATTCGCTCACGAACTCTGAGGTCTTATCCTCGCAGTGCGCAGCGATTTCCGCGCGCACCCGGGCGCAGTCTGCCGGGTGAATGCGGCTGAACCACTCCTCCGGATCAGACCACTGATCGCTCTCGTCGTATCCGAGCATTTGACCCCAGCGCGGCGAAAAATAAATTCTGTTGGAGATGAGGTCCCAATCCCAGAGCCCGTCATTGGCGCCGCGGGCTGCCAGCGCGTAGCGCTCGTCGCTCTCGCGGAGAGAACTGAGCGCAGCCTGAAGCGCCTTCTCTCGCGACTCGATCTGCGAAAGCATGTCGTTGAAGGAGCCGATCAACAGGCCGGTTTCGCCGCCTGCACTAATATCCGCGCGAACGGAGTAGTCCTTTTCGCTTGAAACATGGCGCGCGATTTCCGACAGGCGAATCAGCGGGTCGCTGATCAGGCGCGCCAGGCGCATGGGCGCAAGCCATGCAAAGAGCACTGAGAGCAACAGCACCAGCGCTGCAATTTTTGCGTACTCGATCAGCGTGGTCTGGAATTCGCCCAGGCTGAAGACAATAACAATGGATCCGGTTCGCTCGTGGTTGAGAAAAACGCCTCTCGAGAGCGTCAGGACCCGCCGGTCGAACCTCACGCCGTCGCCGTTATAGGTTGACGGGAATAGATCGGCCGCTGCGCCCGGCGAACGGTAAGTCGCAAAGAGCGCGCCGCGGCTGTCGTACAGGTTAGCGCCGATGACGTTGGGCTCCGTGGCAAGCGCGCCCAGCAATTCGCGGGCGCTGCGCTGGTCGCCGAATGCAAGCGCAGAAGCAGTATTGGCGCCCATCGTATTGGCCAGCGCAGTGGCTTCACGAAGAGCGCCCGCACGATAGCGCTGGTTCTCGTAAATCGCAAAGCCTGCCGACGCAATTAACACTGAAGATCCGCTGGCCAGAAGAATCAAAAGAGCCAGGTTGCGGCGGATTGGGAAGTCGCGTATGCGCATGCGATTCATCGCCCTCGAGATTCTGCCGTTGACCCGCGAGCGAATTTCAAAGCCAGGCGCAGGATCCGGACGCCGATTTTAGAGGGGTGGGAAGCCGCGCCTGCGTTGATATGAAAACGGAGCGCGGGGTTTTTAGCCGCACCCGTGAGTTTCCATGAACAAATCATATCCCTTCGGGAAATTATTGTGAATTTTCGCGGTTGAACGCCATCCACTGCCGAAGCGTTAATATCGCAGATATGAAACCCGGCCTGGTCGTTTTGTTTGAGCACCCCGAATGGCAAAAGCCTTTGTTCGCGGCCCTTGATGCCCGCGGTGTTCCGTATGAGGCCTTTGATCTGAAAAGGGCCTGCTTTGACCCCGACGCCCTGCCCAAGGCCCCACTTTACTTCAATCAGGCCAGTCCCAGCGCGTATGTTCGCGGCAACGCACGCGCCGTGCCGTTTGCCCTGGCATTGATGAGATCCCTCGAGCAGGGCGGCACACGAGTTCTCAACGGTACTGCTGCCTTCTCGCTTGAATTGAGCAAGTCCGCTCAGGCTGCCTTGATGCATCGCTTGGGGATCCTGCATCCTCGAACACTTGCGTTCAACGATGTCGAATTCGCGCTCAGCCGGTGGGGCGATCATTGGCCGGCGCTGCTCAAGCCTGAGCAAGGTGGGAGCGGTGCACGCATGTTTCTGCTCAAGTCGCCGGATGAGCTCATGCGTCTCCTTGCAGAATCGCCTCAACTCTGGCTGCCCGACAATCTGCTGATGCTGCAGGAATACTTCGAAACGGATTCATCCCGAGGAATCGTGCGCATGGAGTTTCTTGGCGGAGAACTACTCTACGCGATGAGGGTCGTATCGCATGGTTCCTTCAATCTTTGTCCGTCGGAGGTGTGCAATCCCCAGAGCGGAGCTTCGCAGTGCGAACTCCCGGAAGCCGCTCCCGCGAGGCCGCCTGAATTCTTCCCATTCCCGGATGTGCCACAGTCTGCAGTAGAGACGGGCAAGGCGCTGATGGCCGCCGGCGGCCTCGACGTGGGAGGAATCGAGTACCTTGAGAAAGCCGACGGGCGCCTTGTGTTCTACGACGTCAATGCCAACTCGAATCTACGCGCACCCATCGCGCGTACTTTCGGCTTCGATCCCTTCGAACGGGTTGTCGATTTTCTCGTCTCCCAAATGGCCATCGCCGCGAGATCGTGATTCCTGCATTGTTTCAGCGTGGTAGTCCCTCGCCATCACTCACTTCGGGAACAAATCCTCTGGAAAAGCCGGGGAGCAGTGACCGCTGCAAATTCATTCACACCTATTCAGCGGGAACAAGCAGATGCGTGGCTGGAACCGACCATATCGCTTGATCTATGACCGGCTTGAACCAGCGGAAATCCTTGACTTTGGGTGCGGGCAGGATCTGATTCCATACACGCGCATCGCCGCTACCAAGCGCGCATCATGGACCCGGATAACTGAGACTTTCGCTCCAACACGATTCCGCACCACTCCCGATGTGTTGCTTCGCTTTCGGCGGCAAGGGAGAATTCCGTGGCAAGCTGTCGCTCCATCTCAGGGTTAAGTACGGCACGGATCGTCATGGGATCCTCACGCCCATACCTATTATCGGGTGGCTGCCAAGAAAGAGTCGATTCCAACTTTGACTTGCGGTGGGATGTGGTCAACTCCTGATGTTTCCCGGATGGATTAGCGCCGAGAATCCGCGGTCTACCGCCAGGGAGGCCAAAGACTGCGGAGGGGCGGCCCAAGGATCTTGATGCGGACCGCCTCTCGGCTACACTGGGCTACTGCTTCCATTCCGCAGGAATGTTATTGTCGACAATCTCCTTCCATTGGGCCAGTTGAGCATCAAGACGTGCGCTGAGCATGTCGAAAACCTCGTACGACTGAGGCGTCGGCGCAGCGTCTGCACTGTCGACCGTCGCCGTGAGCCCGAGAAACTCCTCACGCAGTTCGTCAGGATGATTCAGATCGTCCTCGGGACTGTGGAGGCGAACTTGAAACATCTTGTCTTCGAGCGCGGCGAGCTTCTCATCCAGCGTGGCGACAGACGGAGAAAGAGTTCCCGCCGCACGCATGGATGCAATCCGTGAGCGGTAGGCGAGCAGCTCATTGCCGGCTTGATCGAGGTCCGCGATGCGGCTCTGAATTTTGGACTCGAGATCGAACTGCTTCTGCAGGTTGGCGACCGTAGCGTGGATGAGCGGATTGATCCGGACCTCCAGCGGAGCTGTGAAGCTCCGGCCATCCGCGGTCAGCCGCACCTGATACATGCCCGGCACCGCCAGCGGCCCGATCAGCGATCCGCACTGGCAGGGATAGGGACCCCCGTGCAGATCAGGCGCTGAAGGGTAGCGCAGATTCCACACAAAACGGTTCATGCCGGCTTCTGGAGCGAAGGGAGCCTGGCCTCGCCTGGCGAAAGGCGAATCCTCGCCCCCCGGGCCGCCTTCCCCCGGTCCCGCGTGCCGATGGACGCTCGAGAATTCCTGCACGCGGTTTCCAAGCGCGTCGACGATTTCCAGTGTGACGGGCGCGGAAGCGGCCGGTGCGCCCTTCAGGTAGAAGTCGATGATCGCGCCCTCGGGAGGATTCTGCCCTACCGGCGCGCCGCCAGGCAGACTGAAGCCGGACTGGCGGACACGATACACCGGAGCCGGCTGGAACAGGTGAGCATCCGATCCCGCGGTGCTTGGGGTGAGCTGGCGCAGCACCGAAATGTCATCGAGAACCCAGAAGGCGCGGCCGTGCGTTGCGATGTCCAGGTCGTCATTCGTCACCACCAGGTCGTGGACCGGCACAGTGGGCAGATTGAGCTGGAGGGACTGCCAGTGATCGCCGTCGTCGAAGGAGACATACATCCCCGTCTCGGTGCCCGCGTAGAGCAGTCCCTTGCGAACCGGATCCTCACGCACAGCATGAACGAAGGCGTCGCTGCCGATCCCGTCCACGATCGGCGTCCATGTCCGGCCATAATCGTGGGTGCGGAAGATATAAGGATGCAGGTCGTCGAACTTATGCCGATCGACGGCGATGTAGGCCGTCCCCGCGTCCTCATGCGACGGATCGATCTGGCTGACCATACCCCACGCGGGCATGTCTTTCGGGGTGACATTGGTCCACGCGCCGCCATCGTTGCGGGTGAGCTGCACCAGGCCATCGTCGGTCCCCACCCATATCAGGCCCTTCTCGACGGGCGACTCGGCCGCGGAGAAGATCACGTCGTAGTATTCGATGGTGCTGTTATCGGGCGTGATAGGTCCGCCCGAGATGCCCTGCTTGCTCTTGTCGTTGCGGGTCAGGTCTCCGCTGATGGCCGTCCAGTGGTCACCGTCGTCCGTGGAACGGAAAAGAACCTGCGCTGCATGGTAGATGGTGTGCGGGTCGAACGGAGAAATCACGATGGGTTCGGTCCAGTTAAAGCGGTATTTCAACTGATCGGCGGCTTGACCTTGAGTCGCGATCGGCCACTCGGTAATATCGCGCGCTTCTTCGGTAACTTTGTTGAAACGGGCGATGTCTTCGCGCTGCTTGTTACCGGAATAAACGATGTTGGGATCGGCGGGATCGGGCACCACGTAGGCGCTTTCTCCGCCCGCCACTGGATACCAGTCCACATCGGAAATTGAGCCGTGAAAAGTCCGGCTGGCAATCGCAACCGTGGTATTGTCCTGCTGCGCACCGTAGAGATAATAGTTGAAGCGGTTGTCGGTGGCAACGTGATAGAACTGCGCGGTCGGCTGGTTGTATTCGGTTGTCCACGTCCTTCCGCCGTCGTTGGAGACGGTTGCGCCGCCGTCGTTGGCATTGATCATACGCCGTGGATTATTCGGATCGATCCACAGTTCGTGATGGTCGCCGTGCGGCGCGCTCATGGGATGAAACGTCCGGCCGCCGTCCGTGGAGCGCTGAAGGCTCATGTTGACGACATATACGGTGTCCGGGTCCTTCGGATCCACCGTAAGCTGGCTGAAGTACCAGGCGCGCTGGCGAAGGGTATCGTCCTCGTTTACGCGCTTCCAGCTCTTCCCGGCATCGTCGGAACGATAGAGGCCGCCCTCCGCCGCCTCGACCATCGCATAAATGCGCTGCGGATTCGAGGGAGCAATGGCGATGCCGATTCGTCCCAGAAGGCCCGAGGGCCAGCCTGAGCCACCCAGAATGCTCCAGGTCAGGCCATTGTCCGTGGAACGGTAGAGATTGCTCTCGGGGCCGCCGCTGGTCAGGCTCCACGCGGTCCTGCCGGCCTTCCACATTGCGGCGTACGCCACTTGCGGGTCGGAGGGATCGAACGCGAGATCGATTGCGCCGGTCTCCGGGCCCTTATACAGAACCTTGGTCCAGGTCGCTCCTCCGTCCGTCGAGCGGAAAACGCCACGCTCCGGGTTCGGTCCGTACACATGACCCAACGCCGCCACCAGGATAGTCTGCGGGTTACGGGGATCGATAATGATTGCGGCTATGTGCTGCGTCTCCTTGAGGCCGATGTTCGTCCAGGTCTTGCCGCCGTCAGTGGATTTATAAATCCCGTCGCCGAAGGAGTTATCGCCGCGGATGTCGGACTCGCCCGTGCCCGCGTACACAATGTTGTCATTCGTCGGGTCCACGGCGACGGCGCCGACGGATGCGACCGGCTCCTTATCGAACATGGGAGTCCACACCATGCCGCCGTCTACCGTCTTCCACACCCCACTGGCCGCGCCTCCAAAGTAATAGAGCAGGGGATTATCGATCACCCCGGTGACCGCGAGAACGCGTCCGCCGCGATACGGACCGACCAGCCGCCACCGGAGGGCGGAGTAAGCCGATGGATCGTATTGCTGCGCGGAAAGACGATCTCCGCAAATGAAAACTGCGATAAGAGCGGCCAACGACGCGGCCGCCAGAATCCGGGCTGTCCCACGCATAAATACCTCCCGATGAAGCTGGCTGCGAACGATTGAACGGGCGGTGCAGGCGCCAGGACTGGCTGCGTGTACCGCGTGATATCCAATTTGACGAATCAAAGATCTCCCGTTCTCGCGAGAACGGCAGATTGACAGCGCTGGCCAACACTCGGCGCGCACTGGTCAGATTGCCCCATGAGGCAGTGTTGATGTTGTACGAACTCGCGTCATCGAATTTCATGTGGATGAGAAGTTACAGCAGTTCTCCAATTGCTGTCAGGCGGACCCGCAATTGCCAAGTGGCTTTTTCCTCAAGAAACAGCCACTTGGCACGACACTGAAAATATCACATGCCACCTGAAGAACCGCTCTAGAAGTTGGCCCGAATGCCCATCTGGATCTGGCGTGGGAGGTTGCCCTGTGTCTTCGTGACGCCCCAGGCACTTGTAGACGACAGACTGAGGCTGGGGTTTGTGAAGTCCAGATGGTTCATTACGTTTTGGAAGACGCCGGAAAACTCCAGGCTGTACTTCTCGTGGACTATGAGTACTTTCTTGACGCTGAGATCGAGGTTGAGGTAGGGAAGGCCGCTGATGGTTCCAGCGCCACCGGAACGGGAGTCAACGCCGAGAATCAGAGGACGGACGCTGTCATAGACCGCGACGGGGTTGGTGAACATGTTGACAGCGGCCCCGGTGCTGCCGGCGTGAACAGACGTGCCAACGGCTATACCGTTCTGATCGGTGCCGCCGAGGACACCGCGGTGCGTATGATACCCGCCGCTATACCCATTGGTGAAGACGCAGTTTTCGGTGTCGACCAGATTGGCCCCATCGTTGCCGCCGAAGCTCTGGCCAGTGTTGTTGGTCACGCACGTCAGCGGTTGGCCGGTGCCCGCGGTGAGGACGGGCGAGAGCGCCCAGCCTCCTGCGATTCGACCGACGATGCCGTGCTGCTGCTTAAACCAGGGAGTGTTATAGAAGATGAACGTATTGAAGATGAACCTCTGGTCGAAGGGCTGACGGCCATATCCCTCGCGCAGGTTGAAATTGTCCACATTGGTTGCGCCGCTTGCGGACTGGTTGATCGCGCCCAGGCCCAGGGCCTTGCTGTAGGTGAAATTCTCCTGCAGCGTCAGCCCCCGCCAGCCGCTGGTCTTGAAACTGACGTAGCCGCCGCTGTAGTTGGCGAAGCCGATCGGATTGTCCTGGTACATGCCGCTCACGATCTGGCCGGCAGAACCGAACGTGGTGTTCGAGGTGGCAGTGCCCATCAGGCTGCGGGCGAACACGAATCCTGCGCCATTGGCGCCGTTGACGTTGTTATCCAACGCCTGCCAGAGGCTGAAGACCTTCTGCTGACCGAAGTTGGAGGCCTGCTTGTCGACGACCGCCTGTGTGCAACTGGCATAGCCAGCGCAATAGGCCGACGTTGGGCCGCCCAGCGCTGCTTCAAAGAACGGCTGTGCAGTGACGGTTGGATAAACTTTTTGCTTCGGCGTACCAACACCGGTGGTCGCAGCTGTTGTGTTTGCAGAGCAAAGGCTGGCCGAGGTAGTGCAGCCGAAGGCGCTTTCGATCGCCACGTAAGCAGCTTCGAACGTTTGACCACCCAGGGACATCATGTATGGAACCGAGTTGGGATTCATCTGGACGAACTCATGATGGATGAGCCGACCGATGTAGCCGACTTCCACCAGCATCTTGGGAGTCACCTGACGCTGGATGGAGACGTTGAAGGTGTCAACGTCGTTGGGCCGCAAGTCTGTGGCGACTCCCGCCGAGAGCTGCACGCCGGGGCCGTCGAAGCCGGGATGATAGGGCTGCGGGAGCGTGTTCGTCACCGCCGCGCTGGCCAGAACCGGCGTTACGCCGTCTTCACCCGCGCTGGTGCTGCCCATTCGATACGCCGTATCATCGGTAAAGTTGGTTTGCGTGCAAACCCCCGAGCCCGTTGTCGGGGACTGCGCATATTTGCACTGCGTTGCCAGAATCAGACCCGGCGCCGCAAGCATCGGCAGCACCTGTGCATCGCCGTTCACCCGGCCGTAGATACGGCTATATCCTCCGCGGATAGCAGTTGCGCCATTGCCGAAGAGCTTGTTTAATCCCTCATTCTTGAACTTGGGC
>Ga0335074_10005320_pt1 | contig 17793 bp, 16 predicted proteins | sample Lox_Sample_23_FD_206715 | JGI IMG/M metagenome (GOLD analysis project Ga0335074, IMG submission 206715) | Soil microbial communities from Loxahatchee National Wildlife Refuge, Florida, United States - Lox_Sample_2.3 | ecosystem: Environmental > Terrestrial > Soil > Wetlands | place: USA... | reverse complement strand
CGTACAGCGCCGTGGTGATCGTGGACAGCAGCAGCGCGCCCAGCGCCGCCCCGATGACACTGCCGCTGCCGCCGAAGATCGCGACGCCGCCGACCACCACGGCGGAGATGGCCTGGAGCTCGTAGCCGGTGCCGGCGCTGGAGTCGATCGTCCCGTACTGCGCGGCCCACAGCACGCCGGCGACGCCGGCGATGGCGCCGCTGATCGCGAACGCGGTGAACACGCGCCTGCCGACGGGGATGCCGGCCAGGCGCGCCGCCTCCGGGTTGGACCCGATGGCGTACAGTTCGCGGCCGGACCGGTACGTCCGCAGGTAGTACGCGCCGATCCCGATCACCACCGCGACCGCGATGGCCACGTCGGGGATGCCGCCGGTGGTCGACCTGGGTATCTGCAGGAAGGCGTTCGGCAGCGTGCTCTCGACGACCTGCTTGCCGCTGAACAGCAGGATGTCGATCCCGCGGATGATGTACAGCGTGGCCAGCGTCACGACCAGGCTCGGCACCCGCCCGGCGGCCACCATGATCCCGTTGGCCAGGCCGCACGCCAGGCCGATGCCCAGCCCGGCCAGGAACACCACCGGGACCGCGATGCCGGGATGCGTGCCGAACAGGTTCGCGGAGGCGTACGCGGACAGGCCGAGCACCGATCCGACCGACAGGTCGACGTTCCTGCTGATCACGACCATCGTCTCGCCGAGCGCGAGCAGCGCGAACACTGTGGTGTCGACCAGGATGAACTGGATGTTCGTCGCGCTGAGGAACCGGGGCTGGATGGCCGCGGTGACCGCGACGAAGACGGCGAGGACGACGACGATGCCGGATTCCCTGATCCGGAAGACCCGCTCGGCGAGGGCCGCGCTGCCGATCCGCCTGGCAGGCTCGTCGGGCCGCTGCTGGCGGCGGGGACTCAGGACGGCCCTCACTTCGCCACCTGCTGGCCCATGGCCGCGGACATGATGGCCTCCTCAGAGGCTTCGTCGTGACTGAACTCGGCGACCAGCGCCCCTTCGCGCATGACCAGGATGCGGTCGCTGACGCCGAGGACCTCGGGCAGCTCGGAGGAGATCATCAGCACCCCCACGCCGCTCTTCGCCAGGCCGGCGAGCAGGTGGTGCACCTCGGCCTTGGTCGCCACGTCGATGCCGCGGGTCGGCTCGTCCACGATCAGTACCGCGGGCTTGCGGCCGAGCCACTTGGCCAGCACGACCTTCTGCTGGTTGCCGCCCGACAGCATGGACACCGGGTCGGTCAGCCGGCCGTACTTGATCTTCAGCCGCGCGGCCCAGTCAGTGGCCATCGCGCGCTCGGCCGAGACCCTGATCAGCCCGGCCTTCGCCAGCCGGCCCAGCGACGCGAGCGCGACGTTCTGCTCGACGGACATGTCCATGACCAGGCCCTGCTGCCGGCGGTCCTCGGGCACGAACCCGACCCCCGCCGCCATGGCGGTAGTCGGCGACGCCTTGCGCAGGTGCTGCCCGCGCACCGTGACCGAGCCCGCGTCGTACCTGTCGATGCCGAAGATGGCGCGCGCCACCTCGCTGCGCCCCGAGCCGACCAGCCCGGCGAGCGCGACGATCTCCCCGGCCCGCACGGTGAACGAGACGTCGGTGAACACGCCCTCGCGGGTGAGCCTTCCCACGGTGAGCACCGGGTCCCCAGGGGTGTCCGCGCCCGCCTCGGGCGGCCGTTCCGCCAGCTCCCTGCCGACCATCGCCCGGACCAGGTCGGCGGCGGTGAGACCGGCCAGCTCACTGGTGAGCACGTGGCCGCCGTCCCGCATCACCGTGACCCGCTCGCAGATCGTGAAGACCTCCTCGAGCCGGTGCGAGATGAACAGCACCGCGGCGCCCTGGGCGCGCAGCGCGGCGATCACGTCGAAGAGCCGGCCGGTCTCCGCGGCGGACAGCGCGGCCGTCGGCTCGTCCATCACGATCACCCGCGCGTCCAGGGACAGCGCCTTGCCGATCTCCACGACCTGCTGGTCGGCGATGGACAGGCCGCGGGCGATCCGCGCCGGATCGAGCGGGACGCCGAGCCGCTTGAAGATCGCGGCCGCCTCGTCACGCATCGCCCGCCGGTTGATCCGGCGCCCGGACCGAAGTGGCTGGCGCCCGATGAACATGTTCTCCGCGACCGTCAGGTCCGGGAACAGCGTCGGCTCCTGGTAGATGACCGCGATGCCGGCCGCCCTGGCCGCGGCGGGGCCGTGCAGCGTGACCTCCCGGCCGGCCATTTCGAGCGTCCCGCTGTCCGGCTGGTACACCCCGGCGAGGATCTTGACGAGGGTCGACTTGCCCGCGCCGTTCTCGCCGACCAGCGCGTGCACCTCGCCGGCGCGCAGCTCCACCGAGCCGTCGACCAGGGCGCGGACCGCACCGAACGACTTGGTGGCGTGCCGCAGCGCGAGCACCGGCTGCCCGTCGCCGGCTTCCGTCTGCGGGCCGGGCTGGCTGTCCGCGGTGTCCAACCGGGGGCACCTCCATGGGCGGGGATTTTCCCGCTGCGATGTGGAACGTTTCAAACTTCCCTGTAGTTTTAGCGTGGCCCCGATCGGTGTCAATACGCCTCCCGCCGCCCGAAACTGAATCGTTACATCCCCGCTGCCCCGCGGCCGATCGCCGCCGCCGGCCGGTGATTTTCGCCCGCGCCCGGAGTCTGTACCCGGTGAGGGAGGTGAGCGCGGCGTGGGCGACCGGCGGCGTCGGCTTGTGGCGTGGGCGGCGCGTCGGCTGCCGCGGTTCGGCGTGCCGAGCCCGGCCGGTGCCGACCCCTGGGCGTGGCTGGAGCCGTACCCGGTGGCGCCCGGTGCTGGAGCCCAGCGGTCGCTGTCCATCGCCTTCGTGGCCGCGCTGCAGCGGCTGCCGCCGGACCAGCGGGCCGCCCTGGTGCTGAGCGACGTCCTCGAGTTCCCCCTCACCGAGGTGGCCGACATCCTGGACTGCGACGTTGCCGAGGCCGGCCGCCTGCTGCAGCGCGCCCGGGCGGCGATCGACGTGCCGGCCAGGGAGTGCGCCGACTGCGGGCAGGAGGCCGAGGTCGTCGCGCGCTTCACCGGCGCCTTCGAGCGCGGTGACATCGCCGCCATCGCCGCGCTGCTGACTCAGGACGCGTGGCTGCGGATGCGCCCGCTGCCGGTCGCCTACCGGGGGCGCGCCGCCGCCAGGCACTTCCTGTCGGTGGTCGCGTTCCCCGGCGGCACGCCGGGTTACCGCCTGGTCGGGACGTGGTCCAGGGCGAACGGCCAGCCCGCCTTCGGCTGCTACCTGCGGGACCCGGCCGCCGTGGTCGACCACGCGTGCGGTCTGGTCGTGCTCACGATCGACGACGACGGCCGCATCGCCGCGATCGACCGGTTCACCGACAACAGCATGCTGCCCCGATTCGGACTGCCGAGGACCCTCCCGCCCCCCACGGAATTATGATTTCGTGGGGTATAATGGTCCCGCGAAATTAATCCTCTGGAGAATTCATGGCGAACGTTTCCGACTCGGGGTCATGCGCGGCGTGCGGCCGAGAGTTGCCATCTCAGCAGGGCAGAGGCCGTCGGCGCCGGTACTGCGACGCGCGGTGCCGGGACGCGGCACGCCGCGCGCGAGCTCGTAATGTAAATAATTCGTTGACAAGAGAAGAACGTCATGGCTATGTTTACAGCGTGGCCGCGGACGACGCCGCCGAGCCGGCCAGTTCGCTGGCGGGCCTGGCGGCGGCACGGGAGCAGTCCGCGGCCGCGGCGGCGGCGCTGCAAGCCGCCGTCGACCGGGCGCGGGCGGCCGGGCACAGCTGGAGGGAGATCGGCGATGTCCTGCAGACCACGAGGCAGGCGGCGTTCCAGCGGTTCGGCCGCCCGATCGACCCGCGCACGAACAAGCCGATGAGCAAGCAGACGCTGCCCGGCGCGGAGGACAAGGCGATCGAGATCCTCGGCTGCATCATCGACGGCCGCTGGGAGGACGCCCGCAAGGACTTCGGGGAGAAGATGATGGAGGCCATCACCGCGGACCGGATCGCCCTCGCGTGGGCGCAGACGGCCGCCCATGTGGGCGGCTACGAGCGGATGGGCGAGCCGCTCGTCTTCCAGGCCGACGAGGCCACCGTGATCGAGATCCCGCTGTTCTTCGAGGCCGGTGACTGCATCGGCCAGGTCACCTTCGACCGCGAAGGCCAGGTCATCGGCCTGTTCCTGCGCCCGGCGCCGTCATGACCCGTCAGTGAGGGAGTGACCATGAACAGGGCACGGACCATGACGGCCGCGCTGGCCGCCGCGGGGATCTTGAGCGCGACCGCCGCCTGCTCGGGCAGCGCGCAGCAGCCGCCAAGCCCGACGGCCACCGCATCCGCCACTACCGGAACCACGGCGGCATCCCTGCCCGCTACACCGCCCGGCGCACAGGCGCACTGGCTGCTCGGCGCGATCGCGCATCCGCCGATCCCCGCCGCCGCCATCACCGCGCACTTCGACCAGGTCTTCCTCACGAAGATCCCGGCCGCCCAGCTGACCGCCACGCTCGCGCGGGTCGCCGCTCTGCGGCCAGATGCGGTCCTCTCCAGCACGTCGGAGTTTGTCGTCCTGGCCGTCTCGCTCAACGGGCAGCCGGAGACGGTCACCCTCAGCGTCGACGCCCACGGCCTGATCAACGGCCTGGGGCTGACCGCGAGCACGCCGCGGCCCGCGCTCACCGTTCCCGCGACCTGGGCCGCCGTCGACAAGCAGGTCCAGCAGGCGGCGCCGCAGACCCGGCTGCTCGTGGCCCGGGTCACCGGCGGCGGCTGCCAGAGCGTCAACGCCGTGGACGCCACGACCCCGGCCCCGCTCGGCTCGGCCTTCAAGCTCTACGTGCTCGACGCGCTGGCGCGGGCGATCGCCGCGGGCACGGTCAGCTGGGACCAGCGGCTCACCCTCACCAGCCAGCTGGAGAGCCTGCCCTCCGGCAACCTCGCGACCGAACCCGCCGGCACCCAGGTGACGGTACTGCAGGCCGCCGAGGACATGATCTCGAGCAGCGACAACACCGCTGCCGACCTGCTCCTCACGCTGGTCGGCCGGACGGCCGTCGAGGCGGCCGCGGCCGCCTCGGGCATGGCGGACCCCGCCCTGGACACGCCGTTCCTCACCACCAGGGAGCTGTTCGTCCTCAAGCTCGACGACTGGCCAGCCCTCGCGAGCCGGTACCTGGGGCTCAGCGCCGCGGGCCGGCAGGCCATGCTCACCGGCACCGTCGACCGCATCCCGCTCAGCGCGCTCCCCGTCACGGCCCCGACCGGGTGGACCCAGCCCCGCGACATCGGCACCCTCGAGTGGTTCGCCTCGCCGGCCGACATCTGCCGGGTCTACGCGTCGCTCGCGTCGCTGTCCCGCCAGCCCGGGCTGACTCCGGTGGCGGGCATCCTGGAAATCAACAACGGCAGCCTGGCCCTCAACCCGCGCCAGTGGAGCACAACCTGGTTCAAGGGCGGCTCAGAACCAGGCGTCGTCACCCTCAACTACCTGGCCACCACCCGCACCGGCCAGTCCTACGTGGTGAGCGTCCTGGCCGCGAACCCGTCGGCCCCGATCCCGCAAACGTCGACAGTGCTGCTCCTCGGCGCGATCAAGGCCGCCTTCACCCTGGCGGCCGCCTAGCGACATCACCGCACCCGGCCACCCGCTCACCCTCAGCGGTCACGCTCGACCCTCCCGTCCCAGCGCGTAGCCTTCACTCGCTGCACAGCAGCAGCGCATTTCGAATCTTTGTGTGTACTTTGGCGCCGAAAACCGGGCCAAAGTACACACAATCTTCTTGGCGAGCTGCTAGCTCTTCTTGGCGAGCTGCTAGCCGTCCCCGGCCGGGTAGCGGTCGAGGAGTTCCCGCGCCGTCGCGATCAGGCGAGTCCGGACCGCGGCGGGGGACAGCACCTCGACCTGGCCGCCGAACCCGGCAAGCCGGCTGGCGGCCGCGATCTCGTGCTCGAAGGTCAGCGTGACCGTGCAAAACCCCGCGGCGTCGGCAGGTCCAGCCGCCCCCACGGCCTGCCGGCCCACGTCACCGAAGACCTCGGGAAACGCGGCGAGCGCGGCCGGCGACGCGCGCAGCCGGACCTCGGTCGTCGGCCGGCTGGCCTGGAACGAGGCCGACCAGCCCGCCCAGAACGCGGCCAGGTCGAAGCCAGCCGGCCGGACGAAAGAGTCCGCGAGCGCGCGCGCCGAGGTAATCCGCCCCGCGCGGAAAACCGTCGGCTCAGTCCGCCCGGCCGCCACCGCCACGAGGTACCAGACGCCGGCCTTGTTCACCAGCCCGAGCGGGCGGACCACGCGCGTGGTCTCGGGCCCGTCATCGCCGCGCCGGTAGCCGAGCCGCAGTTGGCGGCGCTCCCGGACGGCCGAGGCGAGCGCGGGCAGGTGCGGAACGTGCTCCGCGCCGTGGAACCAGCGCGGCATGTCGAGGTGCACGAGCGCGGGCCCGGGGGAGCCGGAGCCGTCGCCCGACGTGACGCTGATCTTCCGCTGCGCGGCGGCGAGCGCGTCCGCGAGCCCGAGCTCGGCAACCGCCGCCGGCACGCCGAGCACCAGCAGCGCCGAAGCCTCGTCGGCGGACAGCCCGCGCAGCGGGAAACGGTAACCGTCGAGGAGCCAGCAGCCGCCGTTCGGGCCCGGCTCGGTGACCACCGGCACTCCCGCGGTGTTCAGCGCCGCGATGTCCCGGTAGACGGTGCGCACCGATACCTCGAGCTCGGCCGCGAGGGCGCGCGCGGGCAGCCGCCCGCGGGCCTGGAGCAGCAGCACCAGCGAGACCAGCCGATCGGCGCGCATAGACGCAGCCTATGAACTATCGCTGACACGAAGTGTCAGCGATACCACCCCATGGCTAACCGAACGCCTTGTGCAGCCCGAACACCCGCCGTTCCCGCTCGATCGCCAACTCGACCAGCCGGTTCCGCCGCGGTGTCGATACCGACGCCTCGTAGGCCGGCTCCTCGAATACCGCCGCCGACTCGACCTCGGACAGGGCGAGGTACGTCGGCGCGCCTCCTTCGAGGAGCCGGTAGCGCCTGACCCGCCGCCATCCGGGCACCTTGAGCAGCGCCGGGATGTGCTCGCCGGCGTACCACGCCGCGAGGTCCGCCTCGGCGGACGGCGGCACGGACAGCGACACCGCCAGCACCACTGGCGGCGGGCCGCCAGGATCGTCAGACTCGCCGCCGCCGCCCGCCGCCCGGTCGTCGCTGATCAGCGTGTACACCCGACGGTCGAGCGTCCCCACCGACGACATGATCGACTTCTCCCGCGCCGACGCGTTGTCCGCGAGCGCCCGGTACTCAGGGCCGTCCAGCGTGCCCTGCCAGAACTCGTAGTAGGCGAGCCACGGCGGCGCGACGTCGTCGAGCGCGTGGAACCGGAATCCCGACGTGATGCCGGGCACGGTCAGCCGGGCGGGGCCGTGCTCGTTGTCGTACCAGTCGTTGAACTCGGCTGCCGGGACGGGACCAGGATCGGAGTACACGAACAGCAGACCGTCGGCCATATCAATGATCGTAACTCTCAGCCGGGGCTGAGGGCCGCGCCGAACGGGTCTTCGCCCGGCGACACCTGGAGCGCGACGAGCACCCGGGAGACCATGTTGTAGGCCGCCACCGTGACGGTCAGCTCGAGCAGCTCCTGTTCGCCGAAGTGCGCGCGCACCGCGTCGAACACCTCGTCGGGGACCGTCACGTGCACGGTCATCGCGTCGGCGTAGGCCAGCGCCGCCCACTGCGCCGGGCTCAGTCCGCCGCCCGCGCCGCCCCCGCCGCTCACCCGGATCGCCGCGATCTGCTCGTCGCCGAGCCCTGCCTGCCGCGCCAGCGGCTCGTGCGCGACCCACTCGTAGTCCGCGCCGTTGCGGGACGCGACCCGGAGGATCGCCAGCTCCCTGATGTCCGCAGGCAGCGTCGACGCGCCGCGGACCGCGCCGAGCATGCCGTTCCACCCGTCGGCGAACGGCGGGCTGTGCAGCAGCACCCCGTCCAGCGCGGTCAGCTTGCCGCCGCGCCGCTGCCTGATCCGGTCCGTCACGTCGCCGTCCGGTGCGACATAAGCCAGCCGTGCCATCGGGGAACCCCCTTCGCGAAACAAAAAGTGGCCGGTTAAGGATGCTTAGCAACCCTAACCGGCCACCTGGACGACCGCGATGGCGCTCAGTCGATGGCGCTCAGTCGGCGGTGGCCGCGATCGCGTCGGCCGACTCAGGAATCGTGTCGGCCGGCGCCGCCATCGGGTTGATTCCCTCGAGGTCCTCGCGCTTGACCCGGACCAGCACCAGGCCGATGATCAGCCCGAGCAGCATGATCCCCGCCGACACCAGGAACCCCTTCGAGAACCCGTAGGCCAGCGCGTGGTTGGTCGTGGCCAGCTGCGCCGCGGCCTCCTGGGCCTTGGACAGGTGCGCCGCCGGCAGGTGCGCCGCCGCCGCGGCCGACGACCGCAGGCTCGACGCCACCGCGCTCCACGCCACCGTGCCGAGCACCGCGAGCCCGAGCGCCCCGCCGACCTGCTGTCCGGTATTGAGCAGCGACGACGCGACGCCTGCGTCGTTGTTGGCGACCTTCGACAGCGCCACCAGCGAGATCGGCACGAAGATGAGCCCCATGCCGAGCGCGGTAACCATCATCGGCCCGAGCAGCCCGCCCGCGTACGAGCTGGTCTCGGTCAGCCGCGACAGCCAGAACATCCCGCCGGACGCCAGCGCGGACCCGGCGATGATCAGCGGCCGGGCCCCGATCCTGCCGACGAGCTGCGACGCGAGGGCGGAGCCCAGCATGATCGTGGCGACCATCGGCAGGTACGCGATCCCGGACTTCAGCGGGCTGTACCCCCACACGTTCTGCACGAAGAGCGTCAGGAAGAAGAACATGCCGAACAGCGCGGTGCCGATGCACAGGCTGATCAGGTACGCCCCGCTGCGGTTCCGGGACCGCACCACCCGCGGCGGCACCAGTGCGGACCGCGACCGCGCCTCGATGACGACGAACGTCACCAGCAGCACCACGGCCGCCACCAGCGACACGATGACCTTGGTGTCGCCCCAGTGCGAGACCGCCTGGCCGTTGGTGAACGTGGTCGCCGCCGATGACAGGCCGTAGACCAGCGCCCCCAGGCCCAGGGACCCGGTGATCGCGCCGGGCAGGTCGAAGGCGCCGCGCCGCCGCTCGGACTCGCCGAGCACCCGCGGCGCGAGCAGCGCGACGATCAGGCCGATGGGCACGTTGACCCACAGCACCCAGCGCCAGTCCAGGTAGTCGACAAGCAGCCCGCCCGCGATCAGGCCGACGGCGCCGCCGGCGATGGACATCGCCGCGTACACGCCCATCGCCCGGTTCCGCGGCCTGCCCTCAGGGAACGTGACCGCGATCAGCGACAGCGAGGTCGGCGCGGCGAACGCGCCGCCGACGCCCTGGGCGACCCGGGCGGTGAGCAGCCAGGCCTGGGTGGTGGCGAACCCGCCGACCAGCGAGGCGACGGTGAACAGCAGGATGCCGAAGATGAAGATGCGCCGCCGCCCGAGCAGGTCACCGGACCGGCCGCCGAGCAGCAGCAGCCCGCCGAAGGCGAGCGCGTAGGCGTTGACCACCCATTCGAGGTTGGTTCCTGAGAAGTGCAGCGCGTCCTGGATGTGCGGCAGCGCCACGTTCACGATGGTCGCGTCGAGCACGACCATCAGCTGCGCGGTCGCGATCACGGCCAGCGCGAGTCCGAGCCGTCGCGGCGGCGCTGCCTCCGCGAGCGCGCCCCCCGTCTGGCGTGAGGTTGCAGACAAAACGGTTCCCCTCATCCCGGTTTCGGTGGTTTTTATTCCGAACGTACGGTTGCGTCTCTACTGTCAGACGCCGTCTCAGGAGCGGAATCAGCGCTCGGCCCGTGGCTGCTCAGCATCTTTTTCAGCAGCCCGAGGAAGCACTCCCGTTCCGTGTCGTCGAGCGCGTAGCACCAGGGCATCCGTTCGGCGAGTTCCTGCATCAGCCGTTCCTTCGCGGCGATGCCTTCCTGGGTGAGCACCAGGTTCTTCACCCGCCGGTCTCGCTGGCTGGGCTCCCGCTTGGCAAGCCCGGCCCGTTCGAGCGCGTCCGCCACGGCCGTGACGAATGACGCGTCGCACCCCATTCGCTGCGCGAGTTCCTTCATGGCCAGCACCCCGTCCAGTTTGACCAGCGCGAGCAGGTCACTGGGTGCCACCCGGAAGCTGACCGCGATCGACTGGCCGATCCCGGCGAGCTGCTTGACGAGTGCGCCGAACGCGTCGAGGATCTCCCGGTTCAGCGCTGGCCCGTTCGCCTGCGCCTCTCCTGATTCCCGTGCGCCGCCGTTCACGTCTGTTCCTCTCCAGTAAACAGACCGACTGTCGGTCTGTCAAGGGCAGGTCCGTCTTAATCCCTTGACGAACTGAACCTTTCAGTCGCTCAAGTTCTTCCCGCCCCGGGCGGTTATTTTCTGGCGTCGCACAGATGACACGGTCAGGGCCCGTTTTGTGACACCTTCCCTATGTGGTCGATGGCACATCCACCACGTTCTTTGGTGGTCGATGTCACATCGACCACGTTCGCGGGCGCGGCGAGAGCCCGGGCGGGTCAGTGTGAGCTGGAGCGGGCCCAGATGTTGATGCCGGCCTCGACGGCGTCGTTGTCGATGGCGGTGAGCTCGTCGGCGCTGAACGTGGTCTTGCCGGCCGCGGCCAGGTTCTCCTCGAGCTGGTGCACGCTGCTGGCGCCGACCAGCGCCGAGGTCACCCGCGGGTCGCGCAGCACCCACGAGATCGCCATCTGGGCGAGGGTCTGGCCGCGGGCGGCGGCGATCTCGTTGAGCGCCCGGACGTGCGCCATGGTCTTGTCGCTGAGCTGCTCCCTGGACAGCGACCCGTTCCTGCTGGCCCGCGAGCCCTCGGGCACGCCGGACAGGTACTTGGTGGTGAGCAGGCCCTGCGCCAGCGGAGAGAACGCGATGCAGCCGACGCCCTCGTCCTCGAGGACGTCGAGCAGCCCGCCCTCGATCCAGCGGTTCAGCATGGAGTACGACGGCTGGTGGATCAGCAGCGGGGTGCCGAGGGAGCGGAGGATCCTGGCAGCGTCACGAGTCCGTTCCGGGGAATAGGACGAGATGCCGGCGTACAGCGCCTTCCCCTGCCTGACCGCGGTATCCAGCGCACCCATCGTCTCTTCCAGCGGCGTGTCCGGGTCGAAGCGGTGGCTGTAGAAGATGTCCACGTACTCCAGGCCCATCCGCCGCAGCGACGCCTCGAGGCTGGCGAGCAGGTACTTGCGGGAGCCCCATTCGCCGTACGGGCCCGGCCACATGTCGTAGCCCGCCTTGGTGGAGATGATCAGCTGGTCCCGGTACGGCCGGAAGTCCTCGGCCATCAGCCGCCCGAAGTTGAGCTCGGCGTGGCCGTACGGCGGTCCGTAGTTGTTCGCGAGATCGAAGTGGGTGACCCCCAGATCGAAGGCGCGGCGCAGGATCGCGCGCTGGGTGTCGATCGGGGTGGCGTCGCCGAAGTTCTGCCACAGGCCGAGCGAGACCGCGGGCAGCTGGATGCCGCTGCGCCCGCAGCGGCGGTAGGGCATCGGCTCATACCGGTCAGAAGCGGCAACGTAAGTCATGAACAAGAGTCTGCCACCGCCCGCCGCGCCGGCTTCCCGGGCCGGCGTTATTCGAGCGGCTGGCGGGCGACGCCTCCTGGGTCGCGGCCGGCCAGCAGCCAGCCGAGAACCGTCGCGGCCAGCGGCATGCCAACCAGGATCACCAGCAGGTTGGTCACGGGGATGCTGGTCAGCGACGACAGGCCGTCGAGCGAGTTGCTCCTGAAGAAGCCGATCGCCGCCAGGTACCCGCCGACGATCCCGACCACCGCGCCGGTGAACCCGAGCGCGCCCGCGGTCGTCGCCGTGATCGTGCGGCGCGTGACCCCGCCCGCCCCGGTCGCGGACAGCGTCCGCAGATCACGGGCCGCCTCGCTGCGGACGAGGCCGACGCTCATGCCGAGGATGCCGATCGCGAGCACGATCCCGAACAGCGTGGCCGCGTCGATGATCTGCGCCAGCGACGGGATGCTGTTGCGGGTCTCGACGCCCATGCCGGCCGCCGCGGCGATCCGCTGGGCGTCCGTGACCTGGGTGGCGGTGAGGCCGTTCGGCACCTGGATGAGCCAGCCGGAGGTCTGGACCGACTTCTGCAGGTGCAGGGTGGTGATCGCGTGCTCGGTGACCACCGTGTTCGGCGCGGACGTGCCGGACGGGAGCTGGCCGATCTCCTGGATGGGCGGGTTGGCGATGCAGCTGCCCACCGGGCAGGGCCACTGATTGGCGCCGTTGGGCCCGTTCCCCGGGCCGTTAATGGTCTGGCCGCCCCCTTGCTGGTCACCGTAGGTGAGCTGCATCAGGCTCATCGTGGACAATCCCGGACGCATCGTGAGGATGTCGGCGTCGGGGTTGATCTGGGACTGCGCGATGCCGAACGCGCGCAGCAGCTGCGGCGTCGCCACGTAGATCTGGCCGGACCAGGAGCGCCCGTCCGCGGCGTGGTTCAGGTTCGCGTTGCTCGTCTCGAGCGCGATCAGGCTGCTCGTGCCCAGCGCGGCGGCGATGTCCTGCGCGACCTTCGGCGCGGCCGCGATCTGGGCCGCGGTCGGGTTGTTGTCGGGAACCGCCGAACGCCCGTTGCCGTTGCCTGGCTCGTACACGATGAGCTGGTTGGACGAGAGGTTCGGGCCGGCGTAGTCGAGGGCGTTGGCGAACCTGGCGGCGCTTGCCACGCAGATGATGACCGCGATCAGCGTGCTGAGGCTGATCGCCGCCAGCGCGGGGCCGGACCGGGCCCGGTACCGCGCCAGGTCGCGCAGCGCGAGCCTGATGGCGACCGGGCTCCGCTGGCCGGCGGCGGCGACCACCGACAGGAGCGCCGGGGCCAGCAGCACGATGGCGACGGTGAGCGCGATGAAGCCGACGGCGAGTTCCAGCGTCCCGTTGTTCTGGCCTCCGCCGCTGCCGGCCGTGGCCCCGGCCGCGCCGAGCAGCAGGAACGCGCCGACCAGGAAACAGAGACCGATCGGGATGGCCAGGTGCCTGGTCTTCTTCGGCGCGGGCGGGCGGCCGGCCAGCGCGGCCACCACCGGGACTTTCGCGATCGTCCTCGCCGGCCGGGAGGCGGCGAAGTAGGTCGCGATGATGGCCAGGGCCATCGAGATGCCGATGACCGCCCACGGCAGCTGGAACACGCCCATGACGTGGTGCGCGCTGTTCTCGGCCTGCGGGCGGTAGGCGAGCCAGGCCAGGAAACCGAGCGCCGCTCCCGCGATGGCGCCCACGATGCCGGTGGCGGCGCCGTTGGCCCTGACGACCAGGCGGATGTGCCGCTGTGTCGCACCCTGAGCCGCGAGCATGCCGATCGCCCTCAGCCTGCGCTGCGCGAGGACGGTAAAGCCGCCGACGCCGACCAGCGCGATCAGCAGCATGCCGAGCACGGCCGCGGCGATCGAGATCGTCTCGGGGTTGACCTCGTTGGTGTTCGCCACCGTCTGCGCGGTCGTCACGTTCATGGTCGTGGTGCTGAGGCTCGACGCGCTGACCCCCGGCGCGTTGAACAGCACCGTCACGTTGTCCGGATTCGCGACCTGGCCGGGGATGACCAGGGCGAACTCGTCGAGCAGGCTTTGCGGGTTCCGGACGATGCCGGTTACCTTCCAGGTCTTGCCGGCCACGGTCCAGTCGCGGCCGGCCGTCAGGTGGAAGTCGGCCGCGACCCCGCTGGTCACGGCGATCTGGCTGGCCGTGGCGGGGTACTGGCCACTGATCAGGCTCAGCAACGGCCCGCCGAACGGTCCGTGCGGGTCCTGCGCCCGCAGCTCGAACGTGTTCAGGGTGCCGGGGATCCGGACGCTCTCGTTCTCGATGACGTCGACCCTGCCCCAGCGGTTCTCGAGGCTCTTGACCTGGGCGTTGACCGCTGCCGGAGAGCCGGAGAACGAGGCCGCGTCCTGCGCGGTGCCGAGCACCCCGGCTATCGGGGCCGGCGTGTTGGTCGCGACGGTCGCGGCCACGACGGTGGCGCCGACGGCGACGGTGATCAGCGCGAGGATCAGCAGCTGCTGCCGCCATTCGCGGCGCAGCAGCCGGAGCGCCCAGCGGACGACCGCCCGGCGGGCAGGCACCCCGCCGTTCCGCGTGGTCAGCGCGGGCCGTTCCGTTACCGCGGTGGCGCTCACTGGTGTCGCTCCTGGGTGAAGAAGGACTCGGGACCCGGCGCCACGGTGGTCTGGTCCGTCACCTGGCCGTCCCTCAGGAACACCACGCGGTCCGCCCAGGACGCGAGCTGCGCGTCATGGGTCACGACCACCGCGGTCATCCCGCCCACCTTGCACGCGTCGAGCAGCAGCCGCATGACCGCCTGCGCGTTCGTTGAGTCCAGCGCGCCCGAGGGCTCGTCGGCGAGCAGCAGCCTCCGCTCGCCCACCATCGCGCGCGCGATCGCCACCCGCTGCCGTTCTCCGCCGGACAGCTGGTCGGGGTAGTGCGCCGCCCGCTCGCCCAGGCCAAGCCGTTCGAGCCCGCGCAGGCCGGGGACGCGCGCCTTGCGGGCGGACACGCCGTCAAGCTCAAGGGGCAGCGAGACGTTCTCCGCCGCGGTCAGCCCTGGCAGCAGGTTGAAGTCCTGGAATACGTAGCCGATGACGCGCCGCCGCAGCCGCGCCTTGGTGGTGCGCGACGCCTTGCCGACCGGCTGCCCGGCGATCAGCACCTCGCCGGAGGTCGGCTCCTCCAGCGTCCCCGCGATGGTCAGCAGCGTGCTCTTCCCCGAGCCGCTGGGCCCCATCACCGCCACCATCTCGCCTTCGTCGGCCGTCAGGGTTACCTCGCGCAAGGCGTGCACCTCGGCGTCCCCTTGCCCGTAGGACCTGGACACCCGGCGCAGCTCCAGCATGCTCATCGCCGTGCTCTCATTTCCCGCCATTGCCGTGGCAGCGGCGCTCGTGTCTGGTTTCTGGGGCTCGCCTGGTCGGCCCAGGTCGTCGCCCCCTCGGTTGCCGCGCGGTTGACGCGGGCTTCCGCGGCGTCCAGCCACCTGGCGACCCCGTCGAGCCGGAACAGCTCGGCATCGATCGCCAGCGACATGTTCAGGTCACCCCCGGCGTCGTATTCCTTGATCCGGGTCCACTGCTGCATCAGCTCGACCAGGTAGCGCCGGTGCGCCTGGATCACCGCGTGCACGTCGGCGCTCGGCACGTACAGCGCCACCAGGATCTTCATCACGAGTTCGTCGCGCGGCGGCGAGCTCAGGTCCGGTGGCGTGCGCAGCCATACGGCCAGCTCCCGCTCGCCTTCGGCGGTGATCCTGAAGCCCTTGCGCGGCCCCTCGCCGCCGGTGCCGTCGGACTCCACGAGCCCGTCACGCTCCAGCCGCTGCAACGTGGTGTACACCTGACCCCCGTTCAGCGGCCAGACATCGCCGGTGCGCGTCTCGAACTCCTCGCGAAGCTGCAGGCCGTACTTCGGACCTTCGCTCAGCAGCGCGAGCAGCGCGTGGCGGACGCTCATGACCTGGTACTACTCGGGATCATGCTGGGTAGGCTACTGAGTATCACGCCGGATCGCAGTGGTGCTGAGCACCGAGTTGCGCGGAGGCGCAACCCCCCGTCCAGGGTGGAGCTAGCTACAGCCGACCTGTCCCGTTCGTTCGCCTCGCTAACGAGCCAGGTGGAATGATTCGGCTGGACCGCAACGGTAAGAATTGCTTGCTAGCGGAAGGGGTTGCCCGATGTACGACGCGGTGCTGTCGGAGACCGTCACCATCACCGGCCACGAGGGAGACGCCATCGAGGCGTACTCGGCCAGGCCGCTCACGCCGGGTCCGGTGGGCGGCGTGGTAGTCATCCACCATTTGCCCGGCTACGACCGGCAGACCAAGGAGTTCGCCAGGTCGCTCGCCGTGGGCGGCTTCAACGCCGTGATGCCCAACTTGTACTCGCGGGAGGCGCCGGGCGCCGACCCGGACGACGCCGTGGCGGCCGCCAGGTCGCAGGGCGCGATCCCGATCCCCGACGAGCGGGTCGTCGCAGAGGTCGAGGGCGCGATCGCCTACCTGAAGGGGCTGCCGAACGCCAACGGCAAGATCGGCGTGATCGGGCACTGCTCGGGCGGCCGGCAGTCGTTCCTCGCCGCGGTCAGCCTGCCGCTCGACGCGGCGGTGGACTGCTACGGCGGGTTCGTGGTGGGCGAGCCGCCCGCCGGGCACCCGCTGGCCGGGTGGCAGCCGATCGTGACGAGGACGCCCAGCTTGTCGTGCCCGTTGCTCGGGCTGTTCGGCAAGGAAGACAAGTTCCCGTCGCCCGAGCACGTCGCGGAGCTCGAGCAGGCGCTGCGGGAGGCGGGGAAGACGTACGAGTTCCACAGTTACGACGGGGCTAACCACGGGTTCATGCAGGTAGACAGCGCGCGCTACGACCCGCAGAGCGCGGTGGACGCCTGGGGAAAGATCCTGGACTGGTTCGGCCGTTACCTGGCGGCCTGACGGAAGGAGTTGCAAGAAGTGTGTACTTACCTGACCGAGAAGATCGCGATCAGCGGCAGCGCCAAGGGCGGGTCCGGCTGGTTCCGGGTGACCGACGGCAGCGTCTACTTCGACCACCCGGTGCACGCGCCCTACGGCCACACGCTGAACATCGACTTCCTCGCCCCGGCGCAAGGGCCGTCGGCGCGGGTCGCGGTCGAGCTCACCGCCGAATCGGCGCGCGCCCTGATGAAGGCGATCGAGGCGGTCCTCGACTCCGCTCCCCCTGGTCTTGAGTAATAGCCAATCAGGAAGGATCACTATGTACGACGCCATACTCGCCGAGAGCGTCACGATCACCGGGCACGGCGGCGACGCGATCGAGGCCTACGCGGCCCGCCCGATGCGCCCAGGCCCGGCGGGCGGCGTGGTGGTCATCCACCACATGCCTGGCTACGACGCGCCGACCAAGGAGATCGCGAGAAACTTCGCGGTGCACGGCTACAACGCGGTCGTGCCGAACCTGTACTTCCGTGAGGCGCCGGGCGCCAGCCCTGACGACGCCGCGGCCACGGCGCGCGCCGCCGGCGGGGTGCCTGACGACCGGCTGGTCGGGGACGTGGCTGGCGCCGTCGCCTACCTGAAGGGGCTGACCAGCTCCAACGGCAAGGTCGCCACGATCGGCTACTGCTCGGGCGGCCGCCAGTCGTTCCTCGCGGCGGTCAGCCTGCCGCTGGACGCGGCGGTGGACTGCTACGGCGCGTTCGTCGTGGGCACCCCGCCGGCGGGCATGCCGCTCAAGGTCGGCCCGATCGTGGACAAGACGCCCCAGCTGTCGTGCCCGCTGCTCGGGCTGTTCGGCGCGGACGATCAGCACCCGTCGCCCGAGCAGGTCGCCGAGCTGGAGAAGGCGCTGCAGGAGGCGGGCAAGACGTATGAGTTCCACAGTTACGAGGGCGCCGGGCACGCGTTCTTCTCGGTGAACCGGCCCGCCTACCGGCCCGAGGCGGCGATGGACGGCTGGCAGAAGATCTTCGATTTCTTCGGCAAGTACCTCGCCTGACGCGGCCCGGCTCGAATGTCAGTGCCCCATGTCAGGATGGGGCCATGAAGTTCACCGTGGAGCGGGACGCGCTCGCGGAGGCCGTGACGTGGGTGGCGCGAGCGCTGCCCACCCGCCCGGTGGTCGCCGTGCTCGGCGGGCTGCTGCTGCGCGCCGCCGACGACGGGCTGACCCTGTCGTGCTTCGACTATGAGGTGTCGGCCCGGATGCGAGTGGCCGCCGAGGTGGCCGAGCCGGGAACG
>Ga0335074_10005319_pt1 | contig 17794 bp, 18 predicted proteins | sample Lox_Sample_23_FD_206715 | JGI IMG/M metagenome (GOLD analysis project Ga0335074, IMG submission 206715) | Soil microbial communities from Loxahatchee National Wildlife Refuge, Florida, United States - Lox_Sample_2.3 | ecosystem: Environmental > Terrestrial > Soil > Wetlands | place: USA... | reverse complement strand
GCGGGCAGGACTGGACCAGCGCCTACCGCAGGCACCGGCGCAACCTGCAGCTCATCGGCCTGCCCGACCGCGACCGCCGCTGGGTGCTGAAGAACCCCAGCCACCTGTTCGCCCTCGACGCGCTGCTCACCGTGTACCCGGACGCCTGCGTGATACAGACCCACCGCGAGGCCAGAACCGCCATCGCGTCGGTGTGCAGCCTGGCCGCGCAGGCGACCGCCGGGTGGTCAGGCACCTTCACCGGCGCGGCGATCGGGCGGGACCAGCTTGACCTGTGGGCCCGCGGCCTGGAGAGGTTCACCGCCGTGCGGGCCAGGTCCGGCCCGGCCCATTTCTGCGACGTGGCCTATGACCAGTTCGTCGCCGACCCGCTCGGCACCGTCGAATCGGTGTACGGCCACTTCGGCCTCACGCTCAGCGGGCGGGCCGCCGACGCCATGCGGGCCCTGCACGCCCAAGCGGCCGGGAGCGCCGCCCAGCCGGCCCACAGCTACCGCCTGTCCGACTTCGGCCTCACCGGCGAGCAGGTCGACGAGCGCTTCGCCTAGCCTCGCCCTGGCCGGCCCGGCCCCGGCGCTGGTGCCGGGGCCGGGCACGGCTCACTCCTCAGCTCTTGGTGTAGGAGTAGATGGCCACCGTCGGCGGGGAGCCGAGTGGCCCCTGGCCCCGGTTAAACGGGCCGACCCAGCCCGAGCCGTTCCAGTACCCCTCCCACAGGTCATATGGCGAGGTGCGGCCCTCCCAGTAGACGAAGGTGTTCCCGAACCCGTCCACCCCGGCCGTCGGCGCCGAGCCGAGCGGGCCCATGTCATGGTTGTCGGGTCCGGATAGGGCGCTGTCGGCCGGTCCCTGGGCTTCGTACAGGTCGCCGTTCTCGCCTTCCCAGAACACATACGCGGTCGCGTTGGGGGTTATGGCCACCGAGGGCCTGGAACCCAGCGTCCCCATGTCCCGGTCATAGGGACCGACAAAGCTGCTGCCATTCCAGTACCCCTCCCAGAGGGCGCCGTCCTGGCCTTCCCAGTACACGAACGTAGCGTCGCTGCTGTCGATCCCGACCGTCGGCGCCGAGCCGAGCGGGCCCATTTTCCGGTCGTATGGTCCGGACAGGGTGCCGTTGGCCGGCCCCTGGGCCTCGTACAGGTCGCCGTTGGTGCCTTCCCAGAACACGTAGGCTGTCCCGCTCCGGGATACGGCCACGGTGGGCTCGGAGCCCAGCGGCCCCATGTGCTGGTCAACTGGGCCGACCCACGACGAGCCGTTCCAGTACGCCTCGTACAGGTTGTATCCGGGGCCGGTGCCCTCCCAGTACACGTACGTGTAGCCGTTGCTGTCGTCGATCCCGACCGCCGGCGGCGAGCCCAGCGGGTTCATTTTCCGGTCGGTGGGGCCGGTCAGGCCACTAACCGCCGCGCCCTGTGCCTCCCACAGGTCAGGCGAGGACCCGGTGCCCTCCCAGAACGCATAGGCGGCCGCCATCGGCGGTCCGTCGGTGCTTCCTGGGTGCGCGGCAGGCGAGGACGGTGTGTCGGACGGGGCCGTGCCGACCTGCACGTACTCGCCGGGGTCGGTGAGTTCTGTGCCGGCGCCGGTTGCCTGGAGATGATGCGAGTAGCAGCCATTCCCGTAGGTGGTCCATGGGCCGAACCCGCCGGCGGCGTCGAACTTATAGACGGCTTCCTCGGCGTTGTTCCACGGATCCAGTACCTGGTAGTCGGTGCCCCACTGAGGGACCGAGTTCCCCGGCGTAATCTGCCACAAGCCCCACCCGGTTGTGCTGTAGGGCTCGCCCGGCTGGATGGCTCCCGGCTGGAATGTGCTCTCGCAGTAGGTGATCGCCGCGGCGACCTGGGGATAGGTGGAGCCGGGCACGTTCGGGTCCGAGCCGGACGGACCCCCGGCGTCCACCCAGAACCCTTCGATCTGCGCATAGCCGAGGGTCCCGCTGGGCGCCGCGGATACCTGCGGCGGAACGGCTGCTGGGGGGCTGCTGGGCTGGGGCGCGCCAGGCACGCTGGCGTGGGGCGGAGGCAATGGTGCCTCGCTGAACACCTCGTTGCGCATGAATCCCGGCGGCGTGGCCCCGGTTACGTGCATGTCCAGCCTGGTGAAAAGCATCCCTTTCCCGGGCTCGGGCGCCGGGTCGGTCAAGGTGACGTCCGCCGTGGTGCTGTCCCAGACCTTGCCGCCGGCGCAATTCATGAAGCAGGTCCGCCAGGTGACGATCCCGGTCGCCATGGCCTGGGTCCCGGTCCAGCTCGACCAGGTCAGGTGTTCCGCGATCGTGCCGTGATCGGCACAGGCCAGAATGGCGCTGCCGGGCCGTACGACCGCCGGGCCTTGGCCGCAGATCTCCACGGCCGTGCTCGCCGGTGACGTGGCGGCCGGGCCCGCGGGGCCGAGCGAGGCAGCCGCTGCCGGGCTGGCTAGGGCCAGGGCCAGAGCGAATAACGACGGTATCGTCAGCAGGCGGCGCCCACGCACATTGAGGCGACGAAGGGTGGCGGATCTCATAGTCAGCTATCTCCCTTTGCCAAGATATTGGGTATACATCCAGCATTAATCTGATATCGGCGTGGCACAAGGGCTCAATTGGCCGGCCGGGCCGGGACCTTAGTTCTCACCACCGCAAGCTCGTCGGGCGGCAGCGGTTCAGCCGGCCGGTGCAGCGGGCTGGGCGTCGCGGCCTGCGGGGTTCCGGCCGACCGTGGTCCAGGCCTCGGCCAGATCCATCCCGTCCAGCCGGGCCAGCACCATGGCCTGGAAGTGCGGGCACGACTGATAGTCCGGGTTCCGGCACCGCGAGGCGTGTTCCAGCAGCGTCTCCGACAGCGTCAGCCGGGCGATGCGCTCCCGCACCTGGGCCAGCTGCGCACGCAGCACCTCCCGCCGCCGGGCCCGGTCCGGGGCGGCGAACAGCTCCCGCAACTGCTCCAGGCTGAACCCGGCGTCCTTTCCTATCGTGATCTCCGCCACCCGGGTCACGTGCGCCGGCCCGTACACCCGCCGCCCCGCCGCCCGCCGCGCCGGGGACAGTAACCCCATGTCCTCCCAGTGCCGCAGCACGTGCGTGGCCAGCCCGAAACGGGCGGCCAGCTCCCCGATCGTGTACTCCTGCGCCATCGCCGAGTCCATGCCCGCCTTGATAGCCGCCGGGTTGACTTAAGGTCAACCTGAAGTCGCAGACTTAGGCGCATGACCGAGACGCACACCGCCTACACCGACACCGACGGGCTGATCAGGCAGCTAGACGCCGCGGAAGCCATCCCCGCCGCCGCGCGGCTGCGCGCGCGCAGCTACCAGCTCCTGCGGCTGTCCCCGGGCGCGACGGTGGTCGACGTCGGCTGCGGCACCGCACGCGCCGTCGCCGAACTGGCCGAGCACGCGGCCCACGCCATCGGCGTGGACCTCGACCCGGCCATGCTGGCCGCCGCCCGCCGCCGGTTTCCCGGCATCGACGTGCGCGAAGCCGACGTCAGCGAGCTGCCGCTGGACGACGGGCAAGCGCACGGGTACCGGGCGGACAAGGTGTATCACGTCCTGCGCGACCCGCACGCGGCCCTGGCCGAAGCCCGCCGGGTCCTCGCCCCCGGCGGGCGGATCGCGCTGCTCGGCCAGGACTGGGACACTCAGGTCATCGACTCTGGCCAGCCCGAACTCACCCGCCGCATCGTGCATGCCCGGGCCGGCACCGTCCCCCACCCCCGTATCGCCCGCGGCTACCGCAACCTCCTGCTCGACGGCGGCTTCCGCGACGTCGACATCGAGGTCCACACGGTGGTGTTCACCGGCCCCACCGGGCTGCCTTTCCTGACCGGGCTCGCCACCGCCGCACACCAAGTCGGCGCCATCGCCGGTGACGAAGCCGACAACTGGATCAGCGAGCAGACCCAGCGCGCCCAGGACGACCGGTTGCTGGCCGCCATCCCGATGTTCCTGGCCGCGGGCACACGCTGACCGCACCGAGGGCGGTCAGATCGGCCGGATAGGCAGGGGCTGCGGGCGGCCGTGGTACGGACCGGTCCTGTATCCCGGGGGTTCGGGGTACTCCTGGATCCGCGACCACACGAACTGGCCGCCGGAACCGCGCACGGGGACGGTAAGGGTGATCCTGGTGCCGGGTACGCGGTGGTGATGTCCCTCGGCGCAGTCAGGTGTGCAGTCGTTGTACACGAGGGTCCCGGCCGCGGTTGCCTTCGCTGCTGTCCAGCTGGTCCAGTGCAGCCCTTCCAGCAGCGCGCCGTAGTCGGCGCACGCCAGCACGATCTGGCTGGGCTGAATGGTTGGCGTCGTGCAGTTGCCGTACACCTTGATGTGCGTGTCGACCCGGGCGACGGCTTTCGCAGGCGCGGTCGCCGCAGCCGTTGACGTGGAAGGGCCGCTGCATGCCGCGGGCATGACCGCCAGGCAGGCACCGCAGATGGCCGCCACAACCCGCCCGCACCGGGGTCGTACGCCCATACCTTCGAGACGCCAGGCTGGCTCAAAGGTTGCGCCGGATCGTCCCAGATGGCCTGACGAGTCACCGATGGCCCCCGAGGACTAGTTCACCGGTGACTGCTGGCCAGAACGTCGGTGCCGCGTGCCCGGCCAGCCCGAACCCGCGAACCCTCCCGCGACGCAGGCGGTCCCAGCGCCGCGGCAGGTTCCCGCAGGCACCTGGGCTCGCGGGTTCCGGCCGGACAGGGGACGCATCCCTCGCGGCTTGATTTTCCGGGAAGGATGTTCCCCGCGTTTTCTGAATGTGATTCAGGGGGCGGATAGGGCTCGGCTTCCCCTCCTGCCAGCCAAGCCTGCCGCGGTCCCTGCAACTGATCCGGCACCAGAATGGCCCAGGCTGGGTGCTCCGTGACCCTGGATCGGACGCTCCCGGACAGCGCCGGTCGCGCATCGTTACGCTGTGGTGCGAAGCGCCGGTCGCGTTTGGCGGAGGGAAGGGACCATGGACCAGCGGGGGCATGACATTCTTTTATCCCCGGACATCGAGAAGCCGGAAGACCTGGCCCTCGCCCTGCGCCAACTGAGACGCCGCCATGCCCGCCAGCAGGCCGACGCCGAGCTGAGCTACCGGGAGCTGGCCGCCAAGACCGGGTACGCCCACGGCGTGATCGGCGACTATTTCACCGGCAAGACATTGCCGCCGACCGACCGGCTTGATGTACTCGTCGCGCTGCTGGGCGCGACCGGCGAGGAACAGCGTGCGTTCGCGACGGCGCGCGATCAGATCGAGGAGCGTCGCCGGCAGGCGCCAGCGGCGACGTCGGAGTCCAGCCTGTCCACACCGCACCAACTGCCCGCGGCGACACGGCTCTTCGCTGGCCGGGCGACCGAACTGGAGACGCTGACCAGGCTGGCCGGTACCGCTCGTCCGGCCAGCGCCCCGGTAATCGTGGCCATCGACGGCACAGCCGGCATTGGGAAGACTGTCCTTGCGCTGCACTGGGCACACCAGGTCGCGGACCAGTTCCCGGACGGGCAGCTGTATGTGAACCTGCGCGGGTTCGATCCGGTTGGGGATCCAGTGAGGCCGGCCGAAGCGATCCGCGCCTTCCTGGATGCCTTCGGAGTGCCGGTCGACCGGATTCCGGTAACGCTGGAAGGGCAGGCCGGGCTGTATCGCAGTCTGCTGGCTGACCGGCAGGTGCTGGTGGTGCTGGACAACGCCCACGACGCCGAGCATGTGAGATCAATGCTGCCCGGTGGCTCGGCTTGCCTGACCGTGGTGACCAGCCGCAACCGGCTCACCGGTCTCGTAGCCCAAGGCGCGTTCCCGCTCACTCTGGATCGGCCGACGGCAGATGAGTGCCGTCAATTGCTGGCGCGCCATCTCGGTGCCGCGCGCGTAGCGGCCGAGCGTCAGGCGGTAGACGATCTGATCAGCTTGTGTGCCCGGCTGCCGCTGGCCCTGGCCATAACCGCCGCCCGCGCCGATGAGCATCCGGACTTCTCCCTCTCGGTGCTGGCCGCGGAACTACACGATGCGGCCCGCCGGCTGGACGCGTGGGCCAGCATCGACGCGGCCAGCGATGTGCGAGCTGCGCTCTCCTGCTCATACCGGGATCTCAGCGCACCAGCAGCCCGGCTGTTCCGCCTCCTCGGAATCCATCCCGGACCCGATATCAGCCTGGCGGCTGCGGCCAGCCTGGCCGGCCTCACCCGGCCACAGGCACGGCTGGTCCTGACCGAGCTAACCAACGCGCACCTGCTCAGCGAGCACGTGCCGCGGCGATTCGCCTTCCATGATCTGCTGCGCGCCTACGCGGCCGAACAAGCCGACATCGCGGAGACCAGCGACGAACGCCGTATCGCGGTCAACCGGGTCCTGGATCACTACCTGCATACTGGCTTCGCTGCCGACCGGCTGATTGATCCGCACCGGGAACCGATCAAGTTGGCGCCGGCCTGCCTCGGCGCGGCGCCGGAAGACCTGGCCGACCAGGCACAAGCACTGGCCTGGTTCGAAGCCGAGCACCAGGTCCTGCAGAACGCGACCACCCAGGCGGCAGACCGCGGGTTCGACCTCCATGCCTGGCAAATCCCATGGACGCTCGCGGACTTCTTCGACCGGCAAGGCCACTGGCAGGATTGGGTTGCCACCCATCACACCGCGCTCGCTGCCGCCCAGCGCCTGCAGGACCCGACGGCAGAAGCCCGGGTCCGGCGCGGCATCGGCAACGCCTGTACCCGGCTCGGCCAGCACAACGAGGCCCGCGCTCACATGGAGCATGTTCTCGACTTGCACCGGCAGCTCGGCGATCGGGCCGGCCAGGCTCACAGCCACCTCGACCTCGGCTGGATGTTCGAACAGCAGGCCTGCTACGACGACGCCTTGCATCAAGCCGAGCAAGCCCTAGGGCTGTATCGCGAACTCGGCCACCGAACCGGGGAGGCGCAGGCCCTCGGCTCGGTCGGATGGTGTCACGCTTTGCTGGGGAACCTGCAGGACGCCCTCGCCTGCTGCCAGCAGGCCCTCGTGCTCAGCCGTGAACTGGCCGACCACCACGCAGAGGCCACCAATCTGGACAGCCTGGGGTTCATTTACCACCATCTGCACGACCACGCCAGCGCCCTCTCGTACTACGAGCAGGCGCTCGCTATGTACGAGAAGGCCGGTGACCGTTACGAGTACGCCGCCACCCTTGACCGCCTCGGAGATTCCCACCAATCCGTCGCCGACACCGAGGCGGCCCGGGACTCCTGGGAGAGAGCCGCGGCGATCTTCGCGGACCTGGGTCACCCCGACGTCGATCAGATCCGCGCTAAACTCCGCCGCCTCGCTGGCTGACAGCCGTATTGCCTCGCTTTTGTGCTGGCAAGCGAGGGCGTGCAGGATCCGACGGCCGGATCAGATGTCCCGGTGTATGACCTCCCGGATGCCCAGTGCCTCAGCGGCCAGCCGCCTGATGTCCTCGGGCATGTTGGCCTCGGCCAGGGTGTCGTAGTCCGATAGCCTCGGGGGCCACTGGGGATCAGACATTCCGGTATAGACAGCGATGCGGCCCCGGCGGGTCTGCGCCACCCCGTAGTAGGCGCCTTTGGGGCCGTGCTCGGCCGTTGTGGTGGTGTCTGGATCGGGTCTGATCACCCAGCGGCCCCAGAACGACTCAATGTGGCGCCGGTAGGAGTGCACCGAGCCGGTGCTCTCGCCGACCTCGACCTCTATCAGCTCATACGGCTCGCTGCTGGGCGGGGTCTGGCCCGCTGCCGCCGCCTCGACGTTGCGGCGGGCCACGTTGAACGGCTCGCCCGTCTCCGCCATGCGGCCGCGAATGCTGTCTTTCTTGTCACGGTTAGTCATAACTGGCTGCTTCCCGGCGGCGCTGCCCGCGTCTGACCGCCCAGGTTCGGCCACGATGACGTACCAGATCGCGCGTCGCCCCTGGGAGCGCTTGACCGCAACGCCATCGTCGGCGCGGGCCGGCCGATGGCTGGGTGCTGGCGGGCACATCCGCCAGCATTTATCTTAACAGCGGGCAGGCTTGCCCGTGAACGACGCGTCCCCGGCCGGTGACCGCATCCACTCCCGGCCCGGGCCCGGGATCCGGCCTCGCGCAAGGCCGCTGAGATCACCGCGGTGCCGGGATCTAGGCAGTTTCTCCGAAGACCACTTCGCGGTACCTGCTGGTGAGCAGCTCGTCATAGCGTGACATGCGAGAATAGGACTCCTGCAGCCCTTCGAAGCCAGCGGCCATTGAGGGCCGCCGTGCCGTGGTCGCAATGTCGTCTCGCAAACGGTCGGCGGACTTACCCGGCAACGGGCGGAGCAGCCGGATGAACTCGCTCAGGGCAGTCAGGAAATCCCGGGCAAGCTCAACGTCTGACTCTTCCAGTGCCGGTGACTTCTCAATGAGAAGAATGTTCAGCCTGCGATGGACCGCTGAGAGCTCGTCCGCCTTATCGAAGTTATTCCTCATCCCGATATGAGCGTCCTGGGCTATCTTCCAGAGTTCAGTAAACGCCGCTGAGCGTTCAGATACGGCGCGGATGGCACGCGGGTCAGTCTTCTCGGACCAGGTGACCCCGCCGCCAATGACCGGGAAGTTCACTCCGGTAACAGCGAACTTCGGCCTTCGCCTGAACCTCATCCATTGCCTCCAAGCGCGCACACGCGGGGACAGCGCTGGTGGTCTCAGCCTATCCTCGGCGCACGGGAGTCCAGATGCTGCCCATTTTGGTGATGTCGCTGGTGGCGGCCGGCTACGCCTACGACGCCGTGCCTCAGCCTGACCATGATGTACCAACCGCGGGTGCGCCCACTCTGCGGCCAAGTTCCGGTCTGCGAGCGACTTCCGGTCTCCGCGCAGCGTACTTGTATCGGAAGGAGGATGCCTTATGCCAAGGGATGGTCGTTATGACGGCCTGGCGGCATTTCTCGACGCTCGCGGCGACGCGTTGCTCCGCACCGCGGTGTTGCTCGCGCCGGGCCGCGAAGCCGGCGAGGACCTGCTGCAGGAGGCTCTGGAGCGGCTGCTCCGGAAGTGGCACAAGGTGGACGGGAACCCCGAAAGCTATCTGCGGCGCATCATGTACAACCGTGCCGTCGACGGCTTCCGCAGACAGGCGCGTCGGCCGGAGGTGCTCGGCCTCCCGGCGACAGCCGCGGTCGCCGATCACGCGTCCCAGCTGGACCTTCGGCTGGTGTTGATGACGTCGCTTGAGCTGCTGACGCCACGGCAGCGAGCGGCGGTCGTGGCCCGCTACTGGGAGCAGCTCAGCGAGGCGGAGACGGCTGCGGCGCTTGGCTGTTCGGTCAGCGCGGTGAAAGCGGCCGCCGCACGCGGCCTGCAAGCGCTCCGGGCCGCCATCGGCCCCGACATGGACTTCACACGGAACTATGGATGAGGAAGCAGGACTATGACCAGCTACCATGCCGATCGCGGCGACGGGGATGCCGGAACCGCGCTGCAGGCCGCCATGAGCGCGTGCGTGTCTGACATCCGCATGCCGGCCAGCCTGCTGGACAACGCGGTCAGCCGCGACCGCACGCGGAAGACGCGAATCCGGCTGGCCAGCGCGGCTGGCGTCGTAGTGGCGGTAGCAGCCATGGCTACCGTCATCGCCGTCATCGCCGCAGTGCCGGGCCGGCCATCGGGCCATGTGGCCTCGCCGCGGCCGGACGCTGGCCCGCGGGTGCAGAGCGCCGCCTACGTGCTCGACCAGGCCGCGACCGCACAAGTGAACTCATACCGCATGATCAGTGTCGAGCACGGCGACGGGCTTATCTATACCGACGTGGCGACCCAGCAGCAGCGGATCGTGAGCGCGTTGCGTGCTTCATCTGGGCAGCCCTATTTCCAGATCACGACGGCAATACACGGCGGCGTCTACGCCGAGACGGACATCGAGTACCAGCACCACGTCTACTCCACCTTCACTACCAGCAGCCTGGACGCCGGCACCCAGGTAACGCTGTCTTCTTTCCTGCCGCTGCAAGGGAACTCGGACCCGCACGTGGCCTTCCAGCAGGCGCTGAAAGCCGGCACCATCAGGGTGGTCGGTCACCAGAGCCTGAACGGCCGCGACACCATCTTGATCCGCGTCAACGCTGCAAATAAGCCAGGCGCTAAGCTCCATTGGCCGCCGGACTGGATCTGGATCGATGCCAGCACCTACCTGGTGGTGCAGACCAAGCACTTCATACCCGACCTCCCGCCCGCACCCGGGGGCAAGATCTCATGGCGGGCAATTGTCAACCAGGTGACCTGGCTCCCGCCCACTCCCGAGAACCTGGCCCAGCTCACCGTGACCCCGCCCGCCGGATTCACCAAGATCCCGTATTCGGAGCTGGCGCAGAAGTATCTCGGGCCGCTCTCCTAACCTCAGAAGGTCATGGGGCACCAGGGTGCCGCTTCCCACGACATCGCGGTGGAGAGCGCCGCGAGGGAACCCGGCGTCGTCTCGGTGACCAGGCCCGCCTTGGCCATGGCCGTAAGGCGTGTGCCGCCGAGGTACGCGGCGCCCACTGCCCAAACGGGCAGCACCACATCGGCCGGGGCGGTGGTCCGTTCGCAGGTGGCGCGCAAGCCCGCGGGAGCGGCACTGGCCTGCGCGGCCAGCCTCCATCGGCCTGCGTTTTGCGGGCACAGTTCGTCGGCGACCTCGATGACCACGTCGACCGGGCATGCGTAGTGCCGCTGCGCCAAGGCGCTGCCCACGTCTACCAGCCGGACCCACAGCCCATCGCTTACCAGGGACCGGACCCGGCGCGGGTCGGCCAGCAGGTACCGCAGCGGGTCGTCCACCGGGCGCATCCTGGCGTGGAACTCGCTGACCAGGTCCTGGCTAAGCAGGTTGTCCCACAGCGCCGCAGTCGCGGCCGGGTCGGTGGTGATCGCTTCGCTGACCTCCAGGACACCCTCGGGCAAGCCTGTGTCGTCATCCCAGCGCTCCGTCGACGTGAACACCGCATACCCCCGCGGCCCCGAGTCGTCCTCGGCCAGCACGCACCGTATCTGCCCGGATGGCCTGTCGTCGGAGTGCAGGTCGGTGAGCAGGCGGTCCCACCACGGCTCGGTGCGGGCATACAGGCCGGGCCGCTCGGCCAGCGCCACGTCGTAGACCTGAGCCAGTTCGGCCCTGACCGACAGCGGTTCGGCGATCCGCAGCCGCAGGCCGGGATCAGCCGGTGCGCCGGGTGCCAGCGTGCCCTCTCCGCGCTGCAACCGGTAAGCGGCGTGCCAGGAGGCGCGCCCGTAGCCGTACCGCCCGTAGATGCCTGATTCGGAGGCAAACAGCACAGCCACCGCCTCGCCCCGCTCGCTCACATCGGCTAGCTGGCGGCGCATCAGCGCGGACAAGATGCCCTGGCGGCGGTGCGAGGGAAGCACCGCAACCAAGCTCACCCCGGCGACCGCGGCCAGCGCGCCAGGCACGCGCATCTGGAAGCTGAACACACCCGCCGAGCCGGCAATCGTGTCGCCGTCGAACGCGGCCAGGGTCCGGCCGAAATCCAGACGGGCCAAGAGGTTGGCGCGGGCACGCTCGGACATCGGCGTGCCATGGGATGCGTGCCGGTCGACGGCGAGAAAGTCAGCGAGCTCGTCTTCGGCGACCGGGCGGATCGGGTAGGTGGCCACGTCCGCCTTCCTACCAAGCGGGCACGATCGCGCAAACTCCTTATCGCACGGGACTGGGTCAGGCCGCGGCGCGTGCGGTCAGGGGGCGGCGGCGCAGGCCCGGGTTCCCCAGGGCCGGGGGCTGGTAGGCCTGGTCGAGCGTGCCGACGTCGGTACCGGGCGGGACGATCTCGTCGATGCGGTCGAGGATGTCGTCGGTGAGGGCGACGTCCAGGCCGGCCAGCAGGCTGTCGAGGTGGTCCATCGTGCGGGCGCCGACGAGTGCACTGGTCACGCCGGGGTGGGCGATGGTGAACGCCATCGCGAGGTGGGTCATCGGCAGCCCGGCCTCCTCGGCGAGCGGGACGAACTGCTCGACGACGTCGAGGCGGCGTTCATCGCTGAGGTGCTGGACCAGGCCGGCCCGGCGCAGGTTGTTGTGCTGGTTCTTGCGTACGCGGCCAGTGAGCAGGCCCTGGCCGAGCGGGCCCCAGACCAGGACGCCCGTGCCGAAGCGCTGGGTAGCGGGCAGGATCTCGCGCTCAATGCCGCGGTTGAGGAGGGAGTAGGCCAGCTGCTCGGTGTGGAACCGCGCGAGCCCACGCCGCTCGGCGACCCACTGGGCCTCGATGATGCCGGACGCCGGGGTCTGCGACGCGCCGATCGCGCGGACCTTACCGCTGCGGATCAGGTCGGTCAGCGCGGAGAGGGTCTCCTCGATGTCGGTGCTGGGGTCGGGGCGGTGGAGCTGATAGAGGTCGATGTAGTCGGTCTGCAAGCGGCGCAGCGAGTTCTCCACGGCGGTTACGATCCAGCGCCGCGAGGCACCTTGCTGGTTCGGGTCCTGGCCGGCCGGGCGGCCGAACTTGGTAGCGAGCACGGCGTCGCCCCGTCGCCCCTTCAGGGCATGGCCAACGACGTCCTCGGAGTCGCCGTAGGCATCGGCGGTGTCAATGCAGTTGATGCCGGCGTCCAGCGCCTTGTGGATGATGCGGGCCGAGTCCCCGGGGGCATTGCCCATGGTGGTGGCGAACATCAGGGCGCCCAGGGCGTAGGGGCTGACCTGGATGCCGGTCCGGCCGAGGGTGCGGTACTGCATAGGTTCTCTCCTTGTGGATGCCATACGCTGCGCTAAGCGGAAAGATATTCCGGAACTATACGGAAAATCTTTCCGGTTACGCAAGGGGAGATGATGTGGTGACTCGCAACCAGGCACGGGCCGGACTCGCTGCGCCCGGCTCCGCGCCGCCCGGCTCCGCGCCGCCGGGCGGCAGCGAACCGGGGCCGCGTAGGCGCCGGGCCGACGCGCGCCGCAACGTCGACGCGCTGATCGAAGCCGCGAGGACCGTCTTCGCCACCTCCGGCGTGGACGCACCGGCGAAGGAGATCACCGATCTGGCCGGCGTGGGAGTCGGCACGCTGTACCGGCACTTCCCGCAGCGCGCCGACCTGGTCAAAGCTGTCGTGGAAAGCGGGATCGACGCCGTCGCCGACGCGGGCCCGGCCCTGAGCGCCGCGCACGAGTCGGCCGAAGCACTCACCCGGTGGATCGAACGATTCACCGAACTGCTCGCGACCAAACGCGGACTCGCCTCGGCGCTGCATTCCGGCGATCCGGCCTTCTCGGGGCTGCCCGGCTACTTCTTTCAGCGACTCGGTCCCGCCCTCGCAGCGCTGCTCGACGCCGCAGTGGCCGACGGGACGGTTCGCGGAGACATCAGCGCCGAGGATCTCCTGCACGCGATCACTCAGCTGTCCCAGCCCGTCCCCGGGCGCGGGCCCGAACACAACCAGCGCACCGTTGCGGTCCTGGTCGACGGCCTGCGCTGCAGAGCCACGCGGCAGCCTCCGCCGCGATGAGCGGAATCCGTCGCGATCGGGACGGTGAGATGATTCCGCCGTGATCGGAAACCTCGAGAAGACAGTGATCGACTGTCCCGATCCGCGCTCTCTGGCTGAGTTCTACTGCCAGGTGCTCGGGATGAGGATCAACGAAGATATCGACGGCTGGGTGGTCATAGGTTCCGCGCCTGGCCTGCGCCAGGTGGCCTTCCAGCGCGCTGCCGACTGGATTGCGCCGCGGTGGCCTGATCCGGCTTACCCCCAGCAAATGCACCTGGACATCCGCGTGCGCGACGCCGACCAGGCCGAACAGGAACTGCTCGCTCTGGGTGCCACTCGCGTCCCGGGTGAACGCGAAACGGGCTTCCGGGTTTTCACCGACCCCGTGGGCCACCCCTTCTGCATCGTTTTCGGTCACCACAATTCAGCATGAGCCGCCCCCGTTTGCGCCGCGAAGCGGCTACGTCTAGATCTCATCCCATGGGCATCCGTCGATGGCAGCCGCAACGATGCCGGTAAAGGCCTCGTCCTCGGTAAGCACGAGCTCGTCGACCCGGCTGACCGGCGCCCACCCGCGTGCGTTGCACAAGATCATCCCGTCGTAGCTGGCGAGGTCGGGCACGCGGACGACCGCTTCGGCTTGCCGAATGCCAGCGGCCTCCAGCTGCCGCTGCAGCAGGAGCATCGTGACGCCCGGCAGCTTCGGCGCGTCGGGCCAGATCACCGTTCCAGCCCGCCAGAACCCCACGTTGGTGATGGTCCCCTCCGAGATCCTGCCCGCCTCGTCCACCAGCAGGCCCTCGTCAAAGCCTGCGGCCAGGGCGGCCTCGCGGAACCGGCCCTGGGCCCAGCTGCCGACGTGCTTGAGCCGGGCCAGCGGCCGCTGGAAATGCACGGCCGTCATCGAGTGCGGACGGCGCGGCATGTCGTGCGCCTCGCGAACGGTGACGATCAGCCCGGCCCAGTAGCCGTAGACGCGGACGCTGGCGTCTCGCTGGCCGCCCAGAGCATGCCGGATGCGAGCCCGGACCTCAGCACCGCCGAGCACCCGCCCGTACAGCTCATGGTGGGCCGCCTCGAGCCGGGCCAGATGCAAGTCAAGGCCGCGGGTCCGGCCACCCCGCACCTGCATGGCCGAGAAATGGCCCCACCCCTCGTACTCCAGAAGGGCCAGGCCCGCTTGGCCGGCTTCCTGGCCGTTGACCTCGACCCTGCCGTAATCGCCCGGCATCCAGCACGCCTCCTCCAGCCAGTGGCGTCGCATGCGGCTGGTGATGTCAGGAGGTCACGCTGGTGGTGACCCGCCCGATTCCACCCCACTGGCTGGTCAGAGCGAACCACATGTCTCCGTCCGGCCCGGCCGTGATGCTCCACGATTGTACGACCCGACCGGGTAGGTGTTGGTGACCACGCCGGCCCGCACGGTGGAGAGCTTCACTCGCGCCTCCCCGGGCCAAACTCGGGGGTTTTCCCCGACGCGACGTTCGCGCCCTCCTGTCTACCGTCGGCGCATGAGCGCACGTGAGAGCCGGCGGGGATGGCAGGTCGCCGAGTGCCTGCTGCCCGGTCTGACCATCGCGGCCGCCGAGGAACTCGCGCGGCGGATCACGGTGGAACTCGAAGGCCGGCCCCGGCCGGGTGTTTGCTTCCCCGGCTGCCTGCTGATGCCGGGCGATGAGGTCCTCGTGTGCGTGTTCCGCGGCCCGCAGGCCGGCGTCCGCTCGGTGAGCGAGCGGGCTGGCCTTCCTTCGAACGCATCCTCGTGTGCGTGGGGATCGGCTGGCCGGCCGCGGCACCCAGCTCACGGCCACCGAGCGCCAGATCTGCGAGCTGGCCATGGCCGGGCTGCGCAACCCCGAGATTGCCGCCCGGCTGTTCCTGTCGGCCAAGACGGTGGAGGCGAACCTGTCCCACGCCTATCGCAAATTGGGCGTGCGGTCACGCACCGAGCTGTCGGCCCGGCTGCGCCGGATCGGCTGATCTGGGCGTTCACCGCAGACGCGCCAGATGCCCATGTGCGGGCCAGGAACTGAGGCGGTAGCCTCGGGCCGTGATCATCAGGCGCGCCGCCGAACTGGACTGGCCGCGGATCTACCCGTTCTATGCGGCGATCATGGCCGAGGGCAGGACCTACCCGTTCCCGGAAAAACAGACGCTCGAGGAAGCTGAGCCCTGGTGGATGGAGCCGCCGCCCGGCCAGACGGTCGTGGCGGTCAGCGATGACGTGATCGTGGGTTCGGCGAAGATGGGCGCCAACCGGCCGGGCCGCGGGTCTCATGTGGCGACGGCGTCGTTCCTGGTCGACCCGGCCCGCCAGAGCCGCGGGGTGGGCCGCGCGCTCGGGGAGTACGTCCTGGAGTGGTGCCGCCAGGCGGGCTTCGCCAGCATCCAGTTCAACGCGGTCGTCGAGTCGAACGCCCCCGCCGTGCACCTGTGGCAGTCACTGGGGTTCCAGATCATCGGCACGGTACCCGAATCCTTCGACCATCCCGAGCACGGGCGGGTGGGCCTGCACGTCATGTTCCGCCGCCTGTGAACCCGCCGTGCTGAGCGATCTGGTGCTTGCTTCACCGCGATAGGTGTATTTACACTTATTGTCGTGGGGCCTGCCGAGTCTGACTGCGTGTGCACCTCGCTGCGGATGGCGACGCGATCGGTAAGCCGGCTGTATGACCGCGCTCTGTCCCAGGCGGGCCTGCGCGTCACCGGCTACAGCATCCTGTGCCGCCTGGCGGACGAGGGGCCGCTGTCGGTGGGCGAGCTAGCCGGGCGGTTGGCCATGGAGCGGACGACCTGCACCCGCGAGGTGGCTCCGCTGGTCCACGCCGGGCTGGTGGAAGCGGCGGCCGGAACCGACCGGCGCCGCCGGGTGCTGCGGCTGACCAGCCTGGGCGAGCAGAAACGCGCCGATGCCCACCCGATGTGGGAGCGGGTGCAACTCCAGGTCGCGGCCGAATTCGGCGGCCCGGAGATCGAAGACCTGATGATACGGCTGCGCCGGCTCACCGGCGGAAGCGAACGCCTGGCCGGAAACGGCTGACCCCTGACACCGCCAGCTACTACCAAGAAGGAGCCCGTACCATGACGCGTACCCCGGTCACCAGCGACAAGCTTCCGCCCCTGGCTGGCCCGTTCTCTCCCGGTGTGCGATCCGGCAACGGCCCGTTGTTCATCAGCGGACAGGTGGCCCAGGTTCCCGAGACCGGGGCGCTGCTCGATGGTGATGTCACCGCCCAGGCTCACCAGGCGCTCCGCAACCTGGCCGCCGTCCTGGAGGCGGCGGGCAAGACCCTGGACGACGTGGTGCGGGTCGGTGTCTACCTGGCTGACATGGCCGACTTCGCCGCGGTGAACGAGGTGTACCGCGAGCATTTCCGTGCCCCCTACCCGGCCCGCACCGCGATCGGGGTCGCCGCGCTGCCACTCGGCGCTGCGGTCGAGTTCGACGCGATTGCGAGCTGACCATGAAAGCGGAGTTCAGCCTGGTCGACGTGTTCAGCGACCGGCCGTTCGGCGGCAATCAGCTGGCCGTGTTCCCCAGTGCCGAGGGCCTCACCGAGCAGGTCATGCAGCAACTGGCCCGGGAGTTCAACTTCGCCGAAAGCACCTTCGTGACGCCTTCATCACACCCGGCGTGCACCTGCCGGGTGCGGATCTTCACCCCGCACACGGAACTGCCGTTCGCGGGTCACCCCACCGTCGGCACGGCCGCCGTCCTGGCCAGCCTGAACCCCGGGGCGTCCCCGTTCAAGTTCGAAGAAGGCATCGGCCCGGTCACCGTTGTTGCCGACGGACCTGCCTGGCGGCTGGTCCTGCCATCCCCGGAGTACGAGACCAGCGCGCAGCCGCCGTCCGCGGCGGCGGTGGCCCGCGCTCTCTCGCTGCCCGAGACCGCTGTGGTCCGCTGCTGGTTCGCCGGTATCGGGCTGCGGTTCTGCTTCGTCCAGCTCGCGGACCCGGGCCTGGTCGACCGGGCCGTCCTGGACAGGTCCGCGTGGACAGCCGGCATCGCCGGCGGCTGGTCGCCGCACCTGTACGTATTCTCGGGCGACTTCCACGACGGCGCGCGCCTGTACTCCCGGTTCTTCGCACCGGCGATCGGAGTTGCCGAGGACCCGGCCACCGGCTCGGCTTGCGTGACCCTGGCGGCCAGTCTCGCGGACGGCTCGCCGCACGCCGACGGCCGCTACCACCTGCGGATCGACCAGGGCGTGGCCATGGGCCGCTCCAGCCTGCTGGACGCCACCGCCCGCAAGGAGCACGGCAAGATCACCGAGGCCAGCGTCGGCGGCTGCGCGACCGTCATCGGGGGCGGCGTCATCACCATTCCCGAACCGGCAGGCCAGCTGCGAGCATGGCGGTCTGACGCAGATCCGGCCAGCCCTATGCCCCGCTGC
>Ga0335074_10005318_pt1 | contig 17794 bp, 13 predicted proteins | sample Lox_Sample_23_FD_206715 | JGI IMG/M metagenome (GOLD analysis project Ga0335074, IMG submission 206715) | Soil microbial communities from Loxahatchee National Wildlife Refuge, Florida, United States - Lox_Sample_2.3 | ecosystem: Environmental > Terrestrial > Soil > Wetlands | place: USA... | reverse complement strand
ACGTTCCATGACGACCCCGACGTCATCGCCAAGGTGTCCCGCGGGCTTGGCGAGCCCATGGCCGGGATCAACCTGGACACCCTGGCGCCCGGGCAACGCTACGCCGGACGAGGCTGGTGACGGCCGCGGCGGGACCGGTTGCCGCCGCGCGGACGACCAGCGGCCGGCCATGGCCGGGCGGCGGTCCATCGGCCGCGCGCCCGAGGCCAGCGCCTTCTCGCCCAGCACCCGCCGGTAGGCGTCCTCGTACCTGGCCGCCATCAGCTCGGTGGTGAACCGGCCGGCCACGTGGGCCTGGCAGGCGGCCGGGTCGAGCTGGCGGGCCAGCCCGATCGCCTCCGGCAGCTGGGCCGGGTGGTCGGTGATGATCCCGGTCACGCCGTTGACGATGATCTCGGGCACCGAGCCGCGCCGCAGCGCGACCACGGGCGTGCCGCAGGCCATGGCCTCGATCATGACCAGGCCGAACGGCTCCTCCCAGCAGATCGGGAAGAGCATCGCGCAGGCCCGCGACAGCAGGTCGCGCTTGGCGGCCGCGTCGGCCACGCCGAACAGCTCGACGTCGCTGCCGAGCCGCGGCTTGATCTCCCGCTCCAGGTAGGCGTGCTCGACCGGCTCGCTGCACTTGCCGGCCAGCACGATCGGCAGGCCGGCCGCGCGGGCCGCGTCGATGGCCAGGTGCGGGCCCTTGGTCGGGTTCATCCGCCCCAGGAACAGGACGAACGGCTCCTTATCCGCCCGGAACGGGAACGTGCTGGCCCGGATCGCGTTGTGCACGGTCGCCGCCCAGGGCAGCGTCGGGGCGGTCGAGCGCTGCGCCTCGGAGATCGCGACCATGCGGACCGACCGCCCGAGGGCGCGGTAGTACTCGCCCTCCTCGCCGACCACCGGGCCGTGCACGGTGATGATCGTGGGCACCCGGGTCCCGCGGCCCAGCAGCGGGCCGGCCAGCGTGTGATCGTGGACGATGTCGACGTCGAGGCCGTCGAGCACCTCGGCCACCCGGGCCGCGTGCACGACCTCGGGGAACGGCTCGCCGAGGCGGTCGCTGGGGGGGTCCTGCCACAGCGATATGAACCGGTGCGCGTTGGTCAGGTGCTGGCCGGCGCCGATCAGCGTGATCTCGTGGCCGCGGGCGGCCAGGTCATCGACCAGATCGGCGACCACTGCCTCGACGCCGCCGTAGGCCGGCGGGGGGACGTCGAAGTAGGGCGGCGCGATCATCGCGATGCGTAGCGGGTCAGCATAATCAGGAGTGAACGCTGCCGAGGACATTGCCTTCCTCCTATTCTGCGCGCCCGACCCCGGCGGCATTCTTGTGCCCAGCCCGCGAAATGATCTTCCCAGCCCGGTACCTGCGGAAACCTCCGCCACCCCCGCGCCCCCCCGGTTCGCGGTCAGCGGACGGCGGTTTGGCGGGTAAACGACCGTTCAGCGGATCGCGGTCAGCGGGCTGCGGGCGTGCCGGATCAGCTTCAGGCCCTGCGGCAGGCCCTCCACCCGCCAGCCCTGCCGGGACACGTCCACCGCCGCCGCGCTGCCCGCGATGCGCACCCCCTCGATCCGCAGCGGCAGCAGCCGGGCGGGCACCTCGGGGTCGCACCAGACCCGCCCGGACGGCACGGCCGGCTCGAACCGCAGCAGCGTCCGCAGCAGCAGGATCGGCGCCGCCGCCGCCCAGGCCTGGGGCGAGCACGAGGTGGGGTAGGCCACCGGCGAGGCGAAGTCGCCGCGGTCGAAGCCGCAGAATAGCTCGGGCAGCCGGCCGCCGAACCGGTCCGCGGCCTCCAGGATCCCGGTGGCCACCTGCTGCGCCTGCGGCACGAAGCCGTACCGCATCAGCCCGGCCGCGCAGATCGCGTTGTCGTGCGGCCACACCGACCCGTTGTGGTAGCTCATCGGGTTGTAGGCGCCGGCTGACGTGGCCAGGGTCCGGATCCCGAACCCGGTGAACATCGGCCGGCTGACCAGGTGCTCGGCCACCGAGGCCGCCTTGTCCTTGTCCACGATCCCGGTCCACAGGCAGTGCCCCATGTTGGAGCCCAGGGCGTCGATCGGCCGCTTGTCGCCGTCCAGCCCGAGCGCGAAATAGCCCCGGTCCGGCAGCCAGAACGCCCGGTTGAACGCGCGCTTGAGCGCGCCCGCCTTGGCCGACCAGTGCCGCGCCGTCTCCTCGTCGTCCCGCTCCCGGGCCAGGTGGGCCCGGGCCAGGTAGGCCGCGTACACATAGCCCTGGATCTCGGCCAGCGCGATCGGCGGCTCGGCGATCTGCCCGGAGGCGAACGTGAGGCCGTCGAAGGAGTCCTTCCAGCCCTGGTTGACCAGGCCCTGGTCGGTGGCGCGCTGGTACTCCACGAACCCGTCTCCGTCCCGGTCGCCGCGGCCGGTGATCCAGTCCAGGGCGCGGTCGGCGTTCGGCAGCAGCTTGTCGGCCTCCTCCGCCGGCAGGCCCCACCGGGCCAGCTCGCCCAGCAGCATCACGAACAGCGGCGTCGCGTCCGCGGTGCCGTAGTAGACGCTGCCACCGCCCAGCGCCTGTGAGGCGTCCCGCCCGGACCGGGTCTCGTGCAGGATCCGCCCCGGCTCCTCCTCGGTGAGCGGGTTGTCCCGCTCGCCCTGCAGGCTGGCCAGGGTCCGCAGCGTGCCGAGGGCCAGCGACATGTCCAGCGGCAGCAGCATCCACGAGGTGATCAGCGAGTCCCGGCCGAACAGGGTCATGAACCAGGGCGCCCCGGCCGCGATCACCGCGTGGTCGTCGTCCTCCGCCTCGCCGCGCCCGAAGATGCGCAGCGAGCCCAGGTCCTCGGTGCTGGTCGCGAACGTCGCGTTCACGTCCTCGTCCGCGGTGATGAGCAGCGGGACGCGGTGCCGCCAGTCGGCCAGGCGCTTGGCCGGGGCCGACCGCTCGACGGGCTCGCCCTCGGGATACCGCTGGACCACCTCCTGGTCGTCCAGCGACGGCATGATCTGCAGCGAGGCGCTCCATGACGCGCCGCTCGGCACCACCACCTGCCAGGTCAGCAGACCCGGGACAGCGGTCGGATCGCCGGTGCCGGTCATCGTGACCACGCCCACGTTGCCGGCCCGGCGACACCGCAGACGGAGCGTAGAAGACTGCGCCTTGACCTCGACATCGTCCTCGTGGACGGTGTCCCGGCCCTCCTTGACCTCGAACAGGTCGGCGAAGTCGCTTTCCAGGGCCACCGTCACGTGTGCCGCGGCCGGCTCCCGGCCGAGGTTGCGCAGCGTGATGTCGTCGCGCATCCCGTTGCCGACGTAGCGGCGCCGGATCACCAGCAGGGTGCTGTCGGCCTTGAACGCGGCCGGCGGCCGCCGGGCCAGGAACGTGCAGGCGAACGGGTCGTTCGGCTGAACCGCGACCGGCTCGGGCAGCTCCCCGTCCAGCCGCAGCTCGAGCCGGGACACGAACCGGGTGTCCCGGAAAAACAGCCCCTGCGCGGCGCCCGGCACGATGTCGCCGGAGGCCTCGCTGATGCAGAACGTCGTCTCTTCCAGCACGGTGACCAGGCCACTGCCGGGCCGGCCGATCATCGGCGGGCCCCCGCTCGGCGTCCAGGCGTGTGTCATGCGCTGAGTCTGCCCCAACCGCGGCCCGCGAACGCCCAGGGGAAGACCGTGGCGCGTGACCGCGTTGCCGGTGGGCGGCTAATCTCGGGTCAAACCCCACCGCGTGCCTGGAGCTGATATCTCGTGACCGTCTCCCGCAACGATGGCCGGACCGCCCCGGCGCCGGGCCCGGCCGTCGGCGTGCTCGCGCTGCAGGGAGACGTGGCCGAGCACCTCAGGGCGCTGACCGCGGCCGGGGCCCGGGCGGTGCCGGTACGCCGGCCGGAGGAGCTGGACGCGGTGGCCGGGCTGGTGATCCCGGGCGGCGAGTCGACCACGATCTGGAAACTCGCGGTGATCTTCGACCTGATGGAGCCGCTGCGCAAGCGGCTGGCGTCCGGGATGCCCGCGTTCGGGTCCTGCGCCGGGATGATCCTGCTCGCCGATCGCGTTGAAGATGCCATCGCAGGCCAGGAGACGCTCGGCGGGATCGACATGACCGTGCGCCGGAACGCGTTCGGCCGGCAGGTGGACTCGTTCGAGAGCGACATCGCGCTGCGCGGCGTGCCCGGCCCCGCCTTCCGGGCGGTGTTCATCCGGGCGCCGTGGGTCGAGGAAACCGGCGCCGGCGTCGAGATCATCGGGACCGAGCCCCGCACCGGTAGGATCGTCGCGGTCCGCCAGGGACCGGCGCTCGCCACCGCGTTTCACCCCGAGCTCACGCCGGACCTGCGATTGCACGAGCTATTCATTGACATGGTAAGGGAACGATCATGAGCGGCCATTCAAAGTGGGCAACCACCAAGCACAAGAAGGCCGTCGTCGACGCCAAGCGCGGCAAGCTCTTCGCCAAGCTGATCAAGAACGTGGAGGTGGCGGCGAGGACCGGCGGCGGCGACCCGGCCGGCAACCCCACGCTGTACGACGCCATTCAGAAGGCCAAAAAGAACTCGGTGCCGAACGAGAACATCGACCGGGCGCTGCGCCGCGGCGCCGGGCTCGAGGCAGGCGGCGCCACCTACGAGGCGATCACCTATGAGGGATACGCCCCCGGCGGGGTCGCGGTCCTGGTCGAGTGCCTCACCGACAACCGGAACCGCGCCGCGGCCGACGTGCGCACCGCGCTGACCCGCAACGGCGGTTCGATGGCCGATCCGGGTTCGGTGTCCTACCTGTTCAACCGGAAGGGCGTGGTGATCGTGCCGAAGGCGGACGCGGTCGGCGAGGATGACGTGCTCGGCGCGGTCCTCGACGCCAACGCCGAAGAGGTCAACGACCTGGGCGAGTCGTTCGAGGTGGTCAGCGAGGCCACCGACCTGCTCGCGGTCCGGCAGGGGCTGCAGGACGCCGGCATCGACTACGACTCGGCCGAGGTCGCGTTCCTGCCGACGGTCGAGGTGCCGCTCGACGAGGATCAGGCCAAGCGGGTGTTCCGGCTGATCGAGGCCGTCGAGGACTCCGACGACGTGCAGGACGTCTACGCGAACTATTCGGTGTCCGACGAGGTCCTGGAACACCTGGGCTGACCTGTGGACATCCGCCAGCTGGGACCGGCCGACGACCTCGAGATCGAGATCGACCTGACCCGCCGGGCGTTCGGCCCGGTGAGGGACTCCGAGCGGGAGCCCCGGCTGGGCGAGGTCAGGGCCGCCGCCGAGGCCGGCCGGTACCTCGGGGCCTTCGACGGGCCGCGGCCGGCGGGCGTGGCCCTGTTCCACGACATGCGCCAGTGGTGGCACGGCCGGGCGGTGCGGATGGCGGGCGTCGGCGGGGTCAAGGTCGCGCCCGAGGAGCGCGGCCGGGGCACCGGCCGCGCGCTGATGACCGAGACGCTCCGGGTGATCGCCGAGCGCGGCTTTCCGCTGTCGGTGCTCTACCCGGCCACCGCGCCGCTCTACCGGTCGCTCGGCTGGGAGATGGCGGGCGCGTTCTACCGGGCGCAGATCCCGGCCCGCTCGCTCGCCGCGCTGTTGCCGGCCGACGGCCCGGCACAGCCGCAACCGGAGCCGCCGCGCCTGCGGCGGGCCGGGCCCGGCGACGCGGCCGAGGTGAACGCGATCCTCGGCGCCGTGCACGAGTCGGCCCGGCACTGCGGGCCGGCCACCTACGACGCGGACACGATCCGGCGCTGGTGGCTGACCGATGAGACGCTCTTCTGCTACCTGGCGGACGACGGTTTCCTGGCCTACGGCTGGCAGGAGGAGCACCGCGACATGTCGGTCCTGGCGGCGGTGGCCGGGTCCGCGCCGACGACCAGGGCGCTGTGGTCGATCGTTGGCTCGCACGCCCCGATGGCCCGGCAGGTCCGCTCGGCCGTGAGCCCGGACGATCCGCTCGGCTGGCTGACCCGCGAGCCCGACCTGGACCTGGCCAGCAAGTGGTCGTGGATGCTGCGGGTGGTCGACGCTCCGGCGGCGATCGCCGGGCGCGGCTTCCCCGCCGCGGTCGAGGTCGCGGTCGCGCTGCAGGTCGACGACCCGCAGCTGCCCGCGAACACGGGCCTGTGGACGCTGGAGGTCGGCGGCGGAAAGGGGATTTTTACGCGCAGCAGCGCCCCGGTCCCGGCGCCCGATCCGGTCCGGGTCGGGGCCCGCGGCTTCGCCGCGCTGTACGGGGGCGTCCCGATGGCCACGCTGCGCCTGGCCGGGCTGGCCGCGGGCGGCGACCCCGCCGGCGACGAGGCGCTGGACGCCGCGTTCGGCGGGCGCGCCTTCATGCTCAACGCGTTCTGACCCGGTAAGGTCACGTCCGAACAGGTGTTCGTCGCCGACCGGGATGGTGAGCCAGATGCGGGTGCTCGGCGTGGATCCCGGACTCACCCGGTGCGGATTCGGGGTCATCGAGGGCGCGCCCGGCCGGGCGCTCTCGCTGGTGGCCACCGGGGTGGTGAGCACGAGCGCCGATGACGAGATCGGGCTCCGGCTGCTGGCCCTGGAGCAGAACGTCGAGCGCTGGCTGACCGACTACCGGCCGGACGCGGTCGCGGTCGAGCGGGTGTTCAGCCAGCACAACGTGCGGACGGTGATGGGCACGGCGCAGGCCGGGGCGGTCGCGATCGTGTGCTCGGCCCGCCGCCGCCTGCCGGTGGCGCTGCACACGCCGAGCGAGGTCAAGGCGGCCGTCACCGGCAACGGCCGGGCGGGCAAGGCCCAGGTGACCCAGATGGTGACCCGGCTGCTGTCCATGGACGACCCGCCGCGGCCGGCGGACTCCGCCGACGCGCTGGCCCTGGCCATCTGCCACCTGTGGCGCTGGGGCGCCCAGCGCCGCCTGGCCGCCGCGGCGGCCGTTCATGCCCGCCCGTACCCCGCCTCCGGAGGCCCGTCATGATCGCGCACCTGGACGGAACCGTGTCCTCGGTGGCGCCCGACGGCGCCGTGATCGACGTCGGCGGCGTCGGGCTGCTGGTCCAGTGCACGCCGGGCACGCTGGCCGGGCTGCGCACCGGGGAGCGTGCCCGGGTGGCCACCTCGCTGGTGGTGCGCGAGGACGCGCTGACCCTGTACGGCTTCGCCGGGGACGACGAGCGGAACACGTTCGAGCTGCTGCAGACGGCCAGCGGGGTCGGCCCCCGGCTGGCGCTGGCCATGCTGGCCGTGTTCAGCCCGGACGCGCTGCGCCGGGCCGTCGCCGCCGAGGATCTGGCCGCGCTGACCACGGTGCCCGGCATCGGCCGGAAGGGGGCGCAGCGGATCGTGCTGGAGCTCGCGGGCCGGCTCGGCTCGCCCTCGGATGTCTCCGCACCCGCCGCGGCGGGCGGCGGCGGCGCGGCCGGGACCCGGGCCGCGCCGTGGCGCGAACAGGTCCGGGCCGGCCTGGTCAGCCTGGGCTGGCAGGCGCGCGACGCCGACCAGGCCATCGCGGCCGTCGAGGCCGACCTGGCCGGCGGGGACAGCGACGGCCAGGCGGTCGAGGTGTCCGTGGCGCTGCGCGCGGCACTGCGGGTCCTGGGACGCACGTGACCGGCGACGAGGGGCCCCCCCTCGCCGGGACGCCCGCAGATCCGGCGGCGGCCGAGCGGGTGGTGTCGGCCGTGGCCGACGCCGACGACCGGGTGATCGAGGGCGCGCTGCGGCCGAAGCGGCTGTCCGAGCTGGTCGGCCAGGCCCGGGTGCGCGAGCAGCTGTCCCTGGTCCTGGAGGGCGCGCTGCGCCGCGGCCGGCCGCCGGATCACGTGCTGATGTCCGGGCCGCCGGGCCTGGGCAAGACCACGATCGCGATGATCATCGCGGCCGAGCTGGGCGCCCCGCTGCGGATCACCAGCGGCCCGGCGATCGAGCGCGCGGGCGACCTGGCCGCGGTGCTGTCCACGCTGAGCGAGGGCGAGGTCGTGTTCATCGACGAGATCCACCGGGTGGCCCGGCCGGCCGAGGAGATGCTGTACCTGGCCATGGAGGACTTCCGGGTCGACGTGGTGGTGGGCAAGGGGCCGGGCGCGACCACGATCCCGCTGGACATCGCCCCGTTCACCCTGGTCGGGGCGACCACCAGGGCCGGGCTGCTGCCCGCGCCGCTGCGGGACCGGTTCGGCTTCACCGCCCATCTGGACTTCTACGAGCCCGAGGAGCTCGGCATCATCGTGCGCCGGTCGGCCGGGCTGCTCGGGGTGGCGCTGCGCGACGACGGCGCGGACGAGATCGCCGGGCGCTCGCGCGGCACGCCGCGGATCGCCAACCGGCTGCTGCGCCGGGTCCGGGACTACGCCGAGGTGCGGGCCGACGGGGTGGTGAACCGGGACGTGGCCCGCGCCGCCCTCGAGCTGTACGAAGTGGACGAAATGGGCATGGACCGGCTCGACCGGGCCGTCCTGTTCGCGCTGGTTCGCCGGTTCGGCGGCGGCCCCGTGGGCCTGTCCACGCTGGCCGTGGCCGTGGGGGAGGAGCCGGAGACCGTCGAGGTGGTGGTCGAGCCGTTCCTGGTCCGGGCCGGCCTGATGGCCCGGACCCCCCGCGGCCGGGTGGCCACCCCGGGGGCCTGGGAGCAGCTGGGCCTGATCCGCCCGGCCGGGGCGGCGGATCCGGCCGGGTCGGCCACGCTTTTCGGCTGAGCCGGTCTCCGTCTGGCAACGGTCGGTCGCAGGCTGGTCACGATCACTTCCCAGACCCCGTAGCCTGTTGGTTAGCCGCGTGCGCGCCGCTACACTTCGGCAGTTGGTTTCCGACAGCCGCTTGGCGCGGGTGTCGGCCTGCCGGGCAGGTTCAGCACCCGGGCCGGTTGCCGGCCACTGCTTATGTCAACTGGAAGGAAGCCCCGCGATGGGGAACATGATTCTCGCCGCCTCGTCGAGTTCGTCGAAAGGCGGCACATCCCTCCTGCCGATCATTCTCATCGTCGTGCTGTTCATGCTCGTCTACATGACGATGTCCCGGCGCAGCCGGGCCAAGCGGGCCCAGCAGATGCAGAACGAGGTGGTACCGGGGACACCGGTCCGGACCACCAGCGGGATGTACGGCACCATCACCTCCATGGAGGGCGACGACGTCGTGGTGGAGGTTTCTCCCGGGGTCAACATCCGGATGATGCGCCGGGCGGTCATCCCGGTCCCGATGGACGCCGCGACCGGTGCCGGGTTCAGCGCGGCCAACGGCAGCGGACCGGCTCCCGAGACCGACGCCGAGCCGGACAGCAGCGACGAGGAGCCCCGCACCGAAGACCGGGATCCCCAGGACCGCAACGCCTAGCGGCCCGCACGGGCCCCGATCGAGCTAAGGACAGCCGAAGTTGGCACCCCCAACCTCCTCATCGCGTCCGGGACGGCTACTCGGGACGCTGGCCGCTCTGATCGTCGTTCTGCTGATCGGGGTCCTGGGCGGTTCCCTGTTCCAGCCCTCCCACTGGCACAGCCGGTTCGTGGTGGGCCGCGGCCTCGACATTTCCAGCGGCACCACGATCACGCTGCGGGCGGTCACGCCGCCGCATACGCAGGCGTCGTCGGCCGAGATGCAGCAAGACCTGGCGCTTGCGCAGTCGATCATGAACAGCCGGGTCAACGGCGCGGGCTTCAACGGCGCGTCGGTCACCACGCAGGGCAACGACCTGATCAACGTCTCGGTGCCGAACAAGGGCGTCAAGCAGGTCGAGACGCTGGTCGGCACCACCGCCCAGTTGCGGTTCCGCCAGGTGCTGCTGATGACGCCCAACACCGCCTCGGCGGCGACGCCGACGCCCACCCCCGCGCCCACGCCGTCATCCTCGCCGACGCCCAAGGCGAGCTCCTCGCCGACGCCGACCTCGTCGTCATCGGCCCTGGGCGCGCCGGGCGGGGGCTCGGGCACCAAGGGGCTCAGCGTGACCGCCGCGCGGCTGGCGGGCAGCGGCTCAGCGGCCAAGCCCAAGGCGAGCGCGTCCCCGACGCCGTCGGCCAGCCCGACTCCCAGCCCGTCGCCGACTCCGTCCCCCGGGTCCCTGGCCACCACCACCGACCCGTCGGCCCAGGGCAACGCCGCGCTGCTCAGCCCGGCGACGAAGGCCTTGTTCGACAAGCTGAACTGCTCCAACCCCAACTGGAAGAAGGCTATCTACGGCAATAGCCCGAACAGCTGGGACAACCCGGACGTCCAGACCGTCACCTGCTACCAGGGCGCCAAGTACGCGCTGGACAAGGCGAAGGTCACCGGCGAGATGCTGAAGACCGGCGGGTCGTCGGCCCAGCTGCAAAGCAACGGCGACTGGTGGGTCAACCTCAGCTTCAACGGCACCGGCACCAAGGCGTTCGGCAAGCTGAGCACGTCGATGTTTGACCACTACTACAGCACCAGCACCCAGCAGCCGAGCAACGAGCTCGACTTCTTCGCGATCGTGCTGGACGGCACTCCGGTCGCCGTGCCCTACATGGGCGCGGTGCTGGACACCGGCACGGCCACGATCCAGGGCACGTTCACCCAGAGCCAGGCCAACAACCTGGCCAACGTGCTGAACTACGGCGCGCTCCCGCTGTCGTTCACGCCGCAGTCGGTGCAGTCGGTCAGCGCCCAGCTCGGCTCGTCCCAGCTGCAGGCCGGGCTGCTCGCGGGCGCGTTCGGGCTGTTCCTCGTGGTGGTGTACGCGTTCCTCTACTACCGCGGCCTGGGCATCGTGTCGATCTCCAGCCTCGCGGTCGCGGCGCTGCTGAGCTACCTAGCCGTGGTCCTGCTCAGCCTGTACGAGAGCTTCGCGCTGTCGCTGGCCGGCATCGCGGGCCTGATCGTCGCGATCGGGATCACCGCCGACTCGTTCGTGGTGTTCTTCGAGCGGCTGCGCGACGAGGTCAGGGACGGCAAGTCGCTGCGCGCCGGGGTCGAGCACGGCTGGGCGCGGGCCCGGCGCACGATCCTGGTCTCCGACACCGTGTCGTTCATCGCCGCGGCGGTGCTGTACAAGTTCGCGGTCAGCGACGTGCAGAACTTCGCGTTCACCCTGGGCCTGACCACGCTGGTCGACGTGGTCGTGGTGTTCCTGTTCACCAAGCCGATGGTCACGCTGCTGGCCCGGACCAAGTTCTTCGGCGGCCAGCACCGGCTGTCCGGGCTTGACCCGGCCCGGCTCGGCATGAGATCACCCTGGCGTGGCTCGCGGCGCTCGGCCAGCCGGCCGCAGCCCGGCGGGGCGGCATCGGCGGTTGCGCCCCGGACCAACCCGAAGGAGGCGTGATGTCCCGGCTCGGCGCGATCGGCGGCCGGCTGTACCGCGGCGAGGTCTCCTTCGACTTTGTCGGGCGGCAGAAGCTCTGGTACACGATCTCCGGCCTGATCCTCGTGATCGCCATTCTGGCCCTCGCGTTCCGCGGCCTGCACTACAGCGTCGAGTTCACCGGCGGCGACGTCTTCCAGTTCAAGGCGTCGGGGGTCTCCACGTCCCAGATCGCGTCCGTGGTCAACAACGCGGGCGGCGGCGACGACGCGGTCGTGCAGCAGCTCGGCGTGGCCAGCCACCACGCGTGGCAGGTGCAGACGGCCAAGCTGACCCAGGCGCAGCAGAGCAGCGTGCAGGATGCGCTGGCCAGCAACCTGCACGTGAGCGGCGGCGCGAACAGCGTCAGCGTTCAGTTCACCAGCGCGAGCTGGGGCGCCTCGATTACGCACCGCGCCCTGGAGGGGCTGATCGTCTTCCTGGTGCTGATCGTGATCTACCTGTCGATCGCGTTCGAGTGGAAGATGGCCCTGGCCGCGTTCGTGGCGCTGATCCACGACATCGTGATCACCACTGGTATCTACGCCCTGGCCGGCTTCCAGGTGAGCCCGGCCACGGTGATCGGCTTGCTCACGATCCTCGGCTACTCGCTGTACGACACGGTGGTGGTCTTCGACAAGGTCAGAGAGAATACGGCGGGCCTGCTCGCCACCCAGCGAAGCAGCTACAGTCAGGCGGCCAACCTGGCGCTGAACCAGACCCTGGTCAGATCGATCAACACCTCGCTGATCGCGCTGCTCCCGGTCACGGCCATCCTGGTGGTCGCGGTCGTCTTCCTCGGCACCGGCGAGCTGCAGGACCTGTCGCTGGTGCTGTTCGTCGGCATGCTGTCGGGCACCTACTCCTCGATCTGCATCGCCACCCCGGTGCTCGCGGACCTGAAGGAGCGCGAGGGTCAGTACAAGCAGCTGGCCAAGCGCGTCGCGCTGCGCGAGTCGGGCGGCCGCGCGGCGCAGCGGGCCAAGGCCAAGGCCGAGCAGGCGTCGAGGGCGGGGCGCCGCGGCCAGGACACGGCGGCCGGGCTCGAGCCGGACGAAGAAGACGGAAGCGCGGCGGAGGCCACGGCCGGGCGCGGGCCCGGGGCGTCTCCGGGGCCGGAGCCCGGCAGTCCGGCCGAGCTGGCCGACGACTACGCCGACGCCGACGACGAGGACGCCGCCCCGGGCGAGCCGGTCGCCGCGGCCCGCGCCGCGGGCGGGCCGGCGCCGCGCAGCTCGCCCGGTTCGCGGCCCGGTCCCCGGCAGCAACGGCGGTCGAACTCGGCCCGGCGCCGGCCTGCGGGCAAGAAGAAACGGCGGTAGGCGACCCGGTGACCAGCAGCCAGGCGGCACCGGCGGATTCTGGCCTGCCCGAGCTGATCGGCCGCCGGATCCGGGACGTTCCCGACTACCCGCAGCCGGGGATCGTGTTCAAGGACATCACCCCGCTGCTGGCCGACGGCGCCGCGTTCGCGGCCGTGGTGTCGGCGCTGGCCGACGGGCACGGCCCGATCGACAAGGTGGCCGGCATCGAGGCGCGCGGGTTCATCTTCGCCGCCCCGGTGGCCTGCTGCCTGCGGGCCGGCCTCATCCCGGTCCGCAAGCAGGGCAAACTCCCGGCCAAGGTGAGTTCTGAGACGTATGCCCTCGAATACGGCACCGCGACCGTCGAGGTGCATACCGATGCGTTCGAGCCAGGTGACCGGGTCCTGATTGTCGATGACGTGCTCGCCACCGGCGGGACCGCGGCCGCGGCGGCCCGGCTGGTGCGCCGCAGCGGCGCCGAGGTCGCCGCGATCTCGGTGTTGCTGGAGCTCGGTTTCCTGAACGGCCGGGCCAGCCTGCCCGGCTTGGAGGTCCGCTCCTTGCTGGCGGTGTAACGGGCCGCGAGGAGCCGGGCACGTCATGAATCGACCGCCGATAGACTGGTTACTTCGGCGGACGTGAGGAGCGTATGTGGCCGGTGACGTAGCGACGGCTGGATCAGCCGGGACTGACGTCACCCAGGCCGACGCTGGGCAGCGAGATCAGACCGAGCAGGCGCTGCCGGCGGCGGAAGACGGGGTGGCGTCGGCGGCGGCTGCTCGCACCGCGGCCGGAGAGCCGCGACCGGGCCAGCCCAGGCTGGCCCAGAGTGTCCTGCCCGCCGAGCCGGCCGCCACGCCCCCGCCGCCCGCCGACGGTGAACCCGCCGACGGTGAGCGCTTCGGCGCCGAGCCCGCCGACGGTGAGCGCTCCGGCGCCGAGCCCGCCGACGGTGAGCGCTCCGACGCCGAGGCCCCCGAGACTGAGCCCGCCGAGACTGAGCCCGCCGAGACTGAGCCCGCCGAGACCGATGCTGAGCCCGTTTCTGAGCCCGCGGCCGCCGCGCCGCCGGCCGCCGGGCCCGCCGCCAAGGGACAGGCCGGCCAGGGGCAGCCCGCGGGTGCCGCATCGCCGGCCGCCGCTGGCCGTCCGGCGGGCGACCCGCCCGCCCGGCCGCGTTCGCGGCCGAGCCGGGCTCCCGCCTCCAGCCGGTCCCGCAACGGCGCGCACCCGGCCCGCCCGCGCGGCGGCGTGCTGCCCGCCCGGGGCACGCCGGCGGGCGACACCAGCGCCGCCGCGGCCGGGACCGCCGCCGTCCGCCGTCGGCTGGCCCGGCTCGGGGCGCCCCGGGGCGGCGGTGCCAACCCGGTGCTCGAGCCGCTGATCAAGACGGTGCGCGCGACGCACCCCAAGGCCGACGTGCGGCTCATCGAGCGCGCCTACGAGGTGGCGGCCCGCAAGCACGCCGGCCAGGTGCGCAAGAGCGGCGACCCCTACATCACCCACCCGCTCGCGGTGGCCACGATCCTGGCCGAGCTGGGCATGAACAGCGAGACGCTCTGCGCCGCCCTGCTGCACGACACCATCGAGGACACCGACTACACCCTGACCGAGCTGCGCCGCGAGTTCGGCGAGGACGTCACCACCCTGGTCGACGGCGTGACCAAGCTGGACAAGGTCAAGTACGGCGACGCGGCTCAGGCCGAGACGGTCCGCAAGATGGTGGTCGCGATGTCCCGCGACATCCGGGTCCTGGTGATCAAGCTCGCGGACCGGCTGCACAACATGCGGACGCTGCGTTACCTGCCGCGGCCGAAGCAGGAGCAGAAGTCCCGCGAGGTGCTCGAGATCTTCGCTCCGCTCGCGCACCGGCTCGGCATGAACACGGTCAAGTGGGAGCTCGAGGACCTGGCCTTCTCGATGCTGTTCCCCAAGCGCTACGACGAGATCGCCCGGCTGGTGTCCGAGCGCGCGCCGCGCCGGGACGTCTTCCTGCAGGACGTGATCGAGTACGTGTCCGTCGACCTGCGCGAGGCGAAGATCAAGGCGCGGGTCACCGGCCGGCCGAAGCACTACTACTCGGTGTACCAGAAGATGATCGCCAGGAATGTCGGCTTTGATGACATCTATGACCTGGTGGGCATCCGCGTGCTGGTCGACTCGGTGCGCGACTGCTATGCGGTACTCGGCACGGTCCACGCCCGGTGGAACCCGGTTCCCGGGCGGTTCAAGGACTACATCGCGATGCCGAAGTTCAACCTCTACCAGTCGCTGCACACCACGGTGATCGGCCCGGAGGGCAAGCCGGTCGAGCTGCAGATCAGGACCTGGGGCATGCACCGGCGGGCCGAGTACGGCGTGGCCGCGCACTGGAAGTACAAGGAGGAGACCGCCGCGGGCGGCGGCCGCGGCACCGCGGACCTGGCCTGGCTGCGCCAGCTGGTCGACTGGCAGCGGGAGACCACCGACCCGGCCGAGTTCCTGGAGTCGCTGCGGTTCGACCTCGGCGCGGGCGAGGTGTACGTGTTCACCCCGCGCGGCGAGGTGATCGCCCTGCCGCAGGGCGCCACGCCGGTGGACTTCGCCTACGCGATCCACACCGAGGTCGGGCACCGCACGATCGGGGCCCGGGTCAACGGGCGCCTAGTCGCGCTCGAGAGCACCTTGAACAACGGCGACACCGTCGAGATCTTCACCTCGAAGGCCCAGGACGCCGCGCCGAGCCGGGACTGGCTGCAGTTCGTCAAGAGCGCCCGCGCCCGGAACAAGATCAGGCACTGGTTCTCGAAGGAACGCCGCGAGGCGGCCGCCGAGACCGGGAAGGCCGCGATCGCCCGGACCATGCGCAAGCAGGGCCTGCCGTTGCAGCGCCTGGCCACCGCCGACGCGCTGCTCGCGGTGGCCCACGACCTGCGGTACGCGGACCTGTCGGCGCTCTACACGGCGATCGGCGAGGGGCACGTCAGCGCGCAGTCGGTCGTGGCCAAGCTGGTCAAGTCGGCCGGGGGGGTCGAGGGCGCGCAGGAGGACCTGGCCGAGACCACGCTGCTGACCCGGGCGCCCAAGCCGCTGCCCGCAGGGGATTCCGGGGTGGTCGTCGAGGGCTCGGCCGACGTCTGGGCCCGGCTGTCCAAGTGCTGCACGCCGGTGCCCGGCGACTCCATCACCGGCTTCGTCACCCGCGGCAACGGGGTGTCCGTCCACCGCGCGGACTGTGTCAACCTGCGCCACCTGGTCGAATCGCAGCCGGAACGGGTGGTCAAGGTGCACTGGTCGCCTCGGGAGGGCTCACTCTTCCTGGTGGCCATCCAGACCGAGGCCCTCGACCGCACCGGCCTGCTGTCCGACGTGACCCGGGCCATCTCGGACCAGCACGTGAACATCCTGTCCGCGTCGGTGACCACCACCAGGGACCGGGTCGCCGTCAGCAAGTTCACGTTCGAGATGGGCGACCCCAAGCACCTCGGCCACGTCCTGCGCGCGGTCCGCTCCGTCGACGGGGTCTACGACGTGTACCGAATCACCAACTGAGGGGCGCGGGTTTTAACCCGACAGCTCGGCCAGGGTGCGCTCGGCTTCGGTGAGCCAGGAGCGGCGGGCGGCCAGGGCTTCCTCGGCCCGCTCCTGGGCTTTCTTGTCTCCGGCCTCCTGGGCCCGGGTCAGCTGGACCTCGAGCTGTGTGATCGCGGACCGGATCTGCTCCACCGTTCCCCGGGCCCGGGACAAGGCCTCGGGATTCGACCGCCGCCACTGCGAGTCCTCGGCCCGGCGGACCGCCTCCTCGACCCGGCGCAGCCCGCCCTCGAGCCGCTCGTGCGAGTCCCGGGGCACCGAGCCCGCCTGCTCCCAGCGCTCCTGGATGCTGCGCAGGGCGGTCCGCGCGCCCCGCGGGTCCGTCACCGGCACCAGCTTCTCGGCCTCGGCCAGCAGCGTGGTCTTGACGTCCGCGTGCTCGCGCAGCTCGGCGTCCTTGGCGTGCAGCACCTGGGCCCGGGCCCCGAAAAACTGGTCCTGAGCCGTTTTGAACCTCGTCCACAGCTCTTCCTCGGCGCCGCGGTCGGCCCGGCCCGCCTCCTTCCAGGACCGCATCAGGTCGCGGAACGCCGAGGCGGTCGGCCCCCAGTCGGTAGATGACGACAGCGACTCGGCCTCGACGCACAGCTTCTCCTTGCGCGCCCGCGCCAGGTCGCGTTCCTCCTCAAGGCTCGCGAAATACGCCTTGCGGCGCTTGGTGAAGGCGTTGCGCGCGGCGGACAGGCGCTTCCACAGCGCGGTCTCGGTGGTGCGGTCGCCGCGCGGCGCGGCCTTCCACTCCTCGAGCAGCTGCCGCATCCGCTCGCCGCTGATCTTCCAGTGGGTCGCCTCGGCGGCGATCCGCTCGGCCTCGGCGACGATGCGCTCCTTGACCTCGTGAGCCTGGCTCTTGGCCTGCTCCCTGGCCGCCTTGTGCTCCTCCCGCCGGGAGTCGACCAGGCCGGTCATCGCCTCCAGCCGGCCGTGCAGCCCGTCCAGGTCGCCGACCGCATGCGCCTCGGCCACCGCCTCCAGCAGGCGGTTGATCGTCGCCTGGGCGTGAGCGGGGGAGAGGTCCGTGGTCGCCATCCGCTGCTCGAGCAGGCTGACCTCGGTCTCAAGCGCCGCGAACTTACGCTCGAAGAAGGCGAGGGCCTCGTCGGGACTTCCTGCCTGCCACGAGCCCACCACCCGCTCACCCGCGGAGGTACGCACGTAGACGGTGCCATCGTCGGCTACCCTGCCCCACGCATCGCTGGCCGTGCTCACCGCGAACCTCCTGCTCGTGCTGGCCCGGGGCGCGCCCCCCGGACCCGTGCTGGTCACCTGGTAGGTGACATCGCTCCGGTCATGTCTGCTTGATGGTCACGCTCTCGATCTCGACGCTCTCCTTAGGCGCCCCGCCCCCGGCGGAACTCAGCGGCGGCCCGAAACCGCGCTTAGCCACATTCTGGAGGATATTAAGCCCGCTTACGATCTTGCCAAACGGTGTGTAGTCGGCTGGTAGCGACGAGTTCTTGTAGACCAGGAAGAACTGGCTACCGTTGCTGTCCGGCGCACCGGTGTTGGCCATGGCCAGGGTCCCGGCCGGGTAGGTGGCGCCGGTGAGGTTCTCGCTCGCGAACTCGTAGCCGGGCCCGCCCGATCCCTTGCCGGTGGGGTCGCCGCACTGCAGCATGTACGGGCTCGCCGAGCTGCTCAGCCGCGGGCACGGGGTCTTGTTGTAGAAGCCCTGCCTGGCCAGGGAGACGAACGAGTTCACC
>Ga0335074_10005316_pt1 | contig 17799 bp, 13 predicted proteins | sample Lox_Sample_23_FD_206715 | JGI IMG/M metagenome (GOLD analysis project Ga0335074, IMG submission 206715) | Soil microbial communities from Loxahatchee National Wildlife Refuge, Florida, United States - Lox_Sample_2.3 | ecosystem: Environmental > Terrestrial > Soil > Wetlands | place: USA... | reverse complement strand
AATCGACGAAATATTGATTAGACGTCCACCGTGTCCCTGCCGAATCATCTGGCGCGCGGCCGTTTGGCAAACCAGAAAAGGCCCAACCAGGTTCACCTCCAAAATCTTCTGCAGCTCTTCGAGAGGGTAGTCCACGAATGCGATCTTCTTCTCGACGCCCGCATTGTTGACGACGATATCTAATTTTCCGAAGGCCTTAACAGCGGCATCGATCAAGTTCTGGACCTGATCGGGCTTCGAGATATCAGCCGCTACGGCAATGCTTTTCCCGCCGAATCCGGAGATCTGGTCCTGAGTCTGAGCGGCCACGTCCGGCTTTCCGATGTAATCCACCACGACGGCAGCGCCCTCGCGTGCAAAGCGAACCGCAATCGCCTGGCCGATGCCGGTAGCGGCTCCAGTCACAATCGCAACTTTGTCTTGTAATCGCATTTGAATATTAGTTCCCGGACCCGCAGTGCACCATTTTTGCGGTCAGCGTTTGCCGTAAGCTGAATGGGATCAGAATCGCTGGCCCCAGGAAAACGAACGAACCGCACACCCACATGATAGCCGCTCTCCGAATCGACAATTCGCAGTCCCCGGACTTAGCGCCTCATTGTGCCGAACAGAATGCCGGATCCTCCCTTGGCGGGAGGCAAGCTCGAGAAGGATGTTTTCGTCCGAAACCAAAGCGCCGGAAATTCAATCCAACTCCTAAAGGAACCATTCAAGAAGGGACACCATGGCTGAAGTGAACTCTGTGATTGATCGATGGGAGACGGGCTCTCCGTCTTCAGCGGTTGAGATCGTGTTACAGATCAATGGCGCGACCCGTACCCTGCGCATTGAACCCCGAGTTTCCCTGCTCGACGCGTTGCGGGAGTATCTGGGACTCACGGGCACCAAGAAGGGCTGTAATCAAGGCGCCTGCGGGGCGTGCACCGTTTTAGCCGGCGGGGAGCGGATTCTTTCCTGTCTGGCATTGGCGATGCAGTACGAAGGCGCGCAGATTACAACAATCGAAGGCCTGGGCCCGGACGGGGTGTTGGATCCGATCCAGGCCGCGTTTGTTGAGCAAGACGGGTTTCAATGTGGGTATTGCACGCCGGGGCAGATCTGTTCCGCCATCGGGATGATCCGCGAATTTCAAGATGGCATGCCGAGCGCGGTGACACCGGATGTTTCCGCCGATGCGAGGGAGCTTTCCGATGAAGAAATCAAAGAGCGGATGAGCGGCAATTTGTGCCGCTGCGGCGCGTACGTGGGGATCTGCGATGCCATTCGAAAAGCCTTCAAGTCGGAGGTGGCGCAATGAAGAATTTTGCTTACTCGCGTGCGGAAACCGTGGAGAGCGCTGTCATCCTGATCGCCCGGCAAGCAAATGCGAAGTTTCTCGGCGGGGGCACGAACCTCGTCGATCTCATGCGTGAAAACATTGAGCGGCCCGATGCGCTGATCGACATTAGCCGACTGCCCTCGGGTTCATCCGGGGGGATTCGCGAGCTTCCAGATGGCGGGATTTCGATCGATGCGGCTGTTCGGAACAGCGCGGTGGCGAATAACCCCTTGGTCCGCGAACGTTACCCCGTATTGTCACAGTCCATCTTATTCGGCGCATCCGGACAGATCCGAAACATGGCGACTACGGGCGGAAACTTGATGCAGCGGACCCGATGTTACTACTTTTACGACAAAGCATCGCGCTGCAATAAACGAACTCCAGGCTCGGGATGCGATGCCATCGGCGGTTTTAATCGCATGCACGCGATTCTGGGAGCCTCCGAACACTGTATCGCGACGCATCCATCGGACATGTGTGTAGCGCTCTCGGCCCTGGATGCGATCGTCCACGTCGAAGGCCCAGGCGGCAAGCGGGCCATCCCCATCAACAATTTTCATCGTCTGCCGGGCGCTACGCCGCAAGTCGAGACCAACCTGGCTCCGGACGAATTGATCACGGCGATTCACCTCCCGACGCTGGCCTTCGCCAGGAACTCGCGCTATCGAAAAATCCGCGACCGCGCGAGCTATGCATTCGCTCTCGTAAGCGTTGCAGCGGCTCTTGAAGCGAAGGACGGTACAATCAGCGGCGTCCGTCTTGCGCTGGGCGGGGTCGCGCACAAGCCGTGGCGTGCCTATAACGCGGAAAACACGATGCTGGGCGCAAAGGCAGACCGGCAAACTTTTGAGCGCGCTGCCGAAGCCGAACTTTCTGATGCGCGGGGGTACGGCCACAACGACTTCAAGATGGAACTAGCCAAACGAACAATCGTCAGCGTGTTGAACGATCTGGCTCAGGCAGGAGGGGCAAGATGAGCTTGGTTATGAGCGTTATGGAAACGCTTGCGAAGGCTCTTCCCGACAAGAAGGAAGATCCGCTCATTCAGCATCAGGGCTATGTAGGCAAGCCTCTTGACCGCGTTGACGCTGAAGCCAAGGTGCAAGGTGAGGCGCGCTTCAGCGCTGAATTCAAGGTCGAGAACCTGACCCATGCAGTGCCGGTGTACAGCACGATCGCCAAAGGAAAAATTCGCAGTATTAATTCCGGGCCGGCAGAAGAGGCGCCAGGAGTGCTAGCCGTCATCACATATAAGAACGTTCCCAAGATGAAAGCGCCTCCGATCGTGGACTTCCACAACATCGGCAAAGGGTTTGCCTTGAGCGATCTGCCGATCATGCAAGATGCCCACGTGTATTGGGACGGCGAGCCGGTGGCCATCGTTGTGGCCGAAACGCTGGAGATGGCCGAGCATGCCGCAACGCTCATCTCGGTGGAGTATCACGTCGACACGCCCGAAGTCTCGTTTGAAGGTGCAAAGGCCAAAGCCGTGGTCCCGCACGACATTCTGGGCGAACCCGCGGAAGTCAAAATTGGCGATGCCAACCAGGGCTTTGCGGAAGCGGATGCGAGTGTCGGTCATGTCTACCGGACGCCGCGCTACAACCACAACGCAATCGAGCCCCACGCGACTATCGCCTTCTGGGACGGGCCCGGCAGCGTGACCGTATTCGATGCAACGCAGTCCGTCAATCTGACGGCTCATACCTTGGCTTATATATTCGACATGAAAGTGGAAGATGTTCGCGTGGTCGCGCCGTATCTTGGAGGAGGATTCGGCGGCAAGATCGGCTGGAGCAATACTCCGCTTTGCGTCGCGGCTGCAAAGGTGGTAAACCGTCCCGTAAAGCTGGTATTGTCGCGCGAAGGAACGTTTCGCATGATCGGTGGCCGCACGCTTTCAGAACAGCATGTCGCTTTGGGAGCGCAGAGCAACGGCAAGCTTACGGCTCTCATCCACACTGGCCTGACAGCCACGATTCCGAGCGGGCGCTACGCCGAGCAGTGCACGTTTCCCCCGCGGCATCTGTATGCGGCGCCCAATCTTTATGTGGGCCAGAAGGTCGTTTACCTCGACACTGTCGCCAACACGTGGATGCGCGCTCCAGGCGAATCGATCGGCACATTCGCTCTCGAATCGGCCATGGACGAACTGGCCTATGAGTTGCGGATGGATCCGATCGAACTTCGGAGAGTCAACGAGCCTGAGCGAGATCCCACGAAAGACACCGAGTTCTCAAGCCGGCATCTGACGGAAGCGTACCGGAACGGCGCGGAAAAATTCGGATGGCATGCGCGCAATCCTGCGCCGCGGTCCCAGCGGGACGGAAAATGGCTGGTCGGGCAAGGTGTCGCGACGGCGTACTATCCTTTCCTGCGTTTTCCAGCGAAGGCTCGCGTGCGCATCTGCGCGGACGGATCGGCAATTGTGCAGGCGCCTGCGAGTGAGATGGGAATGGGAACCGCGACGGCACAGATTCAGCACGCCGCGGACCGCCTCGGGTTGCGGCTGCATCTGGTTACGTTTCAATATGGTGATTCCGGCTTGCCCGATACGCCGATGATGGCGGGTGGTTCCAATCAGACCGCGACCACCATCGCTGCGGTCCGCGCGGCAATGGAGCAAGTCCACAGAGCATTGCTGAAGCTGTCGCAGAAGCGTTCCGATTCGCCGCTGAAAGGCGCGAGATACGAAGAAGTGGAAGCGCGCGACGGCGGGCTATTTCGATCTGGCGATACGGCGCGCGGCGAAACCTATGCTGCCATCCTGCAGAAGGCTGGGGAAGCATCCGTGGAAGCCGAAGCATCGTCCGCTCCGCCCATGGAGATGATGAAGTATTCGATGGCTTCGTACGGCGCGCAGTTTTGCGAAGTCAGGGTCCACGAAGAAACCGGTGAAGTGCGCGTGTCCAGGTGGCTCGGGTCGTTCGATTGCGGGACCGTCGTGAATCCAAAAACCGCCGCCAGCCAATTGCGCGGTGGGATTGTCATGGGAATCGGCATGGCGTTGACAGAAGAAACGCTCTTTGATGAGCGCCGGGGCCGAATCATGAATCCATCGCTCGCCGAGTATCATGTTCCGGTGAATCTCGACGTGCCGCACATCGAAATCATATATACGGCCATACCCGACGGACATGCTCCCTCGGGTGCGCGTGGAATTGGGGAACTCGGCATCACCGGCGTAGCTGCGGCGATTGCGAACGCAGTCTTCCACGCGACTGGGAAACGCGTCCGCGATCTGCCGATAACACTCGAAAAACTCTTGTGATTGGTGCCCGAGGAAGTCGGGGGTCGACGCGGCCTGAACCCGGCCAGCTATCGCTCCCGAAACAGCCGCTGAGCTGACCGAAAACTCGAAGCTCAGTTTAACGAGAAGGACAGTATCGCTCCACTATATTTCCGCCACCACATCGACATCGCGCAATGCGCGGCCGAGCGCCCCAACCAGTCCGTCGAGTTCGGCCTCGCTCATGGGTGTGGATAAACAACCAAAAATTCCGCGCGGTGAAAGGATGAAGCCGTATTCGAGCAACTTATGACACAGGCCGCCGTAGATTGGGTTGGTTCGAGAGAAGCCACGTAAGGACCGGAAGTCGATTAGTTCGTCCGCGGTCAGATGCGCGACAAACATCGATCCGGCGCCGCATACCTGGGCGGGTTTCCCGGAATCGTGGAACAAACGCCGCAGACGATCGCGAACGTATTCGCCCAGGCCATTCAGCCGGTCGAACGCTTGCGGCGTCATTTGCCGCATGGTTTCAAGACCCGCCACGATGGTCACCGGATTCGCATTGAACGTTCCGCCATGATGGACCTTGAGCGCTCCCGTGTGATCGAAGACCGACATCACTCGCTTCGATCCTCCGACGCCGCCCACCGGAAATCCGCCGCCGATGATTTTTCCGAAGGTCGCCAGATCCGGCGTGATGCCATGAGCGTGAAAGGCGCCGTGATAGCCGAGCCGGAAGTTCAGAACCTCGTCGGCGATTAGAACAATTCCGTGACGCGCGGTCTCTTCGCGCAAAAGCTGAAGGAATCCCGGGCGAGGCGCGATCATCCCGATTCCCAAGGGCATGGGATCGACTAATAGAGCGGCCAGATCGTCCTTGTGTCGTTGGATTAATTTACGGCAAACTTCCGGCCGGTTCCAGGGCAATACCACGACGTCGCGCGCCACGCTCTCGGGAGTGCCGGGTTCCATGACCGAAGCGGGAGCGTCGGCGTCGCCCCAGTTGTCCGGCGCCGGCCCTTCGCTCGCTTCCGCGTAATCGTAGAGTCCGTGATACGCGCCCTCGAACTTGGCGATTTTGGGTCTGCCCGTGAAGGCGCGCGCCGCCTTGATCGCCAGCATCACGGCTTCGCTGCCGGAATTACAGAAGCGAATCTGCTCTACGTACGCGACACGCGAGGCCAGCAACTCGGCGAGCTCAACTTCTTCCGGAGTCGGCATGGTGAATGCGGTTCCGAGCGCTGCGCGGCGCTCGACTGCCGACGTCACTTGGGGATCGGCATGGCCGAGTATCAGCGAGGTGTAGTTATTCAGGAAATCGACCCGCTCTTCGCCCTCGACGTCCGTAATGCGGCAGCCTTTGCCGCTCCGCGCATATATTGGATAAGGCGCCAGCGCGACGGAGTGCCGGGTGTTGCCGCCGGGCATGACGCGGGATGCCCGCTCGTAGAGTTCGCGCGACAAGGCGCCGGGATCGCGGTATTTCGCGAGCGTCGACATTGATCAGCCTCCACTTCCCCATCGCCGAAACGCAAAATAAATCGGGACGCCGATCAAGACAATCACGACGCCCGGAAACGTGGTTGCGGGCCGATACACAAATAAGATCGCCAGAATCACTAGGGCACTCAGGATGTAAAGCGCCGGTACCACGGGGTAGCCCCAGGCGCGATAGGGACGCTCGACCTCCGGGCGAAGCCGCCTCAACCGGAACACTGCGGCGATGGTGAGAATGTAGAAAATCAGATCGGCGGACACCACGTAATCCAGCAGATTGCTATACAGGCTGCCGAAAGCGCCGGTCGACGGATTGTAGGTACGGACCAAGACCAGAAAGCCGGCCCAGGCGCCTTGCATCACAAGCGATGCGCCGGGAACGCGGGCTCGATTGATCACGGCGGCATGGCGGAAGAATAAACCATGGCGCGCCATGGCGAAATAGGCTCGTGCGCCGGAAAGGAGCAGACCATTCATGCAACCGAAGCTGGAAATCATGATGACAATTGCCATCAACGCGGCGCCCGCCGATGGAACAACGGCTTCGAGCATGGCGCCGGCCACGCGGTCGGAAGGCGCAGTTTGAATTTTCCCGATGGGCAGCACGGCGGTGTAAGCCCAATTCGCACCAATATACAGAGCGATAACGATGAACGCTCCGAAGGCTAGCGAAAGCGGCACGTTGCGGCGCGGGTTCTTCACCTCACCGGCGGTGAATGTGATGTTGTTCCAGCCATCGGCCGAAAACAGCGAGCCAACCTGCGCGATACAGAGGGCGGCCAATAGCCCGAACGCTGTTTCCGGCGTCACTCCGGGTGCAATCGGCGTGTACCCTTGCGGCTTCCACAGGTTCGTGAAATTCGATTGACTCGCGAGACTCCATCCGACCACCCCCACCGCAATCACTCCGAGCAATGCGGCGATTTTGGCGGAGGTGAACGTGTTTTGGATCGCTTTACCGTAATTGATGCCGCGCACGTTGCCCCAGGTCAAGAGCGCGATCAGCAGCACACCCATCAGTTGGGCCGTCGACAGAGAAAGCGCGTAGCCGCTGGTCACGTGAATGGGCGGAACGATGTAACGATCTTCCGCAATGCGCGGCCACAGAATGCCGAGGTATCGGGCGAAGCCTACGCCAACCGCGGCGACGGTTCCGGTCTGGATCACCATAAATAAAGTCCAGCCGTACAAAAATCCACAGAGGGGCGACCAAGCTTCGCGCAGATAGACGTACTGCCCTCCGGCGCGAGGCATCATCGCCGCCAGTTCGCCGTAGGACAAAGCAGCAGCGATGGTCAACAAGCCGGTAATGATCCAGGACCCGAGCAGCCATCCAACGCTGCCCACCTGCCGCGCCATGTCCGCCGAGACGATGAAGATCCCGGCTCCAATCATGGAACCCGCGACGATCATGGTGGAGTCGAAGAGGCCCAGGCTCTGCTGCAGGCCACTCACAGCATCTGGTTCTGAGACCGCGGGGGCCACGGGCTGGTTCATGGGAGATTGTTGCGATCGTAGCAATTTACCGTGGCGTCACACAATTATTGGAGGGTTGCCGTACGCTCTCAAACCGCGTCTTCTCTGGTAAAACTACGGGGTGAACCTGGATCGCCACACCGTGAGGCGCAAGCTTCTGATTGCCTGGCTGCGCGAAGCCACTGAGGGAAATCGCGCAGGCTTGCGGGCCATTGCACAGAAATCCCGCCGGGCATCCGATCGCGTCACAGGCAAGCCGGTTCGTCCGGAGTCCGCCAAAGCGATCAAATCACTGCGGGAAAATTTTCGGAACGTCCTCCGGCCGGATCTCCCGCCATCCGTCAACCGGCTTCCCCTCAGGTCCGACCACGCACCAACTCCGCAGCCTTCCTCCCGACAAATAATCGAATCGGTTCCCCAGTATGTCGAAGATGTCGAGAGTGCCTGCTGGACCGCGTTCGATCCGTCCGGAAGTCAACTGTCCTCTGACGCCGCTTTCAGCGAGGACGTAGACGAGCATGACATCGTCCGAGAGCACGATCACGGCGGAGCCTACTCGCAGGTGTCTTGCCAATGCGCCTCGGTGGGACACTCGGGGGTGCTGGGCGAACGTGAGGATTTTCCTGCGGTCTATGAGTGCGCGGCGCGGCTTTTCTAACATTACATTCCGAGCAGATTCGTTTCTAACTTGACGTAATCGTGCTCGTCGGCCCAGACGTTCAGTGCCACGGTCGCAAGCTCGTCGACGGCGGGGATGGCGTGGCCGTCCTTGGTAAGATCGATCGATTTGATGTAGGTGTGGCACGTGTCGCAGGCATCAACGCGGGCCGCGGGAAATTCGGCCGCGGTGTAGATCGGAAGCTGGTCCTTGTTCTCTTCGCCGCAGCCGGGGCACAGCACACGCCGATATTCCCATTCGGTGGAACAGAGAGAACAGAGCAGCCATCGCTTACCGCCGTCGCCCTCGCCGCGCAGGACCCCGGCTACTGGACGCGAGTTGCAGAAGGGGCAGGTGGGGCCGGCGCCGTTGGACTGAATATTGCCGCGCGACGCGAGATATTCGGCGTAAGGCTGGAGCAGGACCCGGGCGTAAAAGCGCGCTGCGGGATCAAGTGTTTCCCCGTGCTCCCACGCCGCTGACAGCAATTCGACTTGAGCGGCCACACTGCAGAGATGTTCCCGAGCGAAATTGGCCAATAGGTCTGTGCCGAGTCGGGTGACTAACTGGATTAAAGCCGGAAAACGGCACAACAAAGCACGAAGCTCCGTATCGTTCTTCGACTGGAGTTCCTGGAAGATAGGCTGCTGGAAGCTCACCAACTCGGCGTAGAACTTCAGAAGGGACGCGGAGGCGGGAGATTGAACAGCCAGGTGGTTCGCTCGGGCGATTCGAGCATCGTGCTTCGTCATTCCTTCGGGGTCATGCTTTCGGCGAGGGCTGCCCGGTCACACGAAGGTACCAGAGGCGATGATGCGTTCTCGCCCACGCTCGCGAGACCCATCCGGTAGTGATCGCGGTCATGCTGCCGGGCACCATGAATACACCCATGTAGACGTGGATGATGAATCCGCCGATGGTCGCGAGCGCGGCGATCTCGTGCAGCAGGATCATCACACCGCGCACCCAGGCCACCTGGCGCGGGACGTACTCAGGAAACCACAAGAACAGCCCCGACAGCAATAACAGTAGCGCGCCGTAGAGCATCAGCCAGTAGAACAATTTCTGTCCGCCGTTGAAACGATCCGAAAGCGGCGTGTGCGCTTCGTCGTTGGTGATGTAAGCCTGCGTGTGATCGAGCCAGCGCTTGTCCACCTCGGTGATGTCCATGTCGCGGCGCCACAGCGTGTTCATCCACAAAGTGCCTATCACGAACCCAAGGCCGATGATCGGATGCCAGAAGCGTGAGGTGGGCGCGCCGCCGAAAACATAAGCGAGCCAATACAGATGCGGAGTGTAGAAAGCGAGACCTGTGCAGAGGCAATAAAGATACGTGAGCCCGGTGGACCAGTGCATGATGCGCTCGGCGAAGGTGTAGCGCTCGAGTTCGCCGGCGTGCTGCGTGTGGGGAACCGCGGCAACAGTGCTCATTTCTGGTCCTCCTTGCCGGATTCCTCATCCACCTTCTTCGGTCCGAAGCGCATGTAATGCGCGGCCACGCCGATGATGCCGGCAGCCATCGCGAAATTGCCGATCCACTTCAGCGGCCCTTTCCAGATGCGCACCATCCACGGCACATGCGGATCTTTGGGCAATCCGCCGTAGCGCTCCGGATGGTTGATGTCATGCAGCACATAGACGACGTGCGTTCCGCTGACGCCCGGCGGATCGTACACACCCGCGTCTTTGTAGGAAGAATGTTCGTGAAGCTGTGCGACGCGCGTTTCGGCCAGCTCCTTCATGTCGTCCTTAGACCCGAAGTGCAAACAGCCCGTAGGACAGGCTTTGATGCAGGCCGGCTCGAGGCCCGCGCCCACGCGATCCGAACACAGCGTGCACTTGTAGACTTTCTTGGTGGTCGGATTGAATTTGGGGATATTGAACGGGCAGCCCGTGACGCAGTACTGGCAGCCGATGCAGTTTTCCTGCTGGAAATCGACGATGCCGTTACTGTATTGCACGATGGCGCCGTCGGCGGGACACGCGCGCAGGCAGCCCGGATCGGCGCAGTGCATGCACTGATCCTTGCGCATCAGCCAACTGAAATTGCCGTTGTCGTCGGTGAATTCGTTGAAGCGGATCAGATTGTAGTAATTCCACGCCGTGTCCGGCATGGTCTGGTACGTGTTGTCGAAAACGGTCTCGCGGTAGGGATAGCCGTTCCATTCCAGACACGCTACTTCGCAGGCCTTGCAGCCGATACAGGTGGTGACGTCGACCAACTTGCAGACATCGTAATCGCGCGAAGTGTTTTTGCCCGGAACCGGTCCGGCGTGGCCCGAGATGGCTTTAATTTGGAGTGGTCCGTTGGCCATGGCGTTATGCTTTCTCCAACTTCACCAGAAATCCCTTGAACTCGGGCGTGTAGGCGTTCGGATCGGTGACCGTGGGCGAGAGCAGATTTGCGATGCTGCGCGGTACGCGGCCGGCGTCCTCCTGAATGCCCCGGAAGCCCTGATGAATCGGGATGCCGATTTGATAGACCTTCTTGTTATCGATGGTCATCGGTTTGATGCGGCGCGTTACCATCGCCTTGGCAGTATACGTGGCGCGGGCGCTCGTCACCTTTACCATGTCGTTGCCCTTGATCCCCAATTCACTTGCCAGCTCCACCGGGATCTCGACGAACATTTGCGGAACCAGCTCGACGTTCACTGGATTGTTCTTGGTCCAGTAATGATAGTGCTCGGTCAGGCGATACGTGGTGCAGACGATGCTGTATCCCTCGCCGGTGGTCCCGTATTTGTCCATGTTCGTGGTGTATTTCTTCACCACGGGATTGTTCGATTGCTGCGGATGCAAGGGGTTCGCGATCGGGCTTTCGATCGGCTCGTAATGCTCGGGGAACGGACCATCCGCCATGCCCGCGAGCGGCACAAACAGGCGGCCTACGCCTTCGGGATTCATGATGAACGGCCCCATGTGATCCTTAGGTTCGGAGTCGGCCTTGAAGTCCGGGACATCGTTGCCGACCCAGCGCTTGCTTGCTTCGTTCCACCAGACCTGGCGCCGATCGGGGTCCCACGGCTTGCCGTTGAGATCGCATGACGCCCGGTTATACAAGACGCGGCGATTCATCGGCCAGGACCAGCCCCAATTGGGATAAATCCCGAGCCCCGATGGATCATCGGTTCCGCGGCGCTGCATGAGCGGGCCGGCTTCAGTCCATGAGCCGCAGAAGAGCCAGTCGCCGGATGACGTGGAGCCGTCGTCACGCAAAAACGCAAAGCCCGGCAATTGTTGTCCGGCCTTGACCGCGACCTGCTTGGTGGCCGGATCGGTGACATCGGCGATCGCGCGGCCATTCAGCTCTTTCGCGATATCGGCGAGCGATGGGTTGTTCGCTTCGACGTAGGGCCAGGTGAGATTGACGATCGGGTCAGGGAACTTGCCGGCTTCTTTCTGGTAGAGATCCCGCACCTTCAGGAAAATGCGCGCGAGAATTTCCTGATCGAGCTTCGCGTCACCGGGCGGCGGCACGGCCGCCCACTTCCATTGCAGCCAGCGTGCCGAGTTCACGAACGTGCCGTCTTTCTCCGCGAATCCCGCACCCGGCAGCCGATACACCTCGGTCTGGATGTTCTTCATGTCGTCCTTCTTGATGCCGGGCGACTGCCAAAAGCCGCTAGTCTCGTCGGGATAAAGGTCGCAGACCACCAGGAACTCGGCCTTCTTCAGCGCGTCGATGTTCTTTTGCGAATTCGGCCCGATCATAACGCCGTTCATGCCGAAGGCGAGCAAGCCTTTCAGCTTGCCGCGATACATGTCGTCCCAGATGTGCGTCCAGGAATATTCGCGGTCCACCTTGGGCAAGTAATCGTAGGCCCAGTCGTTCTCTTTCTTGGCCGCGTCGCCATACATAGTCTTGAGCAACGAGACCGCGAACTTCGGAGTGTTCGACCAATAATTCCAGGACTGCCAATCCTTCGGTTTTGATGGAGTGGTGGTGATACGCTTCATCCAACCCGCGAAGTCCTTGTCTTCCGGATGGGGAACTTTGATGTAACCCGGCAGGTTGTCGAAGATTCCGGCGATGTCGGTTGCGCCTTGAATATTCGAATGGCCGCGGAGCGCGTTCACGCCGCCGCCCGCGCGTCCTACGTTGCCCATCAGCAATTGCAACATGGCAGCCGTGCGGATGATCTGCGAACCGAAGCTGTGCTGCGTCCAGCCGACGGCGTAGATCACGGTGGCCACCTTCTTGGTGTCGCCGTCTTTGCGAATCGAGGTGAAGAGATCGGCCGCTTTCAGGAATTGGTCCTTCGGAATTCCTGTGATGCGCTCCACCATCTCGGGCGTGTAGCGCGAATACTGCTTCTTCAGGAGCTGATACACGCAGCGGGGGTTTTCCAGCTTCGGGTCGTAGTCCGCGTCAGCGGGCAGGGTTCCTTCACCCCCGCCGCTTCCATCGTAATTCCAGGTGGCTTTGTTATACGTGAGCCCGGCGGGATCGTAGCCCGAATAGAGTCCATCCTCCGGCAGCTTAAATCCGTCCTTCACCACGAACGCCGCATTGGTGTAATTGACCAGGTACTCTTTGGCGACGCGCCCATTTTCGAGCGCGTAGTGAATCACGCCGCCCAGAAAAGCGATGTCCGATCCCGCGCGGATCTGCAGGAACATGTCGGCCACCGCGGCGGTGCGCGTGAAGCGCGGATCCACCACGATCATCTTGGCGTTACGCTGGCGCTTGGCTTCCGTGGGCCATTTAAACCCGCAGGGATGGTTCTCGGCCGGATTGCCACCCATGATCAACATCATGTCGGTGTTCTTGATGTCGATCCAGCCATTCGTCATGGCCCCTCTTCCGAACGTTGGCCCCAAACTGGAGACCGTGGGGCCGTGTCAAACCCTGGCCTGATTTTCTATATAGGTCAGACCCAAAGCACGCATGGTCTTGACCGCCAGGAAATTGAACTCGTTGGTGTCGGTGCAGCCGCCGTTCCAGGCGATGGTTTCCAGGCGATTGACGGTGCGGCCCTGCGTGTCGGTGGTGATGAACGTTTCGTCGCGCGTCTTCTTGATGTGCCGCGCCACTTCTTCGTACGCCTGATCCCAGGAGATGTCTTCCCAATGATCCGAGCCGGGCCGGCGCACTTGCGGCTTCAACACGCGGCGCTCGTTCAGGATGTCCTGCATCAGCGAGGAGCCCTTGGGACACAGCGTTCCGCGATTGATCGGATGATCCGGATCGCCTTCCACGTGGACTACCTGCGGGGTGACGTTCTTGGCCTTGTCGCCCAGGGTGTGGATGATCACGCCGCAGCTCACCGAACAGTAGGGACACGTGGAGCGCGTCTCCGTGGTTCGGGCAATCTTCAATTCCTGAGCTTGGGCATAAGCCGTTTTGACATCAAAGCCAAGGACGGATGCTATCGCAGCGCCGGTTCCGGCTTTGAGGAAACTCCTACGAGTCGATTGCACGATGCCACCTCGAAGAGAGCAGATTGATATCGGGAGCGATTATATCATTGCCGTCGCTGCGCACCCAAGTTACCGTTGCCCATAGGGGCTTGGCTCCCTGGCTGTGCGCCCTGAAAGTGAGGGCCGGGCTCCCTCGCAGCGCGCAAGCGTCTCGAATAGGCGTCGTATGGACCGCGCTGGACAAGCTCGATAATCGAATAGTGAACTATCTTCTGGCCAACCTTTCCGCAGCGGAGGGCGCGCACTCCGGCAACACCTAGCGAGCGCTCGTTACATGAATGAAGGAACCCGACAATTCCCGTTTTCCGGCGGCTGTATACGCCGACACCGTACTATCCATAAACTTTCATGACGCCCAACGGCGCTTCCTCGATTCGCTGATCGAGATCCACTACGCGCACACGTTGATGCTTGCGCGCCAGGGAATCATCTCTGACCAGATCGCTCGACAATGTGTTCTCGCACTGAACGCCTTGGATCGGGCGGAGGCGGCGAGGGCCCCTTACGATGGCAAGACCGAAGATCTTTTCTTTTATGTGGAGGAGGCCATCGAGCGTTTGTGCGGCAAGTCCGCCGCTGGATCGATGCACACGGCGCGAAGCCGAAACGATGTCGCCATCACTCAATACCGCATGTCCCTGCGTTCCGGGATACTCGCTATCGTCCGAGGCGTGATGCAGGTGGAGCGGGTGCTGATCGGTCTGGCGCGCGAGCATATCTCAACGCTGATGCCCGCCTATACGCACACCCAACCGGCTCAGCCGATCACATTGGCGCATTACCTGTTAGCAGTGGCTGAGTTGATGGGCCGCGATGCGCGGCGCCTGCAGGCGGCCTATGCCACGGTGAACCGCTGCCCCATGGGCGCTTGCGCGATCTCGACCACTGGCTTCCCGATCGACCGCGAGTGGACCGCGAGCCTGCTCGGATTCGAGGGCCTGCAATTGAATTCCTACGGAGCCATCGCCGCGACGGATTACTTAACGGAAACGGCGGGCGCCATCATGACCGCAATGCTGGATCTCGGCCGCGTCACACAGGATTTCCTGTTATGGTGTACAGCCGAATTCGGCTACCTGCGTCTTTCCGACGCCTGGGTCCAGATCAGCAGCATTATGCCGCAGAAACGAAATCCCGTGCCGTTCGAGCACGTCCGCGTGCTTGCCGGCAAGGCGCTGGCTCAGGCGCAGGGCATCTTCGCGTGTCTGCATAACACCCCGTTCGGAGACATCAACGATGCTGAGGACGACCTGCAGCCTCTGGTGTTTGGCGCCACAGCGGACACGTTGCGCGCCCTGGAGCTTTTCGCCGGTATCCTGGGCGGATGCGAAATAAATACCGTTCGCATGGCGGAGCGAGCAGCGGCGGACTTTTTGACGGTCACAGAATTGGCCGATACGTTGGTCCGGCGCGAAGGCGTGAGCTTTCGGGAAGCGCATCGCCTGGTGTCAGCCGGCGTCAGAGAACTTCGCGGAAATTATTCCGCGCAGGCGATGATTGAAGCGGTCCAGGCGCTTGCGCCTTTGCACTTGGGCCGCGCGCTCGTCGCCTCGCGTGAAGAACTGCTGGAAGCGCTCGATCCATGGCACTTTGTCGCGATCCGCCTGGCGCCGGGAGGGCCGGCTCCGGAGGCGATTCGTCCCGCTCTCGATCTTGCCGAAGCGGACCTGGCCGAAGTCGAGACATGGACTGAAGAGAAGTCCGCTGCCCTGGCCGTATACCCGCAGCGAATTAAAAGCGCCTGCAGCACGTTGCTGGCGGAATAATCAGGAACGGCCCTCTCGCGTCCGATTTTTGTAACGGCCGGCCTGGCGTTCCGTCAGAAGGTCCTCATCGTTTCTTCCAGCGATCGGCGAGCGCGGCCAGTTTATCGTCCATGCTCGCCGGATTGGCCTGGGGCGCTGGCTTCCTCGGCTGAGGCGCGGCGCTCTGCGCTGGTTTCGAGCCCGGCGTCTTCATCGACAACGCGATTCGCTTTGATTTCGCGTCGGCGCTGAGCACGTGCACCTTTACGATCTGGCCAACCTTCACAATATCGCTCGGCTCCTTGACGTAACGATCCGACAGTTCGCTGACGTGCACCAAGCCATCCTGATGGACGCCCACGTCGACGAAGGCGCCGAACTTAGTCACGTTCGTGACGATACCCTCGATCATCATCCCCGGTTGTAAATCCCCGATTTCTTTCACGCTGTCTTGAAAACTGGGCGCGGCAAATGTCTCGCGAGGGTCGCGTCCGGGTCTCCGAAGTTCTTGCAGGATGTCGTTCAGGGTGTAGACGCCGGCGGACAATGCACTCTTGTCGAGCTTGTCGAGGAGCGCAGGTTTTTGGATCAGTTCCTCGATGGCAACGTTTAAGGTTTTGGCAATTTGCTCCACCACTGGGTAGGACTCGGGGTGGACGGCCGTCATGTCCAGGGGGTGATCGCCGTGGCGAATTCGGAGGAAGCCGGCGGCCTGCTCGAAGGTCTTGGGGCCGATCCCGGGTACGGCGGTCAATTGAACGCGGGAGTGGAAACGGCCGTGTTCATTCCGGAACTCGACGATTTTCTGGGCGGTGCGTTCGTTGATGCCCGCGACGTAGCGCAGCAGGGCCCAGGACGCAGTGTTGAGATCGACCCCGACGCGGTTGACGCAGCTTTCAATTACGGTTTCAAGCGATTTGTGCAGATGATTCTGATCGACGTCATGCTGATATTGCCCGACCCCGATTGACTTGGGGTCCAGCTTCACCAGCTCCGCCAGTGGATCCTGCAAGCGGCGCGCGATGGAGATGGCTCCGCGAACCGTGAGGTCCAGATCCGGAAATTCCTGCCGCGCGATTTCCGAAGCGGAATAGATGGAAGCGCCGGACTCATTGACCGTCACGCACAAGATCGACGAAAGCCCTGTGTTCTTCAAAAATCCGCGGACGAAGGCGTCCGTCTCGCGCGAAGCTGTTCCGTTGCCGATCGCAATCGCCCGAACTTTGTATTTCTCGATCAGCGCCTTCAGCGTGCGTTCCGCGCCGGCGGCATCGTTCTTCGGCTGGAACGGATAGATGACATCGTGGCCGAGAAATTTGCCGGTGTCGTCGACCACCGCGATCTTGCAGCCAGTGCGGATGCCGGGGTCCAAGCCAAGTACCGCGAGTTGCCCGGCGGGCGGGGCTAGCAACAGGTTCTGGAGATTCTCGCGGAAAACCTGGATGGCATCGGCATCCGCGCGCTGCTTGAGTTCCAGCCGGACCTCCGATGTGATGGAACTATTGAGTAGCCGTTTCCAGGCGTCTTCCGCCGCCAGGTTCAATTGCGGAGTCCAATCGCCGGGCTGCTTGTGGATCTTGCTGTGGATGAGACCGAGAGGACGTTGCGGATCGAGTTCGATCAGGAAATAGAGGACGTTTTCGGCCTCGCCGCGGCGGATGGCGAGCATACGATGGGATGGAATCTGCTTCACGGGCTCGCGATAGTCATAATACATCTTGAACTTCTGCTGCTCGTCGGCGGCATCCAGCGCTTTCTTGCTGACGATGATGCCTTCCTCAAACATCGCGCGGCGCAGCAGCTTGCGAATGTCGGCATGGTCGCTGATGATTTCGGCCAGGATATGCCGCGCCCCTTCGAGCGCCTCCTCGATGTTCGCCACGCCCTTCTCCGTATCGACAAAGGAAGCGGCGAATATTTCAAGCGGCGTAGGCGCCGGCTCTTGCTTCCACAAATAGTCTGCGAGCGGCTCCAGACCCTTTTCCCGCGCGATCATCGCCTTGGTGCGGCGTTTCGGTTTGTAGGGAAGATACAGATCCTCCAGATCGCTCTTATCCAGCGTTTGATTGATGCGCGCCTCCAGATCGCCGGTCAGCTTGCCTTGTTCCCGAATGGAGGCGAGGATCGTCTCTTTGCGAGCCACGAGCTCGCGGAAATAGAGCAGCTTTTCTTCGGCGGCGCGGATCTGAACTTCGTCGAGATTGCCGGTGGCCTCCTTGCGGTACCGAGCGATGAACGGAACGGTGGCGCCTTCATCCAGAAGCTCGACCGTGGCCACCAAGCCCTTCAGCGGAATCTGGAGCGTGCCGGCAATGTGAATCAGAAGATCGGGAGATAAAGCTTGGAGTTCGGACATGAAAGCGAAGAGACCCTATTTTAGCGCGCGGTTCAGCGCCCGATCAGGCGAGCACGTGCTCTCGGGGCGCCGGCGCCAGTCACGCGGGCA
>Ga0335074_10005315_pt1 | contig 17801 bp, 13 predicted proteins | sample Lox_Sample_23_FD_206715 | JGI IMG/M metagenome (GOLD analysis project Ga0335074, IMG submission 206715) | Soil microbial communities from Loxahatchee National Wildlife Refuge, Florida, United States - Lox_Sample_2.3 | ecosystem: Environmental > Terrestrial > Soil > Wetlands | place: USA... | reverse complement strand
AGCGGGGCATCACCGCCCTGCAGATGGACATCAAGATCACGGGCGTCACGTTCGAGATCATGCGCGACGCCCTGACCCAGGCGAAGGTCGCCCGCGAGTTCATCCTCGGGGAGATGCAGAAGGTGATCGAACACCCGCGGGCCGAGTTGTCAAAGCACGCCCCGCGGATCAGCACGATCAAGATCGACCCCGAGAAGATCGGCTTGCTGATCGGCAAGGGCGGCGAGACGATCCGCGCCCTGCAGGAGGAGTTCGAGTCGCAGATCGACGTCAACGACGAGGGTCAGGTCCTGGTCTACGCCTCCAACGGCGAGCTGGGCGACGCCCTGGTCGACCGGATCCGCTCGATGACCAAGGAGGTCGAGGTCGGGGACGAGTTCACCGGCAAGGTCGTCAAGACGACCACGTTCGGCGCCTTCATCGAGCTGGCCAAGGGCACCGACGGCCTGCTGCACATCTCCAACGTCGCGCCCGGCCGGCGGATCGCCACGGTTGAGGAGGTGCTCAACAAGGGCGACGAGCTGTCCGTCCGGGTGGTCGAGGTCGACCGCGAGCGCGGCCGGATCGGCCTGCGCCTGGCCGACGACCCCGAGATCGCCGGCAAGTCGGTCGAGGAGCTGGCCAGTGTCACGAGCGGCGGCGGCGAGGGCGGCCCCCGGCGCGACCGAGGCGACCGAGGCGATCGAGGGGACCGCGGCGACCGCGGCCGGGGCCGACCGCCCCGCGACAGCGACCGCGGGCCGCGCGGCCGTGAGGGCGATCGCGGCGGCAACGGCTCGCGCGTGCGCGACCGGGACCCGGACCGCCCCCGGTCCTGATCGGACGCCGGGCGCCACGCGACCACCACCGGTGACCCTCGCGCACAGATTCACCACGCTGGACTCAGGCGTACGGATCGTGACGGAGGCAATGCCCTCCGTCCGGTCCGTCTCGCTCGGGTTCTGGGTCGGCACCGGATCCAGAGCCGAGAGCGAAGCGGAGGCGGGGTTGTCGCATCTGCTCGAGCATCTGCTGTTCAAGGGCTCGGCCAAGTACAGCTCGCTGGAGATCGATCAGATCTTCGACGGCATGGGGGCGGAGCTGAACGCTGGCACGGGGAAGGAGACGACCTCGGTCTATGCCCGGGTCATCGACGAGCACCTGGACAAGGCCTTCGATGTGATGGCCGACATGGTGTTCCGCCCGTCGCTGCAGGAGATCGACACCGAGCGAGCAGTGATCCTGGAGGAGATCGCCATGTACGAGGACGACCCCCAGGAAAAGGTGTTCGACGTCCTCGGGGAAGCGGTGTTCGGCAACCATCCGCTCGGACGCGCGATCATTGGCCGGGCGTCGGTCATTGCCGACACCCCGGCGCAGGACATCGCCGACTTCCATGCCAAGCGCTACGTGTCGTCCAACGTGGTGATCGCCGCCGCCGGGTCGGTCGACCACGACACGCTCGTCGCGATGGCGCAGGAGCGCACCGCGCCGCCGTCCGGCCAACGGTCCCCGGTACCCGAGCCCGCCCCCGAGACCCTGCGCGTACGGCGCCGGTTCGAGAGCAAGGACACCGAGCAGTTCCACGTGTGCGTCGGAGGCCCCGGTCTCTCGCGTCACGATGACCGCCGCTTTGCCCTGCGCGTCCTCGACACGATCTTCGGCGGCACCTCATCGTCGCGCCTGTTCCAGGAGGTCCGCGAGAAGCGCGGGCTCGCCTACTCGGTCTACTCGTTCACGGGTGCCTACCAGGACTCCGGTCAGGTCGGCCTGTACGTCGGCACCCGCCTGGAGAACCTGGGTCAGGCCCTCAAGGTCGTGGGCGGCGAGCTCGAGCGGATCCGCTCCGAGCCGGCCACCCCGGATGAGCTCGACCGCGCCAAGGAGAACCTAAAGGGAAGGGTGCTGCTGGCGCTGGAGTCGACCGGCGCGAGGATGAACCGGCTCGGCTCGGAGGTGCTGGCCGAGGCGCCGCTGCTCTCCCTCGATGAGGTGGTGGAGCAGATCGACGCGGTCACCCTGTCCGACCTCGAGTCGCTCAGCGAGGAGCTCTGGGATCCCGAGCGGCTGTCGGTGGCGGGCATCGGCCCCGACGAGGCGGGGTTCGATGTGGCCGTGGGCGCGATCGCGGTGGCCCAGGCGGCCTGACCCGCGCCTGCGTAAGGGGAATGGCCCAGCCGGCATGATCCGTGTCGCCGTCAGCGGAGCGGCCGGGCGCATGGGCGCGACCGTGTGCGCCGCCGTCGAAGGCGCGGAGGACCTGGAGCTGGTTGCCCGGGCCGATCCGTCGCTGAATCTGTCTCTCGCCGATGCCCTGGCCGACGAGCCCGACGTGCTGGTCGATTTCTCGATCCCGGGCAGTGTGATCGCCAACACCAAGCAGGCCGTCAGCGCCGGCGTCCACGTCGTCGTCGGGACCACGGGCTTCGATCCCGGCGAGCTCGAGGGTTTGCGCGGCGCGAACGTCTTCATCGCGCCGAACTTCGCGATCGGCGCCGTGCTGATGATGCAGTTCGCCGCGCAGGCGACTCGTCACATGAAGGCGGCGGAAATCATCGAGATGCACCACGACAACAAGCTGGACAGCCCGAGCGGCACGGCAGCGCTCACCGCCCAGCTGATGCACGAGGCAGCGCCGGACAAGCCGCGGCCGCCGATCCACTCGGTCCGCCTTCCCGGTCTCGTCGCCCACCAGGAGGTGATCCTCGGCGACGTGGGCCAGACGCTCACCATCCGCCACGACTCGATCGATCGCGCCTCCTTCATGCCCGGCGTCCTGCTGGCCGTCCGCCGGGTGGCAGATCTCCCGCGGTCGCCGGTAATCGGGCTGGAGCATCTCCTCTGATCGACCGAAATAACCCGGTCATGCACGTGGCGGAGCTGACCCCGGCCAGCCGGGCGAGCCGGGCGAAGACCGGTTCTCCTGCGATAATCGAGCGCAGATGACTGCGGACTTCGGCGCGATCCTCACTGCCATGGTCACCCCGTTCGACGCCTCCGGGCGGATCGATGAGGGGGCGGCCGTGCGGCTCATGCAGCACCTGGCCGAGCATGGTTCGGACGGCATCGTCGTGTGCGGAACGACCGGCGAGGCGGCCACTCTGGACGATGAGGAGCACCTGGGCTTCATCGAGCTGTGCGTCCAGGAGATGCGCTCCTCGTACCCCGGCCACACGGTCATCGCCGGCGTCGGATCCAACGACACCAGGCATGCCGTCAAGCTCACCGAACGCGCGACCGAGCTGCGTCCTGACGCTCTGCTGTCGGTCAACCCCTACTACAACCGTCCCAGTCGCCGGGGGATCTTCCGACATTACGAGGAGATCGACCGCGCCACCGACCTCCCGATCCTCCTCTACAACATCCCGCAGCGGACGGGTTCTGATCTCTCCAACGACCTGGTCGCCGAGCTCGGGCAGCTCGAGCACATCGTCGGCGTCAAGCAGGCCAACCAGGCCAACCTGGCCAGGGTCGACGGCATGACGATCTACGCCGGAAACGACGACATGCTCATCGATGTGCTCGACCTGGGGGAGCCTGGAGGCATCCTCACCAGCAGTCACGTGTTCGGGGAGGAGATGCGGCGGATGGTGGACGAGCCCGAGAACCGCCGAGAGATCGACCAGAGCCTGAAGGACGTCTACCGCGACATGGCGATCGCGCCCGCCGCCTGTAGCAACAAGGCGGCGCTGAACCTGCTCGGCCTCGACGTCGGGGCGCCGCGGCTGCCGTACGTTGATCTAGACGAGGACGAGCTCTCAGTCGTCCGCTCGCTGCTCGAGCGCCACGGCCTGTTGCACGCGGCCGAAGCGGCCGAAGCGTGAGTCGTCTCCGAGTCCTGCCCCTCGGCGGGCTGGGCGAGATCGGCAAGAACATGACGGTGGTGGAGTACGAGGATCGGATCATCGTCGTCGATACCGGCCTGCGCTTCCCGACCGCGGAGATGCTGGGCATCGATCTCGTGCTGCCGGATTTCACCTACATCCGTGAACGAGCCGAGCAGATTGAGGCGATCGTCATCACCCACGGTCACGAGGATCACGTCGGCGCGCTGCCCTGGGTCCTGCGCGAGCTCGCGGCCGCCGGCGCGCAGCCCCCGGTCTACTCCGGCCGCCTGACGATCGCGATGGCGCGCTCCAAGCTCGACGAGCACAAGCTTCGCGACGTCCACCTGGAGGATCTGAACCCGGGCGAGGACGTGTCGCTGGGGCCGTTCGAGCTGGAGCTGATCCACATGACCCACTCGATCCCCGACGCGTGTGCGGTCGCGCTCAGCACCGAGCTTGGGACGATTCTCCTGACTGGGGACTACAAGTTCGACCAGACCCCGGTCGACGGCGAGCCGGCCGACATCTCGCGCTTGGCCGAGCTCGGGCGCGAGGGCGTCCTGCTGCTGTGCGGCGACTCGACCAACGCCGACCGGTCCGGTTTCTCACCCTCGGAGCGCCTCGTCGGGCCCCACCTGGAGGAGGTGTTCGCGCGTGCGGACGGTCGCATCGTGGTCACCAGTTTTGCCTCCAATATCCACCGCGTTCAGCAGGTGGTGGACGCCGCGGCCTCGCTCGGGCGCAAGGTGGCGCTGGTAGGCCGCTCGATGCGTAAGAACGTCGGCATCGGGCGCTCCCTCGGGCACATCGAGGTACCGGACGGGCTCCTGATCCAGCCCCAGGAAGTCGAGGACTGGCCCGACCACAAGGTGGTGATCATCTCGACGGGCTCCCAGGGCGAGCCGCTCTCCGCGCTGCGGCGGATGGCCCACAACGACCATCGGATGATCAAGCTCCACAAGGGGGACACCGTCGTGTTCAGCGCGACGCCGATTCCCGGCAACGAGCGCGCCGTCTCCGAAACGGTCGACCGGCTGTACCACATCGGCTGCGATGTCGTGACGACGGCCGATGCCCCCATTCACGCCTCGGGCCACGGCTACGCGGAGGAGCTGAAGCTGATGCTCAACCTGGTCAAGCCTCGCTACGTGATGCCGATCCACGGCGACCACAAGCGGATCCATCTCCACGCCGCGCTGGCCGACGCCGTCGGCATCGATCCCGGCTCCGTGTTCCAGGGAGACAACGGGCTGCCGCTCGACATCGATGAGCGCGGCGCCCGCTTCGGCGAGCCCGAGCAGGCGGGCATGATCTTCGTTGACGGCGTAGACGTCGGTGATCCCGCCGACGTGGCCCTGCGCGACCGGCGGATGCTGTCCGCCGACGGGATCTTCATCGTGGTGGCCACGGTCTCCGAGCAGACGGGCGAGACGATGGCCGACACCGAGGTCATCTTCCGCGGCGTGCCGTTCATCGAGCAGGCCGATGGGCTGCGCCAGGAGATCCGCGACGAGGTGGACCGATCGCTGCGCCGCTGCGCCCAGGACGGCGTCCGCGAGATCGACCTCCTGCAACAGGAGCTCCACGACGACCTCGCCGCCTTCGTCTACGACCGGCTGCGCCGCCGTCCGATGGTGCTGCCGGTGGTGGTCGAGGTCTGATCGGGCGCGGCGCCGGCGGTTTGTGGACTCGCCGGCTTTGGGAACCTGATCTCGAACCGGGTCCCGGTGCCATCGGGCAGGGCGCCGAGCGTTACGGTGGCGCCGTGGGCGTCGGCCACGGCCCGGACGATGGCCAGGCCCAGTCCGGAACCGCGGCTGCTGGCTGAGGAGTCGCCTCCGCCGCGTACGAAGCGGTCGAACACCTTGCGCCGAAGCTCAGGCGGGATGCCGGGTCCGTCGTCCTCGATCACCAGCACGGGCCCGTCGTCCTGCAGGGTGCGGGCCCGGATGTGCGTGCCGGGGGGCGTATGACGCACCGCGTTTTCCAGCAGGTTGAGCACCAGCCGATGAAGGTCGTCGCGCATCCCGTCGACGACGGCCGGGTTGAGGTCGACGGTGAGCTCGTGCTCATCGAATGCGATCCCACCCGCCCCGAGCTCGGCGGCTGCCTCGGTCAGCACCTGATCGAGATTCGTGACCCGGTGGGGCTGGCGGTGATCGGCGTCGGCCCGGGCCAGGAGCAGCAGGTCGCCCACCAGCCGCCGCATCCGGCGGGTGGAGCGCAGCGCCGCCTTGGCCGAGTCGGCCTGTTCCCCGGTGAGCTCGTCGGCCAGCAGCTCGAGGTTGGCCAGCACGCTGGTCAGAGGGGTTCGAAGCTCATGAGACGCGTCGGCGACAAATTCTCTCTGGCGGCGCAGTGCCGCCTCGGTTCCGGCCCGCGAGGCGTCCAGGGCGGCGAGCATGTTCTCCAGGGTGCGGGCCAGCTCGGCCACCTCGTCGTCGGCCTCCGGATGGGGGATCCGCCGGGTGGGATCGCTGGTGCGCTCGATGTCGCGGGCGGCGTCCGTGAGCTGGGCGATCGGGCGCATCGCCCGCTGCGCGGTGGCCAGTCCGGCCAGCAGCGCCAGCAGCGTGCCGCCGAGGACGCCCAGGACCAGGAACAGGCGAACCTTGGCGATCGTGTTATCGAGGTTCGACAGCTGCCGGCCGTAGATGACGGTTCCGCTTCGGTGGTGCGAGAAGCCGATCGGTCGAGCCTCGACCTGGTAGCCGTTCTGAACGTAGGCCTGCTGACCGGACCCCTTCACGGAGAAACCCGGCGTGTTGAGGGGCCGACCCGTGGGGCTCGTCTCCTGCGAGCAGAGCACCCGACCGCCGGGACCGAACACGCGGATCTGGGCGGCATCCGCCTGCGCGAACCGGGTGAGGTCGTAGTTGCAATCGAGCGTGCGCCCGATGTAACTCGGGTGCATCTCGGTGACGAGCTGCGCGATGCTCTCGTCGAGCTGACCGTAGAACTGCCGCGTGACCTGCCTGTCGGTGAGCACCCCGACGACCCCGGCGAAGCTCGCCAGGATCACGAAGGTCAGCGCCGCGGAGCCGCCGGCGAGCCGCCAGCGGATCGGGACCGACCTATACGCGGAGAACGTAGCCCGCGCCGCGGATCGTATGTAGGAGCCGAGGCTCTCCACCCGATTCGAGTTTCCTTCTGAGGTTGGAGACGAACACCTCGATCGTGTTCGTCATCGAGAAGGGGTCATAGCCCCACACTTCGTCCAGCAGGCGCTGGCGGGAGATGACGATCCGCTCGTTGCGCATCAGGTACTCGAGCAGCTCGAATTCCCTCTGCGTGAGCTCGAGTGGCCGATCGCCCCGCAGCACCTCGTGCGTGTCGGGATTCAGCTTGAGGTCGCCCACGGCGAGGGCAGCCTGCCCGCGCGGCGGGCGGCGGCGCAGGAGCGCGCGCAGCCGCGCCAGCAGCTCCTGGCGCTCGAACGGCTTGACCAGGTAGTCGTCGGCGCCTGAGTCGAGGCCCTCCACTCGCGATTCGACCGCGTCCCGAGCGGTGAGCACGAGGATCGGGACGTCGTCGGTCTGACGCAGGGTCTTGGCGACTTCGATCCCATCCATGCGCGGAAGCCCGAGGTCGAGGATCACGAGGTCGGGAAGGAAGGCGTGCGCCTGGTCGAGGGCCGTGACGCCGTCTGCGGCCACGCGAACGTCGTAGCCCTCCATCCGCAGCGAACGCTGCAGAACCTGGGCGATCGCATCGTCGTCCTCAACGACGAGGACGCGGGGAGGTCGCTCGAACTCGTTCATTTCCGGGGATGGTAGGGGGTGGGCAGGATCGGCCTGAACTCTTTAAAGGGTCTTGATCGGACACGTCGAAGCAATCAGTCCGGACATGGCCGCCACCCGGACGCAGACCAAGCGCAAGAAGAAGCCACCCACCCGTGCCACGCGGTCGGCGCTGGCCAGCCGCCCGTCGCTGCGGTCGCTGCTGAGCCTGGAGCCGCACCATGTGGACGTTGTGGCGCTGGCTGTGGTGGCGCTCGGGATCTTCCTGGGCGGCGTCACCTATTTCCACTGGGCCGGCGGCACCCTCGGGCACGGCCTCGTCACCGCCCTGAGGTTCATGATCGGTGAGCTCGCCTACGCGATCCCGGTGGCGCTCCTCCTGGGCGGCGGGCTGGTCCTGGCCCGCGACCTGCGCCCCCCTGGTCGCCCGCTGCGTGCCGGCACGATCTGCCTGTCGGCGGCGCTGAGCTTGGCGCTGGCGGCCGGCACCCTGGGGATTGGCCCGGGGGCGGCGCGCGCCGCCGGCTTCTGGACGGCTCGGGTCGTCGAACGCCGCGGGGGAATCGCCGGCGAGGGCGAGTTCTGGCTGGCCAGGCACCTGCTCTCGGCGACGGGGGCGGACATTCTGGCCGTGTTCCTGCTGGTGGCCGGCGTGATCCTGCTCAGCGGTGCGACGCTGGCCTCGGTCGTGCTCAGCACCCGCCGGCGCGCCGAGGCCGCGCTGCGACGGTCCGAGCTGTCTCGGGCCGCCCGGCGGCCGGCGACACAGGCCGCGCTAGCGCGATTGGCCGATGAGCAACCCGAACCGTTCGTGGTGCCCGAGCCGGACACGAGCGAACTCGTCGTGCGCGCCACCCACGTCGAGGCTCCCGCCGTGGATACCGACGAGGTCGAGCAGCTGAGCTTCGACGAGGAAGAGCCGGTTGCGGTCGACGAGGAGCCGGCGCCTGCTGACGAGGAAAAGTCCGGCGAAGCCGCAGCGAGCCGGACCGTTGATCCCCGGGACTTGACCCCTCAGGGGCGCTACCGCGCCTCGGTGACCGAGGACCCCGAGTTCGTGTGGCGGGTCCCGAGCGGACGTTCTCTGGTGCGCTCGACCGGCGAGGCGGCCAAGCCCGACACCGCCGGGCAGGAGCAGGTGGCTCGGGCGCTGCTCGAGACGCTCGGGCACTTCGGGATCGAGGCCAAGGTGACCGGCCGGGTGACCGGGCCCCACATCACCCGTTACGAGCTTCGGTTGGCGCCCGGGATCAAGGTCTCGAAGGTGGCCAACCTCAAGGACGACCTGGCCTACGCTCTGGCCGCGACCGACATCCGGATCCTGGCGCCGATCCCCGGCAAGACGGCGGTCGGCGTCGAAGTGCCCAACGCGAGGCGGAAGATCGTGAATCTGGGCGACGTCTTCCAGGAGCCGCCGGCCGACTGGTCGCCGCTGACCGTGTGGCTGGGCAAGGACATCGCCGGGCGGGCGATTGGCGCCGATCTGGCCAAGATGCCGCACCTTCTGGTCGCCGGGACGACCGGCGCCGGCAAGTCGGCGTGCGTGAACGCAATGCTGTGCTCGATCCTCCTGCGCGCCACCCCGCACGAGGTGCGGCTCGTGCTCGTGGATCCCAAGCAGGTCGAGCTCAACCACTACGAATCGATCCCGCACCTGCTGACGCCGGTCATCACCAGCCCGCGGATGGCCGCCAACGCGCTGCAGAACCTGGTCAAGGAGATGGAGCAGCGCTACGGGATCATGTCGCTGGCTCGGACCCGATCGCTACCCGAGCTCAATCGCTCCCGTGAGGCGCGCTCCGAGCCGCCGCTGCCCTACATCCTGTGCGTGATCGACGAGTTGGCCGACCTGATGATGGTGGCGCCGGCCGATGTGGAGGATTCGATCATCCGGCTCGCCCAGAAGGCGCGCGCGGTGGGAATCCACCTGGTCCTGGCCACGCAGTCCCCGCGCGTCGACGTGATCACCGGCATGATCAAGGCCAACGTCCCCTCCCGGATCGCCTTTGCCGTCTCCAGCCAGACCGACTCGCGGGTGATTCTCGATCACAACGGCGCCGAGTCGCTTCTGGGTCAGGGGGACATGCTGTTCTCGCCGGTCGGCTCCGGCAAGCTACAGCGCATCCAGGGGGCCTACATCGACGAGCCCCAGATCGCCGAGCTGACCGATGCGTGGCGGCGCCAGGGCGAGCCGGAATTCCGCGAGGAGCTGCTCGAGGAGGTCAAGAGCGCTGACGAGGACGCTGAGGGTGAGGACGATGAGTTCAACCCGGACGAGGACGCGCTGCTGGAGGATGCCATCTCGCTCGTGGCCTCGATGGGCACCGCCTCGACCTCGATGCTCCAGCGGCGCCTGCGGCTGGGCTACACCCGCGCCGGGCGGCTGATCGACATGCTGGAGCGTCGTGGGATCATCTCGGGCTACGAGGGATCCAAGCCCAGGCAGGTCCTGATCAGCGAGGCGGATGTGCCCCGGATTCTCCAGCACCTGTCGGAGGCGTCGCCCTCGCGGACGCCTGCCCGGGTGCCTGATGTCGACCTGGACGAGCCCGAGCCCAACGCCTGACGTAGCCTTCTGACCGATGGCGGAAATCGGTCAGCCGTTGCGAGAGGCGCGGATGCGCGCCCGCATCGATATCAGCGAGGTGGAGGCCCGGACCAAGATCCGGGCCAAGTACCTGCGGGCGATCGAGAACGAGGAGTGGGACCTGCTGCCAGGTCCGGTCTACGTCAAGAGCTTCCTCAGGACCTACGGCGATTATCTCGGCCTGGACAGCCGTATGCTCGTCGACGAGTTCAAGCGGCGCTACGAGCGTCCGAGCGACCATGACGTTCGTCCCGTGGCGAGCCTCACCGCCCGTGAGCGCGAACGGATGCGGGGCGCCCCCCGAGGTGGCCGCAGGTTCCACATCCCGCCCCAGGCGGTGATCGGCCTGATCCTCGTCTGCGTCGTGGTGGCGCTGTACGTGATCGGCTCCGGCTCCGGGGCCAAGCCGCCTGCGATCAACACCCGGACGGCGAGCCACCAGCGGACCAAGTCGACGACCAAGCCCGTCGTCAAGCCCAAACCGGCCGCGCCGACGAGCGCCACGCTCGAGCTCACCCCGACCGGCGCCGTGTACGTGTGCGTCGAGTCGCACAACGGAAAGCAGCTGATCCCGGGAGTCATCTACAACGCCGGCCAGACGATCCCGACGGAGCGACGTCGGGAGCTGCTCGTGACGCTCGGCAACGCGTCGGTACAGCTGAAGGTCAACGGCAAGAGCTACCCCGTGGCGCAGTCGTCCACGGCGATCGGCCTGAAGGTGACTCCGGCCGGTGTCAGCCCCCTTCCAGCGGGACAGGACCCGACGTGCACATGAGTGATGCTGCCGTCTACACGGGCCGGGCCAAGGTCCGGGCCGGGATCCTCGTCACCGGCACCGAGGTCCTCACGGGCATCATCTCCGACCGCAACGGGCCGTGGCTGTCGGAGCGGCTGCTCGACCTGGGCGTCGACGTCGAGATGATCGAGATCGTCGGCGACCGTCCCGGCGACCTGTTATCGGCGCTGGGGCGGATGGGGGAGGAGGGGCTGGCCGTGATCGTCACCTCGGGAGGGCTCGGGCCGACGGCGGACGACCTGACCGCCGAGGTGGTCGGTCGCTTCTGCGGCCGCGAGATGGTGCTCGACGAGGATCTCGAGGCACGGATCGGCGAGATCCTGGCGCCGATGATGACGCGCTGGCCCGGGATCGATCCCGCGGCCATCCGCGCATCGAACCGCAAGCAGGCCGTCGTCCCTCAGGGCGCGACGATCCTGGACCCCGTGGGTACGGCTCCCGGTCTCGTGGTACCGCCGGCGCAGGGGCGTGAGGGGCCGACGGTCGTGGTCCTGCCCGGTCCGCCGCGGGAACTCCAGCCGATGTGGCGCACAGCGGTGGAGACGGATGCCTTCGGGAGCGCGATCGCCGGCGCCACCGAGTACCGGCGGGGGGTCATGCGGCTGTTCGGGATCCCCGAGTCCGAGATCGCGAACACGCTGCGGGCTGCGGACGGCGCCGGACTGTCACTGCACGATCTGGAGATCACCACGTGCCTGCGCCGGGGCGAGATCGAGGTCACGACGCGGTTCGAGCCATCCGCTCAGAAGGATTACGACGCGCTGCTCGAATTCATCGCCAGCCGGCACGCGGACACGCTGTTCTCGCGTGATGGCTCGACCATCGACGAGCAGGTGACCGGGCTGCTGAGCGGCCGGTCGATCGCCGTGGCCGAGTCATGCACCGGTGGCCTGATGGCGGCCCGGCTCACCGAGCGGCCGGGGAGCTCGGCGTACTTCGCGGGTGGCGTGGTGGCCTACAGCAACGAGGCGAAAGCGAATCTGGTGGGGGTGGACCCAGGGTTGATCGCGCGGGTCGGCGCTGTCTCCACCGAGGTGGCGCAGGCGCTGGCGTCAGGAGCGATCGAGCGATTCGAGGCATCCGTGGGGGTCGGAATCACGGGGATCGCGGGCCCGGACGGAGGGACCGAGGAGAAGCCCGTCGGCTTCGTCTGCTTCTCGGTGTTGGAGCGCGCTGGTGGGGGGCTGACCCGCAGCGCGCGCTTGCCCGGCGGCCGGGCCGACATCCGGGACCGGGCTACGACGGTGACCATGCACCTGATCGCGCGGTTGCTGCGGGGGGAGAGCGACTGAAGTCCCCAGAACGGGCGGGAGGCCGTTAGTCTGCGCTCCAGGCCAGGATCGGTCTAAATGGAAGGAGGCACTGAGGTGAACGGTTGCGGCGCGTGGCGCTGGCGCAGGAGGCTGACCATCCTCGGGATGTCGATGTTCGGGGCGGCGATGATCGCGTGGGCGTTGCCGGCCCTGGCGGCCAATCCGAAGTCGGGCTGCTGGGTGGGCCCGAAGACCGACTGTGGCGGTGACGTGGGTCCCACGCATGGCGCCATGTTCGTGCAGAGTGGGAAGGTCACCGGCTTTCTCGACGAGCTCGGCTGCCTCGGCTCCTTCACTGAGCACTTCGTCACCGGTCCCTACAAGGAGAACTACGAGGTCACGCTTTCGAAGAACATCTCGATCAGCCGGGCAGGCACCTTCACCTATGGTGGATCAGCGACCCGGACCTCGAAGCACGGCAATCATCCGGTCACCATCGAGCTGAGCGGGAAGTTCGTGACCAAGACCAAGGCATCGATCTCGCTCACGGTGCAGTACGGGAAGTGCCGCCCCCAGAAGATCACGATGCATCTGGCCTGATCCGCCTGTTCGTGGCGCTCGACCTGACCGAGCGGGTGTGCGACGTCCTCTCACAGTGGGCGGCACAGGCGGTGGGACGGATCGACGGAGTTCGTCTGATCGAGCCGGGGTCGCTGCATGTGACGCTGTGCTTCCTAGGGATACGCCCGGCAGCGCAGACGCGGGAGATCGCCTCCGCTTGTGAGACGGTCGCCGGCGCGCGCGTGGGGGAGCTGGCGCTGGCTGAGCCGGCGTGGCTGCCTGGGCGCCGGCCTCGCGTGCTGGGGGTCGGTGTGGTCGACGACGGAGGTCGCCTGGCCGACGTGCGCGAGCAGCTCGCCGTCCATCTCGGTCGCTGGTACGACCGCGAGGCTCGTCCGTTCTTTCCCCACGTGACTGTCGCACGGGTCCGACCGCGGGCGCGAATCAAGCCAGTGGCGCTCACCCCGCCGCCGCCGCTGCGTTTTCCGGCCGAAAAGGTCACGCTCTATCGGTCGGATCTCGGTAGCGGGCCTGCACGTTATGTGCCGCTGCATCACATTCGCTTGGCGACCCGGACATAATCGGGCCCATGCGGCTTCGGAGCCTCACCGGGCCGGTGATCGGCCTCTCCCTATTCAGGACGCTGCTGGTCGTAGCGGTATTCGTTGTGCTCCTGGTGTCGCTGGTGGAGCTGCAGGAAGAGGACAGCGACTCTCATAACGCGTCGAGCACGCTGATCGCCGCTCTCAGCACCGAGCAGTCCGTCCTCAACGTGCAGAGCGGTGTGAGAGGGTTCCTGCTCACCGGTGAGAGCTCGCTCCTGGGGCCGTACCGGCAGGCGACGGGCACCCTTCCCAGCCAGCTGAGGACGCTGCGGGCGGGAATGACCACTGCCGCCGAGCGGCGGGACGTGGGAGCGATCGAGACGGGAATACGCGGATACCTGGCGACCGTCGCGCTTCCCATCATCACGTCGGGAGGCCGGCTCTCGCACGCCGCCGTCCTCGCGCTGGTCAACAGCGGCAACCTTCAGATCGATCGTCTACGGACGGCTTTCGGCGCGCTCGACCGAGACGTCTCGGCGATCCGCGCAAATCGGCGCAAGCGCGTCAACGGCATCGTTGACAGGGCCATTGCGATCGCCCTCGCCGGGCTCGTCCTGTTCCTGGCCGTCGACCTCCAACTGGTTGTGTTCCTCACGCGCCGGGTCCTGCGTCCCACGCGCTCCGTGGCACGGGCGGCAGCACGCATCGCGGCGGGTGAGCCGTCCGCCCGCGCTCCGCGGGCCGGCTTCGGCGAGGTGGCCGTGCTGGCCGACTCCTTCAATGCCATGGCGGATTCGACGCAGACGCGCACGGAGGAGCTCGAGGATCAGGCCGCCGAGCTCGACAGCGCGCGAGAACGGCTGGCCCGAGCGGTGGAGGTCGCCGAGGAGGCCTCGGCGATGAAGTCGAACTTCGTGGCCAACATGAGTCACGAGATCCGCACGCCGCTCAACGGTCTGGTGGGCATGCTCACCCTGCTTGCGGATACACCGCTGGACGCTGAGCAGAGGAAGTTCGTGGACATCGCGATGGCCTCCAGCGAAGCGCTGATGACGGTCGTCAACGACGTCCTCGACATCGCCAAGATCGAGGCTGGCCGGCTCGAGGTGGAGCACCTCGACTTCGATCTCCACGAAACGGTCGAGGCGGTCTGTGACCTCATGGGCGCCGCCGCTCAGGCCAAGGGCCTGGAGCTGCAGTCCTTCGTGCGCGAGGATGTCCCCCGGGCGCTGCGCGGCGATCGGACCCGCGTCTACCAGATCCTGCAGAACCTCGTCTCCAACGCGGTCAAGTTCACCCCGGAGGGCGAGGTGGCCGTGGAGGTGACGGTGGTGGACAGGCGCGAGGACACGGTCACCGTGCGATTCGAGGTGCGCGACACCGGTATCGGGATCGACCCGCACACCGTCGCTCGCCTGTTCGAGCCCTTCACTCAGGCCGAGGTTGGCACCACGCGCGAGTTCGGGGGAACCGGGCTGGGCCTGGCCATTTCACGCGAGCTCGCCCAGCTCATGAACGGGACGATCAGTGCCGAGAGCTCGCCCGGCCGGGGAAGCACGTTCAGCTTCGAGATTCCCTTCAACCCGGCGCAGGCGCCACTGCCAAGACCGGCGGCGCCGGAGGATCTGAAGGGACTGCGGGTGCTCGTCGTCGACGACAATGCCACCAATCGGCGCGTCTTCGAGTCCTATGTCGACTCCTGGGGTATGCGCGCGCTGTCCACTTCGAGCGCCCCGGAGGCGCTGTCCGCCCTCCGCGCCGCCGCCGACGTCGGCGATCCATTCCATATCGCCCTGCTCGACCTGAACCTGATTGGCGGGACCGGAATCGAGCTCGCGCGCGACATCTCGGCGGAGCCGGTGCTGTCCGACACCCGGATGATTCTGCTCACCTCCTCGTCGGGCCCAGCGGACGGGCTCGCCCAGACCGGGATCAAGGTGCGCCTGACCAAGCCGATTCGCCAGGGCAGGCTGCTCGAGGCGATCAGCGCGGCGATGTCGAGAGACAGCGCCCCGGAGCGCCCCAAGCCCGCCGGAGCGCCAGCCATGGGGGTCCGGGCACAGGGCTCGGCGGCGCGGCCGGCCGCGGGCGTCGGCGGGCGGCGGGCCGAGGATCGAGACGAGCCGGCACCTCCCACCAGCCGACGCATCCTCGTGGCCGAGGACCACGATGTGAACTGGATGCTCGTCGGGCGGATGCTGGCCAACCGCGGGCATGAGGCGGTGCACGCCCAACACGGAGACGAGGTGCTCGACTTGCTGGCCGACAGCGATTATGACCTCGTTCTCATGGATCTCCAGATGCCCGTGCGCGACGGCTTCGACACGACGCGGGAGATACGCCGCCGCGAGGAGGCCCTCGGTGGACGGCACGTCCCGATCGTGGCGATGACGGCCAGCGCCATGCCGGGAACACGGGAGCGGTGCCTCGAGGCCGGGATGGATGACTACTTGTCGAAGCCGCTCAGCCTGCCCGCCCTCGATGAGGTTCTCGGCCGCTGGCTGACTCCTGGGACGGCCCCCGCGCAGAGCAACAACGGAGAGGTGCCCACGTCCGTGGCGGACGCCGGGAATGCGCCCGCCGAGGAGGGAAACGGCAACGAGCAGCTGGACCCAGGACGTGTCGACGAGCTGCGCCGACTCTTCCCAGACGACCAGATTGACCGCATGATCGCCGAGATGATCGACGAGGCCACCCGGGACTTCGTCGATCTCGATACCGCCCTGCAGACGCAGGACCAGGCGGGAGTGGCGGCGGCGGCCCACCGCCTGCGGAACACGGGCTTCCTGATCGGCTCGCAAACCATGATCAACGCCGCCGCCAGGCTCGACCACCCGCCTCGCCCCGACGTCGAGTCGCTTCCCATCGACAGCGATGCCGTGCGGGAGCTGAGGCGCAGCTGGGCTGTCGCTCAGGCCGAGTTGGCTGAGCTGAGCCGTAACGGCGCAGGCTTCTAGGACACCTAGAGCCTCCACCGCTGAATCTGTTGCAGTGTTGACGGCGGTGTGTCTTGTTCGGAAACAGGACTCGCGCCTAGGCTGAGGTTCTGTCCGCCAGGAGCCCTACCGTGGTCGGTTCAAAGGGCATGAGACAAGGAGCCAAGCGAAGATGAGCGATCAGGATAGGGCCGGCGCCAAGCCTGGCAACGCATCGGACCCCAAGTCCGACGCCAAGCGGCAGGCCGCCTTGCAGGGCGCCCTGACCCAGATCGAGCGGCAGTTCGGGAAGGGCAGCGTGATGCGCATGGGCGATCCTGGGGCTCGGGTCGCCGTCGATGCGATCCCAACCGGCGCCCTCTCGCTCGACATCGCCCTGGGCATCGGCGGTGTCCCCCGTGGCCGGATCATCGAGATCTTCGGCCCGGAATCGTCGGGCAAGACGACGCTCGTCTACCACATCCTCGCGGAGGCGCAGAAGCTCGGTGGCGTATGCGCGTTCATCGATGCCGAGCACGCCATGGATCCGCTCTACGCCCAGCAGATCGGCGTGGACATCGATGAGCTCCTGGTCTCCCAGCCCGACTACGGCGAGCAGGCGCTCGAGATCGTCGACATGCTGATCCGCTCCGGCGCGGTCGACGTGATCGCGGTGGACTCGGTGGCGGCATTGACGCCCCGGGCCGAGCTCGAAGGGCAGATGGGAGACCAGACGGTTGGGGTGCAGGCGCGGATGATGTCCCAGGCGATGCGCAAGCTGACCGGAAACCTCAACCGGACACAGACCCTGTGCGTGTTCACCAACCAGATCCGCGAGAAGGTCGGCGTGATGTTCGGCTCTCCGGAGACCCAGCCAGGCGGCCGCGCGCTCAAGTTCTACGCCTCGCAGCGACTGGACATCCGCCGGATCGAGACGCTCAAGGACGGCACCGAGGCCGTCGGGAATCGCGTCCGTGTGAAGGTGGTCAAGAACAAGGTCGCGGCGCCGTTCAAGCAGGCCGAATTCGACATCGAGTTCGGCCGGGGGATCTCCACCTCGGGGTGCCTGATCGACTACGGCATCGAGCACAACATCATCACCAAGTCCGGCTCGTTCTTCTCCTACGGAGAGGAGCGACTGGGCCAGGGACGAGGCAACGCTAAGGCGTTCCTGGACGAGCATCCGGAGATGGCGAAAGAGATCGAGGCGAAGATCTACGCCGTCTTGGAGATCGATCGTGACCTGGTCAAGCCGATCGAAGGCCCCCCGGATGCTTCGCTGGCCCCGGTGGAGCCGATCGCGGAGAGCCAGGCTGCCTGATACAGACAGAGTTGCCGACGATGGCCGGGCGTTCGAACTGGCCTATAGCTATCTCGGGGTACGGGACAGGACGGTCGCCGAGATGCGGCGCCGGCTGGAGCGCGCGAAGTTCGATGCGCCCGTCATTGAGACGGTCGTGGCCGAACTGATCGCTCTCGGTTATCTCGACGACGAGAAGTTCGCCCGCCTGTTCGCCCAGGACAAGCGCACCCTCGAGGACTGGGGAAACGACAGGATCGCCCGGACCCTGATCGACCGCGGGCTCGATCGAGAGCTG
>Ga0335074_10005314_pt1 | contig 17801 bp, 14 predicted proteins | sample Lox_Sample_23_FD_206715 | JGI IMG/M metagenome (GOLD analysis project Ga0335074, IMG submission 206715) | Soil microbial communities from Loxahatchee National Wildlife Refuge, Florida, United States - Lox_Sample_2.3 | ecosystem: Environmental > Terrestrial > Soil > Wetlands | place: USA... | reverse complement strand
AGCGAGGCGAGGGCGTCGCGCTGGCCGTGGCCGATTTCCATGAGGAGCCAGCCTTGGGGCCTGAGGCATTGACGGGCCTGGGGAATGAGGCGCTGGTAGATGTCGAGTCCGGAACGTCCGGCGAAGAGCGCGGCGTGCGGCTCGTAGTCGCGGACCTGCGGCTCGAGAACCTCCAACTCGGAGACGTAGGGCGGGTTGGAAACGATGGCGTCGAAGATTTCGGTTGCGACGGCGGCGAGCAGGTCGGATTCGAGAAATCGGATGCGGCTGGCGACGTCGTGACGCTGGGCGTTCTGGCGGGCGACGGCGAGCGCAGCGGGTGAGGTGTCAAGCGCGGTGACGGAGGCCTGCGGGAGCGCGTGGGCGAGGGCGATGGCGATGGCTCCGGAGCCGGTGCCGACGTCGACGATGCGCAGCGGAAGGTTGTGCGGGAGACGTTGGAGCGCGGCTTCGACGAGGTGTTCAGTTTCCGGGCGCGGGATGAGGACGTCGGGCGTGACGCGGAGTGGGAGCCCGTAGAACTCCTGCTCGCCGATGATGTACTGGATAGGCTCGTGCTGGGCGCGGCGCTCGATCCACTGGTTGTAGGTGGCGAGCTGTTCAGGCGTGAGGGACACGTCAGGGTGCGTGAGCAGAAAGGCGCGATCGATGTTGGCGGCGCGCATTAGGAGCAGCTCGGCGTCGGCGCGCACGGAGGACAGGTGCGCGAGGCGCGCGGCTCCATTGGCGAGGGCGTTGGCGAGGGTCGTGTCCAAGGAATGATGGTAAATGGTTGGCGACTGGCTTTGCTTTTTAACGGGGCATCGGGGCGATTACGCGCCGGAACGGCGCAGTCTTTCTTCGAGATAGTGCTTCCAACTCCCGGGCAATGCTTCTACAGTGAGTGCCCGCTGTATTTGCTGAACCTCCTCCCGGCCGTACCGTTTTGCCACGTAGAGGCGGGTAATTGCCGGGACGGAAACAGATTCCGGATTGTGACTCAACGGGATGATCTCGTCGCCGGCCCCAACCTGGCCCTCGCGAGTGACAGCAACATAGAAGCCAGTTCTCCCGCTATCGAGAAACCGCTTGACCATATCGCCTGACCCGAAGCGGATACCAAGTTTATAGCAAGGAAGCCGCGGCTGCGTAACGACAATCTCCGCCGAGCCGATGGAGAAGCGGTCGCCGACATTGACTTCGTTTTCACGGAGGCCTTCGATGGTGAAGTTTTCTCCGAACGCGCCCATGGGGAGTGGATGGCAGGGTAGTTCAGCTTTCCAATATTCGTAGTGCTCAATGGGATAGCAGTAGGCGGCTTTGTCCTTGCCGCCGTGGACGCTCAGGTCGGACTGGCGGTCGCCGTCGAGGTTGAGGGTGCGCAGAGGGATGCGGCCGGAGACGGGATCTTTGTATATGGAGGTGGTGACGGTGATGCCGTGCCAGTCGACTTCGCGAGGCAAACCGCAATTTACGGAGATGAGTTTCATGTCAATTCCTCGTTCTGGCCGCGGATGCAAGCAACGGTTGGGGTGAGAGCGATTGGGAGAGCTGCCGGAGCTTCTTCGCCGGGCCCTTCGTGGTAGATGTTCGTGAGGGGCGGGGAGTCGCGTGATTTGGATTTTTGCGTGACCGTTCCGATGCATTGTTCGTGTGGGGCGTATGTTTCTGCCGGAGCGAAGGGCGGATTGTGCGGGCGCCGGGGTTTGGGGAGAAGCGCGTCCGGATGAAGAGCGGGGTTGTGGGCCCGGGCACGACGGTGACGCTGACGGCGCATGAGGTGGTGAGATGGGTGAGGGCGGGGTAGGGAGTTTGTTGATTTGCGGCTCGAGCTTGCCCATGTTTCTGCGATACAGGCGGTGCCCGGCTTCTGCTTTACTGTGACCATCAGGCGTATTCTTTTCTTGCGGGCACGCGAGAGCGATTATGAATCTCGAATTCTTTTTTCATGCACTGTCGGACGTGTGGGTTATTGGGGAAATCCTCATTGCTCTGATCACGACGACAAGCTCAGGACAGGGCAAAATACAAGATCGCGGAACACAGATCATTCTGTGGATTGTCATTATTGCATCCATCTGGACTGACGGGTGGATGCATAGCTTTCTTCCGGTCAACATGCCGGGGAGTTATAGCTGGTTGCGGCCGTTGGCGTTCGGAATTCTGATTTTGGGTTTGATGGTTCGTGCCGTTGCCGTCTTTACGCTGGGCCGGGCCTTTAGCGCGAATGTAGCCATGCGTGCCGGACAGACACTACAGCGTAGCGGACTCTATCGCCTGGTCCGTCATCCTTCTTATCTTGGGCTGGAGCTGATTCTTCTGGCTTTTGCGCTGCACACGCGCACGTGGGCCTGTTTTGCCGTTGTCCTCGTTCCGCCGACGCTGGCGCTGCTGTATCGCATTCACGTGGAAGAGAGGGCGCTGCGCCTCGCTTTTGGAGGCGAGTACGAAGACTACAGCCGCAGCACGAAGCGGCTGATTCCGGGCGTGTATTGAGTGGCTTTGCATGCTCAGGTGTAATCGTCCTGAGCTAGCGGCAGGCTGGTCTGTGGCGGAGCAAGCATCCCAGTTCCCCACACAAGCAATGGAAGCTTGTGTGGGCCACCTGGTGATTGAGATTCGATCGATCCCACCCTTCTCCGCACAAGGAGCGTACGTCGAAGAATGGGGCACCCACGGCAGTGGCAGGTGAGCAGAAATGCGGGTCCTTCGACTCGTGTGACGTGTAGACACGTCACACTTCGCTCAGAATGACATCGTCTCTTATCTAATCGCTCGCTACAAAATGTAGCGGGAGAGATCCTGGTCTTTGACGATGGAGGCGACCATCTGGCGGACGTATTCGGGGTCGATGACGGCGACTTTTTCTTTTCCGGCGGGCGTGTCGCGCTCGACGATGGGGAGCGGAATGGTGGCTCCGAAGTCGGTGGAGGCGGCGAGCTGGAGTCCTCCTTCTTCGGTCTTAGGCCAGGACTTGGTGAGATCGGGTGCGAGGAAGCTGATTTCGTCGAGGACGCGCTCCATGATGGTGTGGAGGCGGCGCGCGCCTATATTTTCTGTTGTTTCGTTTACCCGGAAGGCGAAGTTGGCGATCTCTTCCAGCGACTCGCGAGTGAATTCGAGTTTGAGGCCTTCGGTGTCAAGCAGCGCGGTGTATTGGCGCGTGAGCGAGGACTTGGGTTCGGTGAGGATGCGCACAAAGTCTTCGATGGTGAGCGATTTGAGCTCGACACGGATGGGGAAGCGTCCCTGGAGTTCAGGGATGAGGTCGCTGGGCTTGGAGACGTGGAATGCCCCGGCGGCGATGAAGAGGATGAAGTCAGTGCGGACCATTCCGTAGCGGGTGTTGACGGTGGTGCCTTCGACGATGGGGAGGATGTCGCGCTGGACGCCTTCGCGGGAGACATCGGGGCCGTGGCCGCCTTCGCGCCCTGCGATCTTGTCGATCTCGTCGAGGAAGACGATGCCGGAATTCTCGACGCGCTCGACGGCGAGGCGGGTGACCTGATCCATGTCGATGAGGCGGCCTTCCTCTTCCTGCACGAGGTAGTCGAAGGCTTCAGAGATCTTCATTTTGCGTTTCTTGGTGCGCTGGCCAAAGATGTTGGGGAGCACGTCCTTGAGGTTGATGTCCATCTCCTCGACGCCCTGGTTGGAGATGATTTCAAAGGACGGGGTGCTGCGCTCGCGCACGTCGATTTCGACCATGCGGTCGTCGAGCTTGCCCTCGCGGAACTGCTGGCGGAGCTTTTCGCGGGTGCGCTGGTGGGAGTCGGTGGCGGAGGAGCCGGAGTTGCCCTCGATGAGCTGCGGGCCAGTGGGCGTGGGAGCGCTGGGAACCGGCGTGGGCGCGGGCGGAAGAAGCAGGTCGAGCAGACGGTCTTCGGCATTGAGTTCGGCCTTGTCCTCGACTTCGTCAAGCTTTTCCGCGCGGACCATGTCGATGGCGATCTCGACGAGGTCGCGGACGATGGATTCGACGTCGCGGCCGACGTAGCCAACCTCAGTGAACTTGGAGGCCTCGACCTTGAGGAAGGGCGAGTTGGTGAGTTTGGCGAGGCGGCGGGCGATTTCGGTTTTGCCGACGCCAGTGGGGCCGATCATGATGATGTTTTTGGGCATGATTTCATCGGCGAGATCGGGGGTAAGTTTCTGGCGGCGCATGCGGTTGCGCAAGGCGATGGCGACGGCGCGCTTGGCGGCATTCTGGCCGACGACGTACTTGTCGAGCTCGGCAACGATTTCACGCGGGGTGAGCTCGTCGAGCGCGAGTTCCTGATCTTCAGCGGTTCCGGGTAAGTAAATTGCCATGTTTTGTGCCTACCTCCTTGGGCCGGCTTATGCTGCCTCTATGCGTGCAGCTCTTCGATGGTGATCTGGTCGTTGGTGTAGATGCAGATCTGTCCGGCGATGCGGAGCGATTTTTCGGCGATGTCGCGGGCGGACAGATCGGTGTTCTGAAGCAAAGCGCGGGCTGCGGCGAGGGCGTAGGAGCCTCCGCTGCCGATGGCAGCGATGCCCTCGTCCGGTTCAATGACGTCGCCGGAGCCCGACAGCAGGAATGTCTGATGCGTGTCGGAGACGATGAGCAGGGCCTCGAGGGAGCGCAGCATTTTGTCGGTGCGCCAGTCCTTGGCGAGCTCGACGGCGGCGCGGCCGAGGTTGCCGGCGTACTGCTCCAGCTTGGCTTCAAAGCGACTGAAAAGCGAGAAGGCGTCGGCGGTGGAGCCAGCGAATCCGGCGAGGATCTTGTCCTGATAGAGGCGGCGGATTTTGCGCGCCGAGTGCTTGATGACCGACTCGCCGAGCGTAACCTGTCCGTCGGCGGCCATGACGACGCTGCCGTTGCGGCGCACGCAGAGGACGGTGGTAGAGCGGATACGCGGAGATTTATTGGATGCCATAGGGGCTGAAACAGAAGAGCCGCGCGAAAGCACGGCGGGCGAAGACTTTGGGTCAGGCATGCTCAACCATAAGTATAGCTCACGGGACTGGCCGGAACCGCATTACCGTGTGGTGGTAAACAGCGAGATTCCGGCGCAGATTTGCGGGTCACGGAGGCGGATGTTGTGGGAGAATTCAGGAAAGAGGCGAAGCCGGTAAAGGCAAGCAAACCGCGCGCCAATAGTAGCGAGAAGCGAGACGCGACAGGGCATTGCGGAGCCGCATTGTTGGTTGAGAGGCGTAGAGCGGCGGAATCGACGGAATTATGGACAGCATCTCATTGCGTGACCCCCAGGTGATTGGAGCGATCACGGCGGCGGGATTGTGCGTTGCCGGCGTGATTGTGTGGGCTGTGACGAGGAAACGGCCAACCGAAGAAGAGTTGGAGCGGATGCGCCGCGAGCATCTGGTAAAGACGGGACGGATCATCGATGGGACGATCCTGGATACGTCAGAGATCCCGGATACGCCAGAAATCGCGGCCATGTCAGAAGTGAAAGGCGACGGGAGCAGCACGCGCGGGCTGGAACCGATGCAGCTGATTCAGTACAAGTATGAGATTGCCGGCGTGGTCTATGAGTGCTCGCAAGACGTGACGCATTTGAAAGACTACGTGAACATTCGTGAATGCCGGCTGTCGTTTCCGTGCTCGGTGCGCTATGAGCCCAAGTGCCCGTCGAACAGTATTGTGGTTGCGGAGACCTGGAGCGGGCTGCGCGATACGGCCAACTCGGTACCGGTGCATCCGATGCACCTGGCGGTGCGTAAGGCGCAGGCCTCAACGCGGCTGCATGGCTGAGCGGAACAATTGAAGACCGCGCAGGACGGCACGTAAACTAAGGATATGCATGTACACGCAACGCCGACGGCCAAGATGCAGCGAGCGCTGCGCGTTTCTCTGGTAGTGACGCTGGCGTATGTGGTAGTGACGCTGGTGGCGGGGCTGAAGGCGCACTCGCTGGCGCTGATGTCAGAGGCGGGGCATAACGCATCGGACGCGGCGGCGCTGCTGCTCTCGTTTGTGGCAGTGCACTTTCAGACGCGACCGGCGACAGACAAAAAGACATTCGGGTACCAGCGGGCGGGCGTGCTGGCGGCGTTTATGAACGCGCTGACGCTGGTGGTGATCAGCGTGTGGATTGTGGTGGAGGCGGCGCACCGGTTCATGGCTCCGGTAGAGCCGCAGGCGCGGGTGATGATGATTGTGGCCGCGGCCGGAGTGGTGATGAATGGCGCGATTGCGGCAATACTGTGGCGTGTGAATCATGATGTGAACATACGCAGCGCGTTTTTGCACATGCTGGGCGATACGCTGTCGACGGCAGCTGTGATTGTGGGCGGCGCAGTGATTCTGTTTACGGGGCGGATGTGGGTTGATCCGGTGCTGTCGCTGGGGATCGCGGCGCTGATTTTGTGGTCATCATTTTCGATTGTGCGAGAGACGCTGAACATCCTGCTTGAGGGGACGCCGCGGGGGATTTCGCTGGATGAGGTTCGCGTGAAACTGGAGGCGATTGCGGGTGTGGAGGATGTTCACGATCTGCATGTATGGAGTCTGGGGTCGCAGACACATGCGTTGGCGAGCCACGTGACGATTGCAGACATTCCGCCGTCAGAGAGCGCGCGAATACTGGAAGAGATTAACGACGTGCTGTTGAAGAACTTTCACATTCACCACACGACGATCCAGTTTGAGCATGTGGAGTGCCCGGTGGCGCATGGGTGTGTTATGCCGGTGGAGGCAGTCGGCGCGCATGCGCATCATCACCACTAAAAGCAGGGAATAGGGATCCGGGATCGGCGGTCGGGCAGCGGTCGGGAGTCCTTAGCCGACGGCTTCTTCCTGGATTTTTTCAGGCTGCGAGTTGTAAATCTCTTCGACGCGGGCGAGCGTATCAATTTCGCTGACGGGTTTGTCGTCGCGAATGCGGAGTATGCGGGGAAAGCGGAGCGCAAAGCTGCTGTTGTGGCGGTCAGAGCGCATGACGTTGTTAAAGGCGACTTCGAGCACCTTGAGCGGCTCGACGGTGCGGTAGCCGCCGAAGTCTTCGATGGTGTGTTCCTTGAAAAATTCGGTGAGTGAGGCGATTTCATAGTCGGTAAGGCCAGAGTAGGCTTTGCCGATGTTTTTGAGCGCGTCTCCGTCGCGGACGGCGAAGGTGTAGTCACTCAGAACGCCGGCGCGCTTGCCGTGGCCGAATTCAACGGCGGTGACGACGACATCGAGCGTGGCGAGCTCGCGCTTGAGCTTGAGCCACGCGAGTCCACGCTTGCCGGGTTGGTAGATGCTGCGGAGGTCCTTGAGCATGACACCTTCGTTGCCGCGGCTGCGGGCCTCGGCATAGGCAGAGTCGAGCTGGGCTGCATTGTGCAGGGGTGTTCCGGGAGCAAGCATGAGGCGGGAGAACTGCGGAGCATTGGCGACGAAAAGCAGCGTTTGGCCGGAGGGGTTGGCGTTGGCGGTGGCAGGCGCGTGTTGCGCGAGGAGGTCGGCGAGCTCAAGGCGGCGCTCGGAGAGCGGGATGTCGAGCAGTAGACGGGGCGCTCGGTAAAGAATGTCAAACGCCATGAAGACGACGGGCACCTCACGGCGCAGTTCGGTGGAGACTCGCTTGCGACCGAGGCGCTGCTGGAGGCTGGTAAAGGAAAGAGCACGGCTTTCGGACGGGTTCCAGGCGAGGATTTCGCCGTCGAGGATGATGGGCTCGCTAATGGATGCGAAGGCCTCGATGAGTTCGGGAAAGCTGGCGCTGATGTCTTCGCGGTTGCGCGAGAAGACCTGAACCCGACTTGGATGCGAGGGATCTCCGCAGTGGAGCTGCGCGCGGATGCCGTCGTATTTGTCTTCGAGGATGACGTGGAGGGGTGCGGCGTCGTTGGAGGGGTTGGGCAGGAAGCGGTCGATAGCTTTGGCGACGGTATCGACTGGGCTGGCGAGCATGAAACCGAGCGGATGGAAGAGCTGCATGGAGGCCTGGTCGAGGCGGCCTTCGATGGCGAGGTGAACGACGGCGGCGAGGTCGCCGAGGAGCATGACGGCGCGGCGGACGGCGGCGGGGGTTGCAGAATATGCGGCGGCGAGGGCTTCTTCGACGAGGCTTTGCTTGACGCCGATGCGCATGTCTCCGGTGATGAGCTTGATGAGGTATTTGGTCTCTAGCGGCGTGGCGCGGTGGATGAGGTCGAGCAGGAGAGGGAGTTTTGGCGCGGGGCCGCGCGCGGCGGCGAGGGCAGCGAAGGCATTTTCTATGCTGGAGAGTGCGAGGGGTTCGCCGGAGGGTGTGTGGCTTGCGAGCAGATCGACGGCTGCGGAGCCGAGGTCTCCGTGGCGGCGGTAGGCGGCGTGCATTGAGTCACGGCTGGCGTGGGTGATCTTAGCGAGAGCTTTTGATAGAAGCGATCCGCCGACGTTGAGGGTGCGGCGGTCGGTTTCGGGGAACGGAGTTCCGGAAAGGTAGAGCGCGGTGAGGGCGGCGTTGGGTGGGGTGGAGGCGCGGAGGGATTCGGCGATGCGGGCGCGCTTTTCAAGCTTGCCGGTGGTGGCGGCAAGAGCTTCGCACAGTTCAGCGAATTGGAGGAAGCGCGAGGGCATCGTATTTATTATTGGTGGCCGGGGCTGTGTGGGTGGAGTCGTTTTTGAGGTTTTCGCATCAAAATATAGCGATACAATCAATATAGATATGCGGCACACGCGCACGTTCGGCATCCTTCTTTAGCGGCTCCCGCCGCCGATGCCCTTTTGTGTCTTTTTTCCCTACGAAAAATTTTGTAAAGCAGAGCCGCGCGAAGGCGTGTGCGTGAGGAAGACCGATGTTTGAGCGTCTGGAACAGATTGAATCGCGATATGAGGACCTGGGGCAGCAACTTGCCGATCCTGAAGTAATTGGCGACCAGCAGAAATACCAGAAGCTGGCCAAGCAGCACCGCGATCTTGAGCCGGTGGTGGAGAAGTTCCGCGAGTACCGGCAAGTGATGACGGGGATTGAAGACGCGCGCGGGATGCTGCACGAAAGCGACGCGGAGATTCGCGAGATGGCGGCGCAAGAGTTGGCGGAACTTGAGGCTCGGCAGCCGAAGATCGAAGAAGAGCTAAAGCTGCTATTGCTGCCGAAGGACCCGAACGACGAGAAGAACGTGGTGATCGAGATTCGCGCAGGCACGGGCGGCGATGAGGCGTCATTGTTTGCGGCGGAAATCTTCCGGATGTATTCGCGGTTTGCGGAGCAGCACAGATGGAAGGTGGAGGTGATGTCGAGCTCTGAGTCGTCAGTGGGCGGGCTGAAGGAAGTGATCGCGATTATTGAAGGCGACAAGGTGTACTCGCAGATGAAGTATGAGAGCGGCGTGCACCGCGTGCAGCGGGTTCCTGCGACTGAGACTCAGGGACGGGTGCATACCTCGGCAGTGACGGTGGCGGTGCTGCCGGAGGCCGAGGAAGTGGACGTGAAGATTGAAGCGAAGGACCTTCGCATTGACACGTTCTGCTCGTCGGGACCGGGCGGGCAGTCGGTGAATACGACGTACTCCGCGGTGCGCATTACGCATCTGCCGACCAATACGGTGGTGAGCTGCCAGGACGAGAAGTCGCAGATCAAGAACCGCGAAAAGGGTATGCGCGTGCTCCGCGCGCGGCTGTATGAGATGGAGATGGAGAAGCAGCAGGCGGCGCAGGCCAAGGAGCGGAAGCAGCAAGTGGGATCAGGCGACCGGAGCGAGAAGATTCGGACGTATAACTTTCCGCAGAACCGGCTGACGGACCACCGGATCGGGTTGACGCTTCATCAATTGACGGATGTGATGGACGGCAGGCTGCAACCGGTGATCGACGCTCTGATTACGCACTTTAACGCCGAGCGGTTGAAGGCAGAGGCGGAGACGGCAGCATGAGGCTAGTGCATCTGGAACTCAGGTGAGCCGAGCAGCATTGCGGTGATGGTGTCGAGCGAGCGCCGGTTGGCGTCGGGCGAGGGTTGCTGCGAGGCGAGCTCGTTGCGGATGACGGCGGTGGTTTTGGCTGAGACCTGTCCGTCGAGAATAATGTTTTCGAGCGAGCGCAGGGCCTGATCGTCGGTGACGCCGGTTTGCAGCGCTACGGGCTGAGTTACACGTGAATTGCCGAGTGCCGGAGCGTCCGGTGGCGGTGGCACGTCGGACGCAAGAAAAGTGGGTGGCGTGCCGGAGCCGGTGGACAGGAGGCTTGCGGCGTCAAATTTGTTTCCGCCGAGACGGCCGGCGGCAAATGCCATGGAAAAGTTGAGGCGGGCGACGAGCGCGCCGGAGTTCATCCATTGATTGGATGTGTCCGGATAGCCGGTGGGCGGCTGCATCTGGTAGAGCGGCTCGCCCATGCGGGCGATGACATAGACGAGCGCATGCGGATTGGCGGGGTCAGTGTTGGTGGCGCGGAAGGTGGATGCGACGAACTGGAGCGGCGTTTTGACCTTGTTGCGGTAGTAGCGTTGCGAGGTGAATTCGGGCGAGTGGCTCATTGTGCGGAGGACGTCACTGATGTCGCCGTTGGTGGACATCCAGGTGCGCTGCATGCGGTCGACGAGTGAGGGCGGCGGGTCGTCGGCGACGAAGTATTGAGCCAGTTCGTAGCAGATATGGTGAGCGGTCTGTGGCTGCGCGGCGAGCCAGAGCAGGGCCTGGCGGCCTTCCATGTAGCCGTTGTCCTTGATCTTGTTGCCGAACCAGTGGATGGTTCCGGGCTCGTGTTTGCGCGGGTCGAAGACGGCGTTGCCGCCCTGCTGGGGCTGATCGATGGTCCAGCCGGTCATGATTTTGGCGAGGGCGATGACGTCGGCCTGGTTGTATCCGCCATTAACGCCGACGGTGTGGAGTTCCATGACCTCGCGGCCGTAGTTTTCGTTGATGCCGTGGTCCTTTTTGCGGGCGCGCTGGGCGGCGAGCGAATCCGGGCCGACGCTGGACCAGTTGTCGAGGTACCAGAGCATAGCAGGGTTCTGTGCGGTGGCGAGAAGCAAATCGCTGAATTTTCCGAGTGCGTGGGCGCGGATGGCGTCGCGCTCGTAAGTGGGCGTGTACCACTGATCGGCGCCCTTGCGGATGTCGACGTTGAAGTGGTTGTACCAGAAGCTTGTCATGACCTCGAGCAACTGACGGCTGCTGAGGATGGCGCGAAGGACCTTGGCCTGCTGGAGTTCGTCGTCGATGACGCGGATGCCGTCAGGGCCTCCGGCCATGAGGAGAAAGAGTTCACACTCGTGCGGCGTGAGGCTGTTGAGCAGATCGGTGCGCTCGGGTTCCGGCACGAACCGGGTGAGCGTGATGCGCTGGTCAAGCGGGAGCTGCGCGATGGCTTGCATGCGTTGATCGGCGGGGTAGGCGAGGACCTGGTTGGCGATGGTGCGAGCGGAGTCCAGCTGCTGGAGGCGGTCGTCGCGGCGCTCGGCGGCGGACATCATGCTGGAGTCTGTGTTTTGGCCGGCCTTCATGGACTTGCGGCGATTGAATTTCTCGACGAGCACCTGATAGGCGGAGGCGAGAATTGGGTCGTAGGGATAAGGCCGCCGGCCACCGGCGACCTGACGGATGATGATGTTCGAGGGGAAATCAACGAGGAGTTGGCGCGGCGGCAGGTAGAGCGAAGGGAGGTCGGTCGCGATGCGCTGGTCGAGAGCTGTGTCCGGGATGGAGTCGGGATGAAGCTGCTGCTCAAACCATGCGTAGGGGCCTTGTTTCATGACGGCGTCGACTTCGCCGGGACGCGGGCCGAAGGTGAAGCGGTTGAGCATTTGCAGAGCGAGCTGATGGCGGGTGAGAGGCGCGTCAGGCTGCGTGGGCCATGAATGGGTCGAATGCGATTGCGCAGTGAGGGCAGGAATCAGGCAGAACACAACGAGAAAGCGAAAGCAGAGAGCCTGACGACAGAGAGAGCGAAAACTGAGAGAGCGAAGGCGCATGGAGAGCTCAGAGTGATTGTAATCACTAGTGAGATTGACACCTGTACTGGGCTGCGAGTTGCGGCGGATGTGGCAAAGGGGGCTGATTCGGATACGATGAAGAGAGCGCCCGGATGGCGAAACTGGCAGACGCAGCGGACTTAAAATCCGCAGACCATAACAAGTCGTGGGGGTTCAAGTCCCCCTCCGGGCACCATAAATAGTGAGAAAAGCGTTATGCCGGGCTCAGTTCCTTGCCGCAGAGCGCTGATGCAGAAGAGTTTCGTAGTCAGACAGGGTGCGGCCCAGTGGCAATTGCTTGGATACTGGCTTGTCTGCCGTTACGTGTCCTGACTTTCGCGCCCAACCCATTCTGGATGAGTGCTTTGGCCTGAAGTCGTCAGCCGAGATTTCAGAGCGCGAGCGATGAGGAAACAGAATCCGGCATCATTCTGATCGATTTATGCAGCCTAGCAAGCTGACTCTAATCCGGTGGTTCCCAGAGCACTGGATTGGTACCGCTAAGCCAAGGAGATTTACATGAACTTGCAGAAACAAATTAAGGAGTATATTGCCACCCAACCGGAACCAAAACGTAGCGAAATGCAACAGTTGCATCACATTATTTTGGCGTTGATGCCAACATGTAAATTGTGGTTCTTAGATGGAAAAGACGAGAAAGGAAAAACCGTTTCCAACCCAAACATTGGATATGGATCTCAAACCATTAAATATGCCAATGAAAAAACCAAGGAATTCTATCAAATCGGTATAAGTGCGAATACAACAGGCATTTCCGTCTACATTATGGGAGTAAATGACAAGAAGTACCTAGTCCAGAAATTTGGGCAGGACCTCGGCAAAGCAAGCGTCGCGGGGTATTGCATTAAATTCAAAACACTAACAGATATAAAAATCGACGTACTCAAAGCAGCAATACAATATGGAATTGAACAGACAAGCATTCAACATTGATTTCAACTTGAGTAAATGAACTGCCATTCCCAGCAGTAGACGAACTTCAGCCGTTCGCAGTCCGGCCCCGCCATTGCAGATCCGTCAGCGTTCGTTCATCATGCCATGCATCGAATCGGCGCTACCCGCTCCTTCATTGCGCGCCTAACTTGCAGCTGAAGCGGATGCCGGCAAATAAGCTTCCGGTCCCTTCGCTTCGCTCAGCAGCACTTAGTCAGGCGTTCGGCTGGTGTCGTCGAGCGCGCTTTTCGCCGGGAATGACTCTGGATTGATGCCAAATCGCCAATGCGCGTTTTGAGACGCTCGGATTCTGGAAGCGTGCGTTGTCCTGATGGCAACAGATGAGATCAGGATCGGTAAACACAAGCCGTAATTACCGATTCAAATCCGAGTCCGTGAGCGCATTTCGGATAATGAGCCAGCCAGCTTTTGGAGTGGGCCGTGTGATACGTGGTATACAGGCCTGTGACCCTTTCCGCCATACAGGTCGTGGATTCTCATACCGAAGGCGAGCCCACACGGGTTGTGATTGACGGCGGGCCGGCGCTAGGAAACGGCTCTCTCTCTGAACGGCTTCACAGGCTCACCCAGGAACACGACAGCTTCCGTTCTACGGTGGTGAATGAGCCGCGCGGTTCGGATGCGATGGTAGGCGCTCTGCTCTGCGAACCGCACACCGAGGGCTGTACGGCTGGAGTCATCTTCTTTAACAACGTCGGATACCTTGGCATGTGCGGCCACGCGACCATTGGACTTGTTGTCACGTTGGCGTACCTGGGGCGGGTCGGGTTTGGCCAGCATCGGATTGAAACACCAGTCGGAATCGTGCATGCGACTCTCCGCGAGGACGGGAAAGTCACGGTCGAGAACGTGCCGAGCTATCGCTACAAAAAGGCGGTACCGGTTGTCGTTCCGGGTTTCGGCTCCGTTACAGGCGATATTGTGTGGGGAGGGAACTGGTTTTTCCTTGTGGAGGATTGCCCTACCAAACTCAGTTTCGATAATATCGAAGCCCTGACGGCGTATACCTGGGCACTACGTAAGGCCCTTCAATCAAGCCACATCACCGGCGATGGCGGTCATGAAATTGACCACATTGAAATTTCTGCTCCGCCCTCCAATCCGGCAAACGACAGCCGCAACTTTGTACTTTGTCCCGGCAAAGCCTACGACCGCTCCCCCTGCGGAACCGGTACCAGTGCGAAGCTGGCCTGCCTTGCCGAAGATGGCAAACTGGCACCGGGACAGATATGGCGTCAGGAAGGAATCCTGGGAACGGTGTTTGAAGGTACGTACCGGTGGCAGGGAAAGCAGGTCATCCCCAGCATCACCGGCTCGGCGTACGTCACGGCAGAGTGCAGACTCGTTTTGAGCCCGGATGATCCATTCCGATCAGGTATTCGGCAATGAGCGATACCTGGGACGTAGTAATTGTCGGTGCCGGAATTGTGGGTGCAGCCTGCGCTGCCGCTTGTGCGGCCGGCGGATTCCGGACTGCCGTGGTTGAGAGTGGGCCGGTAGGCGGGGGAGCCACAGCTGCGGGAATGGGCCACATTGTTGCCATGGATGACTCACCGGCACAGCTGGCTCTAACGCGCTACTCGCAGAAGCTCTGGCAGGCGTTGGCACCGTGTCTTCCCGCGCGCGTAGAGTACGAGAGTTGCGGAACCCTGTGGCTGGCCCGAGATGGCGAAGAGATGGAGGAGGCGCGGCGCAAGCATGAGGTCTATCGTTCCGCAGGGATCGCGTCGGAGATCCTCGATAATCGTGCACTTGCCGAGGCTGAGCCGCATCTGCGTCGCGATTTATCCGGCGCTTTGCTGGTGCCTTCAGACGCGGTGATCTACCCACCTTGCGCGGCAGCGTACCTGATTCAAGAAGCCATTCGGGGTGGGGCGGGTATGTTTGCTCCATGCAGGACGCTGTCGGCCCGCGAAGGGCTGGTTCGACTCGATAACGGAGTCGAGCTGCGAGCTCCGCGCCTGGTGAACGCAGGCGGAGCGGATGCGGCGAAGCTTCTTTCGGAACTGCCGATCCGCAAGCGCAAGGGGCATCTTGTGATCACCGACCGATATCCAGGTTTTGTGCAACATCAGTTGGTTGAACTTGGCTACCTGAAGAGCGCGCACTCGCTCAGCACCGACTCGGTCGCATTCAATGTCCAGCCTCGCAGGACAGGGCAAATTCTTATCGGTTCGTCACGCCAGTATGATGCGGAAGATAGCGACGTTGATCACGCCATCGTGTCGGCCATGATTGACCGTGCACAGACGTTCATCCCGGAGCTTGGGCGGCTTTCCGCAATCCGCGTGTGGACAGGGTTTCGCGCCGCCACTCCGGACAAGTTGCCGCTGATCGGTCCGTGGCCGGAAGACGGCACCGTCTTTATCGCATCTGGGCACGAGGGGCTCGGCATAACCACCTCGCTCGCAACCGCACAACTCCTCGTGGACTATATGCTGGGCCGGGACACCGCGATCCCACTGGACCCATACCTCCCACAAAGATTTACCGGGAGTGCGGCTCATGCCTGATCAGGCGAAGATCAACATGACAATCAACGGGGTTCCGTTGACCGTTGCATCCGGAACAACAGTGGCAGCTGCGATTTTGATGGCAGGTATGACAACGCGCACGTCGATCGTTGGCGAGCCGCGCGCGCCTCTGTGCGGAATGGGCATCTGCTTTGAGTGCCGCTCGACAGTGAACGGAGTCGCGCAACGAAGAACCTGCCAGATACTTTGCGAGCCGGGAATGGATGTGCGCACATCATGAATGGCCACTTCGACACAATCGTTGTGGGCGCGGGGCCAGCCGGGATAGCTGCGGCGGTCTGCGCTGCTGAATCTGGCGCGTGTGTGGCTCTGCTGGACGATAACCCTGCACCCGGCGGTCAGATCTGGCGAAGAGGTGCGGCGCAGTCGTCTGCGGCGCGTGCATGGCTGGCAAGGCTCGAAGCGAGCAAGGTCATCCGGATGCAAGGGTGGCACGTATTCGAGCATCCAGAACACGGTGTTCTACTTGCTGAGTGTGACTCTCTCGTCTCTTCGGTAGGAAAAGAGTGCGCCGAGTTGCGCTATGACGCCCTCATACTTGCCACAGGCGCACGGGAGCGTTTCCTGCCCTTCCCCGGTTGGACGCTGCCCAACGTGATGGGTGTTGGCGGACTCGATGCGATGGCGCGCGGCGGATTGCCTCTGCGCGGGAAGCGTGTAGTCGTTGCCGGAACAGGCCCGCTGCTGCTGGCGGTGTCTGCACACCTTGCACAGCATGGCGCGCGAGTGGTGGCCATTTGCGAGCAGGCGCCTCTCGCTCGTCTCATTCCATTCGCGATACACCTGGTGACGGAGCCCCGCAAGCTGGTGCAGGCAATCAATTTTCGCGCAGCCACGGCCGGAGCCCGATTTTACCCAGAATGCTGGCCGGTCGTCGCGCAGGGGAATGATCGACTGGAATCCGTCACACTTCAGCAAAATGGACGCAGGCGGCATATCGCTTGCGACTACCTGGCCTGCGGATTTCATCTGATACCGAACCTTGAATTGCCCGCCTTGATCGGATGCCGGATCGAGAATGGTTTCGTCGCCGTCAATGACATACTGCAGTCTTCCATTCCCGGTGTTTTTTGCGTTGGTGAACTGACCGGCATCGGCGGCGTTGAGATGGCAGTTCTTGACGGACAAATCGCAGGATTGGCGGCGGCCGGGCTGAAGAGCACTGCAAGGTCGCTCATCGAAAGGAGAAACAGAGGTAGACGGTTTGTGCATGCTCTCGCGAGGACCTTTCAACTAGACCCTGCACTGCGAAATCTACCGGCGGACGACACCATTGTCTGCCGGTGCGAAGATGTTTCTTTCAGTGCATTGCTTAAGCATGTTTCAGCACGAGACGCAAAGCTGCACACGCGCTGCGGGATGGGCCCATGTCAGGGCCGGATTTGTGGGAGCGCTGGAGAATTTCTGTTTGGATGGTTGCCGGACACTGTGCGGCCTCCTATTCTGACAGCGAAGGTCGCGAGTCTTGGACGAAGCCCACAATCGCAAGAGCAAACAATATCTTGAATGAACGCCGAAAGGGAAACACGATGAAGTGGCAAGGAGTAATGCCCGCGATGACCACCTGTTTGGATGAGACCTATCACGTCGATGCGGCATTTATGACGCGGCACGCAAGATGGCTGCTCGATAATGGGTGCACTGGAATCATCTCACTCGGATCTTTAGGACAGGCTGCAACCCTTAGCTTTGCGGAGAAAGTTGCGATTCTGAAGAACGTGGTTGCTGCAGCCGGAGCCCGTGCCCCGGTTGTGGCGGCGGTTTCGGCGCTCTCGACTGACGAAGCCGTCCAACTTGCCAAGAGCGCGGAGCAGGCAGGCTGTTCTGGCCTGATGGTGCTTCCCCCTTATGTGTATTGCGGTGACTGGCGAGAGATGAAGGCCCATGTGCAGGCTGTATTCAGAGCGACTCCCTTGCCATGCATGCTCTACAACAATCCGGTAGCGTACCAAACAGATTTTCACCCGGTGCAGATTGCTGAACTTGCAGGAGAGGATGCAAACTTCACTGCCGTGAAGGAATCAAGCACGGATGTGCGCCGGGTGACCGCCATTCGAGCACTCTTGGGCAACAGGCTTCAAGTGTTTGTGGGCGTTGATGACGCAATCGTCGAAGGTATCGCTGCTGGAGCCGTGGGATGGGTAGCCGGACTTGTCAATGCGTTTCCTGCCGAATCTGTCGCTCTCTTCGAATATGCCAGTGCTGGCAAACAGGATGAAACGTTTGCGCTGTATCGCTGGTTTTTGCCCTTGCTGCGCATGGACACTGTTCCTAAATTTGTGCAGCTTATTCATCAGGTGCAGCAGGATACTGGGACAGGAAATGCGCGGGTGCGCGCACCGCGACGGGAAGTTTCTGGCAGGGAGCTTGAAGAGACGCGCGCGATTTTGCATGCGGCTCTCCGCAACCGGCCCGCAGTTCGAAGTACTCCGTTTCCAATGGA
>Ga0335074_10005313_pt1 | contig 17801 bp, 25 predicted proteins | sample Lox_Sample_23_FD_206715 | JGI IMG/M metagenome (GOLD analysis project Ga0335074, IMG submission 206715) | Soil microbial communities from Loxahatchee National Wildlife Refuge, Florida, United States - Lox_Sample_2.3 | ecosystem: Environmental > Terrestrial > Soil > Wetlands | place: USA... | reverse complement strand
ACAAGCCACCCGACACCCTGCTCGCCTTCCTCGAAGCGCTCTGATTATGCCGACCCCCAAGCCACGACCACCAGCCCACCGCCACACCCACAACCAACATCAACATAATCCGGGAGTTCGCATAACACGCTTTATGTTGATGTCAACATAATGCGAGGAAGCCGGGGACATGGTCGGGGACATCGGGATGGGCGAGCAGCGCACGGAGCCCGGCCTCGTCGCCGCTGGCCTTGACGAGCAGGGCCTCGGCTACGTCGTGCTCGTCACGCTTCGACAAGTACCCGGCCCTCGGCGAGGGCGGCATGCAGTGCTGTTCCCCGCGCGTCGCCCCACTCCTCGACCTGCGCCTCGCTGTAGACCAAAACGTCGATTGGTCGGCGCAGATCATGAAGAGCACTGCGCAGGCGCACCATCTCGGCGTGCCGATCGGGCACGCTTCGCTCGATCACCAGGAAGTCGAGGTCACTCCCGGCACGCGCTTCGTCACGAGCATGGGAGCCGAACAGGATCACCCGCACCGGTGAGCCGGCCGTCTCCGCCAGCGTCCGCGCAGCGCGCTCGATATCTGCGTCCATGACAATCACGCTAGCGGACACGACCGACGCACGGTGTGCCGGGCCAATGCCGGAAAGCCTCCGCCCGACGGCCCGTCCTCAGGCGCGCCTGGCATCAGGGAGACATGGCGAGCAGGCACACATCAAGCTCAACGGCGCTATCAACGATCGCTGTGTCGTGACCGACCGCAGGGCCGCCGGCGAGCTGACACTCGTGCCCGACACCTCCGCTGAGGCGATCCGCGAGCGCGCCGGCTCGCTCGACCCAACGCTCGAGCAAGCCAAGGCATTCTGGCGCGGAAACGAGCCGCACCTGCCCGCCGCCGATGACAAGCCGTAGCCGCGGGCGCACTGAGCGCTGCGCCACTGCGCACTTTGACGCCTGGGTCATGTCCCGCTATACGGCCGGGCCATTGTTTCCACGGAAGCATCCCTGGAGTGCGTCACGGGAATGCGCGCACCGCCGAGAGCGGGGAGCCGGACCTGGGCTACACCTTTCAGGGTAGACTGTCTCGTCAGGATTCGCACCCGAGCCAACGGCGGTAGGCAGCGACCACTCGACCGAGTTCGCTGTCAGCCGGGAACGCGAGATCCACGAGCGATACCTCATGGCGAGTGCCCCCGCGCTCGCAGATCGCTGTCAGGCCACGGCGCACATCGGGTCCAGCGTCTACCTTGACGACTTTCACCGGCACGCCGGCGATGCTCGCTGGCTCGGACTTGTTGAGTGCGTCTTCGGCACCCGTGAGAAAACCCGTCAGTTGCTCCTCATCGCCGTAGGCGTCTACGGTGAGCTCCGCGATCCGCGCGTCGAGTTCTGCGAGATGACTATCGCTCACGCGGCCCGCCGGTTCTCGATGTCGGGGACCACACGGCGTCTGCGGGCCTCATCCTGGATCTCCGGCGGCAGCGTGCGGACATCGACGATGAACCCGTTGACCATGACCATCCACGTCAGCGGGTGCTGCTCAAGCATCGCCAGGCGGGTCAGATCGGGCTCGTAGATGCCGAGGTTGAGCGTCTTCGTGATCAGCGCGGCCTTGTTGGCCATCGTCGTCTTGACGACCCCCACATGACGCGCGAGCTGATCGGCGCTGAGGTGTGGCTGCTGGGAGCGATCGAAGAGGAAGTTCACTCGGCCAACTGCATAGATCGCCCCCGCCGCCCAGATGCGGGTATCGCCACGCGCCAACGGGGATGGTCGCTTGCGCGCGAGCCGCCCGACGAGCACGCGGCAGAGCTCGCCGTACTCGCCATCGAGATGCGCGGCGCAGACATCGTCGGTGATCGCGAGGATCTCCGCTACGCGCGGGCGCAGCTCGACCGGGATCTTGAGCTTTGCGAGCGCGCCATCTGCGCGTTGCGGCATGCGGAGATGATCGCACCTTCAGCGGACGGTAGACGCGAGTTCGTATCCGAGTGACCGGTAGGCGCGCAATCGCTTGGCGAACATGCGCCGCAGCACTGGCAGCTCGGCGTCGACGTAGTCGTAGATGAGCACGTCGTGCTTGCCGGGATGGGCGCGGTGCAGGCGACCCGCGTATTGCACGACGGTGCCCTTCCACGCGATCGGCATCGCCAGCAGCAGCGCGTCGAGGCGGGGGTCGTCGAAGCCCTCGCCGATGTAGCGGCCGGTGGCGAGCACCACACGCCCGCCGTCGCCGTCGCTGCGCGCGAGCTGCTCATGCGCAGCGCGATGCTCAGCCGGGCGCATGTCACCGTGTAGAACGATGAACATGCGGTCGCTTGGCGCGAGCAGCTCGGTCAGGTCGCTTCAGGTGATCGCGGCGTTCGGTCAGCACGATCGGCTGACGGCCTTGGGCTGTCAGCTCCAGTGTGTCCGCGGCGATCATCTCGGTGCGCCGCTCGTCTGCGGCGAGCGCGGCATAGACCTCCTGGATGTGCGCGTCGGTGGGAAGCGTCTGCGGGTCGAACGGGGTGTCGCGCCGCACAACGCTCAGCGCGAGCGGTTGTGATGAGCGGGTTGCAGCGGGATCGATCGTGTGGCGCACAGGACCGCACTGCATCGTGATGATCGGGTGATGGCCGTCGCGGCGCTTGGGAGTGGCGGTGAGCCCGGTCAGGTAGCGCGCGGGCGCGGCCTGCAGGACGCGCTCGGTCATCACGGCCGGCACGTGGTGACACTCGTCAACGACGATGTGGCCGTACCCGGCGAGCAGCTCATCGAGTGTCTTGTGGCGGGCGAGGCTCTGGACCATCGCGACATCCACCTTGCCTTTTGGCTTGCCGCGGCCGCCGCCGATCGTGCCGATCTCGTCGGTGTCGAGGTCGAGAAACTCGTTCAGCCGCTGGGTCCACTGCTCCAGCAGCGGCTTGCGATGGACCAGCACGAGCGTAGAGCGTCCCCTCTGCGCGATCAGCCAAGCGGCGATCACCGTCTTGCCGATGCCAGGCGGCACGCGCTCGCTGCACACATACAGGCGCTGAGTGAGCGTCGCACGCAGCGTGCCGGGCAACTCCGCCGTTGCGAGACGCTCCGCGAGCCCGCGCGCCGGACGCCACGGCGCATCCTCTTCCTCAGACGCATCCAGGACTCCCTCTTGGGTCTCGAGGGCCACCAGATCCTGCAGGCGCTCGGGTGAGATCCGTGACAGCGACTGCAGGTAGGACCACTGGTCCTCGAGCGGCTCAATACGCTCGTCCACGAACAGCGTGTTGCCATGCTGGCGCGCATCGTGCTGGAGCGGTAGCGCGATCAGGTTCCCGAACCCTCCCTTCGGCAGCGTGTCCTGGCTTGGGAACAGACGGTCGTAGGAGGCCATGCCGAGCGTCGTGGTGCGCGCCATCGCGTTGGTCAGAAGCATCGAGCCGAAGCGCCGCGCGAGCGCCGCCGGCACCGGCTCGCTGAAGAAGAACCACACGTGTGCGCCGTCCCCGGAGCGCGAGCGCTCGATCGCCGGGGCGAGCTGGAGCTCTTCGCACACCTCGCGGATAGCCTTGACGTCTGACTGCCAGGAGCGACCGTCAAGGTCGATCGCCAGCAGCCAGCACGTGTCATCGGCCAGCAGCGGGTAGGTGCCCATCACCTGTCGGCCCCGCAGATGGGCGAGCAGCTCGCTCTGCGCCGGCGTCCGGAACGCCTGGTTGGGACACTCTCCGCACTTCACGCGCGGCTTGCCGCACACCCCGGCCTTCCACTCGTTATCGCAGCGAGGCGCCCAGCCGCTCGTGCCCTTTGCCGGTTTCTCCCAGCGGCGCGGGAACACATCCTCGCGCCCGCGAAAAAGGCTGGCGAACAGCGCGAGCTTGCGCTGCGGCGTCCACAAGACGTTCGCCTCGCCCGCCGCGCGCGATGTCGCCTGCTCGCGCCGGGTGCGCAGCTCATCCAGCTCGCGACCTCGAGCGCATCAGGATTGCTCGATCGGGCACCGCTTATACGATGCGGCGCGTGGGTCCTCTCGGCTTCTCCGTCAGCGTTTCGCCGGCGGGACCGAACGGGAAGGACTCCAAAGGTCAGGGTCCGCTCGATGCTGGAGCGCTTCGGTCTACCAGGCGTGGAGCTCGCTGCATCCAGCGTGCGCGCTCCGCACGTGAACCCGGCCCGACTACCCCCGAGCTTGGCCTGGTCGATCGATGATCGCCTCCGGCATGCCGGCGCCCGCAAGGGCAGGGTCCTCGCCGTCTGGCAGGGCGAAACGCTCGTGGCCGCGTGTGCGTGGCACCTGCACGAAACCGGTCCGCCCGTCATTTTCGACCTCGGTGCGCGGCTGGATCTTCCAGCACGCCAGCGACTCCGAGTCTGTGTCGCGCTACTGGCCTGCCTGCGAGACATCGCACACGAGCTCGGCCGCACATCCGGTGAACTGCGCTGGAGCGACCGGCCGCTCGACCGTGTGCCCGACCAGCGCCAACGCGACCGCCATCGCCAGGAAATCCGCGCTCGCGCCAAGGCCCTGCACTTCGTAGCGCTGCGCCCCAGACCCAAGTTCTGGAAAGGCCGTTGGGCCGTCAAGCGAAGCTTCTAGCCACCCTCGCCCAGCATCCGCAGAAACTCAGCCGTCCCGGGCGTATCCGCGTGAGCAGCGAGCATCTGCGCGGCGGCGTCCTCATCCACAGGCTCGATCTCCCCCGCGGGCAGTCGCGGCATCCAGTCGACCAGACCGTAGGTCAGCTCGCGCAGCCCACGATGACCGCGCGCTAGGAGCCACTGCGCCGGCGTCGCACCGCGCAGATTCGGCAGCGCTGTGGTCACCCACTCCCCGACCTCACGGTCCCCCTGCAGATACGGCCGCGTCTCCTCGCACAACTCCAGCATCAGCGCGACCTGCGCAGCCTTCTTGACCTGCGGACGCACAACCTGGTGCCCCCGCCACACCGCGATGGTCGCCTCGTCCCAGCCAAGCGCACCAGCCAACAGCACATCGCGCCCGAAGAAGACATACAGGCGCGCAAACGAGTCCAACGCGTCCGTCGCCTGCGCGGATGGCGATCGTCGCTCTCGTCTTGACCTACCCTCGTCATGCCGAGCGTCGCTGGCGCGCAGCTCGTCATCGCGCTCGCTGGAGCGAGCGGCTCGACGCTTCGGACGCGAACGACTCGACGGCGAGGAAGACCCAGTATCGGCTACATTCGGACTCATTTATAGGACTGTAGCATGGGCAGCGCAGAAGACGGGCGACCAGCCGCCCATAGCCTTGATATGAGACCCGCGAGACCGGCACCATGATCATGGAAGTCGACAATGGATCGCCGTATCGACTTGTCCTGAACCCGGGCGGCTATCTCGGGCTTTTCGGCTTTTCAATCGGGGCGAACGGTTAGACTTGGCTTGCTGATGCGGTTTTCGGGCCGTCTGCTACGGATTTGCAGCGGCCATACCAGCCTCATGCCGGGCGCTGCTCCGGCCCAGTCCGGGCGTATGCCATGCCTAACATTTGTAAGCCATACTCGGTGGCCCGACAGCAGCCTCGATGAACTGATCGCGCACGATGGCGGCGGCCTGCCCTCGGTTGCCCGTTGACGACCGGAATGGGAGCTACCATCACGAAGGCCATGACGAAAGCACAGCCCAACGGAAGGCCCAAACCGCTCAGCCCCGAGAGGCTGGCAGAACTCAGGGTTCCGGCCGTCTACGAGACCCCCGAGGAAAAGCGGGCGGCCCTGAAGCGAGCCACCGAGGGTCTTCGGGTGAAGGTCCGCGTCACGCGCGATATGTACCGCCCTCGGTAGACCGCGATGAGTCCGACAGGCGGGCGTCGGACCGCCACGCGCGGTGTGTTCGCGATCGAGGAACAGGCGCTCGTCCTTCCCGACCCGATCGCCTTGGACACCAGCTTCGTCGTCGAGGCCCTGCTCTCCACGCAGCCGCTCCACGCCGTATGTGATGACTTCCTCACACGCATCGGCGACAGTGGCATCACCGTCGTCACCAGCGACATCCTTGCCGTCGAGCTTGCCGAGACGGCATTTGCGATCGCCTTGAAGGAACGCTGGGGCAGACACTGGCGAGGACACCGCACCGACGGACGCGCCCGCCGCCCCGCCACACATCTGCTGAACGACACGATCTCCCGCTACGAGACGCTGCTCTTGTCGATCGATCACTTCCCGGTGCCCCTCGCCGACACAGCAAGCGTCGCGAGAAACTTCATGACCAGCTATGGGATCGCATCCTACGACGCGGTCCACGCAGCCAGCGCCATCGCCGCGGACGCCGAGGCGATCGTCACACTCGATACCGGCTTTGCGCTCCTGCCCGCTTCAGTGCTCACTGTCTACACCGACCGATCGCGTCTCGCGTCCTGCCGCAAGAAGCGACCGTACTGAGGGACGCGAGGTAAGTCTCGCCGGCCCCGAACACCGTTCTTGACCGGGCCGAAGAACCAGCACCTTGCCGAATCACTCGGACGCCGAAGCCGCGGCAAGCTTCTCGTTCGAGCGATTCGTAGTCACTCGGTCTTGGTCGCGCAGACGACGCCAACCGGGGCTTGTAACTCCCGCGCCTCCCACTCGGCGGCGTGGGCATTTCCTTTGGGCGGTCTCTTGCGCGAGGGTATTCGTTCGACCGATACGATTGCAGGAACGGCTGGGCGCGCGACGTTGGCGGTCCCTCGCCGACGAAATAGCGGGGCAGCGTGGACCAAGCGCCACCCCGCGGGGTTGGAGAGCGGAGCCCGCCAGTAGTCCTGATCGGGGTGCTTGCTCGGGCTCCGCTTACGCCCTCCTAATCGTCCTCACCCCCAGCATCCTCCCCTGCGGAGGCAGCAACGGAGCCGTCCTCCGTCTTGTAGATGAGCCGGAACGTCACGCGCGCAAGCTCAAGCCAGTCTTCCTGCTTGGACTTGGGGAACGCGCCATTCGGCGAGGGAAGCTCCTGGATGAGCCCTTGGATCAGTGGGTGCAGGTGGCCGCCGTGTTCGCGCCCGACACCAGCGACGCTGTGCACAGAGGCTGTCGCTTTGGCCTGTTTCTTAGGTCGCGGTTTGGCCTCAGCGCCGTTGGTGGATGGCGTTTTGGGCGTCTTAAAATGCTGGCTGACCGGGATATCTGCATATTTGGCCGCGCCCAAGTAGAACGCGATTGCCTTGCGCATGGTGCTGCCCTGGACCCCCATTTGGCGAAAAGCGTTCTCAAGCTGTTGCTGCGTAGCCAGCGCCTCCAGCGCCATCGGTCCTGGATACTTCGCTTCCAGCATCGTTTTAACCGCGAGTTTGCGATCCGCCTCCTCGGCCTCGACAATGCGCTCAAGTGTTGGCGTCGGCTTCATCTGCCCATTGATGAGGCTCAGCCACTTCATCGAAGCGATGAGCTGGGACTGGGTGCTCCCTGGCAGGTTGCTGAGGTAGCTCCGATCTACTTGGGAGGGAACACCGCCCTCTCGCGCCATCTTCTCAGTCGTGTTCTTCAACGTGGCCCACGACACGTAGGCCGGAGTGTCGGTCTGCTTCTCGGAGGTATCCGCTGTCTCTGTGGCCATAGTCGCTCCTTGGCTTGCTTGTGCCGAACACTAACAGATGAAATGGACCATGCCGCTCACAGAATGCACAGCCAAACCATCTGTCATGGAGCCTAAATCATGATCGCCGCATATCGGGCGTCGAATACTAGAAAGGTCGCGCTAACTGGCGTCGTTGATGGGAGGCATATCCCGGTCGGTTGGGCGTGCCGTGAGGACTTGTGGCAAGTGGCCTGCAACGACGAGCGCTAGCCCGATGGCGCCCCTATGGCAAGCGCTCGCGGGCAGGACTTGAGACCCGAGCGGCGATCTGATCTCATCGCGCAGCTCATGAAGCGCGATCCCGAACACGAGCACCAACCGCCCGAGCCCTGGGTGACCAAGCGACAGCTTGCCGACCACCTGAGCGTGACGCCACGCTGGATCGAGCTCCAGCAGTCGCTCGGCCTTCCGCATCTGTCCACCGGCGGCATGAATCGCTATCGCATCTCAGAGGTCGAGGTCTGGTTGCGCGAGCGCTACGGCTCGCCCTCACACGCACCTCAGCCACGCAATCGCTGACCAAGAGCCCTCGCGGGAGTCGCTGGCTTCGTACCGATTTGCCTTCGTTCGCCTCAAGCCGACTAGACCGAAGTTTTTTGTCCCGTAACGGCCCCCGAGACGACCTTTCTATGTCGGGAGACCCATCGAAAAAATATCGGGGCGAACGGTTAGAGTTGGCTTTCTGATGCGGTTTTCGGGCCGTCTGCAACGGATTTGCTACGGCCATGCCGGCCCCATGCCGAGCCATACCCCGGCCCAGGCCGGCTGTATGCCATACCAAACATACGTATGCAGTGTAGGGATTCCGCTGCTCAGACAACGGACCGAGCGCGACACGTCCGGTCCCTTCGGCAACATTGGAGCGGATACCATGAGGTCCGTGGCGCAAGCGAAAACCAACGGGAAGATCCAGCGGCTTAGCCCCGAGAGGCTGGCCGAGCTCAGGGTACCCGCAACCGCGAAGACCCCCGAGGAAAAGGAGGCGGCCTTCAAGCGCGCCACCACGGGTCTGCGGGCCAACGTCCGCGTCACGCGCGACATGTACCGTCCCCGGTAGGCGCCGATGAGCCCCGCAGGCGGGCGCAGGCGCGTCACCCGCGGCGTGTTCTCGATTGAGGACCAGCAGTTGACCCTGCCCGACCCGATCGCCCTGGACACCAGCTTTGTTGTCGAGGCCCTGCTGGCAACTCAGCCGCTCCACGGCGTCTGCGACGCCTTCCTCAAGCGCATCTTCGACAGCGGCGTCTCGGTCGTCACCAGCGAGTTGCTTCGCATCGAGCTCGCCGAGAGCGCCTTCGCCATCGCTATGAAGGAACGCTGGGGCGGACGCTGGCGCCCACACCGCACCGACGGACGCTCCCGCCCGCGCGGCGCACGACGGTTGAACAACACCATCTCGCGTTATGAAGCGCTCCTGGCACCGGTCGACCACTTCCCAGTACCGCTCGGCGACATAACCCCCGCCGCCTTCGCGTTGATGACCGACCACGGCCTCGCTTCCTACGATGCAGCCCATGCGGCCAGCGCCATCGCCGCCGGCGCCAAGGCGATAGTCACGCTCGACACCGGCTTCGCGCTGCTGCCCGCGAGCCATCTCACGATATACACGGACCGCTCGCGGCTCGCATCCTGTCGTGCCAAGCGACCACACTGACATATCGGTGATGCGGCACTCGACGGCCGCATCGACTGGGCTTCGGACGGTCGAGGTCGGACTCTTGCCGCCGTAGGGCGTCGACCGGCCGGAACACCTGCGATCCTGGAGGCATGATCGAGCAGGCGCACGTCAAGCTCAGCGGCGACATCAACGGCCGCTACGTCGTGACCAACCAGCGGGCCGGCGGCGAGCTGACGCTCGTGCCCGACACCTCTTGGGAGGCGATCCTGGAGCGCGCAGGCGCCCGCGACCCAACCCCAGAGGAGGCCGCCGAGTTCTGGCGCGAGCACGAGCCCCACATGCTCCCGCCCGACGACGAGCCGTAGGCTGTTGAGCCGGCGCGCTGGAGCACCTGCGTCATGGCGAGCCAGCATATGCATCGTCAGCGTTGGCTCAATCATGAGCACATGCACGCGCGTTGCCGTGCTGGTAGGAATCACCTGGCACAAACTTCAAATGTCGTCATCATCTGATCGATGAGGCATCCGTCCGACGATTTCGCCTCGGAGGTTGAAGGGCGGTGCCTTTACACATTTACCGCTCATCTGCCGTTTCCACTCGGAGTACCGGATAGCCTGGGGCACACGATTGGTCTTGCGGAGCCGTTTGCAGATCCAAGCGACGTTGCCGCTTTTGGCCCGCAGGCAACCGTCAATATTCGCATGTTCACATTCGAGACGCTGGGGCTCCCGCTGTGGCCCGTGGGAGCACACGAGGCCCTGAAGCGGTTTTACAATCACGAACTCGAGGACGAACCCACCTCTCGGTTCGGCGAGGATACGCTGACCGCACACGATCAATGGATAACTCTCGAGACACCGTGCGCGCCGACCGCGGCAGACCTCGACAAAGATGATCCCGCCTTCGCGTTCCATCGATGTCTTTTCGCGTTCAATGTCTTCCTCCGCGGCGTCCAAGCGGCGACACGAGATGTGAGGATCAGGCCGATCTCCTCTCACGATCTTCGCCCAGTCGTGGTCGTGGGCGCGTTGCTCCCCGACCGACGCTGGAGACTCCTCACGGTACTTCTCATGCATCCCGAGTCACGCCCTGATCCCCTGCCGCCCGAGGGCGGACCCATCACAGAAGACCGACTCAACGCCGGTCTCAATGCAGTCGTTACGCAACAGCCGTATTTGACGACGAGTCTGTGGCGGTCCCGGGCGCAGCGTGCACTGAGACAAGATGGCGACGCAGCAGACGCCATCATCAGCTTCCAGATCGCTGCCGAGAGCCTTCTGTTCGACACCTATCGGATGATCTTGGTCGACGAGAGACTGTCGTCTGCCGCAATAGAAGACACGCTGAACATAGACATTCCGTTCAAGCGACTCCTAGTCAAAACCATGCCGTCCAAGCTAGGTGGCCACTGGGACATTACCCAGCCCCGAACCGCGGTTGGCGAATATTGGGGAAAGCTCTATCTCGTGCGGAACTCAATAGTCCACGCTGGTCACGAACCGCACGGGGGCGAAGCAGAGGAGGCCCACGAGGGCTATCGCCGACTCCGAGACCATGTCGAGGAGCGGCTTCTCGCCAACAGTACGGCGTATCCCCGGTCTGTGCTCGTGCGTTTCGGGAGCGATGGGCTGGAGGCACGCGGTCTCCTCACCCGGAGGATGCGGCGACTTATGGACGCCTTTGCCGATGAGCCGGGGCCGTGGTATTGGCCATTCGACACAGCAGGGCGTACTCAGGGCACGTAAAGCACCAGAGACCGGACGACAAGGGGGTTGAGACCCCAGCCACGAATCTGATCTCATCCCGCAGCCCATGAATCGTGGCGGCTCAGCCCACCGTCATGCCGGGGATTGGGACGTCGAGACCAGCGTATGCCATCGTGAACAGACGTATCCCGTCCGCTGCTGCTGCCCTGACCGGCGGCCACGCCGCCCAGACGACATCAGGTCGCCCGCCTACCTCACTACTGGAACGGTTCGTAGAAGGCACCGAAATAAGCGTCGTAGCGAGGATCGTCATCTTGAGGTGTCCCAATTGCCCAGACTGACGGCCGCCCCGAGGGAGAGGTATCGCGCGGTGATCAGATCACACATTGGTGCGATTATCCGCGAGCAAAATCGCCGCGTACGATGAGCTTGTGGACCTCGGCGTCCCCGACACGTTTCCAGTCGTATGTGATTGCTCTCGTGTAGACAAACCCGGTTACGGACGCGACTGGGCCATCTAGATGAACGATGCTTCCTGGGTGCAAGAATGGATCGGCATCGAGCGTGACGAAATAGGCTGAACGCAGCTCGCCACCGGAGCCCAGCACGAGTTGCGTGGGCCGAACTGACGGCAGTCCTGCGCTAACCACCGTCGTTTCGATGAGCGCCGCACCGACGTTCAGGAGTTCGTTGAGCGCCTCAAAAGCATCCATATACGCTCGTGCTCGACCATCGGTCCCCGAAACCAACCGCTGCAAGACTGCCGCCCTGTACTGAAAGCGCTGCAAGAGGAATTCGCCGGCAGCGGCAGTCACGGCGTCGTCGGTGACACTTCCCGCAAACGTGCGCCCGATCTCGCGGAGCTGGTCCCAGTCAGCCGGCTGCATTGCGGCACGGGCGTCAACGAAAGACGCGCTCGCCTCGGACGCATTCAGCTCGTCCGCCGCAGCGTTCAACAAGGCTGCGAAATCAGCCTGACTTTCGAGAATTGGTCCAACGGGTGGCGGACCCTGCAGCTGCAGTCCCATCCGCCGGAGTTCGCCATCCCAGGGGAATCCGGCGACGAAAAAGGTCTCCGAGTACGTGTACGGCGATCCCGTCCGCACGTGGGGAACTCGGAGGGATGGATATCCGGGGATTCTGGATCGGATGAACTCGATTGCTGCCGTCAGCGCTCCACCGACCTCGTTGAGGTCGCGGAGCCACTCCTTATGCTCCTCATTTTCGACGAACGCCTGTATCTCGGGAAAGCGTGCTAGCTGGTAGCCCATCAAGAGTGGGTGCTGCCGAATTGGCGACGCCATTGCCGTGATCTGGCTGAGGTCCCTTCGAAGAGGCTTCGCGGGATCGGCGAGGTCGAATGCCTTGCGGATCCTCACGACCTTCGGAGCCTCCTTCATCGCCTGGGCGAACGCGTAAAAGTTGGTCCACTCCATCGCTAGGGGGCAAAGCGAGGCATGATGGTTTCCAAGGCGTCGCTGACGGCCGTAGCCGCTTGCCGCCTTGCGTGGGTCCTAACCATCGACTCCGCGATGGAGCGAGTCATGAACTCTACCTCCGGAACGTCGTCGGACCCGGAAACGCACTCTATGTGGACTCCGTCAGCGGTGGGCAACGACTCCAACATGTGCTCATCGATGGTTTCGGCGACGCCCGGTCGGACGGGATGGGGTTCAGGAGGCAAGAGCCATCCTCGAATCCCTGCAGGCCCGATCTCTCTGCGGACGCGATCTCCGAGAATCGGCGCCACCTCGTCGACCAGACGGTCAACCTCGGTCGCCCGTGCGCGGATGACCTCTTCGATCAGCGCCGCCAGATCCGCCGTGCTCTCGGGCTGGCGTGGTGGAATTTCAGACGATTCTCCAAGAAATGCCAGTCGCAACACCCCCAGCCACAAGTCGACGGCCACGCTTAGCGACGACGACGGGGTGATCGCGAGGCACACAACTGGCGCTTCGGCGACTCCTGTGTCGTCCTCCGCCTCCTCGTCGGCCAGAAGTACGAGGGGTGGATCGACATCGAGCACCCGTAGCCGCAACCGTTCGAGTGGAGTGCGCAGATCGTCGCCAAGGTGTTCGCACAGCCGCATCCATAGCTCGTTCGCGAAGTCGACATCAACGGCACTTTCAGGCTGGGCGTCTGCAGCGCGTGCCGCCGCCACTGGGTTTCCGACCACGAGCCGCAGGCGCTCCATGTCGAGCGCACCAACTTCTGCCAAGAAGACCGTCGCTTCCTCGAGGGACTCGCCGAACATCGCTGGTAGCTCGCCAAGCCCATGCCGAACCGCCTCAGCCGCGAGCCAATCGCCAAACAGGTCGTGCAGCATCCCAATCTCACTTGTCGCCGAAACGGTCTGACACAGGCCGAGCCCGAGAAGCTCGTCTAGAAGCTCCTGGGCGCTGGGCGCGCTCGCCGCGATGGTGCCGTTCTCAATGAGCGACCGGCGCGCATTGGCCACCGTTTCGAGCCACCACCAGCGTTCGGCGCTGAACCGCCCTTCGCTGCGAAGTCCGAGGCAAGCGGCCTCGACTACGCCTCGGCCAGCATCGGACAAGGAGCTCCCCTCGCGTCTCTCCTGCAAGCCCGTCATGAACCCCTCGAAGAGCTCCGCGCGCGACGACGGGCGGGCACCGCGAGCGTACAGCCCGACTGCCATGACGAAAAGGAGCGGATTCCCAGCCGCCTCGCCGATCCGAGCTTCGATCTCGGGCACGATCGTCTTACCGTCCTGCGCGAGCGCGTCTGCGATCTCGCGTCGCCTATCCGCATCCAGGCTTTGCACCTCGAAGTGTGAGAGAGACGCTCGGGCGAACGGCGCGGCGTTCCTTCCCGCGACGATGAAACGTGCGTCAGGATGCTGCTCTCGCAACTGCTGGAGGTCGTCTATAACTGCTCGGCGTTGTTCCTCGACCAACTCTCCTACTCCATCGAGGAGCACGAGCGCGCCGCGATCAAGAAGCTGAGCGACCACGCCGGGGGCGAGAGGACGGGCGGACCAGCGTTCGAGCGTCCGCCTTAGGAGTTCGTCAAGGCCACCGGGGACGTAGCTGCCGACGCGCACAGGGATGACGAGCTCCCCCTTTTTGAGTCCCTCAGTTCGGATCTGAGCGAGTGTTGTCGTCTTGCCAGCCCCGGCGGGGCCTTGCAGAAAGAGGTCATCGCTCCGTTCAAGCAAATTGGCCGCCGTCAATGGGACGTTGGCTTCGCCCTCCGCGTTTCGCTCAAGGAGGAACGTGAGCACCGCGGGATGCTCGGCCGGTAGTAGGTCAAGCAGAGTCCAGGCTGGGTCCGGCGCCTGCGCGGAGAGGGCGTCTCGATACTCTGCCTCCGCCTCCTCCGACCAGAGTTCGGCGTCGTCGATCACGTCCAAGCTCACGCCGACGATCTCGGCGACGTGTGATCGCTCCAAGCGCCGCCGGTCCGGAGCCCCCTCTCCCGAGGTGAGGACGACCTCACTGAAAAGCCGAAGGACAACGTCTCGTGCTTCCTCGACCGAGACCGAGGAGGACCGCTGGCGTAGCTCAACCACCCTCAACGTTGCTTGTTCAAGAAGAGTCCGCGCAGAAGGGACGCGGCTATGCAGTCCGACGCGTTGGAGCGCGGGGTTGTCGGGATCAAGCCCGAGGCTGCTCAGATAGCTCCGATCGTCTTCCGAGGCCGTGCCCTCGGCGAGACGGCGGAATGCTGGAAGGAGCTTCTTCTGCGCGGCCCGCCCAAGAGACCCGTCTGTCACGAACCGAAATTCGGCCCCGTCGTCCCCGGTGTCTATCCAAGCGGCGACTGCGTCCGCGACTTCCTGTGGCGACCACGAATACGGCTCGGCCTTTGTCTTGGCCTGAACGATCCGGCGCGCGACGCCGCGTGCGTCCTCCAGCGAGGCGTCCACGATGTCCTCGTCTCCCTCGACAACGAGGACATCGGCCGCTCCTTGTAGCAACTCCAAGCCGAGGCTCACGCAGAACGCAGCCTGGAACGAGCACCCCCTAAACGTGTCGGAGCCAGCCATGTCGCCGCTGAGCGTATGACATGGTCGGCTGGACCTCCCACCTGCTTCGTCTGGCCGTCGCGAACGAGCCCCGCGGCGTTGGCAAGCCGCGAGGGTGCCTGCCACCCAGACGCGCGCCGGGCTCAGCTGGCGCGCCGCGCCTAGCTTCTGACGATCTGCGAGACCCGCTGATGGCTCAGGCGCATGGTCTCAGCGATGGCCTTCATAGGCAGCCCTTCGCCGTAGGCGAGGCGGATGGCCTGGTCGCGCTCTCGGCGCAGGCTCTCGGCTTGCTGATCCAGGGCGGCTTCGCGCTTCGCGTAGTCCTTGGCGAAGGCTGCCAGGCGCTCTTTGGCGCGTGGGGCTTGGCGTTCAGTGCGAGCGATCAACCGATCGTGTAGTCTATTCTCGCTAGTCGGTTAGCAGGAATGCCTTTGCGCCTCGAAAGAAGGCCCCGCACCGCCCATCCGATGAGCAGCCAAGCCGATAACCACTCCCCCGAGCCCTGGGTGACCAAGCGCCAGCTTGCCGACCATCTGAGCGTGACACCACGCTGGATCGAGCTGCAACAGCCGCTGGGCCTTCCGCGCCTGTCCACCGGCGGCATGAGCCGTTACCGCATCTCAGAGGTCGAGGCTTGGCTGCGCGAGCGCTACGGCTCACCCTCCGAGACGCCTCGGCGACATGAGAGCTGACCGAGCCCTCGTCGGCGTCGTGGTTCGCCACGATTCGCCCTCCTTCGCCTCACATCGACTCGACCAAACGGATTTGTCCCGTTTTGGCCACCAAACCGACCTTTCTAAGGTGAGAGGACCGATCAAAAATCGGGGCGAACGGTTCAGGTTGGCTTGTTAGAGCCATTTTCGATCCGTCTGCAACGGTCTTACAACGGCCATACCGCGTCCATGTCGGGGCGCTCGTCGCCACAGGCCGCGTGTATGCCATCGTGAACGCTCGTCTGAGCCCACCCGCGCGGCGCGGAGGGCGGGCGGCCGTCTCCTGCTCCGTCTGGTGTAGCGGGCGTGATAGGTCGAGCACCACGCTCGCAAACGTCGCGGTTCCCAGGCAAGGTGGGACTGGCCTCACCGCTCGAGGCCCTGGCGAGCGAACTGTCGAAGCGCCGCTATGAGCATGCCTTTCCTTCTTCAAATGCAGTAAACCCGTTTCGCGGTGCTGTTGTACAAAATTTTTCGCATTCCGCTTTTTCCCCGTTTTTGAATGTCCCCACACAGTCATTTTTGCACATACAGCAAGTAGATCCGGATTTTACTATACAGGTTTGTCCGCCTTCTGTTCCGCCTGAGCCTTTTTCTTCGCCTGAGCTGGCCATTGCCGGTGTCGCGGCGGTCGCAGAGACGATCATCGAGCCGGTGGCTGCGACGGCCCCGTAACGCGCAACCCGGCCGATCGCTTCTCGGCGAGATTCACCGGAGATAGTGCTTTGCATGAGTTGGGGCTCGACGTCGAGCAGATCCTTCTCGCACAGCTCGTGGAGCGCGTTGGCGACCAGATCCTCGCTTGTTCCGGCGAGTACGGCGAGTTCAGCCAAGTCGCGCTCGCCATCGCAATGCTGCCAGACACAGGCTGCGATTGGGCTCAAGCAATGAGCGGTGTGACTGTTCTGATCGTAGAGAAGGAGTTCCTTGCCAACTGGCTCCTCAAGCAGACCGTCTTGACGTGCCCGTGGTAACGAACCGTATTCGTGCATAGATCGACCCTCCGTCCTATCGCCTTACATTTGGGGTGGCTACATATGGGTTCTTCCCCATCGAGTGTGAACGGTCAGCGTTCTGCGTCAAGTCGTCCGCTACCTCGTCCTCGGCACGGAAGAAAGACGGCCTATCCAAGCGAGATCGCCAATCTTGTGGCGGCTGCTGAGATGGCGCCTTTGTTTCTTATCCGCGCATATCCGTTCGCTTCGCGTGTGATCCAACCCCGCGCTGGCGTGGCGCTAGGTCTCTCCGCGCGACTCGTGTCGAGCCCGGGGTGCGCGCTCGCGTAGCACATTTCGTCGGCTTTATACCGACGTGACGCCACGCTGGATCGAACTCCAGCAACCGCTCGGCCTTCCGCATCTGTCCACCGGCGGCATGAACCGCTATCGCATCTCAGAGGTCGAGGCTTGGCTGCGCGAGCGCTACGGCTCACCCGCAGAGGCACCTCCGCCAGACAATCGCTGACCGAGGGCGTTGCTGGTTTCGTGCCGATTCGCCCCTGTTCGCCTCAGCGCAACTCGACGCAACGTATTGTCCCGTAACGGCCCCCGAGACGACCTTTCTATGTCGGGAGACCCATCGAAAAAATATCGGGGCGAACGGTTAGAGTTGGCTTACTGATGCGGTTTTCGGGCCGTCTGCTACGATTTTCTACCGCCGTACCGCGGCGAGACCGGGCTCCGCGCCAGTCATGCCCGCTGTATGCCATCGTGAACGCGCGTGAGGTCGCTAGCGTTTGGGGGCATAGCGGGGGCGGGACCTAAACACCTATCAGCGACCGAAGAAATCTGGACCCTAGCCTAGCGCTTCGGCGACTCGGAATCCAGACCAGGCCGCCCTCGGCAGGACCTCGCGCTCCGGTGCCTGCGAGCGATCATAAGAGGCGTCGAGCACGCCGGGCGTGGCGCTGATGGGCGGCGCTTCGGGTGCCTGTGGTCGCTCGGGCGAAGCGCTGCCAACCTAGATAGGCGTCGTCGGCTGGCTTGGCGTCGTGGAGTATGCGGAGTCAGCCTGGTGCTCAGTCTCGGCGTGCCAACTGGCGAGTAGGTCGAGTTGCTGTTGTGCTTGGCTTGCTGGTTCGGCGGTGTAGGCGATGAGCGTCAGTCCGTCGCCTGTCAGTTCAAGGGCGTCTCCGGTTAGGGTTGCCTTCTAAATAATTGTTGGGGGATGGGAGGTTTCGGGCGGGTTGTGGCGTAGTCATGGGTCATGCTGGGGGCGATGGTCGATGAGTCCGCGATCCGTGAGCGGTGGCTGGTCGTCGAGGG
>Ga0335074_10005312_pt1 | contig 17802 bp, 11 predicted proteins | sample Lox_Sample_23_FD_206715 | JGI IMG/M metagenome (GOLD analysis project Ga0335074, IMG submission 206715) | Soil microbial communities from Loxahatchee National Wildlife Refuge, Florida, United States - Lox_Sample_2.3 | ecosystem: Environmental > Terrestrial > Soil > Wetlands | place: USA... | reverse complement strand
GACCGGAACTAGGCCGGAACTAGGCCGGAACTGGACAGGAACTGGGCCGGTTACGATGGTCGTGTCCGGGACGTGAGCATGACCCTGGGGAGAGCGTTCGTGACGAGGCGGAAACCCGAGCCAGGGGCAGGTGCCGTCGCGGCGCGCGGCCGGCGCGATACCGGACGCGGACGGGGCACCCCGGCGCATCGCAGTGAGTCCGAAGCCGCGTCCGCGGGAGAGTCGGCGGCGGTCTCCGTCCTCGACGGTCCTGGCGCGCGGATCCTGCTCACCGCGGCGGTCGATGCCATGGTGGAGCACGGTTATCACGGGACGTCTGTCCGCGATATCGCGGAGCGGGCGGGCATGAGCGCGGCCGCGCTCTACCACCATTTTCCGTCCAAGCAGGTGCTCCTGTTCACGATCATGGACCGCGGAATGGACGATCTGGTCCGGCGCAGCGAGGAAGCGTACGCGGCTGCCCCGGACGACCCGGCCGAACAGCTTCGGGCCCTGGTCCGCCTGCACGTCCTTCGCCATATAGAACACCAGCGGGAAAGCTTCCTGGGAAACAGCGAGCTGCGCAGCCTCGACGAGCCGGGCCGGAGCACGATCCTTGCCAAGCGCGACCGGCAGATGCGGCTCTTTTACCTGATAGTGCGGGAGGGCGCCGAGCGAGGCCAGTTCCGGACGCGGTTCCCGACCGAGGCCGCGCGCGGCATCGTCACGATGTGCACCGCGGTGGCCACCTGGTACCGGGAGGCGGGCCCGCTGCCCGCGCGGGAGATCGCCAACCGGTACGCGGAAATCGCCCTGGCGATGGTTGGCGAGCACTACGCCGGATCGGACAGGTAACGAGGGTTGGCCACGGCGAGCCGGTCGGTCACGGCGGCCCTGACGGTGGCCAGCAGCGCTGGATCTTCCGCATCGAGCACGCCCGCCCGGATCGCGGCGGCGAGCCCGGCCTGATCCTCCTGCGCGAAGACGGCCAGCCTTTCCCGATGCCGCCGCTCCTGCTCGGGGCCGAACAGCAGCTCACGTTCGACACCGTCGAGCACGTTGGCGGCCACCCGGGCCAGGAAGTTCAGCCTGCCCTCGGCGGCCGCCATGACATCCTCGCGCAGGAACATCGAGACGGCCGCGACGAGCTCCGCCGCGGTGGGGTGTCCGTGCAGGTCGGAACCCGGTGCGGGCGGCCGCGCGGCAGCGGGCTCGGCAGGCAGTCCGAGCGCCAGCAGCAGGTCGTGCTCCTGCTCGCACACGCGCCGGCCGATCGCGGCGAGCTCCACCGAGGGCGTCTGCCCGGACAGGTGCCGCTCCGCCATGCCCCGGCAGCCCACCGCCCAGCGCGCGGTCCCGTAGATCTGCCACCAGCGCACCGCCTCGGGGTCTGGCCGGTACCCGGCGACCTCCGCGTAACCGTCGAGTAGCTGCTCGACGGTGCCGAACCCGCCCGCCGGCAGCGGCGAGCCGAAGCGCCAGCACTTGACGCACAGCCAGCCGAGATCCTCGCGCGGGTCACCGCGGTGGACCAGCTCCCAGTCGAGCACCGCCCGCAGGCCGCCCGGATCGATGATCAGGTTGCCGGTGCGGAAGTCCCCGTGCACCACGGTCTCGGGCACCTCGTCCGGGCGGTGCCTGGCGAGCCAGCGCAACGCGATCTCGATCGCCGGCAGCGGTTCGCCGAGGGCGTCGCAGGACTCGCGCAGGTCCTCGAGCGGGTCGGCCGCGGTCAGCCCGGGCACCGCGCCGACGGGGATGCGGTGGATCCGGGCCAGTGTCCGGCCCAGCTCGGCGGCCATCCCGGCGCGCGCGCTGGCGTACCGCGGCTCCCGCAGCAGCCTGCGGGCGATCGTCTCGCCGTCGACATGCTCGCTGATCAGGTACGGCGCGCCGAGGATCGCGCCATCAGTGCTGGCGTCGACCAGCCGGGGCACAGCGACGCCAGCGTGCCCGGCCGCGGCGATGACCGCGGCCTCGCGCGCCATCCCTTCCTGGCGGCCCGCGCCAGGCGGGTCACGGCGCAACACGAGCCGACGTGACCCGCCCGCGCGCGAGAGCGCGGTGAACGCCCAGGTCTCGCGACTCGCCCCGCCGGTCAGCCGGCGCAGGTCTCGCAGTTCGGCCGGCTCGCCGAAGACCACAGTGAGCCGGGCGGCCAGCAGCGCGGACAGCACGGCCGGATCACGAGCGTCGGCCTCGCACTCGCCCCCGGCCGGCACCGCCGTCACCGGGGCCCGCCCCCACCATGTCGAGGGCGAGCCGCTGGTAGTGCCGCACGACCTGCTCCCGGCTCAGCTTGCCCCGGGGCGAGAACCAGCCCGCGACTCCTGTGCACATCACGACGATCGCCCGGGCGGCCTCCTGCGGCAGCGACGTGGTGAACACGCCCTGCGCGATGCCCTCTTCGATCACCTGGTCGAAGAGGCGCTGCTGCTGCAGGCGCTTCGCTTTGTGCTTGCCGCGCAGCGGCTCCTCCAGCGCGCGCAACTCGGTCGTGCCCAGCAGGGTCGCCGCCTGGCTCTCCAGATGGAACAGCACCTGCACCTCGACGATGGCGGAGAGCCGGTCCTCCGGGGCGTCGCCGGCCTCGGCCAGCGCGGCGCGCGTCCGCGTCAGCAGCCGCTCGATACCTCGCTCCATCAGCGTGGCGAGGACATCCTGCTTGGACGTGAAGTGGTAGTACATCGCCGCCGGGCTCAGCCCCGCGCGCTCGGCGATGTCCCGCACCGACGTGCCGTGATAGCCGTGCTCGGCCATGACCGCGATCGCCGCCTTCAGGATCGCCTCTTCGCCGGGCCGCCCGGCCTCCCGCGCTGTCGACATTCGAGCACTCGCTCACGGCATGGTGTCCGGCCGGACCGGCCAGGGCGGCACGACGTCGGCGAAATCCCCCACCCGGCCCCGGAACTTCGGCGGGCGCTTCTCCAGGAACGAGGTGACGCCTTCCCTGACATCCGGGCCCTGCCCCACCCGGTAGATCGCGCGTGAATCGAGCCGGTGCGCCTCCCAGGGGCTGTCGGCGCCGAGCATCGACCACAGCAGCTGCCGGGAGAGCCCGACCGAGACCGCCGATGTGTTCTCGGCGATCTCCGCGGCGAGCGCCCGCGCGGTGGGCAACAGGTCAGCGTCGGGCACCACCCGGGAGACGAGCCGGCCGGCGAGCGCCTCGGCCGCGCCGAACACCCGCCCCGTGGCCACCCACTCCATTGCCTGCGAAATCCCGACGATCCGGGGCAGGAACCAGCTCGACGCGGCCTCGGGAACCAGTCCACGGCGGGTGAACACGAACCCGAACCGCGCGGACTCGCCGGCGATGCGCACATCGGCCGGCAGCGTCATCGTGACGCCGATGCCGACGGCGGGTCCGTTGACCGCGACGATCACGGGCTTGCGCGAGGCGGCGATCCGCAGCGAGACCACGCCGCCCCAGTCGCGGGGCAGCCCGCCGACAGTTCCGGAACCGGCGCGCTCCGCGGCCCGGGTCCGGTCGGTGACATCGAACGTCCCCGCGCCCGGCCCGAGGTCGGCCCCGGCACAGAAGCCACGGCCGGAGCCGGTCATCAGCACGACACGCACGGTGTCGTCCGCGTCGGTCGCGTCGAAGGCGGCGACGAGTTCTCGCGCCATCGTCGTGGTGAACGCGTTGAGCCGATCCGGCCGGTGCAAGGTGATGGTCGCGATGCCGTCGGCGACCCCCACGCGTATCTCGCTGTACTCGCTCATCTCACCGCCTCGACTGATCGAACGTTCATTAACATCTAACTGGACGAGCGCTCAGTTGGCAACAGCGCCCGGCTCGCGGGATCGTGCCGGCTGCGGGGCCAGCGCCGGTTAGAGCCTTCCCGCGGGCCGCGAAGTGAGTTATCTTAGCGAACGTTCGATAAACCCTCGAGCGCGGTGCGCACACAATTCGAGGAGGAAACACGGTGTACCCCGGTACGTTCGCCCGAGTCGATCCCGGCCGGGTCGCGGCGGTCATGGCTCATTCCGGCGAGCAGCTTACGTACGGCGAACTCGACGAGCGCTCCCGGCGGCTCAGCCGCCTGCTGTACGACGCGGGCCTGCGGCGCGGCGACGTGGTCGCGCTGCTGACGGACAACACGCTGCGCGCGTTCGAGGTGTACTGGGCCGCGATGCGTTCGGGGCTGTACCTGACGGCGGTCAACTGCCATCTGACGCCGGACGAGGCGGCGTACATCATCGACGACTGCGGCGCACGGGTGCTGATCGTCTCGGCAGCGCTCGGCGACCGCGCCACGGAGGTGGCGCGGACCTGCCCGAAGGCCGAACTCCGGCTGGCCTACGGCGGCGATGTCGAGGGCTGCGAAGCGTACGAGTCCTGGCTCGCGCGGACTGGCGAGCAGGCGGACGTGCCCGAGCTATGGGCCGGCGCGAGCCTGCTGTACTCCTCGGGCACCACCGGCCGTCCCAAGGGGGTGCGGCCGCCGCTGCCCGCGCACCGGCTCGACGAGGAACCCGCCGCGCTCACCAAGCTCGCGCGGGCCCTTTTCGGCTTTGACACCCAGCCGCTGGTCTACCTTTCCCCCGCGCCGCTGTACCACGCGGCGCCGCTGCGCTGGTGCGGGACCGTGCACGCGCTCGGCGGCACCGTGGTGGTCATGGACCGGTTCGACGCCGAGCGGGCGCTCGCGGCGATCGAGCAGTATCGGGTCACGCACAGCCAATGGGTACCGACGATGTTCGTGCGCCTGCTCAGGCTGCCCGAGCAGGTGCGGCACGCCCGCGATCTGACCAGTCACCGGATCGCGATCCACGCCGCGGCGCCCTGCCCGGTGGACGTCAAGCAAGCGATGATCGACTGGTGGGGGCCGATCCTGCGGGAGTACTACGCCGCCACCGAGGGCAACGGCATGACCTGCATCGACTCCGCCCAGTGGGCCACCCACCCCGGCTCGGTCGGCCGGGCGGTGCACGGCACGCTGCACATCTGCGACGACGACGGCACCGAGCTGCCCCCGGGAGAAAGCGGCACCATCTACTTCGAGCAAGCCGAGCCGGCGTTCGAGTACCTGCACGACCAGGAAAAGACCCGGGTCTCCCGCCATCCCCGGCATCCGTCCTGGTCGACCGTCGGCGACATGGGATTCCTCGACCCGGACGGCTACCTCTTCCTCACCGACCGGAAGGCCTTCATGATCATCTCCGGCGGGGTCAACATCTACCCGCAGGAGATCGAGGGCGCGCTCGCCCTCCACCCGGCTGTCGCCGACGTCGCCGTGATCGGTGTCCCGCACCCCGAAATGGGCGAGGAGGTCAAGGCGGTGGTGCAGCCCGCGCCCGGGGCGAGTCCCGGGGCCGAGCTCGCCGCGGAACTGACCGGGTACCTGCGCGGCCGGCTCGCTGGATTCAAGATCCCGCGCAGCTTCGACTTCGTCCCGGACCTGCCCCGCACCCCGACAGGAAAACTGCTGAAGAACGAGGTCAAGCAGTTGTACGGAGCGGCGCGTCCCGGAGAGGCGCCACGGATCGTTCGGGATAAGGGATTTTGATTTTCTTCCGAACGGACCGGCGTGACTGTGGCACCGGCTCGCATCACGGCCGCACGGGGTCGAAGCGGGACAGGGAGGGTTCGGGCACGCCGAGCGCCGGGCTGATGCGCGGGCCGGTGGACCCGAGGACGGCCAGCGGGGCGTAGTTGGCGGCGAAGATCGACCGCCAGTAGTCGACGGCCAGGTGCGGCACGTTCACCCCCGGGCTGTGGGTGGCCAGCGGGGACCCGTCGGCGTTGTAGACATCCACCCGGTAGTCGGCCGGGGCGGCGCCGCTCCCGGTGAAGTACAGGACGTAGACCTGCTCGGCGCCGTCGACCGCCACGTCCAGGTAGGTGCCGTCCGATACCAGCGGCAGCGTATAGCCCGGCTCGGGGCCGGCGGTGAAGTACGGGGCCGGGTTGCCGTTCAGGTCGAACGCCGACAGCCGCTGCGAAGCCGCCTCAAGCACCAGCACCGTGCCCGGGTTCGTCACCGCCAGCGCCACCGGGGAGGACAGCAGGCCCACCTGGGTGCCCGGGCCGGCGGTGTAGGCCGCCAGCTCCGGGCGCGGCGTCGCCACCGGCTGCAGCCAGCCAAGACGGCCCGCCTCGGTGCTGACCGCCACCACCCGGCCGGAGGAATGCAGCGCCGCCGCCGACACCGGCAGCAGGAACATTCCCTGGCTCACCGCCGGATCCCAGCTCAGCGCCCCGGTCACCGGGTCCATGGAGACCTTGCGGAGCACGTAGCCGCTGGTCGTCTCGTCCGGCTCGAGCAGCACGTGGTTGCCCGCGCTAGCGGGTTCCACGAACGCGTCGAGCAGCAGGAACGGGCGCCGGGCGTAGCCCTGCCTGGTCGCGGTGCCCAGCTGGATCGTCCGCCCGTTCTGCGCGACTGGGACCCCGCGCAGGTAGTAGCGGTCGCCCTCCCGCCAGACGATCCCGGCCACCCCCGCCAGCGTCGCCACGCTGGTGCTGATCACGTCAACCGCCCCCGGGCTGGCCAGCGTCGCCGCCACCGTCACCGCCGGAGACCAGGTGTACCCGCCGGCCGCCGGGTCCCACGCGGTGGTGACGGTCCGGCGGAACACTGTCGCGGCGGTGATCGTGGCCGGGAGCTGGGTGATCGCGAACGCGACCGTATCCGGCACGTGCGCCGGATCGTCATTCGGGTAACTGGCCGACACCCCGGCGCCGGCCTGCTGCCCGCCCGCGTCAAGGAACACCACGCTCCAGGAGATCTGGGCCCCGCCGAACGGCACTCCCCGCACCGTCACCGGCAGCGGATCCGAGCGGGCCACCCCGCCCTCGTTGACGGGGCCGGTCACCGGGTCAAGCACCGCCGCGCCGTCCACCACCGCCTCAAGCCGCCAGCTGCGCGCCGTCACCGGGAACGTCGCCGACCGGGGATCGCGTGAGATCGTCACCGTCGCGTCATAGGTCACGCTCACCTCGTTGGCGATCACCCACGGGCTGATCGCGATCTCCGTCGCCACCTCCGCGAGCGTCGCCGCATCCCCCACCGCCGACAGAATCGCGAACACCTGGCCAATCCACGGGATGGCCTTGGTCATCGCGCTGGTGTTCTGATCGTAGATAAGGTCGTTGCTGATTTCCCGCCAGATCAGCGATGGTGCACTAGCGAAGAGCACCTTCGGCACGACAGTGCCCATTCTCACCAGCAGGACCCACATGTTCCTGATATCCGCACCGAAATCGTGGAGGGTCTTATACAGCGCAAACCCCCCGCAGACAGTCGTCGCCCCCACTTCCGCGGCAGTCAGCTTGATGCCGCTATTGCGCAGGACCTCGATTGTCGCCTCCGCGGTGGTCACTTCGTCGGTGAAGTACTTCCTGGCGGTTGCCCAGGCGCGGGGAAACATCGCGTCGGTGACCAGGGCGAGAGCGTTCAGGCCGATGGACAGCAGCCCGGTGGCCAGCCCGGAATAGATGACCTCGTCGGTGGGGGCGATGGCGTTGTCGGAGTAGGCGCCGGGGAAGTACTGCCGCCAGCCGCCGCCGATGATGCTCGAGCCCAGACCGCAGTACAGCAGCCGGGCGCTTACCGCCCCGGCCGGGAACTCCAGGCTCACCCCGGTGGTGTTCTTCAGGACGTCCACCGGCAGGAACGCCCCCCACGGGATCCCGAGCGTGGTGAAGATCTGCGGCAGGATGCCCAGGAACTTCGCGTGGCTCGTGTCGGGGAACTTCGCGTCGGGGTTGGCCGACAGGTTCACCCCGCCAGGACCGAGGTACTGGACGTAGATCCAGATCCAGCGGACGTAGTTGTTGTAGACCGTCACCGGCACCTTGCCACCGGAGTAGGCCCCGGCCTTGGTGTAGGTGCCATACAAGTACCCAGGGTTCTTCACCTTCACGTTCAGCCCGCTTTGCGCGCCTGCCTGCGCGCCTGCCTGCGCGGCGGCGGGCTGGGGCCGCGGGACCAGGCCCTGCGGCTGGGCCCACGTGGCCGTCGCCGCGGCCGGGTCGTCATCAAGCGGCGCATCGGTCACCGCCCCCAGGCTGCCGGTGTCGCGCACCGCGGTGATCCCGCCCATCACCGATGTCCTGGTCGCCGCTGCGAACCGCGCATCGGTGTCGTTGAGCACGATGGTGGAGAACGTGGTCTCGGTGTCCCCGATCTTGATCACCGACGGGGACCCGTCTGGGTCGGTGGCCTCCTCCAGAGTGGCGAAGTCGCGCCCGGCCCGCTGCATCACCCGGATGTAGCTGCCCAGGGCCTGCACCGGCGGGGTATCCCCGAGCACCGCCTTGGTCGTCGCGACCGCCATCGGGTCCAGCGTCGCGACCTGCGGATGGCTCATCGTCAGCGCGGCCGCGCTCTGGTAGGCATCCCCCACCTGATCCAGCTGCACGACCTGCTGGGCGGTGCGGAAGTCGCCCAGGGTCAGGCCCAGCAGCCGCAGCCGCGGCGAGTCATCCACCACGGAATTCAGCGACCCGAGCAGCCGCTGGCAGGCCTGCGCCAGCGCCAGCGTCGCCGCCGCCGGGGCATGCCACACCTCGGCGACCACCACGTTCCGGGCACCGCGACGGCCCTGCACCGAGACCAGCAGCCCCCGCGCCCCCGGCAGCGACACTGGCGGCACGTAATGCGTCAGCGCCCCCAGATCTATCGCCCGCCACAGGCCGCCGGCGGATCGCAGCGCCGCCCGCGACGCCGCCGTATGCGCCACCAGCGGCACCTGCGACCCGTTGGCCACCAGCACCAGGCCCGACACCCCCGGCACGTCCAGGGCGAACTGCAGCCCCGCCGACGCCGACGCCCTCACCGGCGCCGCCTGCGCCGGCGCGACCGGGCCCAGCGACGCCGCGGCGGCGGCCGCCGCCGACCCCAGCCCGGCCTTCAGCAGCCACCGCCGGCCCACCGGCGTCGCCTGAAGCTCCGCCAGCAGCCGCTCATCCCCACGGCTCCCCCGATGGACCGTCACCTTGGCCTCCCCATGGTCAGGACGGACGGCAGCCTTCCCGGGCGGCCCCGGTCAGGTGATCTTCAGGGATGCCGCGGTGATGTTGTTGAGCAGGTTCGGGTCGCGGGTCCCCGATCCGGTGACCGCGAGCAGCAGGACCGTCTTCTTGGCATTCCCGGCCTTGACCGTCACGGTGTAGGTGAGCTTCTGGCCCGAGGCCAGCGTCGGGTCAGTGAAGAAGTCCACGCTGCCGCGCACGGTCCCGCCGCCCGGATTGGTGATCGTCAGGCCGTTCGGCACGTACAGCGCGGTGAGCACGTGCGCGGCCGCCTGCGGCCCGTTGTTGGTGACGGTGACCGTGACGGTCCCGCTCGTGCCGTGCGCCAGGCTGGCCGGCGCGCCGATCTTGACCGCCAGGTCCGCCCGGGACGGGCCGGCCGCGGTGACGGTCTCCACGAACGCGGTCTGGCCGGTGCCCGAAGCCGCGGTCACCGTGACCGGGCCCGCCGACATGCCGGCAAACAGGGCCGGCGCGGTCGCCACCCCCGCCGAATCCGTCGTCGCGGTGGCCGTCTGGGCGCTCCCGCCGAAGTTAGCGGTGCCTCCGGTCCCGGCCGCGATGGTGAAGGTGACCGTGGCGCCGTCCACCGGATTGCCGTCAGCGTCGGTCACGGTAACCGACAGCGGGGTGGCGAACTGCTCCCCCGCGGTCGCGGACTGGCCGTTGCCCGTGTCGATCGCCACCGCGGCCGGCGAGCCCTGGGCGATCACGTAAATGGCACTGTCGACGAGGTTGATCGCGAAGGCGGTGTGGGTGCCCGAGTCGGCCACGAGCGCGCCCTCGCTGTCGGCCACCGGGCTATTGAGGCTGATGGCCGCTAGCTGCGTGTTGGTGCTGCCGTCGATGACATACAGCTCCGACGTGTTGTTGTCGCCGACGTATATCACGTTCGAGCTCGTGTCCACCGCGATCGCGTCCGGGATGATCCCCACGCTGATCGTCCCGGTCACCGTGAACGTGGCTTCGCTGATAACCCACAGGCTGCCGTTCGAGCCGGTGACGTAGACCGTCTGGGTGACCGGATTGACCGCTACCTGGAGCGGGGTGCCGCTCGTGTCGATGGTGCCGGTGACCGTGTTCGTGGCCACGCTGATCGCCGAGACCAGGCCGGTACCGCGGTCGGTCACGTAAAGGGTTCCGGCGCCCGGGTCCACCGCTAGCCCGGTCGCGTCGCTGAACCCGGTCAGCGTGTCCGTCACGGTGTCCGTGGCGCCGTCGATGACGGCGATCGTGCCGGTGCCCTGGCCGGCGACGTAGACGGTGTTGGTGACCGGGTCATCCGCCATCGCGGTCGCCGCGCCGAACTGGATCGTGGCGGTCACGGTGTCGGTGGCACCGTCGATGACCGCGACGCCGTTGGCGTAGGTGCCGACGTAGATCGTGTCGGTGTCCGGGTCGACGGTGACCGCATCCGGGGCGCCGGACAGCGGGATCGTCCCCGTCACCGTGTCCGCGGGTTCGCTGATGACCAGCAGCTGGTTGGAGTCGGCCACGTAGACGGTCTGCGTGGCCGGATCGACCGCGGAGTAGAAGACGTTCGTGTTGCCAGGCGGGCTGATCGTGGCGGCCAGGGTGTAGGTGTAACCGTTCCCGGCCGCCCACGCCGGCGCCCCCGCCGACAGAACGAGACCCGCGGCCAGCGCGACAGGCGCCGCGAACCGCAAAACGCGCGAAATGGATTTAAAAGCCACGAGGAAAGACCTCCCTGCTGAAATGTGATGCCAGCATTGCGCCCCGTGAATTTGACAGCGGCAACCCAGGGAAGGTACCCGTTATTTTGGCTGGCTAATACTGCGAAGCAATTACTCTCAACTAGGTAACTTATCGCACCAATTCATCGTGAATTTCACCTTTTCAGGACATTTAAATCCCGGTCGAGCGCCGTGCCGTCCTGGGCGTCGAACAAGCGGAGCTTGTGTGTGTCGAGCCACAGGTCGAGCGGGACGCCCTGGTGCGCCCGGGTGGCCGGGCTGAGCCGCGCCACGAACGTCCTCTCCGGCCCGGGCGCGACGCTGCTCCCGGTCTCGGCGGCAACTCGCTCCAGTTCGCCCGCCTGGGCGCCTCGCCGCCTGGGCACAGGGAAATACGCGAACACGTCACTGCCCAGCGATTCCAGCATGTCGGGCCGCACGACGACCGCGGCGCCTCGCGCACGCTTGGCGTCGTCGATGAGTGCGGCGTCCTCGAAATCCTCCGGGCGGATGCCGACGATGACGTCCTGTGGCGCGTTCCCTTCCGCCAGGCGGCGTATTGTTCCGGCCGGCAGCGGCACGTCCCCGAGCGGCCAGCTCAGCGAGCTGCCGGCCAGCTGGCCGGGCAGGAAGTTCATCGCCAGCGACCCGATGAAGCCGGCCACGAACAGGTTGGCCGGGTGGTCGTAGAGCTCCCGCGGCGGGCCCGCCTGCTGCATCCGGCCGTGCCGCAGCACCATGATCCGGTCACCGAGCGTCATCGCCTCGGTCTGGTCGTGGGTGACGTAGAGGGTGGTCGCCCGCAGCCGCCGCTGCAGCCGGGAGATCATCGTGCGCATCTGCACCCGGAGCTTGGCGTCCAGGTTGGACAGCGGCTCGTCCATGAGGAACGCCTGCGGGTCGCGCACGATCGCGCGGCCCATCGCCACTCGCTGCCGCTGGCCGCCGGAGAGGCTGGCCGGCTTGCGGTCCAGGTGCTCGGCTATCTCGAGCAATTCCGCCGCCCGGGTGACGCGCCGGCCGATCTCGCCGGGCGGCAGGCGCGCGATCTTGAGCGGGAACGCCATATTCCGCCGCACGGTCATGTGCGGGTACAGCGCGTAGCTCTGGAACACCATCGCGACGTCGCGGTCCTTCGGGCTCAGCAGGTTCACGACCCTGCCGCCGATACGCAGTTCGCCGGAGCTGATGTCCTCCAGGCCGGCGATCATGTTCAGCAGCGTGGTCTTGCCGCAGCCGGACGGCCCGATGAACACGATGAACTCGCCGTCGGTGATCTCCAGGTCTACCCCGCGGACGGCCTCGGTGCCGTCGGGGTACCGCTTGGTGATCTTGTCGAGTGTTATCGCGGCCATGCCCGCCTTTTCACCCCTATCCCTTTACGGCGCCGGAAGTGAGGCCGGCGACAATGCGGCGCTGGAAGATCATGACGAGGATCACGATCGGGATCGTGATGACGACCGCGGCCGCCGCGATCGACCCAATCGGGAAGGTGAACTGGGAGACACCGGTAAAGAAGCCCATCGCGGCCGGGGCCGTCATTGACGCGTCGGTCGAAGTCAGCGAGATGGCGAACAGGAACTCGTTCCAGCAGAACATGAACACGAGGATCGCCGTCGTGGCGATACCCGGCAGGGCAAGCGGCGCGATCACGTGCGTGAGAATCTGCCGTTGCGACGCCCCGTCGACCTTCGCCGCCTTCTCCAGATCCCAGGGGACCTCACGGAAGAACGCCGACAGCGTGTAGATGGCCAGCGGCAGCGAGAACGCGAGGTACGGGATGATCAGCCCAGGCCAGGTGTTGAACAGCCCGAGCGCCCGCTCGATGTTGAACAGCGGGCTGACCAGCGATATCTGCGGGAACATCGCGATCAGCAGGGACACCCCGACGAGCACCCGCTTGCCCGGGAAGTTCAGCCGCGCGATGGCGTAGGCGGCCATGGTGGCAACCACGACCGAGATCACCGTCGCGATGAGCCCGATCCCGATCGAGTTGATCAGCGGCCGGACGAAGGCCGAGCCGCGGAAGATTCCGGAGAAGTTCGCCCACGACCACTGCCGCGGCCAGAAGCTACCGTCCGCGAGGGTCGCCGGGTCCTTGAACGCGAGGGCGACCAGCCACCATATCGGGAAGAGCGTCCACGCCACCGTGATCAGGTTGGCGGCCCCCCAGCGAGTCTGCCTCCAGGTCATCTCAGTGCCGTTCCGGTGCGGCACCGGGCGCGGCGGCGCCGAAGCCCACGATGAATATCACGGCGATGATCGCCACCGCGATGAGGATCAACACCGAGATCGCCGATCCGATCCCCAGGTTCAGCGCGGTGAACAGGTTGTCGTAGCCGAGGATCGACACCGACCCGGTGCCGTTGTTGCCCTTGGTCAGGATGAAGATGTTGTCGAAGATCCGGAACGCGTCGAGCATGCGGAACAGCAGGGCCACCAGGATCGCGGGCTTCATCAGCGGCAGCATGATCTGGGTGAACCGCTGCCACCCGGTGGCCCCGTCGACCTTGGCCGCGCGGAGCAGTTCGCCGGGCACGAGCGTGAGACCGGCCAGCAGCAGGAGCGTCATGAACGGCGTGGTCTTCCAGATCTCGGCCAGGATGATGATCCCGACCGCCTGCCACTGGCTGGTCAGCGGGGCGCTGCCGGCCGGCAGCTGGTTCGCCAGGTAACCGGTGCCTGGCGTCCAGGCGAACTGCCAGCTATACGCGGCGGCCACGGTGACGATCCCGTAGGGAAGCAGGATCGAGGTCCTGACCAGCCCCCGCCACAGGGGCGTGTAGTTCAGCAGCAGGGCGAACGTCATGCCGAGCACGAACTCGATCGTGACCGATACCACCATGATCACCGCGGTGACCACGAACGCGTGCCACCAGATGCCGCTGGACAGCACCGCGTCGTAGTTCGCCAGGCCCACGAAGTGGCTGAGCTGCGGGAACCGCAGGTCGTACCGCTGCAGCGACAGGTAAAGAGCGTAACCGATCGGATAGAAGGCGACCGCGGCCATCACAATCACCGCGGGCGCGCACAGCGCCCATCCGAAGCGCCGCTCGGCGCGGGTGGCCGCGGACAGCCGCCTGCGCTCGACCCGGGTGGGCTCGGTGTGGCTGAGCCCGGCCTGGCCGAGCTGAGCGCGGGTCACGGGACCAGCCCCTTGTCGGCCAGCGCGTTCTGGATGCCGCCGGTGATCTGCGCCAGCGTGGCAGCGGGGCTGATGCCGGCCGGCGGCGACACGGTGTGCGAGATCACGATCGAGATGTTCTGGTAGTAAGGCGTCTTCGGCCGCACCGACGCGCTCAGCAGTTCCTGCTTGATCGCCGTGGCGAAGGGATAGGCCTTGACGAACGCGGGGTCGTCATACAGGGACGTCAGCGTCGGTGGCAGGCCGCCTTTGACCGCGGCGAGGATCTGGTTGGACCGGTCACGCAGACAGAGGATCGCCCGCTCCGCGAGCGCGGGATGGGCGGAATAGCTGCTGACCGCGAGGTCGATGCCGCCGATCGTCACATGCGCCGGGACGTCCGGGTAGACCCGCGGATACGGCGCCCACCTGAAGTACTTGAAAAGCCGCGGGTTGCCGGTCCGCATCGAGGGATAGACGAACGGGTAATTCAGTTCGAACGCCGCGGTGCCTGCCTCCATCGCCAGCCGGTTCTGGTCCTCCTGCTGCACGGACAGTGAGGGATCGGCGCCCTTCGAGCGCGCGAGCGCGGACATGACCTGGAGGGCCTTCAGGGCCGGCGCGCCGAGCGCCGGCGCGGTGCCGCTGGCGTTCAGGATGCTGCCGCCCGCGCTGGCGACCAGCGAGTTGAACCAGACCGTGGCGCCCTCGTACTGGGCGCCCTGAACCTCGATGTAGTGCGGCTTGCCCGCGGCGGCCAGCCGGTTCGCGTCGGCGATCAGCTGCCCCCAGGTGGCGGGCGGGGTGCGTACCAGGTCGGAGCGGTACCACAGCAGCTGGGTGTTGGTGTTGTACGGGACCGCGTAGAGCCGGCCGTGCCAGGTCGCCGTCGCCAGCATCGCCGGCAGGGTGCCGCGGGTGGCCGCCGCCTCGTTCGCCCCCGTCCACGGCAGGATCCAGCCTGCCTGCGCCATCTCCGCCTCCCAGGTCACGTCCAGCCCGAGGATGTCCATCGAGCCGTCATGCGCGGCCAGGCGGCGGACCAGCTGCTGTCGCTGCCCGTCCGCGTCGGTGGGCAGCTTGTTGTAGACGATCGCGTACTTCCCGCCGGACGCGGCGGTGCAGGTGTCGACGGCCTGCTGGATCGCGCCGGAGTTGTCGGGAAAACCCCAGTAGTTCAGCACGACCGGGGCGTTCGCGCCGGAAGCCGACGAGCACGCCACCAGGGCAGCGGCCAGCAGCACGGGGAGGGACAGTGCCGCCGCGCGGCGCGGGCTCACCTCGCCGCCGGTGTCACGGCCCGGTGGTTGGGTCGAAGCGGCTGAGGGACGGTTCGGGGACGCCCAGTGCCGGGCTGACGTGCGCGGTGGTGGTGCCGAGGGCGGCCAGCGGGGCGTAGTTGGCGGCGAAGATCGACCGCCAGTAATCCACCGCCAGGTGCGGCACGTTCACCCCCGGGCTGCGTGTGGCCAGCGGCGACCCATCGGCGTTGTAGACGTCGACCCGGTAGTCGGCTGGGGCCGTGCCGGCGCCGGTGAAGTACAGCACGTACACCTGCTCCGCCCCGTCGACCGCGACATCCAGGTAGGTGCCGTCGGAGACCAGCGGCAGCGTGTAGCCGGGGGACGGGGCGGCGGTGAAGTACTCCGCCGGGTTACCGTTCAGGTCAAACGCCGACACCCGCCGGGTGGCGGCCTCCAGCACCAGCACCGTCCCCGGGTTCGTCACCGCCACAGCCACCGGGGAACTGAGCAGCCCGACCTGGGTGCCGGGCCCGGCGGTGTAGGCCGCCAGCTGCGGCCGGCCCGACAGGTCCACCGGCTGCAGCCAGCCAAGACGCCCCGCCTCGGTGGAGACCGCCACCACCCGGCCCGACGAATGCAGCGCCGCCGCCGACACCGGCAGCACGAACATGCCCTGGGTCACCGCCGGATCCCAGGACAGCTCCCCCGTCACCGGGTTCAGCGACACCTTGCGGATCACGTAGCCGCTGGTTGCCTCGTCCGGCTCCAGCAGCACGTGATTACCCGCGCTGGAGGCCTCCACGAACGAGTCCAGCAGCAGGAACGGACGCCGCGCGTAGCCTTCCCGGGGCGCGGTGCCCAGCTGGATCGTCTTGCCGTTCTGCGCCACCGGCACGCCCCGCAGGTAATACCGGTCACCCTCCCGCCACACCACCCCGGCCACCCCGGCCAGCGTCGCCACCGAGGTACTGATCACATCCACCGCACCCGGGCTGCCCAGCGTCGCCGCCACCGCCACCGCAGGCGACCACACGTACCCGCTGACAGCCGGGTTCCAGGCGGTGGTCACCGTCCGGCGGAACACCGTCGCCGCGGTGATCATGGCGGGCAGCTGGGTGATCGCGAACGCCACCGCATCCGGCAGGTGCCCCGGATTGTCGTTGGGGTACCCGGCCGACACGCCCGCCCCGACCTGCTGCCCGGCCGCGTCCATGAACACCACCGACCAGGAGATCTCCGCGCCGCCAAGCGGCACCGCCTTGACCGTGACCGGCAGCGGATCAGAGCGGGCCACCCCGCCTTCGTTGATCGTGCCAGTCACCGGGGACAGCACCGCCGCCCCGTCCACCACCGCCTCCAGCCGCCACGACCGCGCCGTCACCGGGAACGTCGCCGACCGCGGATCCCGCGAGACCGTCACCGTCGCCTCGTACGTGCGCGACACCTGATTGCCGATCACACAGGGGGAGATCATGAACTCCGTCGCCACCTGCCCCAGCGTCGCGATATCCCCCGCCAGCGCCATGATCGCCAGCACCTGCCCGATACCCGCAATGGACTTAGCCACCCCGCTGGTGGTCTCATCGACGAAAACGCTGGCGCCGACTTCGCTCCAGACCCGGAGGGTCGATCTGGCGAAGAGCAGCTTAGGCACGATCGTGCCCATCTTCAGCAGCAGGCTCCACAGGTTCCTGATATCGGCGCCGACCTGGCCAAGGGTCGCATACGTCGCCGCCCCTCCGCAGATGACCGTCGCCAGCGCCTCCGCGGCAGTCAGTTTCAAGCCGCTGCTGAGCAGGACGTTCACCGCTTCCGCGCTGGTGGCTTCGTCGGTGAAGAACTTTTTGACGGTTGTCCAGGTGCGGGCGAGCTGGATGTCGCTGGCCAGGGCGAGTGCGTTCAGGCCGATGCACAAGATCCCGGTGCACAGTGAGGGGTAGATGACCTCGTCGGTGGGGGCGATGTGCCCGGCGTAGGCACCGGGGAAGTACTGCCTCCAGCCGCCGCCGACGATGTCGGCGCCCAGCGAGCAGTACAGCAGCCGGGCCGACACCGCCCCGGCCGGGAAGTCCAGGGTGATGTCCAGTGTGTTGGAGAACAGCAGCGGGAGCCCGAACACGGTCGGCACCGGCTGCAAGATCCCCAGGAACTTCGCGTGGATGGTGTCGGGCGGCGCCGCCTTGTCATTAGCCGACAGGTTCTTCCCGCCTGGGCCCAGGTACTGCACGTACACCCAGATCCAGCGGATGTAGTTGTTGTAGATCGTCACCGGCACCTTCGTCCCGGACAGGCCCACGGCCTTGGTCTGGGTGCCGTACAGGAAACCGGGGTTCTGCACCTTCACACTGACCCCGCTGGCCGCGGCCACCGCGGCGGCGGGCTGGGACTGGGGCACCATGCCCTGCGGCTGCACCCACGTCTTGGTCAGCGCCGAAGGGTCATCCTCCAGCGGCCCGTCACTGACCGCCCCCAGGCTCCCGGTGTCGCGTACCGCCGTGATCCCGCCGGTCACCGACGCCTTCGCAGCGGCGGTGAACCGGGCATCGGTGTCGTTCAGCACGATCGTGGAGAACGTCGTCTCGGTGTCCCTGACCTTGATCACGCTCGGGGACCCGTCCGGATCGGTCGCCTCCTCCAGCGCCGCGAAGTCTCGGCCGGCCCGCTGCATCACCCGGATATAGCTGCCCAGCACCTGCACCGGCGGGGTGTCCCCCAGCACCGCCTTGGTCGTCGCCGCCCCCATCGGGTCCAGCGTCGCCACCTGCGGATGGCTCATCG
>Ga0335074_10005311_pt1 | contig 17803 bp, 12 predicted proteins | sample Lox_Sample_23_FD_206715 | JGI IMG/M metagenome (GOLD analysis project Ga0335074, IMG submission 206715) | Soil microbial communities from Loxahatchee National Wildlife Refuge, Florida, United States - Lox_Sample_2.3 | ecosystem: Environmental > Terrestrial > Soil > Wetlands | place: USA... | reverse complement strand
GGCAACGTTGCTCAATCCGCAGAGCCCCGATTCCACAGTTTCCGAGGTCGTGCACGGTGCAATTGAACCATGTTACCCGAGGTGCGGGCAATAACAACTCTGTGTGACGAAAAACTGATTTCACCCAAACGATGGCGGTTGGCGCTGAACCGGCTTGAACCGGCCGGGGCTTCAGAACTCGATCCTGGCCTGAAAGGCGATCATTCGCGGAGCAGTGTCTCCTCCGAGTCCCACGCCAAGCAGGCCAGTCGGTGGCGAAGTCACGCTTTCGAGCGTCCCGAACTTTGCCGGAATCGAACCGGGCACGCCGGCCTGCACCGTGCTGGGCAGGGCAAAGTTGGGATGATTGAAGGCATTGAACAACTGACCGTCGACGCGCAGCTTGATTCCCTCCCAGAGCGGAAAGGTCTTCGTAATGTACATGTCCGAATAGGTAAAGCGTGGCCCGCGGACCGAATTGCGGCCGGAATTACCGAACTGGCAGGTCGTTGGATTGTCGTTCTCGGCGCCGATCACGCCGCTATAACATGCGCCGGTCGTCGGATCGACATCCGACACGAACGCGTCGGGGTTAAGCCATTGCCTTGTTCCGGCCACGGTAACCCCAGGATAAGGAGTCTTGCGATAGGGCGGCTCGCCGGCAATGCGATTCGCATATTCGGGCGCGGCAAACTGGATGGTCTGCGCAGGGTTGGTGGCTTGAAGGACGCCATTGCCATTTGCCGTATATTGCTGGCTTAACACGCTGAAGGGCAGTCCGGAGTGCAGGAACCCGGTCTCAGAAAACGACCAGCCGCCGAGGGTCTGGCGGAGCATCGGGTTGGCGGAGTGAAAAGGGATCTGATACATCCCGAAGGCGGAGATGTTATGCCGCACATCGTAGTCGCAACTGGCATATTGACGGCTTAATTCTCCAGGCAACGGCGATTCCAGCCCCTGCGTGGAAAAGGCCAGCAGACCTCCATTCGATACTTCGTCGAGACAGTGGCTGAAGGTGTAGTTGCCGCGCAGGGTCAAGCCGCTCCATTGCTGCGTGTAGACGGTTTGCAATCCGCTGTAATTGCTATTGGCGCCGGTTTGAAACTCGGTGACATTGCCAAATCGCTGGTCGAGCGGCTGTTGGTAGGGGAATGGCGCGAAACATCCATTGCAGACGTTCTGGTATCCGTTGAGCTGCACCTGGTAGGGCTCATGCAGTCCGCGCGTGCCCACGAAGTCGGCACGCATGTTGCCGTGCAAGCCGACCTGCTGCTCGATGCCGAGATTGTACTGGTAGTAATACGGAGTTTTGAGCGTTCCCGTGGGGAAGGTGTTCAAGCTGACGGCCAGCGGACAGGTTGGGGCGCCCGGCTGGAGGCCGGCGCACGGTGCGCCACCCGTCGTGAAGGTCGTCTGAAATAGCGTATTGGCGCTGGTTGCCGCGTCCACCGCACTCCCCGGAACGCCGGGAGCAATTCCCACACCTCCCACCTGCCCGCCGATACCCCCGGTAAAGGATGGATCGTTGGGAGCATTCATCAGTCCGCTGTCGGCAATCTGCTGAGGAATGATGTCGTTGAAAACGCCCAGCCCGGCATGAACAGCCATACGCGGACGAAGCTGATACGCAATCGAAGCGCGCGGCTGATAGACAAACAACGGGGTTGACGGAAACAGATTGCGAACGTGACCGAGGATGACCTGATTCAGTGGTTGATTGATCGCGTGTGGGGCATCCAGGAACGAGCCGGTCATGCGAGAGAAGAGAGCCTGCGGGCTGGTCACGTTCGTATTCCAGGTCACGCGCAAGCCGTAAGTAATAGTCGTTCTTGTCGAAGGCTTGTAAGTGTCCATCCCGTAGTATTCGAAGTTGCCCACGGCAACCCTCTCCTTCAGAGAGACCGGGAAGTTTTGCTGGGCCGTATAAGCGGCTCCATAAGTGAACTCTGCCAGATCGTTGTAGGCAACCGTGGGCACAGTGCCTTCGCCAAGGTCGTAGTCGCTGGTGTCGACGCGACGGGTATTGACGCCGAAGTGCAAGGTGTGCCGTCCGAGCGTCCAGGTCAGGTTGTCGTTGACCTGCCATTGCGTGACTTTGCGCCCCTGAGGAAACGTATCGTCAAGCCCGCCGATGGCCGTGAAAGGCGCGCTGTCCCCGCCTGCAACGAGCGCGATGGGGAATGTCTCGAGCGCTTGAGAATAGTGGTTCGGCTCGAAGATGCTCGAGTACCAGCTGGCGCCGGGGTTGAACTGGTTCACCAGTCCCGGGCTGAAAACGTGCGTGTAACCGATCACCAGCGTGCGCTGCGGCTGAGGCGAAAAAGCGTTGAAGATCGAGTCGATCGGATCGGTCCATTCAGCCTGTAGGCCCGTATCCTGCTGGAAGCGATACCAGACGCTGTCTTTGGCGTTGATTGTATGATCGATCTTCACCACCACGAGGTTCTCGGTGTCGCTGTTATTCAGAGACTCCTGCCTCTCGGATGCACAGCCGCCGCCATCCTGTAGAACACCGCTCGGCGCAGCAGGCAAAAGATTCCCGGAGGTATCAAGCGGGCAAGAGACGATCGGCACAGGCGTGCCTCCCGGCGCGGGCAGCAGCGAAAACATGTTCCGGTAAAAGGGAATCTCAGCCGATTGCGCCGGCAGGTTCTGCCCCGTAATGGCATCAAATCCGCCTTGAGCCAACTGCCCCAGCACGTATTGCTGATAGGCGGGCGTCGGCAAGGTCGTGGCCGTGACCAGCGGCAAGCCGATGCGAATTCCTTCGTAATGGGCAAAGAAAAACAGCTTGTTCTTGCGCAGCGGCCCTCCGACGCTGACGCCAAATTCGTTTACCAGCGAGCGCGGCTTTTTCGCGATGTTCCCCGGCGTGTCGTTGGCATGAAGAAAATAATCCTCCGCGTTAAGCACCGAGCCGTTCCATATTTCGTAAAGATCTCCGTGAAACGTGTTGGTGCCGGACTTGGTAAAGTAGTTCACCTGCGATGCGCCATAGCGTCCCTGGTCGACGGAATAGGAGTTCGTATTCACCGTCACCTGGTCAACAGCTTCGACGCCGATGACAAGGTTTGTGGAAAGACCGATATTCAAACCCAGCCAGGGGTCGTTCGAGTCGTAGCCGTCCAAAATGTAGCCGTTTGAGGTTGCCGGCAGGCCGTTGAACTCCACATTGCCGTATCCGCCCGGAGCTTTGGCATCGCTTGAGGAGCCGGCCGTATTCATCAAAGCGCCTTGGGAAAACTGGGTGAGATAGGTCAGGTCCTGCCCAGGATTGGGCAGGTTCGAAATCGTCTTGGCGGCGAGGGGCGTGGTGATGTTGGGGTTATCGAGGCTAAGCAGGCCCTGCCGCGCGGTCACCTCAACGGTCTGCGAAGTTGAGCTGACTTGAAGCGTGAAATTCAGCGCTACATTGCGTCCTACGCCCACCGGCGTCGGCTCCGAGGCCGCGTCGGCGAATCCCTCGGCCTGCACGGAAACCCGGTATGTTCCCGGAGTCATCTGGGAGAACAGATAATGCCCGTTGGCATCCGTCTGCCCTGTCCTCTCGGCTTTGGTGTTAACTTCCGTCGCCGTGACGGACGCGCCGGAGATCACGGCGCCGCTTGGATCGATCACGGTGCCGGAAATCGCGCTTGAAGTGCCGCTCTGCGCTGGCAAGAGCCCGCAGTTAACCGCCGTTAACCAGAGCCAGAAGGTCAGGAGATGCGGCAAGGTTTTTCGGCAATTCGTAAGAACCTCCAAGGAATCGCAGAAAGTTGCGGCAGGTCAGCGTCCCATCGCCGTCTGCACCAGCAGCCAGCAATTCAACCCGGCGATCACGGCGGCCGTCGACCACGCCAGCCAGCGCATCCCGCGGCTATTGACAAACTGGCCCATCAACTCGCGGTTGCTGGTAAACAGCACCAGGGGGACCACGGCAAAGCTCAACTGGAACGACAGAATCACCTGGCTCAAAATCAGCAGCTTTTCCGTTCCCTGCGCTCCCATCAAAGCGACCACGATGATGGTGGGAATAATGGCCAGCGAGCGCGTAATCAGCCGGCGCAGCCATGGCGAAAGCCGCAGGTGAATGAAGCCCTCCATCACGACTTGTCCGGCGAGGGTGCCGGTGATCGAGGAGTTCTGGCCGCTGGCCAGCAGCGCGATGGCGAATAGCGTGCTCGCCGCGCCCGCGCCGAGCAGTGGGCTCAGCAGCTTGAAGGCGTCCTGAATGGCCGCCACCTCAAAATGCCCACTTCGATAAAAGACCGCCGCAGCTACCATGAGAATGGCGGCGTTCACCAGCAGAGCGATGGTCAGCGCGAACGCTGAGTCAACGTTGGCTAGGTGCACGGCCTCGCGCTTGCCTTCGGGCGTGCGCTTGTAGCGCCGGCTCTGCACGATCGACGAATGAAGGTACAGATTGTGGGGCATCACCGTGGCGCCCAGGATGCCGATGGCGATGTACAGCATGGCGCCGTTGGTTACGATCGACGGCGAAGGCACGACAAGATCGTGCAAGGCGGGCAGGTAGTCGGGACGCGAGAGGAAAACCTGTACGCCGAACAGCGTCATAATGGTGCCGATGAGCGTAATCACGAGCGCCTCGACGTAGCGGAACCCCCAGCGCTGCAGAAACAAAATCAGCAGCACGTCAAAGCCCGTGATCAACACTCCGTAGAAGAGCGGGATGTGAAAGAGCAGCTGCAAGGCGATGGCCGAGCCGATCACTTCGGCCAGGTCGCACGCAGCAATGGCGATTTCGGCGAGAATCCAAAGCGCGAAGCTTGTTTTTGCGCCATACCTCTCGCGGCATAGTTGCGCCAGATCGCGTTCGGTGGCTACGCCCAATTTCAGCGACAGGCTCTGCAGCAGAATCGCTATCAAATTCGACAGCATGATGACGAAAAGCAGCGTGTAGCCGAATTGCGATCCGCCGGCGATGTCGGTGGCCCAATTGCCCGGGTCCATGTAACCGACAGAGATCATGAAGCCAGGTCCAACAAACCCCAGAAGCCGCCGCCAATACTGCGGCGAGCGCGAAATGCGCACGCTCGCATGCACTTCCGGCAAGGAAGGTTCAGCGAGCGTAACCTGAGATACAGTCGGTGTTGCCATTTATCGTCGTCGCACTTTAGGAAACACTGTCACACGGAGCCGGGACGTCAAACCGCCCGCGGCCAACAGGGAACGACGACCTCGCACTCCGGCAAAAACACGCCCGATTAGCTCGAGCGCGGCAGGAGAAGCCGTCGCAGGGACCACCCAACGTCAGTATGCCACAAATCGTTAATCATAGTTAACGAATTCTGTTATTTTTGATTATTATCTCGTGGATATAGTTTTTAGCCAGACCGCTTCGGCGGCTAGCCTTCCTAAAATCGACCTAGCTCTATCTAATTCAATTGAAACCGTTTGATCGTAATTCTGGCTGATCACGCGTAAGTTCTTTCCCGGCCCGATTCCTGCCCCATGCAAGAAACGCAACAGCTTGGGATCGCGCTCGTGCAGGCTGACAATTGTGTACTTTTTTCCTGCCGCAGCTTCCGACAGCGGCAATTCGCCCCGCTTTTTGCGTTCCGCGGGGGGCGCCGGCAACACTGCATTGCCGTGCGGACAGGCCCCGCTCTCGCCCAGCTTTTCTTTCAACTTGGCCTCGAAGGCCGGTGAAACGGCGTGCTCCAGCCGCTCCGCCTCTTCGTGAATTTCGTGCCACTCCATGCCGAATACTTCGCTCAGCATGCGCTCAATGAGGTGATGGCGCAGGGCAGTGCGGTAGGCCGTTTCGCGACCCGACGCGGTGAGGCGCACGATCCCGTCCGCGCCCACTTCGACATCGCCGTCCCGTTTCAGCCGCTTCAGCGCCATGGTCACAGCTGGAGCTGATACCTCCAGCCAATGCGCCAGCATGGCAGGAATCACCTGGCGCCCCTCAGCTTCCGCTTCGAGAATCGCCTTGAGGTAGTTTTCCCTGGAAACGTGAATCGAGTCTTTCATGGGTGCTGGCCCAAGTCTATCGCCGGAGGGTCGTGATCAAGGAACAATGCAAGAAGCGGTAGCCTCTCACCGAGCCCAATCGCTGCCGGCTGCAGACGACCGGCTGCGAGCCTCCGGCTATAAGCTCCCGGCTGCCTTACTTCACGCTAACTTTCGGTTCCACCGAAAGCCCCGGCCGCAGTTCCTGATGCGGGTCTTCGTGCGCAAGGTCGGTGAAATCGATGCGCACCGGCACACGCTGAACCACCTTCACGTAGTTTCCGGTGGCGTTTTCGGGCGGAAAGAGCGAGAGCACCGATCCCGTCGCGCCGCCAATCTGCGTCACCGTGCCGCTGTAGTCTTTGCCGGTCGCGTCCACGTGGATCTCAACTTTCTGGCCGGCCCGCATGTGCCGCAGTTGCGTTTCCTTGAAGTTTGCCGTCACCCACAACCCCTGAAGCGAAACCAGCGTCAGCAGGTTCTGGCCCGGAGCAACATTCTGATCCACCTCAACGCTCTTGCGCGTAATAATTCCGGCTTCGGGCGCAACAATCTTTGTGTAGCTCAGGTTCAGCTTCGCCTGGTCGAGTTGCGCCTGCGCCTGCTGCACCTGCGCATCGGCCTGCTTGGCGCGAGCATCCTGTGCGGCCACCTGCTGCGGAGCAGTCTCAGCGTACTTCAGCTGCGCTTCAGCTTGCGACTCGCGCTCGTGCGCCACTCGCACCGCGTCCTGCGCCGCCTGCATGCTGGCCTGCGCCGCCGCCAGGCTGGCCTGCGCTCCATCGGCCGCCGCCGTAGCCGCGTCAAACTGCTGCTTGCTGATCACATCCTTCTCGACCAGCGGCTTGTATCGCGCCAGATCGGCCTGCGCCTTGGTGTTGTTGGCCTCCGCCACCACTACGTTGGCGCGTGCCGCCGATAATTGCTGTTCGGCCTGTTGCACGGTGGCATGCGCGCCCGTCAGGTCTGCGCTCGCCGCACGCAGGTTGCTGCCTGTGTTGATCGTCGTGATCGGCACGTTCACCCGCGCCGCGGCTGCAGCGGCTTTGGCGCTGGCCAGCGCAGCTTCGGCGTTCTCTACCGCAACCTGGTAATCGCGCGGATCAAGGTCGGCGATCGGGTCGCCCGCCTTCACTTTCTGGTTCTCTTCCACATAGACCTTGAGGACCTGGCCGGCAATGCGCGAACTGATCTGGATAAGATGGCCGTTCACCTGCGCGTCGTCAGTGTCCTCGCTGTAGGTAGAGCGCCACCACACACCAAGAGCGATCAGCGCCACCAGCACGACGCCGACGATCACGATGCCCCGGCGTCGCGAACGCGGCGCTTCAATCTCAGTCTCTGCCGATTCGGCCGGTTCTGGTTTTACTGTTGTATCGGCCACGATTACTTCCCTCCTAAGTACTTCTTGTAGTCCTGCCCGTCTCCCAGCGCGCGCGCCAGGCTCAGCTTGGCTACATTGTCGCGGTAAAGGCTGGCCACGTACTGGCTGTCAGCTTGCGCCACAGCTTGCTGCGCCTGGCTCACCGGCAAGTTGTCGCTCACACCATTGGCATAGCGGTCCTGCGCTTCTTTCAAGGCTTCATTGGCAAGATCGACGCTGGATCGCGCCACTTCAACCTCCTGCTGCGCTGAAGCGATGTCGAGCAGCGCATCGCGCACGTCCGCTTCGATCTGTGCCTGCTTGTCGCTCAGTTGCGCCTGCGCCGTATCCAATTGCGCTTGCGCCTGTTGCGCCTGGCCGCGCAGCTCAAACTCATCGAAAAGCGGCACGCTCACTGCGCCCGTGGCATCCACCGTGCCATGCGAATGGGCCAGCGTCGTGCCGATATCGCCATAGTCCGCGCTGGCCGTGAAGGTGGGCAAGCGCGCCGCCGTCGCGGCTTTGCGCTGCTCGGTTGCCGCCGCCGCCTGTTCCACCATGGCCGCCAGATCTTTGCGATTCGCTTTCGCCTGCTCGATCAGCGCCTTCGTATCCAGGTTGTCAAAGGGCGAGTAGGGCGCCTTGTCGCTCAGATTAAAGCTCTGCGCCAGCGGCAGCCCGATGACCCGCGCCAACTGCAGCTTGTCTTTCTCCAGGGAGTCCTGCGCGGAGATGAGCTGCTGCTGCTGCGATTGATAATCCACGCGCGCGCGCAGCTCGTCGAGCTCGGGCGCCGTGCCGGCTTCGTGGCTCGCCACCGCCTGATCAAGCGAAACTTTCGAGGTAGCCACCTGCGCCTGCGCGCTGCTCACCGCGGTCTCGTCAGCCAGAACCAGCAGATAGGCATTGCCCACTGTCACCACGACTAGGTCGCGCGCGTCCTGGGCTGAAAGCTGCGCCGCATTGAAGTTGTGGCGCGCGGCCAGGTAGTTGCGCATTGAAGCGACGTTGACCACCGACCAGTTCAATGTCGCGCGCACATCGGTATAACCAAAGGGCCCGATGATCGTCGGAAAACCCTTGATGCGCAGACCTTCAGCGGGCAGATCGACCTGCGCTGCGGTCTCCTTGGCGTTGAATTCGATGTCGGGAAGCAACGATTGCAACTGGCTGACCCGCGCGCCGCGCGCCCCGGCGGTCTGCGTACCGCTCAGAATGATCCCCAGGTTGGCTTGCAGTCCGCGCTGAATGGCGTCGTCGAGAGAAAGATCAATGGTGTTTCCGGTTGCCTGGCCCGTTGGCACACCCCCCTGAAAGCTCTGAGAATTGGGGCCGGAAGACGTCGGCGCCGAGAGGCTTGGCACCGACTGTGCAGGCATCACCGCCGAGGCCGCCACACCACTTGCCAACAGGACGCCGAAGGCATAGAAACGGATTGTGCTGTTCACGGAGTTCTTCGACAAGTTCAACTGACCTTACTGAAGATTACGGCAGGCGCATTCGCCCGGCACTGGCTGTCCTACAACTGGATGCGCCAACAACCCTTTGCGGTTCTTTAATCTAGTGTATCGAATCGCGGTGCCGCAAGGTCCGGGCATCGCGCGGCGCCTGAGCATCCTGCGCAAAGCAGCGCCGCCAGTAGCCAGACCTTCAGAAACCCCGCGCTCGCCTTTTTTCTGCCTTTAATATCGAGCCGGCCACGTGTCTGTCACGATGGTCGAGCGGTGCTACCCGGTCCTGGCGGCGCGCCTTGGCACTGCCCAGACCATGGCGAGACGCTGTAGACTGCCAGCACGGCCCGCTGGATCCGAAACATGGTCAAGAACGGACGCAAACCCAAACTCTTCAACGGCCGGGACTTCTCCTGGATGCAGTTCAACCGCCGTGTCCTCGAAGAAGCCGAAGACCCCTCCAACCCTCTATTGGAACGTGTGAAATTCCTCGCCATCACCGGCTCGAATCTCGATGAGTACGTCGAGATCCGTCAGGCCGGGCTTATGCAGCGCATTGAAGATGGTTACCGCGAGCCCGGCTACGATGGCCTCCGCCCCGATGAGTCGCTCGAGATTCTCACCGCCGACATTCACAGCTTTGTCGCCGCGCAATACCACTGCTGGAACAAGCTGCTACTGCCCGAGTTGCGCAAGCAGGGCGTCAGGCTTCTCGTGTGGGAGGAATTGAGCGAGAACGCCGAGAAATTTGCGCGCAGCTATTTCCAGCGCGAGGTCGATCCTTTGCTCACCCCGATCTCCATCGATCCCGCGCATCCATTTCCGCGCGTGTTGAACAAGGCGCTTTGCCTGGCGCTGCTGTTGCGCGCCAAACGGCGCAGTTCCGGACCGCTGGTCCTTGGCGTCGTGACCGTGCCCCGCGCGCTGGCTCGTTTCGTCCGCCTGCCTTCCGACAACGGCAACCACGATTATCTTTTGTTGCAGGATCTGATAGCTCGGCATCTCGCCGGGATGTATCGCGGATACGAAGTGCTGGCTTCGGCATCGTTCCGCGTCACCCGCAACTCCAACCTCTACTTCGAGGAAGAAGAAGCGCGGTCGCTGCTTGAAACCATACGCGTGGAGCTGCACAACCGGCGTAAAGGCGATGCCGTGCGCCTCGAAATTGAAACCGGAGCCGACCCGGAGATTGTCGAGCGGCTGCGCGTGAACTTTGAGCTTGACGAAAGCCAGGTCTTTCGCGGTGAGGGCCCGATAAACCTGTCCCGCCTGATGTTCTTCTACGACGACGTGCAACGGCCCGATCTCAAATTCCAGCCCTTCACGCCCAAACCGCTCCTTTTGAGCCGCAAGTCCACCGGTATCTTCGACGAACTGCGTCACCACGACATCGTGCTGCACCACCCCTACGACTCATACGAGCCGATTGTGGAGTTCGTCCAACAAGGCGCACAGGATCCGGCCGTGGTCACCATGAAGCAGACTCTCTATCGCACCAGCCACGACTCGCCGATGTTCCAGGCGCTCACCGAGGCAGGCGCCACCAAAGAAGCAGTAGTTGTCGTGGAGCTGATGGCCCGCTTCGACGAGGCCTCGAACATCCGCTGGGCGCGCAGCATGGAGGATGCCGGCGTGCAGGTGTTTCACGGGGTGGTCGGCTTAAAGACGCACTGCAAGCTCGCGATGCTGGTGCGCCACGATGAGGATGACCAGATCCGGCGCTATTGCCACCTGGGCACCGGCAACTACAACCCGGTGACGGCGCGTTTTTACACTGACCTGAGCCTTCTCACCTGTGATCCGCAGATCTGCGAACGCGTCCACATGGTTTTCAACTACCTCACCGCGCACGCCGAGATCGATGATTACAGCCCCCTGCTCGTAGCGCCGCTCACCATGGCGGAGAGTTTTCTGCGCCTCATCCGCCGCGAACAGGAGCACGCACAAGCCGGACGGCCGGCGCACATCGTCGCCAAAATGAATGCCCTGCTGGAGCCGTCGGTGATCGAAGCCCTCTACCAGGCTTCGCAGGCCGGCGTGGAGATTGACCTCATCGTGCGCGGGCTTTCAATCCTGCGGCCCGGAGTCAAAGGCCTTTCCGAGCGCATCCGCGTGCGTTCAATCGTCGGCAGATTCCTCGAACATTCCCGCATCTTCCACTTTGCCAATGGCGGCAACGATGAAATCTATCTCGGCTCGGCCGACTGGATGCCGCGCAACCTCTTCGAGCGCTGCGAAGTGGTTTTTCCCGTGCGCGACCCCGCGGCGATCGCGCGTATCCACGGCGAGATTCTGCCCGCCTACATGGCCGACACAGTCAAAGCGCGACTCCAGCAATCGGACGGCACTTACCTGCGCGCCAGTAAATTGGTCAAGGATTCTCCGGCATTTTCCAGCCAGGATTTTCTGATCCAGTTGGCCGAAGGCAAGAGCGATCTCGAAGCCATTCCCGGGATCGGCGGAAAACGCCTGGCCAAGGCCGTCCAAAAACAGGCCACCGCCGCAGACTGAGAACGAGGAGGCGGAGATCAGGGGTCAGGGGTCAGGGGTCAGGGGTCACACCCCGGATCGACTATTTTGATGTCACCTTTCCTCTGTTCGCTCCCTCTCACCGCCAATCGTTGATCAGGTAAGCGCTGCGCCGGTTGAAACCATCACCGTTTGGCTGCTGCATGGCGACACCCTGCGTGATCACTCGATAGCCGCGTGCGCGCATCCGGCGAAACGCATCGACGCAAGCCAGGCTCACACCGGCTTCGACCTCCGCTCCGCGTTCCAGCGCATATTCTTCAACGGCATCGAGAAGCTGTGAGAAACGGTTCGCACCACCTGGCCCGCCGCCGCGCGCTGCGGTGAACTTCGCATAAACCGCCTTTGCGCCGCCTTCTGAGCCCACACCATGCATGCACACCGCAAATGCGTCGAGCCCGTTGCGCCCGTAAATCAGGATTACTTCGCCGACGTGCCGCGCGAGAACAGCCCCGATCTCTTCGCTCAGGTCGAGACCTTTTTTGTGGCTGTCCGTCAGCCTGGCACAGGCTGTAATGGCCTTATCGCGGGCGCTCCGCCCGAGCGTGGAAAGAAATACCGCAGGCTTCGCATCGCCGCTGACCGGCCTGATCGCCGATTCCGGCTTGCAGCGCATGATCGCCGTGAGCGACCCCGGCCAATAGCCGAATTTCTGGTAAAGGCCAACATGCTTGGCGCTGTGCGGAAAAGTGAACAGCCCGGTGTGGCGCACTCCCCAACTGTCGAAGGCTTTCATGGTGGCGGTCAATAATTGCTTGGCCACGCCTCGATTCCAATACTCCGGCAGCACGGTGAGCGGGCCGAAGAATGCAAAGGAGCCCCAACGTGTGAGAATGTTCGAGCCGATCAGCTTGCCGTTCTCGCGCGCCGCCAGCACTTTTGTGTTTCCGGCGCGCCATCGCGGAGTGACAAAGTCGCGGTCGCCCATGATTTCGAGCGGATTGGGATGGCCAAGAAACGTTCCAAAGGCCAGGTTCACGATTCTGCGCGCCTCTTCGAGTTCCGGCTCTCGGAGCAAACCGATCCGGATCGCCGAATCTCCTGCCTTCATCATCTTCGGCCTCCTTGCTGGCGGGGTGCGGGCACGGGGAGAAACCGCAGGCGATCCAGTTTATCCGATGACCCTCATGAGAAGTTGTCCCATAACCTCGAAATCGGACGCGATTCTGCGACCTTCGCGCTATAAGCCGATTGTTACATCTCTGTTAAAATCGAAGCTGCCAGGAGTATTCGGCTCCTCCGCTACCCTCGCCGATCGACCACCCATGATCCTCTTCCTCATGCGCCACGCGAATGCCGGAACCTTTCGCAATAATCCCGCCTTAGATGCCAAGCGCGGCCTTATCAAGGAAGGCAAGGAGCAGTGCATGCTCATGGCTCGCGTCCTGAGCGCGCTCAAGGCTCCTATCGACGTGATCGTCTCGAGCCCGCTGAAGAGAGCGATGCAGACGGCTCAACTTGTCGGAACGGAACTCGGATACGACGCAAAGGTGGAGATCAGTCCTGCGCTGGGCTTGAACGCAAGCTTCTCTGAATTTCAGGACCTGCTGGTGAAGTACGCCGACCGCGAAGGTATTCTTGCTGTCGGGCACAATCCGAATCTGTTTCAGTTTCTCGGCCGGCTGATTACGGGCAATGGCGGGGCCAGCATCCGCATGCGCAAGGCCTCCATCGCGCGGGTCGACTTGTCGAATCACCCTCCCCGGCTGCAGATGCTTATCGATCCGCGCACCGCGCGGGCCATCTACGCGAGCGTGACGAAAAGCTCGCGCCCGAAAACCTCGCGGAAATAACCAGCCTCTTTGCGGAGCGACCACAACTCCAGCTCCGCGCCCGTGCGCCCGGCTCGCAATTCCAGGTAAACCCGCTTCGGATAAATTCTTACTCCGACTCGAACTACATCAGACGCTCGATCTTGATTCAGGGCTACCGCCAGACGCAGCAATACCACCGCGCGCTGGACGTTCTTGTGCTCCTCGGCGGGGATGTTGCGCAAGGCGCGGTCGCCGGGCTGGGGACGGCTCTTGCCTAAGTAACGCGCAATCGCCGAAACCAGCGTGCGCTGCAGTTGCGTATACCCGTAAATCTCTGACGACGAAATGATGTACTGCGTGTGCCGGTGATGACCCTGGTGGTTGATGAACTTGCCGGTGTCGCGCAACACGGCGGCGGCCGAAAGCCAGCTTTCGTATTCGGCACCGAGTTCGTGCAGCGTCTTCAACTCACGGAAGAGTTGTTCGGCATGGGCGCGGACCGGCTCGGCCTGCCGCGGATCGACGCCATAACGGCGCGCCGTCGCCAGCACGCTCTCCCAGCGCTCATGTTCGAATTCGCGATGCGCCTTGGCTCGTGCATCCTGCTCGGCGAGCATCTGCGCGAGGATTCCGTCGCGCAAACCCAGCGGCGAATAGCGAAAACCGGCCAGCGCGAAGCCCTCAAGAACCTCGGCAAACACCTGCGCGCCGGCGACGATGATCTCGGCGCGGCGCGGACCGATGCCGGGAACGGCTTCTCGCTCGGGCAGCGACATCCTGGCAATCTTCCGCGCAAGTTTGCGGACTGCTTTGGTGGTGACCATGCCGGCAGGAACTCTGAACTCGCGATCACGATCGGGGCGCTGGCGGCGAAGGGTTGTTTTGCCCGCAGACTTTCCGTTGCCTTTGCCGATTTTGAAGCCCGGCGCGCAAGCCGCCGATAGCGCGGCAGCCGTGCCCGATGTGGCGATAACCAGTGGAATCCTGCCCGGCTGGATGCGGCGGTGGGCGCGGCGCAATTCGCGGGCGATGAGCCGGCGCATGCGGGAAAGACCACCTGCAGGTGGAGGATCCGTGGCCAGAAACTGCTCGGTCAGCCGCACTGCACCGAGAGGAAGGCTGACCGTCTCCTTGATGCGCTTGTGCTCGGAAAGCGTCAGTTCGCAACTGCCACCGCCGAGGTCGAGGAGGAGGACGCGGCCGCCAGCGCCGGGCTCGGAGCCGGTGACTCCCAGATGGATCAAACGGCCTTCTTCGAGACCGGAGATGATCTCCATGTTCCAGCCGGTTTCGGCTTTGACCCAGGCCTGAAAAGCGGGGGCGTTGCGGGCGTCGCGCATGGCGGAGGTGGCTACGACGCGAATGCGGTCGACGCCATGCAACTGGACGGCCCGCTGAAAGCGCTTGAGGGCGCGCAGCGTAGCAGCCATGGCCTCAGGCGAGATCAGACCGGTATCGAAGACGCTGCCGCCAATGCGCGTAACTTCCCGATCTTCAGCGACGGTTTTGAGCTGATGGGCGGCAACTTTGGCGATCTTCAGCCGGCAGGAGTTGGAACCGATGTCGATGGCGGCAAATGTCGGCATGGAGGATTCAGCCTGCTCCGGCGGATGAGGAACGATCCAACGCCAAGATACACGACGGGTGTAAAGAGAAAGTGCGCGGGGATTCACAGGGCGAATGCGATGACCTGGAGGTGGACGAAACCGGCCGGAGATGCGGAGGCAAAAAGTGACGCATTCTCACAGAGGCCAAAACGACGACCTGGAGGTGGGCGGAAAAATTCTTTCGATGACCTGCAGGTCGCCGGAAAAAATAGAAAGTTACGGATTTTAAATTGGCGTGAGGGTAATTTTTTAGTAATTTTCCAGTAAACAGTGAAGACAGTGATCAGTGGTTGGAGGGGCAGAGATAAGAGAGAAGAGAGAAGAGATCAGGGGTCAGAAAGCAAGGGAGCAAGGGAGCGGGGCCGGGGGCGGAGGACAATGGTCAGTGGTTGGAGGGGCAGAGATAAGAGATAAGAGAAAAGAGAGAAGAGAGAATCGACCTGATGGCAAAGGGCCCGGGGGTGCGCATTGTGAGCTGCTGAAACCTTCCGCAAAGCCGGTTTTCCGCCCGGAGTCGCGTTTTCGGTCTCAATGCGTGACTCGGCGATGGTGCGCTCGTTGACGACCGCAGGCGAATCGCTGAACGGGGGCCTGTCCACCGGTGCCGAAATTGAGTGGGCCTGAGGCTTGCCTTCCTCTCCGTTCATCGCATCGCTCATCTCTGAATGCAGCTGGGATGTTTTCGCGGGCATATGTTCATGCCATCTGGAAACGAAAGTCGTGCTCAATGCCAGCTTTCGGCGACCTAGCGGAGAAGGTTCGCTTTTGCCCATTCTTGATGTCACTCTGCCTATACTCACGAAGCCAGAACTTGCGGCCAGTCGAATTGAGGGATGCCAGCAAACCGTGTTTCAATTCGTCGGGCCCCAGGCGTGTTCCGCCGATCCGCACGACCACTTGTGCCGAGTCCTGAAGCAATGGCAGGATTCCCGCCCATGCTTCGCTCAAGAATTGCCAGTAACATTCAACTATGCGGTGACGATCGTCTTTTCCTTGCCCGGAGATGGGCTTCATTGGGCCGCCCAAGAACCAGAGCCGCAGCCACTGGTCTTCGTGATAGTCGGTGATGTCCAGATACGGCGGCGAGGTGATGACTAGCTTCACCTTTTCCTTGTACGCGCGGAATAGGCTGCTTGCCTTGCGTGCATCGCCTTCCATTACGCGGCCTCTGATTGGCGGAAGAGGCGACTGGTAACGGTAATCCGCAGCCGTCGCGAGGATTGAGAACGCCTCACGCTTCGGCGGCAGGCAGCCGTTCTTTTTCCACCAGCGCACCGAATAAGCCGGCTTTGTGCTGATCGTTCTCGGCATGCGATTGCTGAAACACGCCTCAGTACGATGGCTTTCGCCATGTAGGCAGCCCAGCACAAGCGCAGCTATAAAGCAGTCGACGCGGGATTCCCGCCACTTGAGCCTTTTCCTTAAGAACAAGACTTGCCGTAGGGTTTCCTGATGGAAACAGGCCGTGAAGAACTCATCCGTTACTTCGGCTGATCTCGTTGAGAATCGTGCGCTCTCCTTCCGCAGTTCGCCGATGCGCGCCAAGACCGCCTTTAACGCCGGCGGATCGGCCTTCGCCATCGAAAGACAGGCCGCGACGGGGTTTGTGTCGCAACCAATCGCCTTGCGGCCGTTGATGAGGCTCTCGAATACCGTTGTGCCCCGGCCCGAGAACGGGTCAAGCACAATGTCATCGCGCTTCGACCAAGCGAGAACGTTCCGCCGGACAAACGCTTCAGGGAACATGGCGAAGTACGGACATATCGAGTGAAATCTGTGCCGCTCGATCATGCGGTCTGAAGCCTCTTCGAATAATTGTTAACCCATCGAACGATTTTGGGGAGCTCCTTATGGCGTTCAAGGTAGGTTTCTCCCTCCTCCGCCACACGGAGGCCCTCGGCGAAGTTTCTTGCTACGCGGTCACGATAGAACAGAACTCCGAATTTGTAGTTCAGGCTCGCAACATAGTCGTTCAGCACTTCTTGATAAGGCGTGCTGTCGTCGGGCAGGTCAGGTTCGAGGTTGAAAGGGATAAACATCGCGTCGGTGGCTTGTGATCCAGGAGCGCGTTCGAACCAAAACTTATGAAAATGCTTTCGGTCCGTTGTCACGCTCTTTCCCTCCCAGTTCGACCCGCTCGCTACCTGCCCGATCAGGTAATGCGTACCGGGTAATCTGTCGGCTTGCCGCCTCCACGCTATCACGTCGATGCCGCTGTCTTTGACCGCTTGCGACGCACCAGGCCTCGGTGTTTTGTGAGGCTTACCGTCGCCGAATTCCTTATAGACGGCTTTAAGGGCGGTCAAGAAGTCTTTCCCGGTTGGACGTGGCCAACCAAACGACACTGCGGGGCCGCGGACATAGCCTCCGGCCGCGACCGTCGAGCATGCCTGAAAAAGGTCGCGGACTCTGTTGTTGATCTTCGGCGCATTCGTCTTCTTGATGATCGTGTGATCGGCGACTTGGGTCAGATACAAACAGAAAAGATAAACGGCACCCACCGGCGTCAGCGGTGTCACAAAGCACAGCGCGTTACCCTTCGCGTCGATGCGGAACGGGTATCCGGCCCCGACGCTCGTCCGCCTGCGCTTGATCTCATCCTGCGCAGCCTGCACAAGCCGGTCTTCCTCGGCGTCCTCGCCCCAGATATTTTCGTCTTGTTCGTTCTCTGTGAGCGCCGCTGCCGAGATCAACGTTCCAAAGCCCACCCGTGCGTGGGGTGACGAAATGGCTTTCAGCTCCAGCCAGTCGGCAAATTTTGCCCTGTGATCTGACTCATCGGGAACTGCGAGCACGGCCTATTTCTTACCTTTCGACGTTTTCTTCGCCTTCGACTCCATTGTGGTGTATATCTGCTTGCTTGTATCCGAGAGATCCTTCCCAATTTCAAGCAGGGTGAAGTCCTCGGGATCGTATCCAGTGATCTGCGACAGTGCAGTTTCAGCTTCTTGCTTCGCATTCACTAGCGCAGTTTCGAACCGAGCGCCTTTCGACTCGATCGAGCTAAGTGCCTCGGCGAGATTGTTGCGGGCTAGCATCATTGTGCGAGCGCGAGGATTCGACAGCACTGCGGCCAGATTCTTAATATCTGGGTTCTGTGACGTGACGACGGGTTTGATGTCGTTTTCTTTCGACCCGTATAGCCAGATTAGGAGGGTTCGC
>Ga0335074_10005310_pt1 | contig 17805 bp, 16 predicted proteins | sample Lox_Sample_23_FD_206715 | JGI IMG/M metagenome (GOLD analysis project Ga0335074, IMG submission 206715) | Soil microbial communities from Loxahatchee National Wildlife Refuge, Florida, United States - Lox_Sample_2.3 | ecosystem: Environmental > Terrestrial > Soil > Wetlands | place: USA... | reverse complement strand
GAGGCTGTTGAGCGTGGCGCCATGGAGGAAACCTGCGGAAAACGCCGCATTAGAAGCCACTGCCACTGAGCTCGCGCTTCCAGCCGCAGACGGAATCAGCTGGAAGTTAGGGTTTCCGGGTCCAAGGATCGCACTGCTGAGGAGCGTAAACGGAACGTTGGTAGGGGCATTATTCAGGAATGAGCTGGCGATTTGGCCTGGAAAGGCATCGGCGAACATCCCGAAACCGCCGCGAACCGTGGTCTTCCCGTCAGCTCCGAATGGCTGGAAAGCAAAGCCGACACGCGGCTCAAGGCCAATCTCCTGAAGGCTGTTGAATGCCTGGTGCTGGCCGTATTTGATCATGTCCTGATACGGCGTGTCGGGAGATGTGCTAACGGTAGAAAAGTCGCCGGACAAACGGGCGAAGCAGTTGGTGACGCAAATGGGGTTGGAGTCATGCTCGAAACGCATGCCATAGGTGATAGTGAGGTTAGGCTTCAACTTCCACTGGTCTTGGATGTACCAGCCCATGGCATACAGGGCTACTGGCTGGGTAGAGCGCTGCGGGAACTGCTCAAACCAGACGTCAGTCTGACCCTGCTGGAATGAACTGTTGAAGGCTTGGGCGTAAGGCGAAGCGGTGTATTCCCCAGGGCTGTAGTCGGTGACATCGTTGCGACGAATGGTCCAGCCGAACTGCACATTGTGGTTGCCATGATTCCAGTTCACATCGTCGGTGAACTGGTAGCCGGTAACATTACGCCCCTGCGGCCAGACGATGTCCAACCCGCCGGGAGCTGCAGCAAAGCCATTGTTGGACAGATCGTTATCCAAGAAGACCAATGAAAATGGCACCAGGTTGGTGGCCGCGGCCAGGTTGGTATTGGTGAAGATGGCGCGATAGTAAATTGCGGCGAAGAGAAACTGGTTGGTTAGAGTGGGACTGAAGATGTGAGTCTCGTTCAACTGTCCGGAATATTGCGGCTGAGGGCTATCGGCGTTGAACACTGGGTTTAGGACGCTGGTAAAGGTCGCCTGTAATCCTTTATCAACTTCAAAATGCGCGAAAAGATGGTCCTTCTCGCTAAACGACTGATCGACACGCCCGGTCATTAACCATTCGTGGGTGAAGTTACCGGCGTTGCCATTGAACCGGACTGTGCCGTATCCGTTGGCTGGAGTACCGTCGGGGTTCGTGCAAGTGTCGCAGGTTTGCACCACTGCGCTGGCGCGGCCGGGAGCGTTGTTGTACAGGTTGAAGATGTTCTGATACCCGGCAATCTCGTCTGAATGTCCGTTCGCCTGCAAATTCGCGAGGGTCTGGGACTCGTAGCTGGCGTCCGGCGCATAGACAGTTGAACGAGTGGGAAGAACGACGCGCAGCCCTTCATAGTTGAAGAAAAAGAAAGTCTTGTCACGGACAATGGGTCCACCGATGGCGGCTGCCCATTGATTGACGTTGCTGAATGGCTTCTTCGTGCCGCTCTGGTTATTGAAGAAGTTGTTGGCATTCATCGAGCTTCCGTTCCACCAGTACCCGACGTTGCCGTGGAACTTGTTCGATCCGGAGCGGGAGATTTCGTTGATCTGCGCGCCGCCAAGACCGCCAAAGGACGCATTGTAGGCGTTGGAGATAACGGTTACGTCAGAGACGTCATTGTTTCCGAGCAGCAAGTTGGTCGCGCCGGAATTGTTGACGTTCAGATATGGGTCATTCAAATAACCGCCGTTGATTGTGAAGGTGTTGGATGTGGCCGGCAGACCAAAGGACGAGAAATTACCGTAGCCACTTCCGGTGTTCATCACAGAGCCGGGAGCGGTCTGCGCAACAAAGGTCAGGTCGTTGCCAGGATTCGGCAGACTCTGCACCTGCTGCATGCTGAAGCTGGTGCTGAGGTCGGCAGCTTCCGTGTGCAGGAGCGGCGCTGTCGCCGTCACCTCAACGGTCTGTGATGTGGAACCAACGGTCAATTTCACATCCGCCGAATTTACAACGCCAGCAGCAACAGCTATCGGTACCGAAGACTGCTCAAAACCAGGGGCCGAAACAAGAATGGTGTAGGCTCCAGGCTTCAGGAGCGGCACACGATAGGATCCGCTTGAATTCGTTGTGGCCGTTTGAGCTGCACCGGTGGCTTTGCTCGTGACCGTCACGGTAGCACCGGTTACGGCTGCGCCGGATTGATCGGTGACGATTCCGGCGATGTCTCCAGAAATAATCGACTGCGCCTTGAGGCTTCCCGGGAAGGTAGTGCCCATCAGGAATGCCAGGATCAAAGCAAATGCTATTTTTACTGGTGCAATCGCAGAGCGATGCGGGCAAGGGTTTTTCATACCCAAAGCTTTGCAATTACATCGCCTTTGTTGCTCAGATTTTGGGACGCGCTGTAAATTGCTGTGACAAAGGACGTTATATTTGGGTGAAACGGTCGCCCTAGGCAACAATTTTGCTCGCTTTGGCAACTGCGCTCCAGCAATTGGGAGTGTGAATACCAAAAAACATATGCCAACGTGGCCAAGCGCTGTTTTTCATGGATCGACGGTCGATTTTCGGTGACAAACTGGCGTCAGCGCACACGTCGGCTCTGGCACATCGTGTGGTCCAGCCCTTTCGTGAAACAATAGATTCAGCCTCATCAAGGAATGGGAGGCTAGGGCATGAACACATTCAAGACAGCTCTTCTGCTGACCAGCCTGACCCTGCTGCTGGTGTTGGCTGGCGATTATTTTGGTGGACGGAACGGTATGATTCTGGCCTTCCTGTTCGCCGGAGTGATGAATTTCTTTAGCTACTTTTATTCTGACAAGATCGCACTCAAGATGTACAGCGCGCAACCGGTGACACGCGAGCAGTTACCGCGGGCCTATCAGGTTGTGGAGAGAATGACCCAGAGGATCGGCATACCGATGCCGAAGATTTACGTGATTCCAACGGATTCGCCGAATGCATTTGCAACCGGTCGAAATCCGCAGCATGCGTCGGTTGCAGTGACCAACGGAATCCTGAACCTATTGAATGACGATGAACTCGAGGGCGTGCTTGCACATGAACTAGGGCATGTGAAGAATCGCGACATCCTGACCAGCTCCATTGCGGCAACCTTGGCGGGCGCGATCACGATATTGGCGCGCATGGGCTACTGGGCTGCGCTATTTGGCGGCTACGGGGGAGGGGGTCGGGACCGCGAAAACGGAGGTGGGGGAATTGGGGCGCTGTTCATGCTGATCCTTGCTCCGATTGCTGCCGCGCTCATTCAACTTGCGGTGTCGCGCTCGCGCGAATACGAGGCGGACGCCACGGGAGCACACGTCACGGGGAATCCCTACGCGCTCGCAAGCGCTCTTGAGAAGCTTGATGCCTATTCCAAGCGGCTGCCGCTGCAGGCCTCATCGACAAACGCGCACCTCTTCATCGTGGCTCCGATGATTAGCGCACGTGACCTGGCAGGACTATTCTCCACACATCCGCCCATCGCGAAGAGAATTGAACGGCTGATTGGGCGGTCCAGCGTATACGGAATTCAGAGCAGATAGGTGAGAACATTCGTTCGTGCGATTCTCTGGCTACTGGTCGTGCTGTGGCTGGGAGGCCTGATGTTTTTTCCCGTCGTAGCCGCGGCAGCATTTAGTTCGGTGGCTGACACACACATAGCTGGAACCATTGTCAGAAGATCCCTTTTGGCACTTCATTACGAGGGACTCGTCGCAGGCTCGCTGATTGTGGTTCTGTTGCTTGTCGCGCAAACGATTGGTGCAATGAAACGCCGGGTCGTCGGGCCGGTGGTTGTAACGCTTATGATGCTCGGGCTCACCGCGTTCTCTCAATTTTGGATCATTCCGAAGATGGAGGATTACCGGTTCGCCGCCGGCGGCTCCATTGATGCAGTCGGCCGCGACAACCCAAACCGTGTGGCCTTCAACAAACTGCATGTTGTTTCCGAGCGCGTCGAAGAAGGTGTGCTGACGGCTGGCGTTGTACTTGTGATTCTATTGGCGGCAAATTACGGTGACCGATTGTCGCGAGAAAAAGCCTGAGCCGCGCGGGAATACATAATTGTCGCTGTTATGATCAACGATTGGCGTTGATGTCTTTCCTGGACTGCATGCGCCTGAAGCTTTCCACTCAGGACAAATAATGAAGACTGGAATTATCGGCCTGCCGCAGGTGGGCAAGACCTCCCTGTTCAAGATTCTCACCAAGGCAAAACTGGAAGACCGCGGCTACTCGAATCCTCGCGAGGCACATCTGGGAGTGGCCCGGGTTCCTGACGAGCGGCTCGACAAGTTGGCTGCTCTCTATCGGCCAAAGAAGACTGTGTATGCCAGCGTTGAATATGTTGACGTTGCAGCAATCGGCCAGGAGGCTCTGAAAGAGACTGCGTTTCTTGCGGCGCTGCGCAACGTAGATGCACTAATCCATGTTCTGCGCGCCTTCGAAGACGATGCGATTCCCCATGTGGGGCCGACTGATCCCCTTCGGGATATAAAAAATGTCGAGTTCGATCTGATGGTTTCGGATCTGACGCAAATTGAAAAACGGCTCGAGCGGCTTGAGAAAGATCTGAAGAAGATGCGGTCTACGGAACTTGAGAGGGAAGATGCGCTGCTGAGGCGCTCGAAAGAGGCGTTGGAGGCAGAAAAGCCACTGCGTGAATTGGATATGTCCGCAGATGAAAAGAAGATGATTCGCGGATTCCAGTTCTTGTCTCAGAAACCAATTCTTTACGCGGTTAATTTGCCGGAGAGCATGACATTGGGTGCCGACCTCGAAGTGGCTGCAACGAGATTCAAACTCGAAGAAGTATCATCGCGAGCCAATTCAGGCGTCACAGCCTTTTGCGGCAAGGTGGAAGCCGAGTTGGCCGACATGGAGGATGCAGAAGCTGCAGAGTTTCTCTCGTCTTACGGCCTTACGGAGAGTGGCCTGCGGCGGCTGATTCGCAAGAGCTATGAATTGCTGGGTCTGATCAGCTTCTTTACGGTTGGTGAAGACGAGTGCCGCGCGTGGACTATCCCGGTCAATTCGCGGGCACAGGAGGCGGCTGGCGCGATACATTCCGACCTTGAGAAACACTTTATCCGCGCGGAAACGATCCATTGGGACACGCTGCTGGCCGCCGGCTCGGAAGCGGCCGCGAAGACGCAGGGGACGCTTCGCCTTGAAGGCAAAGACTACCTGGTGCAGGACGGTGATGTCATGCACATCCGGCACAGTGGGTAAGCACTCTCTCACCGCCTGACAATGCTACTCTCCTTCATTCTCGGATTCATTGCCGCGATAGCCGATGTTGTCGGTGGCCTGGTGTTGATTCGCCGCAACTGGGAGAAGCGCTACCTGCGCTATTTTGTGGCGTTAGGCGCGGGTTTCATGCTGGCGGTCGCGTTTCTGGAGATGATTCCGGAAAGCATGCATTTTTCGCCGCGCTGGTCTCCCCTTTTGGTGCTTGCCGGCTATTGCGCGATCCATCTGCTGGAACACACGATCACTCCGCACTTTCATTTCGGTGAAGAAACTCACCATATTGAATTTGTCTCTTCGCGTACGGGATATTCGGTGCTCATCGGGCTTGCTGCGCATGCACTGTTCGATGGCGTGGCGATTGGTTCGGGGTTTGTGCTCTCGAACTGGCTGGGCTGGTCGATCTTTCTTGCGATCTTTCTTCACAAAGTGCCCGAAGGGTTCACCGTGGCTTCGGTAATGTTAGCCTCCGGACGCAACCGGCGTACCGCCCTCATGTCGGCACTTATCCTGGCAGCTGCAACAATTCTGGGAGTGCTTGTGATCAACCTGCTGCCCGCGTGGGTGCTTGTCGGATTGCCGCTTTCCGCTGGCGTCGCGATTTATGTAGCGGCAACAGATTTGGTTCCAGAAGTGAACCGCGAGCCGGGAATTCGGATGGCGCTCGTATTCTTCGCAGGAGTAATGATGTTTCTGCTGCTTCGACTGCTGGCGCCAGCGTTGTAAGCCAGGCTTCAGATCCTTCCCTGATTGTCCCTCCACACTCTGTAGAGACCCCATGCGGCGAGAGTGCAGACGTCCCGGATCGTGCCGTCGAGGAGCATCTGTTCGAATTGATCTACGGAAAATGTGTGCAAGGTCAGATCGTGCTCCTCTGGATCAGGATCTGTCCCAGCGTGAGCAAGTCCGGTAGCGAGAAAGACGTGTTGCTTCTGCCTGGCGAAGCCATAGGCAATCCACATGGTGCCCAGATGGGTCATCGAAGACGCGACAAGGCCGGTCTCCTCGCGTAATTCGCCGCGCGCCAGTTCCTCGGGGTCGACATCGGGAGCCTCCCACCCCCCCTGCGGCAATTCGAGTGCGCGCTGTTGAATCGTGTACCGAAATTGCTCAACGAGATAAATTTTTTCGCCCTCAACGGGAAGTATGACAGCGCAATCGTCTTTGTCGATCACGCCATAAATTCCCGTTGTTCCATTGTTTCGCTCGATTTGATCCTCTCGAAGACGAAGCCAGGGATTGCGGTAGATCTCGCGGGTGCTCAATGTGCGAATGGTCATGGCTGGAGCCATTTTCCCATACAGGACAGGGTCAGAAACGTGGCTTTGCTGCCGAGCAGGCAAAGTGCGATATGCTGAAGGCCTGATCACTTCGAAGCAGGAGACTCGGCATTGGCATTATTGGCGATTGCAAGTTTTGTGACAATCTTTGTCGTAGGGATTCTTTGGGCCACTCGACCCGAACGTGGTCAAGGACCCCACTAGCGCAACCGTTTGACGGTTGCAGTCCACCGTGAAGAGACTTGTTGACCCGCGCTTGGCTTTCCGCCTCCAGCCATGGCATGTTCCAATGGCCAGCATCTCGGGCATGCAACCAGGATTGCGGCTACTGTGCTAGGCAATTCGCCGCGACGCCTAAGATTAGTCAGCATAGTCGAGGACGGACCATACCCCGAGATTATCGCGCGCGACGAGCGGTCTCACGAGGCAAACGACTCGACCCGCCTTCATCCATTTAATCCTTGTCGAACACAGATATGATTTTTCATATACAGATGTGGAATTTGGATAATGGTTTCCAATTCCAGAGATCTTTCAAGAGAACCCCAGGTCGCGCGCAGGCCGTATATGATTGGTAGCAAACGGTATACTTGGATTGGCATGTCTAAGTATCACCCCTCCTCGAACTTGGCAGGTGATTTGCTCTCAGTTGGTTAAGAACCGGGCTGGCCTTCCCCCGCTAATGGAGAAGTCTTACCAAACTCGTATCATCGTCATTTTGCTCGCTCTGTTCACCGCGGCGGCGGCAGTGTTCGCCTCCTTCAATTTCATCCAGGAGAGCAACTATCAATCTCCTACGGATGGGGTTTGGTGGCTCGAGGCACGAGGTGGTCTTGAAGCGCAGCGTGTTACAAAGGACGGTCCCGGAGAGCGCGCCGGCGTCAAGAAGGGCGACCTCCTCGTCGCGGCGAACGGCCGAACTACATCACGCTGGGCGTCGTTGACCCGCGAGTTGATTCGCACGAAGGTCTACAACACCGCCACCTACACGATTGTGCGTGGAGGTGTTCGGCTTGAAGTCCCTGTCATTCTGGACCCATCTGATCGCAGCTTTAACCAAGGCTTTCGTCTGATTGCGTTGGTCTATCTAGGCATCGGCCTTTATGTCCTCTTTCGACGCTGGACAGCCCCTCACTCGACACACTTCTTCATTTTTTGCCTGGTCTCATTCGTTCTCTACTCGTTCAAGTACACAGGCAAACTTAACAGCCTCGATCAGATTATCTATTGGGGCAACATCGTTGCCGAGGCGCTCCAGCCGGCGCTTTTTCTGCATTTCGCGCTTTCTTTTGCAGAAGAGAATGGACGACTCCGGCCCTGGCTCGTGTCCCTTCTCTATCTGCCCTCATTTGTTGTCGTAGCTCTACGCGTAGTTGCCATAGAACGCTGGTCCGCGACAGAAATCCTCCTACACCGCCTCGAGCAGGTGTCGACCGGCTATGTAGCAATCTATTACGTATTGGCAACGTTCGTATTGTTCGCGAGCTACAAAATCACGACGGCACCACTTCGCCGGCAGCAGCTGAAGTGGCTTACGCGAGGAACAATCGTTGCGGTCGCGCCCTACACGCTGCTGTTTGCGATTCCTTACCTGCTAAACGTTGCCATGCCCGATGTTGTAACTAAGCTCGCCGGCATCGCAATGGTATTTCTACCCCTGACATTCAGCTGGGCGATTGTTCGTTACCGGTTGATGGACACCGACCTCATCTTCAAGCGCGGTGTGACCTATACTCTGGCGACGGCAACACTCGTGGGCCTCTACTTCGCGGTTGTGGCGATTGCGGCTGAATTGGTTCGCAAGCGATTGCCAAGCGCGGGAGCATGGGGGCTAATCGCCGCGATCATTGTCACGGCGCAGTTATTCGATCCAATTAAGCGCATGATCCAAGACCGCGTCGATCGGATTTTCGATCGCAAGCGGTATGACTACCGGCAGACGCTTATCGCGTTTGGACGCGGGCTGAGTTCGCAGACCGATCTGAGTATGCTGCTTAACTCAATTGTCGATCGGCTCCCACGCACACTGCTCGTGACACGAGTCGCGATCTTCCTCTCCGATCAGCCTGGAAGCTTCACACTCACTGCCGGCCATGGCCTCCCACGGAATGCATATGAAGCAATGGCGGATTTAGATCTCGGCTTCCTCGATTTCAATCATCCGGATGCCGGATCCCATATCTTCCTTGAGAACCCTCAACAGGTACTCCATTTGTCAGAGTCGGAGCGGCGCGCCGTTGCTTTGCTTGATCTGAATTACTATCTGCCGTGCCGGGTTCAGGATCGGGCCATCGCCGTGATCGGCTTGGGTCGAACCGCGGACGGCGACTTTCTTTCAAGCGAGGACGTAGAACTCCTGGAATCGCTGGCCAGCTACATCGGTATTGCGTTGCAGAATGCGCGCCTCTATGCAAGCCTCGAAGAGAAGATTTCCGAATACGAGCGGCTGAAAGAGTTCAACGAAAACATCGTTGAGTCCATTAATGTCGGAATTCTCGCTGTCGACCTGGAGGACCGGATCGACAGCTGGAATTCACAGATGGAAGTGATGTATGCGCTACCCCGCGCCGAAGCTCTTAAGCAACCTTTGTCTTCAATATTTCCGTCCGCGTTGATGGACGAGTACCAGCGCGTTAAAGACGAACCCGGCGTTCACAATCTTTACAAGTTCCGTCTTCAGACGCGCACCGGCGAAGTTCGGATGGCAAATATTGCCATCGCTCCGCTAGTTTCCCGCGACTTCAAATCGGTTGGGCGAATCATTCTTGTGGACGACATCACGGACCGCACAGAACTGGAGGCGCAGCTTTCCCAGGCGGAGAAACTTTCTTCGATCGGTCTGCTTGCTGCAGGCGTCGCGCATGAAGTCAACACGCCACTGGCGGTTATCTCGTCCTACACGCAGATGCTCACCAAACAGTTGCGCGGCGACGAACGATTGTCTCCGATGCTTGAGAAGATTACGCAGCAGACCTTTCGCGCATCGGAGATCGTCAACGGGCTGCTCAACTTCTCGCGCACTGGCACCACAGAGTTCCGCGAAACTGACTTGAACGCGATCATTCGAGATACCCTGACACTAGTCGAACACCAGTTCAAGACTTCCCAGGTACAGCTGGATACCTCCCTGATGCCCGACCTCCCGCTTATACTTGGCAACGCCGGCAAATTGCAGCAGGTGTTTCTGAACCTTTTCCTGAACGCGAAAGATGCAATGAAGGGAGGAGGCACACTGCGCATTGCGACGGAAATAAATGGCCATGTCAGTGTTGCCATTTCCGATACCGGTTTGGGCATTGCGCCCGAACATCTACAGCGGATCTACGATCCGTTCTTTACGACAAAGTCAGCGCCGAAGCAGGGAGAGAGACGTGGTACGGGCCTGGGTCTAGCGGTTACTTACGGCATCATCCAGGAACACGCCGGAAAAATTTACGTGGAGAGTCAGCTCGGCGCCGGAACCACTTTCTATCTTGAATTTCCCATGTTGAGGAAGCCTGCACATGTCTGAGGCCACACTAATCATCTCCTCCCCGCCAACTGCTGCTCAGGCCGAGACTGGGCAGCGGATTTTGATCATTGACGACGAGGCCGCTATCCGCGAATCCCTGGAGACTTTATTGTCGCTGGAGGGCTTCTTAGTCGAAACAGCTACAAATGGTGAGGAGGGACTGGATCGGATTCAGCAAAATATCTACGATCTGGTCCTGCTCGACCTTGCATTGCCTGGCAAGAACGGGCTTGAAATCCTGCAGCTCATTCGCGAGTTTCAGCCAGCACTTCCCGTCATAATGATCACCGCTTACGGCAAGGTCGACAACATTGTGGACGCCATACGTCTGGGAGCTCAGAATTTTGTACAGAAGCCCTGGGATAACGATAAGCTTTTGGCCGACATCCGATCGGCCATCGGACGCTATCACGCCGAGGAGGAGAACCTTCAACTTAGGCGGGCCCTTAAGCAGCGCTACAGCTTCTCAAATATTGTCGGCAAGAGTGAAGCTATGCTGCGCATTTTCGATCTCGTTGCGCAAGTGGCTCCTAGTCGTTCCACAGTACTCATTCAGGGCGAAAGTGGCACTGGGAAGGAGCTTATCGCCAAGGCTCTTCATTCGAATTCTGGACGGAAAGACAAGCCATTCGTTCCCGTGAACACGGGCGCGATGCCCACTGACCTGCTTGAGTCCACGCTCTTCGGCCATGTGAAAGGCGCGTTTACATCCGCGGTATCGGCAAAAAAGGGTTTGTTCGAAGTAGCCAACAACGGCACGCTCTTTCTGGATGAAATCGGCACGATGGGAATGGATACACAGGCTAAGGTTCTGCGCGTCCTGCAGGACAGGCGATTCATGCAGCTGGGCGGAATCCAGGAAATCCAGGTCGACGTGCGCATTATTGCCGCGACCAACGTCGATCTGAAGCAGGCGGTCCGTGAAGGAAAATTTCGCGAGGACCTGTTTTATCGGCTTAATGTCATCGCGATCGACCTTCCCCCCTTGCGTAGCCGCCGGGAGGACATTCCGTTGCTGGTCGCACATTTTCTTAAGCACTATACCGATGAAAACGGCTTCTCTGAGCGCACGCTGGCAGCAGATGCGCTCCGTGCCTTGGTCGACTATGACTGGCCGGGTAATGTGCGCGAGCTTGAGAATGCCATAGAGCGTGGGGTGGTGCTTTCCTCAGGTCCCGTGATTGGCGCTGATCTGCTTCCGGGGCATCTCACCGGTCGCAACTATTCGACCAGTCTGCTGGAACACAATCCCAACGCTTCGCTATTCGATATTCTCGAGAATATCGAGCGTCGAATCATCATCGAAAAGCTGGAACGCTGTAACTGGAATCAAACTGAAGCTGCCGAGCAGTTTCATATTCCCCTTTCCACGTTGAACCAGAAAATCAAGCGGCTGAATGTTGAGATCAAGAAGCGGGTGAAGGACTGACCGAAGCCGCAAAAGGCTCGGTCCGTGATAGTCTCGCCTTTAGATTGTTCCAAAGCATCCAAGACCCATGCCCTTGTCCTCAGTCGACGCAGCCGCTAAAAGAGGAGTCGCAGCAGTACAGCAATACTCGCTGCTTTCTGCGCGCTCTCTGGGTAATCTTTTCCGGCGCCCCTTTTACGGCGCGGACATCATAACCCAGGCCGACCTGATCGGCGTCGGTTCGCTGCCGATCGTCATCCTGACCGGTTTTTTCACAGGCGGCGTACTGGCTCTGCAGTCGGCCTCCACCCTGGCCCAGTTCGGGGCTGCGGCGATTACCGGCCAGCTAGTCAGCTTCTCGATGATCAAAGAGCTGGGGCCGGTACTGACCAGCCTTATGGTTTCCGGCCGTAACGCCTCGGGGATGGCCAGCGAGCTCGGTTCGATGATGGTGACCGAGCAAATCGATGCCATGCGCGCGCTTGGCACTGATCCCCTCAAGAAGTTGGTGATGCCGCGCATCGTGTCAACGATCATCATGCTGTTCTTCCTGACGATCGTCTCGGATGCCGTAGGCATCCTGGGAGGCGCGGGCGTTGCCGTTGGCTTGCTGGGGCAAGACGCCTCGCAGTACTTCCACAACGCGTACCAGTCGCTGCAATATCCCGATATATTGCAGGGGCTGGTAAAACCGCTGTTCTTCGGCTTCATCATTGCAACCATCGGCTGCTATTACGGCATGAATACGCGCGGCGGCACCCAGGGGGTGGGCCGTTCGACGACGCAGGCGGTGGTCGTCTCCTCGGTGCTGATCATCGCCATGGATTTCGTGATCAGCAATTTCATGATCGGCATCTTCGGGAGGTGATCGAGGATGGCCGATCTCGCGGTGCAACAAGACGTCCCTGAGAGCCAGGTTTATCCGGATGCGCCAGCAGTCCGTTTTGAGGATGTCTCGATTGATTTTGAGGGCAAGGACGTCCTGGAGCATATCTCCTTTGAGGTGAAGCGGGGGGAAACCCGCATACTGCTTGGGCCGGCGGGGGTGGGCAAGAGCGTCCTGCTAAAGCTGGCTAATGGTCTGTTCAGGCCGGATTCAGGCCGAATTTTCGTCTTCGGTTATGAAGTAAGCGCGATGCCCGAGGAGGATCTGTTCCGGCTGCGGGAGACGATAGGGATCGTGTTCCAGGAAGGAGCCCTCTTCGACTCGCTTACTGTGCGGGACAACGTGGGTTACCGCCTCATGGAGCAACATGTGCCAGATGACGAGATCGACCAGCGCGTTACGGAGGCACTGCGCTTCGTGGAGCTGGAGCACACGCTCACCAAGCTGCCCTCGGAACTCTCCGGGGGCATGCGACGCCGGGTGGCGATCGCTCGCGCCATCATCACCAAGCCTGACCTGCTGCTCTACGACTCGCCTACCGGCGGACTCGATCCCATCACCTCTACAACGATCATGGAGTTGGTCATCAAGCAGCGCGATTTCTACGGAACCAGTTCCCTTCTCGTGACGCATCGGCTGCAGGATGCCTTCATGCTGGTAAGCCACCGTTTTGATAAGGAGACAAGTACGATAATGCAGCTTCCGGACGGAACGACCGATCCGAGCACCAGCTTTCTGGTGCTGCATCAGGGCAAGCTGGTCTTTGACGGGTCAACCCACGACCTGGTTCACTCCGACGATGAGTTCCTGAAACAGTACCTGGCCTAGGCACCCCCTCCCCCCGTTTTTCTATACTTTTTAACTCATTCATTCCATGGTGCTTAGAGATTATAGTTTGCAACTCATTCATTCCATGGGACAGGACTGTAACCCTTTGTGCTGACAGCACTTACCCTGGAAAAATTCAGCTCTTCCCGTAACCGATTCATTTCATTGATGAAATCTGTAACCGATACTTGCAGCTGGAGTTACCCGAAATTCCAAGACGACAGATGTTGCGGGACTGGCCACTCGCCGCTCTTGTCCTAAAACTGAAAAAGCCCGCGCGGTGGCGGGCTCTTCGATCTCTATTTCTATTTTAGCTGGTTGAGGGGAAATTGTCGGCCAAGAAAAAAGTAAAACTCTTTGGCGCGGTCGACATCAGAGACGGGGATGACGACCACCTCGACCTTCATATCGACAGTTGCGACACTCGCACTTGACGCCGCATCGTTACTGCGTACTTCGTGGCTGCTCATAGCTGCCTCCTTGCTGGTGAGGGATCGCCGCCGCGTTCAATTTCTGAAGAATCGAGTCAGCGGACTTTCCGGTACTGTCCTAATCTCCCCTGACTCCCCCTCACGAATGGCAACGTAATTGCTTTTGTCTACAATGACAGTGACATCGCGCCGCGTAAGATGGGGCGCATGATCCCGCGCTATGAATGGTATGGTTATCTTGTCGTGCTGCTGATCGTCGTGCTTCGGTTTGAGGGAAAGCTGGACGCGATCCAAAGGGAATTGAAGGCGCTGCGCGAGAAGATTGACGTGAAATGAAAAACCCCGCCTTCCGAGGGGCGGGGTCACTGGAGCTAACCGGCTAATCCAGTATAGCCGAGGTACGTGTGCGAAAAACTAAGCTCTCCGCTTTGGAAATGTCACCTTTAGACCGATTTCTTTGCGGATTTCCTATACTCCGCCTTCATTGACTGAAGTCTACGATCGTTATGTTCCCGATCTTCGCGAACAAAAGCGAGGAACGCGGAAAGATCGTCACCCTCAATCAGTCCCCGGCTCTGCAAAATCCTGATGAGCACTTCGGTATATTGAAACTGCTTCGCCAGCATGGTTGCTATCAACAGATGTTCTTCTGCGGTCATGCGATTAGCTCTCCTAGTTCCCAGATGTGGGAAGTAATCCCGGCCTGCAATGCAGGGGTCACGCGGAGGGAGGAATGCACGCGCACGAAATTATAGTGCGCGAAGTGCAGGGCGCACGCGGCTTTCAGGTTCTCCAGCTTCTTCGAGAACGCATTCGTCAACCGCGTGAATCGCCGCATCTGCATCCGCATGGTGAGGTTCTGGCGCTCCACATGCGACGTGCAGATATATGCCGGATCAGGGCGACCTTCACGCACCTTGGATACAACCTGCACGATTTTGCTTGGGGAGTACCGCTCATTCCCGGCCTGAACTTCCGTGCCATACATCTTGATTAGCTGCGCGAAATCGACTCCCGCACCAAACGTATCCTCCACGGCGCGCTCGTAGAACCTGAACCCGTCAGTCGTAAGCTGAAAGCGGCGATCCTCCGCAAGCCGCTGCTGGAGATCGATCAGGAAAGCGTAGGTCGTCTCCCGCGTCCGCTTGCCAACGATGAATGACGGCACCAGCTTCGTCTCCTCATCCATCGCCACGAATACCCACTGATCTCCAAACTCCGGCGGATCGTCAATACTAACGTGCTTGTCTTTCTTGCCGACGAAGCACCAGATTTCATCCGCCTGTACATACCTGGCGCGGACATTGCGGATGTTTGAGTCGAGGATTGCAGCGCAATGCTTGCCAGTCTCTACCAGCAGACGGCAGATCGTATCCCGATGCACGCCAGTCATTGCGCTCTGTGCTGCGAACGGAGTTTCCTTCGAGGAGGGACGCGATTACGGCGAGTTTCTTTTCTCGGCTGAGTGTATACATTTCGGCTTGACCTTTCGGGTGAGGCAAGCCAAAATGAGGTTTGTGGGACTCACGATCTGGCTTGCCGGGTCGTGGTTTCTAGGCCCGTTAGAGATTGGCGTCTCTAGCGGGTCTTGCTATTTGCGCTCGTAGTTGGTGGAGGACGCATTCGAGGCTCCTTTCAACGCAGAGAAACAAACTTTTCTCTTTTCTCTGTTGCTCTGGTTTGAAATGTCTCCTTGTGGTAATCGATAGCGGATTCTACAGCCTGCCGCGATGCTTTGAATCCCAGCTTTTGCAGCATTTGATGTAACTCAACAATTCTTAATTCCGGCACTTGCTCCAGAATTAAGCCAATTGCGGCCCAAAGAGCAACACGAGTCATTGATTCCTCGGCCTGCTTCAATACTTCCGGATCAATGCCCTTTTGCTTTTTGAGTTTGTCGGGTCCGATCAACGCGGCAAGCTGATTGGCTCTCCGCTGTGCCACCTTGATGTCGTTTCGAACTCTGCGGTACTGCTCGATAGAAGAGCGAAGAAAACTCTCCTCTGTGAAAAGATTGCGCAGCCGAGCCGACTCAGTTAGCAGTTGATCGTACATCCGCCGTTGAATTTCGCTAAGACTTGCCACATCGATAGCGTCCAAGAATGACGCAAGAAAGTCAAGAACTCTTTCTTGTGTGAAGGAAATTGTCATACCTGTTGTTCTCCTTTTCCTCTCTTTTCAGTTGTGTTGAGTTTTAGCTTTGGAGGAGGCGATTCAGGAGGGGATCAGGATTTCCACAGTCTCAGGATTTGGGATTTGAGATTAGGACAGTACCGACTTTCGTTGATTGACGACAAATGTCCCCATTGGATCAGCGGATCACGCGCCTTCCACAATGCGAAAGTCGCGTTCCGCGCCCGAACCCAGTGCCTGGAGCGCCCTCTTGTAGGCCTCGCTTTCGCGGGCCGCGAGCGCAGTCTCATAGCTGTCGAACTCCACTAGTATCGTCCGCAGCTGCAGCCCGGCTTCGTGCGTCTGAATCAGGCTCGCAGACCTGGTCAAGAAGCGCCCGCCGAATGCCTCAACCGCTGGCAATGCCAATGCACCATAGGCCTTTACCGCCGATTCATCGGAGACCGATCGATAGACAACAACCCAATAACCCCTCTTCATGGCGTACTCCCTTCAGTGCGAATGTGAGACGGTCCTTTGATTGAATTGCGAAGGCTGGTTGATGTGAACGGTACGCGCTCAGGCATCAGCCGCGAAGGATGGGAGCTCCAAAAGGCGCACCCGTCATTCCTCCGTCAACCATCAACTCAATCGCATTGATGTACGACGAATCTTCGGAGGCAAGGAAAAGCACAGCTTTGGCCAGCTCTTCCGGTTCGGCCCAGCGGCCCAGCGCAATCGAAGAGGAGACGAAGTCAGCGAGCCTGGCAGATTGCTCTGCAGTGTCGTTGGCGCGGGTTCCCCGCTTCCAGATAGGAGTCTTCGTGGCTCCGGGTGCGACGACATTCACGCGGATGTCGCGTGGTGCAAGATCAGCGGCGATGGCCCGCGCCATGGAGACGAGGCCTCCTTTGGTGGCTGCATACGCGGCAAAGCCGGGTTGGCCCAAATAGTTATGCACCGATCCGTTGAAGATGATGCTGCCGTTGTCGTTCATCAGCGGAGCGGCGGAATTGACGGTAAAGAAGGCACCGTTTAGGTTGGCGTGGACGATATTCTCAAAAACGGCTTCGTCGGTTGAGCCGGTCGGTGTCCTGCCGGAAATGCCGGCATTGGCGAAGACGATGTCCAGCTTGCCGAAATCTCTGGCAAGCGCCGCAAAGAGCCGCTTACGATCCTCTGCCACTGTAACGTCGGCGCGATAGCCGTGGGCTTTGGGTCCCAGTTCGACGACGGCCTCATCCAGCGTCGCCTGGTCGCGACCGGTGATGGCTACCTCGGCGCCTTCTGCGATGAACAGGCGGGCTGTGGCCAGACCAATGCCGCTGTTGCCGCCGGTGATTAGAGCTTTCTTGCCTGTGAGTTTCATATTGCCTCCTGTGTGGCCATCTATGATGACCGTCATACATATGGTATGATGTTCATCCTAGATGGAGGATGCAGAAAAAAATGCGCTACCCCGCCGAAGAGACTGCCGCCAAACATGAGCGGATTGTGAAGGAGGCTTCCCGCCTCTTCCGCGAACGGGGATTCGAGAACGTGACTGTGGAAGAGGTAATGAAGGCTGCCGGGCTTACGCACGGCGCTTTCTACGCGCACTTTGGCTCGAAGCGAAAGCTGCAGGAAGCCGCGGTTGCCTATGGACAAGAACTTACGGCGAGTCGCAACCGCAGTTACGGCGCGACGAACAAGGGCCGGAAGGCCTATGCGGATCGCTATTTGAGCCCCCGGCATCGCGACAATCCAGGCGACGGCTGCACCATGGCCGCGCTGGCGCAGGGGGTGGCCCGCTCAACGCCCGAACTCAAAGCCGCATTTGAGCGGGGATTCGAGGAAATTCTCTCCGCCGTCGGCGGGGACCGAAAAGAGGCTATCTTCGAGACAGCCGCGTTGCTCGGCGGCATCGTGCTGGCTCGCGCCGTGCAGAACCCACAGCTCTCGGAGGAGATTCTGGAGAGTGTTCGCAAGACCGTCAGCTGAGGGTTGTCAATTGTTCAGGACAGGCAATTCACGCATCGAGGAGGGCTGCCATGGGCATTCATCCGAATGCCCGTTTTGGGTTCTGTGATGAGGTCGGACAGCGTGTAGAGACCGAGTTCCATCATTGCCTGGCCTTCTGTTCTTTCTT